>Ga0306920_100015126_pt1 | contig 10565 bp, 8 predicted proteins | sample flu12Cox44000170_FD_204666 | JGI IMG/M metagenome (GOLD analysis project Ga0306920, IMG submission 204666) | Lab enrichment of tropical soil microbial communities from Luquillo Experimental Forest, Puerto Rico - flux4day.12C.oxic.44.000.170 (v2)... | ecosystem: Environmental > Terrestrial >... | reverse complement strand
GTGGCTGATCCGGTAGCCTTCTTTGGCATTGAAAAACAGCACCTGGTTGGCTTCAGCAACCGCCTGATCAGCGCCGAGATGCCGTACATACACGCCGCAATACGGAAACACCAGTTGCGTGGTAGTGGTGCACTCTTCCGCACTCTGGTGCCGGCAACTGCCCCGGCAATAAGTCTCCCGGATCGCGACCGTCTCCGATTTCAGCAGGGAGTAGACGGCGAATTCGGCAACGCGACTGCTTTCATTTTTCGGCACCGTGCTCATGGTGTGTAAGAAGCGTATCACCCATCGCTTTGAATCTCGAAGGAGAGATGCTCTGGACAAAGGGACCTCAGAAAGTCTCGCGCATCGAACGCCTGCCCAGCTGCGACAACACCGGTAGCCTTGGCCAGCCCGTTGACCACACGCTGCGCCGCCTCCACGACAATCGGCGCACTGACCGCGTAGATGTCGCGTCCGCGCGCCACCGCCCGCCGCTCCGCGTCGGCCTTTCTTACGATCACGTCCATCAGAAAGACTTGGGATGAACGACCGGTGTCATCCGCAGCGGTGGGAGGCGGCGTGTCCGGATTGCGCACGTCGATAATCGCGCCATGATTCATGTACACGCGGATCTCCGGCGTTCGAAGGTGTCGCGAGATGGTGATCGTTTCGGACAAGGAGATCCCCTCCACATCTTGTCGTCCAAAAGGCGGCGGGAAATCCCAGATGCGGGGCGGCGAGGGATCACCGCGCTCCAACTTGTTTTTGGTAAAGAAGAAGCGCTGGCCCGGATTGCGCTGTCCGGTCACACGAGTTCCGCGTGTTGGCTTCCAACTGTCAAGTGAGATGGCGATCGTGATTTCGTCAGCGTATTCCCAATTGCTCATGGCCGCGGTGGCCAAGAGGTCACCCAGCCCACCATAGAACGCCATCGCTGGAATCACCACAACAGCTGTGTCGCGAGCAGAGTTCGCAAAGCACTCGAATGCGGATAGAACTGCCGCCTGTTCCGCGGCCACATCCAGATAATGAATACGAGCACGAAGCGCGGCGTCGATGACGGGACCCGCGGTGTCGAGAAACGGGCCGGCGCAATTTATGACCGCGGCAGCACCAGAAAGCGCATGGTCAAGCGACGCCGGATCGTCCACGGCTGCCACACGCAACTCGCATCCACGATGCACGTCGCCCAGTGCCCGCAGTCTAGCGGCATCTCGACCGGCGAGAATGGGTCTACAACCGCGTTTCCGCAACTCGGAAACAACAAACCGGCCTGTATGCCCGTATGCTCCAAAGACGGTGACCGTGTGATTCAAAGACATTCGAAAATTCCTCGTGCAATGACCGTCGCACCGTCACGATTAGGCACGCTACCAGAGGGGCCCGCTGTCAGAATCTTTAGCAAGTTCCGCTACGAAACCCCGGCTAGGCAGCATCGAAAGGCGCAGGCCCAGCGAGGAGGAGAACTACGATGGCCCAAACGACGGGATGTGCCGGCATACCCTATATGGTGCGCGACGTTTTGCACCGACCGGCCCTTCGCGGGCAACCGGCTGTTGTTGACGGCCTTCCAACATCCTCGTCTTCTGATGATTAGAAAACTTCTTGAGGCCGAACGGTCATAGCGTGAATTTGCCTGATGTTATAGTGTGAAAATGCTGAAACTAAAGCCGTTATCAATTCTCCGATAGCTCAACGGCAGAGCATTTCGGCGGCTAGCATCGTGCATCGCGCTCTTCCCGCACCAAGAGAGCGGTGTCGATTTCCGCCGAAACCTGCTTACGTCCGTGCAGGCGCTGTCGCAATTCTCGCAGCGTTGGCCTCTCCGCGATTTCTTTGATCTGCTAAGAGATAGTCAGAAAGAGACATGCCCGCCATGGCAGCGCGAGCTTTCAGCCCCCGGTGCAAGGCATCGGGAACATTACGAACCTGGATCATTTTTCACATGCTACAAGCGTGGTTTCATGCTCCTGACATGTCAAGCGTGAAACAGCTCTAGCCACGAACCATGGTCATTCACAGAGTGCTGAGTGGAGGAGTGATCGGTGATCATCTGCTGCGCGAAGTCTCTGATCTGCTTGTTCCTTGTTTTTGACATCGCCAGTTCGGCGTAATTGATGTCAATCTGATCGGCGGCGGTCACAATCCCCACCGATCCACGACGCGCCCGGGGGCCGCGCGAGGACTGTGGAGTCGCGCCCCGCTTGCGCGAGAGACCGCCAAAGTAGCGACCGGGTTGATGCAGTCCCCACGACCACCAAACGCACTCGTTTCCTCTGCGCGACCGCTGATCGAGCTCGGACGGATCGGGCATCAACGGCCCACGGTCCGTCCGTCGTCGGGTAAAAATCAGGCCTTGACGCCAGTGACCCGCTCAGCCAGGGCAGCAAGCTTGGCATCGAGCTTCTCTGCGGCGGCGGTGACGTCCTTGTTGCCGAGCCCGCTCATCAGAGTTGAGGGCTGGTCGTATTCAAATCGCGTCGTTCCGCTGGCCTCGTCGCGATAGATGTAGACTCGCACCGGCACGTTCAGGCCGACGCGAATATCGTGGCGGAGCATCGTGATCGCGATAAGCGGATTGCCGATCACATACTGGCGGGCTTTGCTGCCCTTGCCGAAGAAGTTCAGCCAGTCACCGTGGTCCAGTGTCAGGAAGCGGCTGAAGCCGCTCGCGCCGATTTTGGCATTCACGCGTGCTTCGAAGTCGGCCACGTCCTTCGCGGCAGATGGGATTGACGCCCAACCGATGTCCTCGAGACTGTCGACGACAGTCTCGAATGCCTTAACGACGTCTTCGAACGAACGAGCTGTGCTGTAGACCAAATGATTGACAGCTAGTTTCTGGATCATCTCTTCAACTTTTGAGGCTTTGCGCAGGGTCTGCATATTCGTCTTTGACACACCTTCTTTCCTCCTCATATCTATTTTCGGCGCAATCGACTCGTTGGAACGCCGTCGAATGCGACCTGCGACCGTTCGGTCGCATCCAAGCGAGTCTGATTGCTCGTATTCATCGCCCAAACTCATGCGGTTTTTTCAGCACCACGGCGACGAAGCGTCAGACCTGTGCCAAGCCGCCGTCCACCTGGAAGTCGGCACCATTAACGTAGCTGGCCTGATCGGAGGCAAGGAACGCAACAACGTTGGCGATTTCGCAGGGTTCCGCGTTGCGACCGAGCGGCACGAGGCCGCCGAGGTGATCGTAGAAGCCCTTCAGGTCAGTGCCCGGCCCTGCAAGCCCATCAAGCCCTGGAGTAACGGTGGTACCTGGGCTGACGGCGTTCACCCGGATCCCACGACCATCCAGCTCGAGGATCCAAGTGCGCACGAGATTGCGGAGGGCGGCTTTCATAGCAGAGTAGATACCGAGCCCCGCTTGTCCCTTAACACCCGAAATCGAAGCATTAACGACGACAGATGCGCCGCTGCCGAGCAGCGGAAGGGCCTTCTGCAGAGTGAACACTGTGCCCTTGACGTTGGTACTGAAGTGCCGATCGAAGTGCCCTTCGGTGACCTGCTCTAGGCCGGCGGTCTCTGCGACAGCAGCGTTCGCGAAAACGATGTCGAGCTTGCCCTTCTCGGCTTTGACCGTTGAATAGAGTCGATCCAAGTCAGACAGTTTAGTTACGTCGCCCTGAACGGCGGTCACGTGCATGCCTATCGACTTGACAGCGGCGTCTAACTCAGCCTTGCGTCGGCCAAAAATGAAGACGTAGGCACCTTCAGCCACGAATTTCTTGGCTGTCGCTAACCCGATGACCGTTCCGCCGCCTGTGACTACGGCTATCTTGCCCTCAAGTAACCTCGACATCACCTGCCTCCCCTCTTTGCGCCCCTTCACGCTTCCATGACATTCACTTCCGACTCAGTTTGTACATGCCGCTTCTTAACAGCCCCGCGCGGCGATAGGCTTCAGTCGCGAATCAGGACCGCGAAGAGCACACCCAGACGGTTCTGGCGGATGTTGCTAGCCAGATTGCCGATCATGGTTGGGAATTCTGGACCCATGACCACCCCGAGGTTCGGTCCGCTCTGTGGTGGGGCGCTCATGGCGGCTTTGAACCAGTCGAGTGCGGTCTGAGTGTCGTCGCGCCAGAGGACCGCCTTGAATCCGGCTTGTTCAAGCGCTGTGCGTGTATCGGCCTCGCGGAGAAGGAAGCTGGTCGAGACGTCGCGCGCCCAAGGGGCGGGATACACGACATCGCCTTCGCGAAGCACCAGGTCATAGGTGACCAGTCGCCCGCCCGGCGCCAAACTCCGACGCACCTCGGCATACAGGGCGGCGCGGTCCTCGATGTTCATCGCGACGTGCTGAAGGAACACCGTATCGAACGCCGAGTCCTCGAAAGGCAGATGCAGGGCATCGCCGACCTGGAAGGTGACGCGCTCAGAGAGCCCGCAGCGCGCCGTCAGATAAGTGGCCGCATCGACGAAGCCCGGGCTCAGGTCGACGCCTGTCACCTTACACCCGATGGTGGCGGCGATATAGCGCGCCGCGCCGCCGATGCCGCAGCCGACATCCAGCACGCGGCTCGATGGCTCGAGCCCAGCGGCGAGGGCCAATTCCGCGGTGGCGAGGATGCCTCGGGTATGAAACTGGTCAAGTGGTGCCAGCTGAGCGACGGTTAGCGTCTGGCCCTCGGGTGTGACCGTTGCGAGCGCCGACTTTATCCGGTCTGTGAGCCCCGTGGCGCTATAGTGCTCGCGGACCTTGGTGATATCGGTCATAGCGGTTCTCCAGAAAAGGTCGTCGATGCAACCTGCGACCGTTCGGTCGCATCCGCTGAGGGTATGATGCAGGAAGCGACCACTCGGTCGCATTTAATCGGGTAGGAGCGGTTGGCTACCGAACGGTCATAGCGTGAATTTACTTGATGTTATTAGAATGCAAACGCTGAAACTAAAGCCCTTAGCCGTTCCCCGGTAGCTCAACGGTACAGCATTCGGCTGTTAACAGAGAACTGAAAATCACGTAACTCGTTTCTCTGGCGTCAGTTAACAGCTTCCGGACCATCCCCAAACACCTTTTTCTTGTCCCCCTGATGTCCACCAGCACAACTCGGTCGGGCTCCTCAAATGAAATGCTCCGTGGGAATTCGGCACCGGCTGAGAGCGAGTCGACCCTATCATTCAAGCCATTTCCCAGCTTCAGATACGCGACCGGCGGCGCGACACCGAAAACGTATTTCACGTTGTCGATGGGGATGTGAAACTGCACGACGTCTTTACCGGAACCCTGCTGCGAGGGACTCTGCGCATTACCGAAGGAAGGTACAAGTAACGCAGCAACTGCGACGAGAAATCTCCTGCGCATGGATAAAATTCTCCAAGACTGACCCGGTGCGTCCAACACGGCAAACCTCTGTCAAGCCCTCTGTCCAGGAAGCAGAAACGTTTGTTGCAAAGAGCGATTCAGTGTGGCATAAGCTGGCCTCACTGCGGCGCGAGCGGGCTTTTTAGCGGCATCTTATACCTTTTCTGGGCTTGTCCGCGTACTGCAGAAACATTCCCAAATGAAGCTGAAACATTTGAGGGACAGCACGATGAAAGCAACGACAACGGGAGGTTTGTACATACTCGGTTGGCTGGTGGCGGTGACGTTTTGGGGTGCGTCAACCCTTGCGCAGGAAAAGTCTCCGCAGGAAAAACCTCCCGCCGAGTGGGACACCACCAAGGCGCGAGGTCAAACGCGGGACATCGATTTCGACACCAGCGAAGGCACGTGGATGGCACTTTCGCTCTCGCCCGACGGCAAATGGATTGCCTTCGACTTGCTCGGACACATATACCGAGTGCCCGCAAGCGGCGGAAAGGCGGAGTGCCTGACGCAAGACTCCGGCATCGCGCTCAACATGCAGCCACGCTACTCGCCGGACGGCAAAACCATTGCCTTCATCAGCGACCGGAAAGGGCAGAACAATCTTTGGTTGATGGACGCCGACGGCAAGAATCCTCGCTCCGTGTTTACGGACAAGACGCAGCGGGCGCTCAGTCCGGTTTGGACCCCCGACGGCAATTACCTCATCGTGCAGCGCCAGGGCACACGGCGCGAGAGTGGTCCTGAATTCAACTGGTCCCTTGCGATGTATCACAAGAGCGGAGGAACGGGGGTCGAACTTGTTGCGAAAGACAAGGCGCCGGGTTGGCACTCGATTTCGAGCGACGGCAAATACCTGTACTTCGACGTCCAAATGTGTCCGCCGCTTCCGTTTGGACACACGGATCCTATGCTCGGATGCTCGCAGCTGCGTCGCATGAATTTGCAGACCCGGAAGATCGAAGAAATCACCGGCGGGCAAGCGGAGCAGCAAGACCGCGGGACGAGCGGCGGCGGAGTCGCTCCCGAAGTTTCTCCTGACGGACGATTCGTGGCATTTGGCAGGCGCATCCCCGACGGCCTTGAATCCTACAAAGGCCACACTTTCGGCCCGCGGACCGCTCTTTGGCTACGCGATCTGCAAACCGGAGAAGAGCGGCTGGCTATGGACCCCATTGAACTCGACCAGGCCGAGGAGATTTCGCGCCAAATGCCGATCCTGCCGCGAATGGTGTGGAGCGCCGACGGCAAGTCTATGGTGATATCACAGGGCGGAAAAATTCGCCGGCTTTGGGTGGAAAGCGGCAAGGTCGAGACCATTGCTTTCACCGCTCACGTGCATCGCACCATCTCCGAGATGGCCTATTCTCCGCTGCCGATTCGCGACAATGCCTTCGAAGCAAAGTTCATTCGTTGGCAAACCGCTTCACCAGACGGCAAGCATCTGGTGTTTCAAGCCATCGGCAAACTGTGGACTAGGGATTTGCCCAACGGCAAACCGAAGCGTCTGACGCCCGATTCGTTCGCACCGAGTGAGTTCACGCCGGCGTGGTCACCCGATGGCAAAACGATTGCTTTCACCAGTTGGAACGAAGACAAACACGGGCAGCTCTGGACGGTTTCCGCTGAGGGAGGCGAGCCAAAACAAATTTCCAAAGACCCGGGCGAATATTTGAATCCGACATGGAGCACCGATGGAACGACGCTCGCGTATTCACGGGGCGCCGGAGCTACACTGCGCGGGCGTGACTGGGCCCGAAATGAGTGGTTTGACATTGTTCTCCAACCGGCGGACGGAGGCGAGGCCAAAACGATTGTGCGCCTGAGTTCCCAAGAAGGGCCTGGAGCGCGGCCGCAATTTGGACCCGGGAACAGGATCTATTTCACAGAGCACCGAAACGTAAAAGGGGAAGGCCCGTTTGGCGGAAAGGTCGAAACCGACCTTGTTTCGGTGCAAAGGGACGGTTCGGACCGTCTGGTACACGCCACGTTTCCGGATGCCACACTCGTACAGGTCTCCGCAGACGGCCAGCGCGTAACGTATCAAGAAGGCGACAACGTGTACGCGGCCCCGCTGCCTCTGATGGCCACAGGGCAGGAAGGCATACGGCTTGGGCGGAAGACACCAGCGTTCCCGATCACGCCCGTCAGTCTTGACGGTGGCATGTATCCGCGCTGGCGCGATGCGAACGCGATCGAATACGGAAATGCGAACAAATATTTCGTCTATCACTTTGACACAGCGAAGACGGATACCACTGAGATTCATCTGAATGTTCCGCGAGCCATCGCGCAAGGGAGCATCGCATTCACGAATGCGCGGCTCATTACGCTCGCAAATAAGAAGGTCCTTGATTCCGGGACCATTGTGATTAAGGCAGGGCGCATCTCGTGCGTTGGCAACTGCGCGACCACTGGCGTTGACCGCGTGATCGAGGCCAAGGGCAAGACCATCATTCCCGGCTGGGTGGACATGCACGCGCATCATCACCGCGAGTCTGGCGGCATCGCGCCGACTCACGATTTCGAATCGGCGGTTTACCTAGCGTATGGAGTAACTACCACGCTCGATCCTTCGACCTGGGAAGAAGAGGTTTTTCCCATCGCCGAGATGATTGAAGCGGGGCGGTCAATCGGCCCGCGCACTTTTTCCACGGGAATGCCGCTCCTGAATGGCAGTGGCCCCTTCTGGAACGAACTCACAAGCTATGAGGTCATGGAACACGAAATCAATCGCCTCGCGTCTTATGGCGTCGTCGCTTTGAAACAATACCTGCAGCCGAACCGCGAGCAGCGCCAATGGATCACAGAAGTTGCGCGAAAGCAGCACCTGCGTGTCACGGGAGAGGGATCCAGCGACCTGTTGCACAAAATCACCATGCTCATGGACGGCCAGACGGGATTCGAACATCCGACGCCCTACGTGCCTCTCTATGGCGACGTCGCAAAATTCTTTGGGCAATCCCACACCGTCTACTCTCCGACTTTCACCGTAGGCGGCACGGCCCCCTGGAACGAGGAATACTTTTTCCAGATTGCCGATGTTTGGAAGGACGCCAAGCTGCAGCGATGGACTCCCTGGCGCGAACTGATGCCGCATCTGCGCCGCCGCTGGATGCGCCCGCTGACCGATTACCACTTCGGTGTGCAGGCGCAGGGGCTCGCCGACATTATCGCGAACGGAGGCTATGGAGCGATTGGCTCGCACGGCCAGGCTCACGGCATCGGTTCGCATTGGGAGGTTTGGATTCTCGCCAGCGCGCTGGGCAACATGGGCGCGCTCGAAGTCGCGAGCGTGCACGGTGCGCATTTCCTTGGCGCGGACAAGGATCTAGGCACACTCGAGCCCGGTAAGCTGGCGGACCTCATGGTGCTCAACGCCAATCCTCTCGACGACATTCACAACACTGCCAACATCGCTATGGTGATGAAAGCGGGCACGCTGTACGACGCTGACTCGCTCGACGAGATCTGGCCGGAGAAGAAGCCGTTTGGTTCGTATTACTGGATCAATCTCGATCAATTGAAGGACGACGTTCGTCCCATGGACATCTATGACAAAAAGTAGCGTCCGCCGCTCCGGTGCGAGCGCCGAAGGCCAACGCCTATTGTGAAAGGATCATCGGCAGCCTGTGCGGGGAGTGCTTGGATTGGCTACCGCTCGGTGAGAGGCTGTCACTTGCGATTGCTCGTTCGCGAGTGGGCCGGCCACTACAACCAGAACGTCCTCACCCGAGCCTCGGTCCGGTCCGGAGCCCGCGCCGGGCCTACCTGTGATGTGGCAAGCTGAAAGATAGAAGGTTTCCGCCTCCTTGCGCGTCAGGAAGAAACCTGTACTTGGCGGGCTGCACCACGAATATCGGCTTGAACGCATGGCGGCATGACTCCGATCAGGTTTTGCACAGCATACCCATCGCCCGCTCCATGAATCTCGAATAACTTAACTTAGCGATTCCTCGCGGCGGCAAAAGGCGGGATCAATTGGTTATACCGAACACGGCAAATATTTTTGTTAAAAGTATGCGACCGCTCGGTCTCTTATGCATCAAAAGAGCGCAGGAACTTTCACGGGAGGTCCGAAAAATGGCCCAGACGACGGCAACAAGTTGCCTGATCCGATGAACGGGACCTGAATTCGGCCATCCTCCGGGCGAACGTTAGCCTGACACACAGGAGGTTGCAATGGCGAAACTAGATGGAAAGATTGCGGTTATCACTGGCGGCAATAGCGGCATTGGGCTGGCTACTGCAAAGCAGTTCGTGACAGAAGGGGCCTACGTCTTCATTACAGGTCGACGGAGGCCAGAGTTGGACGCTGCGATCAAAGAAATTGGAAAGAATCTCACCGCCGTCCAAGGAGACGTATCGAACCTTGACGATCTTGACCGGCTTTTCGCTCAGATAAAGCGCGAGAAGGGTCGGCTCGACATCGTATTCGCGAATGCCGGTATCGCAAAGTACGCCCGGCTCGGATCGATCCCAGAAGAACTCTTCGACACAATCTTCGATACGAATGTCAAAGGTGTGCTCTTTACGGTGCAGAAGGCCCTGCCGTTACTTTCCGACGGTGCCTCGGTCATCCTGAACGCCTCGGTTGTAGGTAGCAAGGGGCTGCCGGCAAATAGCGTGTACGCCGCAACAAAGGCGGCGGTCCGGTCGTTCGCGCGCACATGGGCAACTGACTTGAAAGCTCGGCGCATTCGCGTAAACGCAATCAGTCCGGGACCAATAGATACTCCTGGACTTAATCAGCTGCTGGAATCGTCAGACACCGGCAAGCAACGCAAGCAGATGATCTCCAGCAGTGTCCCGCTGGCGCGTTTCGGCACACCTGATGAGATCGCCAAGGCCGTAGTCTTTCTCGCATCCGACGACAGCAGCTACGTGACCGGCACGGAATTGTTCGTGGATGGCGGCTTCGCGCAGGTGTAGATGGGATGCGTGTCATGCAACAAATCAGATCCAAAAAAGGAGTCATTATCACGCGGAGTATTTTCCGAGATTGGCCAGGCACGGTCTGCGCGAGGACCACATCGTCCTAGCGCAGTGTCCGTCATGCTATGAAGCGAGCAACCAGAAACACGTGAGGGAATCCTAAGGAGTTCAGCCGAGGAGAACTGAGGCTAAGATTCGGCTAAGAGCTGGGCCAACCGGTTGGCCCAGCTTGCCCGTTGAGATTTAGCAGGATGGAGTCGAATACTGTGTGTTGACTCAGCGACCGTGGCCTCCGCCGCCACCTCCGTGGCCGCCTCCAGTAAAGCCGCCC
>Ga0306920_100015125_pt1 | contig 10565 bp, 16 predicted proteins | sample flu12Cox44000170_FD_204666 | JGI IMG/M metagenome (GOLD analysis project Ga0306920, IMG submission 204666) | Lab enrichment of tropical soil microbial communities from Luquillo Experimental Forest, Puerto Rico - flux4day.12C.oxic.44.000.170 (v2)... | ecosystem: Environmental > Terrestrial >... | reverse complement strand
GCCGCTCAGCGGCTCGCGCTCCGGGTCGACCATCGCCCGGCGCAGCTTGGCGCACAACATCCAAGCGGTGCGGTAGGAGCCCAGGCCGAGCTGGCTCTGCAATTGCAGTGCGGAGATCCCGTTGGAGTGGGTTGCCATTAGAAACGCCGCCCAGAACCATGTGGTCAGCGGCAGCTTGCTGGCGTGCATGATGGTCCCCGCCGTCACCGAGGTCTGCCGCCCGCAGGCGGCACACTCATAGGTGAAGGCCTTGATCTTCAGAAGCCAGGCTCTGCCGTCACCGCAGCCCGGACAGACAAACCCGTGCGGCCAGCGGCGCTCGAAAAGGTATTCCGCGCATTCGCTTTCGGTCGCAAAGCGTCTCTGGAACTCGATCAACGACTTTGGAAACCGGCCCTCGGACCCAGACATCGCCTCCCCCCAATCCGTCATAGCCGGAAGGATCCTACCTTTATGTTCCTGTTTTGTACACACCATTTAGACGCACCGGACTCTCGTACACAAGCCTTTGGAAGAGATCCACTGCCGCCGGAATTTGGTGGTGAGGACTATGCGTAGCGGCTGAGCGAGGAGGTTGCCCGGCTGCACAGGAGCCGCGTCATCGAGCTCGACGAGGAAACGCACCGGTGGATCGCGGCCGGCAAGACGACCGAGGAGCAGGTGCTGCTCTATCGCGAGCGCTGGGCTTTCGAGCCCGACGACCCGCCATGGGTGTCGATGAAAAGCGGACATGGCGCGGACACGGCGCCGTTGCGCATGCTCCAAAATAGCGGAAAGCCTCGGAAAAATGGCGCTGAGGCGGCAGATGACTCAGCGGCACCGCAAATGCAGAAACCGCAGCCTGCACCAAACGGGCATGCGCAGCAGCGAGTTGTGGTGTTGTTGTAGCCCGTACGCTGTGTTTTGGGATGCGCCGTCTCGTCGCGAGTATCGCGGCGGTGCGCCAGGCGCGGGGGCCGATGAGATTTTTGTCGCCGAGCGCGATAGCGCCGTCATCGCCTATCTGCTGCGCAACGGGCGCCGAAATCGGCGGTAATAAAACTGTAGTAATCGAAAAGAAAGTCCTTGACATTACTTTGAGAATATGGTAGGCAATGTCGTCACGACTAATGAAAGGACGGCATTATGAGACTGGCTCAAGATAAGGTTAAGCGCCGTGGCGCTGCTCAAATTGCTAAAGTTTACAAGCTCGTGGACAAATACAAATACGGTATTCCACACAAAGTCGCTGAGTTTTACGAGGATATGAACCGGCTCTTTATCTACCGATCGCTGGCTCGGTGAGTGAGTACGTTAAGTACTCGCTGAAGATCGAGTTGCTTGCTGGGCTCGACCGCGATCTCACGGATGAGGATTGGGCTGCGAGAGTAGCGGCGATGGTGCTATGAGTAAGGCGGGACCGGCGCTGAAACGGCCCTATCCGGGACATAAACCGGGACACTGACGCGACAACGCGAGCATTTCTGCGGAATGTTGTTGCCTTGGAGGAAAGGCGTTTACAGGCGTCAGCGCTCGCTGTTGCCACCTATTCGGGCAAGCGCCACAACCCTATGAGCGGTGCGGTGGTCAGGCTTTTTCCCCGTCTCGAAAAAGTCGAGGGATTGCACAAGGCGCGCGGCACGGCGCACTCGGCGGGCAACAACACAAAGCCCGATCATGCAGACGAGCTCGATCATTCGCGCTTGAGCCGCTCGATGTTGTTTTGCCGAATTGTCGTCATCGGCTTGATGCTGGCGCTCTCGGCTTGCGCACCAGACTTTGACTTTAAGAGGGATTTCCTTTGTCGGCCGGACGGTCATTGTGTCAACGCCTCGCCTGGGCACACCGGCATCGGCATCTGAGGATGCTCACCACGGCTCGCTGGAGCGGCTCCATGAGCATTTACTATTGGGGAGCAGAGCCGTGCGGATTCGCTGGCGATAGCGCTGCACGCGTAGGCGCGTTTGCTCCCGGCGCCGTGCTATTGCTTCTGGGGTCTCTCCGGTTGACCAGGGGCTCATCTTGAGCAGGCGCCGGGTGCGTTGTATCTGGCGGATCAGCTGTTGGCGCTCGTCGGGCTCGACATTTGGGTCCTCGACCCAGTGCTGCATGACGGTGAGCCAGAATTCGCGCTCAGCCAGAAGGGCTCGGCGAGCCGCTTGTATTTCCTTTTCTCGAATACCGCCGCTGCGAAGAAATCTCTCCGGTTCGATCGTGGCCCCATTGTAACGCAAGTAGACTATTTTACCAAGCGTTACATCAGGTGCCCGCGTGACGACTTGCGGACGACTTCGGTACAATTGAGCATGGAAGACTACGCCGAAGCTCTCCGAAATCTTCCAAAGCGAGATACCGTTATGCACCTCGCGGAATACGTTCTACCTCTTACGATTTCGAAATAACGGTCATAACCATGAGCGATTTTAAGTCATGGAGCAGCTTTCGGGATTTCAATCGCGAGGTGCGCCGGAAATTCCGCTATATCAGGACGCCAGAGCACGACGACTTTTTGAGATGCATTGCTGAAACCTGCCACAGCCGCAAGGTCGTGTTAAGAGAAGGTTCTATCCTTTGGCGTGCGCAGTTGGGCATGAGTATAGAGCCGTGGATGATGAAGACGGCGTTTACCAAGTTGAGTGTGCTTATTCTCCCGAACGAATGAAGCCGCTTCCAGACAAGGCTTGCGATGGCCGGGCGAACCCGAAGGGGATTCCCTGTCTATACCTGGCAAATCGCAAGGACACGGCGGTGTCAGAAGTAAGGCCTTGGATCGGATCATATGTTTCAGTTGGGCAGTTTAAGCTATTACGCAATGTAGATTTGATTTACTGTCGGAGAGACTATAAGGATAACGATGAGCACACCGCCGCTATGCTGTCTTTCATTGTCGGCGAGAAGACGCCGACACCTGAAGAAATTGAAAAGGCCGTCTGGTCAGACATCGACGACGCTTTCGCGGAACCGATGACCAGAAGTGACGATAGTGCTGATTACGTAGCGACGCAGATACTTTCCGAACTTTTCAAGCGAGAAGGCTTCGGGGGAGTTGCATATCGAAGCAATTTTGGTGAGAATGGACATAACATCGCATTATTTGATATCGAATCGGCTAAACTAATAAATGGCACCCTCTGCAAGGTAACGAGTGTAGCCGTTCAATTCGAACAGAAAGACACCTATTATATCAAAAACAATCATCCAAATAAGAAGAAAAGGCGGAATACAGACAGGGAAGCGTAAAGTCCAGCATGTGGCTTTCCAGAACCGGCAATCCCCGACTTATGCGGCGCGCGGCGGCGACCGGCCCTTTGATTGGGACCGCTACCACGCGCGCCAGAACGCCTGCCGCAAGGCCGACCGGATCGCCCGTGGTGTCGAGTACTGCGACGAGCTGGCCCTGCCGCCAAGCCAAGCGCGCCTGCTCGGCCTTTGGACCGCTGGGCCAGAGGCGGCAGCGGTAACCTGGAACGAAAAGGATGGCACGACATGCGTTTGGAAAAACCCCACGGCCCGAGACAGGTGCCCCTGTTCCCATTGCCTTATGATGATGAAGAGGGGGCCTATCGCTACGAGGTCCGCGCCTACGTTGATTCGCACAGCAAAGCAACGACAAAAGAAAGCCGCTGAGAAAGGCAAGCCGACCGTCGCTGTCGAGTTGACCGCGGCTCAACTGAGGGCGAAGCTTGCCGTCAACAATTACCGCTGCGCATTAACCGGCCTTAAATTTTGGGACGACGACGGCGGCTCCTATGGGCCAACCTGGCCATCACTTGACCGCATCGTCCATAGGGGGCCGTACAACGACGAGAACACGCGCGTAGTGCTGCTTGGTATCAACGCGCTGCGCGGCGAAGGCTCCGATAAGGACGAGTACCGCATCGCCAAAGCGCTTGCCGGCGGCTAAATGCACCTCGACCTGACCGACGAGGAGGTCCGGGCGTTGCTCAACGTGTTGGTCAAGGTGATCGAGAACGACCGCTACCCGATGTCGCCGCGCATCCGGCTGCTGCAAACGATCCTGGGCAAGTTCGGTGAGGTAGGCGGGCTGCCGCCGGAACTCGCGCTGAAGCTTCGCCGCTATTCACCGCCACCGCTCGCTCGCCGGCCAACGCCCCAGGGACGCGACCCGAACCGGGCCCCACGGCAAGGACGGCGCCCGCGGCGCTAGCGGATAAAATCAGGCGCTTGATACCCACGCTGAGGGTCCGCTCGGGGTGGACAGCGGAAGTTCAACGGGTGCGGGCCGGCCGCCGACACCCCACTATTCGATGACCTCATCGGCGCGGGCGAGGATCGATGGCGGCACGGTGAGGCCGAGCGCATGGGTGGTCTTGAGATTTATAACCAGCTTGAAGATCGTCGGCTGCTGGACCGGCAGGTCGGCGGGCTTCTCGCCCTTCAGAATCCTTCCGGCGTAAATGCCGGCCTGGCGATGGAGAGCCTCGATGTCAGTGCCATAGCTGATTAGGCCGCCGGCTGCGACGAACCGTGAGTCCCAGTAGATCGCCGGAACGGCATACCGAGCTGCCAGCGCCACGATCTGCTCGCGCCGGCCGACGAAGAATGTATTGGCGGCAACGACCAGCCCTCCGGGTTGCAGTTGGCCGAGTGAGGCAAAAGCCGTGTCGATCTCGGCTTCGGTCGTGGCCTCCAAGATAGCGAGCTTTATATCCTTCGCGTGCGCCGCTTCCTGTGTGATCCTGATGTGCTGCTTGGTCAGCTCACTGCCCGAGTTGTTCACCAGCAAGGCGATCGCGACGGCCTGGGGAACCAGCTCGCAAAGCAGCTCGAGCCGCTTGGGGGTCAGCTCCACGACGAGGGCGCTGAAACCGGTGAGGTTGCCGCCCGGCCGGGCGAGACTGGCTACGAGGCCGAACCCGACTGGGTCGCCCACGTCGGCGAAGACGATCGGGATCGTTGAGGTTGTGTTTTTTGCCGCTAGTGCCGAACCGCCACCGCCGGTAGTTAGGATCAAGTCGACCTTGCGACTGACCAGGTCTGCGGCCAAGGCAGGCAGCCGCTCGTAATGGAAATCCGCCCAGCGATATTCGGAAATTATGTTTTGGCCCTCGACGAAACCAAGTTCGCGTAGTCCCTGATGGACCCACAGCTCGCCGGGATTTGCGGGAGGCGAGAAGTAACCGAGCCAGCCAACCACCGGCATCGCCTTGTGCTGCGCGTGAGCGAGGGACGGCCAGCTAAAAACGCCGCCGAGCAGTGCGATGAAATCCCGCCGCTGCATGTAGTTCTCCACGCAAAATCTTAGCATAAGCGACACGGTCGCGGGTAATCGCTGTATCCGGGAACGGCGGCTTAGGGTCGCGAGCCGCCCTCCGAACCGGGTATCAAGCGTCAGATTTTTCATCACTAGTTGGTGTGAATGCTGTTCCAGCCGGCCTTGTAGTCCGGGTCGCTCTTCCGGCGCGCGTCGCTGGGTGCTAGGCGAGCTTTCGCTTCTGCGCACCCGACCTCGCCCAGGCCGCCGAGCCGCGCGCAGTCGCCCGGGTTTTTCAAGGACCTCTGCGCGGACCAATAATAAGCGCCGTCGCGCTCCTCGCCGCTGAGGCCGTTGAACCAGGTTTCCCACGTCAGCCGGTCGTTTGCCCCGTCGTGAAAGGACGCTGACGTTGTGGCCGCAGTATCGGTCACCGCCGGGACTATAGCTGATGGATTGGATTTGACGGGGAGTAATACATCGGGCTTGGCAGCTGGCAAGGTAGGCTGCCACCCTTCCTGATGCCACTGAGCGATCGGGTTGCCGGCGACATTACTTTTTACCGTCAAGGTCCCTTCGATCTGCCGGCCGTCCTTGAGGTCCCACACGCCGTGACACGACACGTAGTTATCTCCGTTGTTGGCGATCGTCACGAGGTGCTCGATGTCGATGGCCCTGCGCCCGTCGGGCCAGTCCATACTGTTGAAGGCGTCGAGCACCATGCCGGCGGTCTTCGGTTCGCGGCAGACGTTGTCCGGGGAATTCTCGGCCGCGACCCGCGTGGCGGCGATGGCCCGCGCTCTAGCGGCTTCGCGCTGCACTTCTAGGCGCGCGAGATCCGCCGCGCTTTGGGCTTCCGCCGCGGCCTGTTCATCTCGTGCTCTTTGGGCAGCGGCGCGCTGCGTTTCAGCGGCGGCGCGCTGCGCTTCGGCGGCGGCCGCTTGTTCGGCCGGCCCGTTTGGGTCCCACTGCCAGTTCCAGCACTGCGTGACCGTCGGGTAGTAAAAGTACGTGCCGTACATGTTGGGACACTTCCACGACGCGTCCGCCGAAGTTGAGAGGGCGATGGCGGCGAGCGCCAAGCCGATCACGGTTTTCATGTCCATGCGCTTTTCCTCTATGGGGTCACGCCGCGACGATACCCGTTGAAAGGCTCGACGCAGCGCCTGCGGGAATTGCCTATTTCAGGGACAGATGGTCGACGTATCGTCTTTGAACTTGCGAATTCGAGCCAAAAAATTGATATAATGAGACTCTGGGGAGTGAGGTTATGCGTAACCTCCCGGAGAGCCCGTCGCTGTGGACCCGAGGAAGCGCCGGCATGCCGGGCCAAGCGGGTGGGCGCCGGATGAAGGCGAGCGATTGTTACAAACGCCGTTCCATCCCGACGAGTTTGCTAGCCGCCGGATCTACGAGCAGGCCCAACGGCGAGGACCCCCGCTCCCGCGGCAATAAACGGAGCGGTATTCCGAAAAACCGGCGGTGGTCCCCAACGGGGCCGCGCCCCCAATGCCGGCGCCCGCCCTTTGCGGCCGAGGGATGGCCTCGCGATATCCCCTGCATTGCCTGAGGCATCTGGCTTGGGCATCAAGGAAGGCCGCGGCGCAAAGGAGGGACGCTTCCTGAGACGCCGCGGCCTCCCTCAGCCGATGATGGTAGACGACACCCCGCCGCCGGCCCTTCCAGGCGCACCGGAGAACACCGCGCGCCCGGAAACCCTATTCCAACACCGCCCCGGCATCGGTCATCAGCCGCTCGACAAACCCTGTCCAATCGAGTGACGGCGCCGGCGGCCGAGCGTTGGGATCCTTTTGCATCGCGTGCCTTGTCGAGGTCGTAAAAATCGTTCCAGACCAGCGGTAGCGCCGCTGCAGGTTCGCCGTCGCATAACCGGCTTGTTCCAAGTCGCTGCGGATTTGCGCAGCCGCCTGGTCCAGTCCCGCCGCCTCGCGGCCCAGCCGCAGGATCTCGCTCTTGACGACGTCGAGCACCGCATGCACGACGCGCTCTTGGGCGACGTCAAGCGCGTGCTGGGCTTCCTCGGCCTCGGTCTCAAGGAGTCCGACAGCAGTCTCGGCGCGCTCGACCGCAGCCCGTGCCGCGGCAATCGCACCATCCTCCCCGGACTCCTCGCCGCAGGCGTCGTAAACACCGGCAAAAGAGCGGGCTAAACGCTCGGCGGCCCGCTTCTCGGAGAGTGCGGCATCAGCCTCCATCTCCAGCAGCGAGCCGGTGACGTCCTCGAGGTGCTCGCGGGCCTTCGCCAACACCGCCTCGTGATCGCGCACGGCGACGATGCATTGATTGCGGACCGACTGTGCCTCGCGCAACGGCTCGCGCAGATCGCTAGTTTCTAAGCGCTGCTCCTCGTTCTGATCCGGCGGCGGCAGCGGCCGGCCGTCAGGATCCTGACGATAGAAATTGGCTCGAAACACCGCGTCGAGCTTTTTCGCCTCAACCGCCTTCTGCTCGGCTCGGCGACTCAGCTCGGCGAGCTGCTCCTCGGTATAGGTGTGGTAAGAGCCCGGCGTCAGCGCGGGGTTGAACACCATTATCCGGGCTCCGGGGATTTGCTTACCAGGGGGACCACCTGACGCGCCGCGCGCAGGCGCTCAGTCCGCAATACCTCGATCGCCTTGTCCGGCGCCGGACGCAAAAAGCGGTTGCCGCGCGCCACCTCCGCCGGGTGCGGGCGGCGCGGCGCGCCGTTCTTCGAGCGCAGATAAGCCATCGACCAGAAACCCTTAACGGCTGCCATAATGCGCGTTTAGCGCCCGCTGCAGGTTAACAAGCCGGGTGCAGTCGGTATTGGTCGGCGGATCCTGCATCGCGGCAAACCCATCGCCGATCCTGGCGGGCTGGCTGCCGTAGCCCTTGCCGCCGGCCGGCAGCCACAGCTCGGCGCCAAAGCTCTCGCCGGTCTGTTGATCGCGGCCCCTGAGCCTGACCCGCCGGCGATCGGCAGCAAACTCCTCCTCCGGGTTGATGCCGCCCGCCGTCGGTATCGCCGCCACGTAAAGCGGCGCACCCGGCCATTCGCCCGCCGCACCGCTATTTGCATCCGCTACGCGCATCCGCATCGGCGGATCAGCCGTGCGGAAATTCCTGTGCACCACCATGCTCGCCTCCTCGCTCAAATCATTCCTCTCCACGCCAATAACGATCGCGAGATCTCCGACAATACTAGCGCACCAGCCGCCGCATTGCTGATGTCGTCATGCGCGTTCGCCGCGTGGTCGATGACATCCCTGCCAGACCCGCGGGTGGTCCGGCGCTCCAAGCCGATCAACTGCGACACCAGCCGCTGGTTGTCGAGCAGTGCCGCTCGCCCCGAGTTCAAAAGCGGCAGAAACTCCTTGTAAATGTCGGTTTTTGGCCGCTCGCTCGACAGATACTCGACGCCATACTCGCGGAACCGCTCGCCCGGCCAATCACCCGCATATCTATCGCCGGTTACCGTAGTAACACCGTATCTCAATAGTGTTTCTGCCGCTTCCCTTACTACAGCGTCAGGGGAAAACTGCGGTCGCCATTCGCGAATACAATCCAACACCCTGAGCTCGGCGGAAGCACCCTCACAGTGAGCAATCCCCAGGGTCATCGAGTCGGCACCCGAGCCGCCGGCCGGATCACAAAAACCCATGTATTGAATATCCGGCCGCGGCGGCAATTCATAGCGGCCGGCAACAACGGCGCTTTCCACTATTTCGCGACTTACATAAGCGGCAAGATCAGAACGCCATTGGCTTAGGTATTCGGCCCCATTTACTTCAGGATCCAAGGCCAGCTGCTCGTCGATGAACTTTTGGCTGATCAGCGGGTTGAATTGCCGGCTCGTCGCCTTGACCACGAGCACGTCGGGATCATCCTGGCTGTAATATCTCGCCCACCGGTCGAAAGCGAGTCCTTGTTTTCTATAAAAGGTTGTAATGCCGATGATCATTGCATCCGACAGGGTCACCGTCGCCGGCTTTACCGCGTTGTAAATCTCATAGTCGGGATCGGCGGCATCCTCACTGCGCCAATATGCAACCTCATCCATGATGCAGTACAGCACCGTCCGGCCGCGCAGCGAGCGAAACCGGCTCGACAGCACCAGGATCTCGACACCGTTGGAAAGCTGGATGCCGTCCTGCGTCACCAGCGGTGCCAGATATTCATTCTCAAGGATCGCGGCCGTGATATACTTGAGGACAATTGCAGCCTGCTCGCGGGTTACCGCAAGACAGGCAATAACGCCAACCTCGCCGGGGCGCAGATACTTCTTATGATCGGTCAAGCTCATGGTTACCGCGATTGCCGCGGCAATCGAGTCTTTGCCGCCCCGCCTGCCGACCAGCAGCCAGGCCTCTTTGACTGGCTTGGTTGGCGGAGTGCGCTCGGCGACCTCGCAGAACAACTGGCGCTCCTGGTTGTCGAGCGCCTCGCCAAACATCGCTTTCAGCAGCGCTCGCCAGCGATCCCAGCTCGCTCCCTGGAAGCCTGGGGCGAGGAGCCGCGGCTCGGAGATTACGGCGTGCGGCGTAACCCTAAGCACGGCCGCTGCGGGCCTGTGCTGTCGGCCATCTCGACAGCAGCGCCTGGCATAGCACCCGGAAGAGCGAGGGCCGCTCGAGCCTCAGCGCAGAGCATTTTTCAACGATCATCGACCGCCATGGGAAAGCATCGCTCATCGCGTCATCTCGGCGAGAACCGTGTCGACAACACGCGGCTTTTCCGGCGGCTTGGGCAGCGTGCGCTCGAAATCGGCGAACAGCCGCTGAAAAAGCCGGCGATGCTCGCGGCCCTCACGATCGCCTTGCAGCGTGTCCTGGGCTTCGGCCTTGAGCGCAGACCATTCGAGCCGGATCAATGACTGGATCAGCGCCGCTTGCGCATCGGACGGCTTGCCTGGAATGCGGGCGACATAGCGCCTGCGCCGATCATTCTCAAACCGACGCCTGGAATGCAGGGTGAAAACCTTCGGGACCGACCGGCCAAGGCTCTTGACCTGCGTGTTGTTTCGCGAGCGAGCGCGAGTTTCTGCCACCGTCATGCTGGCCGAGCATAGACTCTGGCTGGCCATAGCACAACGGCATGATGACAGATGCTGTGTCGTGCTCGCACACACCCGCAGCAGTTGCCGCCCTCTGTTGCGACAAGCCGCCCGCATTGCCGCGAACGCAACGGCACAACGCTATATCTGGTAGCCACAACCGCACAGCCGGAGCGCGAGCACTAACCCATTGATTTTCCTGGACGTGTTGTCCCCGCAAGGTTGAAATGTCACCGCGTGTGCAAAGTTGAAATGACACCCGGCCAGTCTCACTCGGCCCCAGCTACTGCCAGAACCTTGCGCGATGGACGGCCCCTTGTCGGCATACCCGGTGCC
>Ga0306920_100015123_pt1 | contig 10566 bp, 11 predicted proteins | sample flu12Cox44000170_FD_204666 | JGI IMG/M metagenome (GOLD analysis project Ga0306920, IMG submission 204666) | Lab enrichment of tropical soil microbial communities from Luquillo Experimental Forest, Puerto Rico - flux4day.12C.oxic.44.000.170 (v2)... | ecosystem: Environmental > Terrestrial >... | reverse complement strand
GTTATTCTTGACCTGCAGCTTATCCGGAAACAGCAGCCCTACGTTCAACAAGAGCAGGATGAAAATGCACTCGATTCCGTAGCTGGTCGCCAGCGTCTGCCAGCTCATACGGCGCTCCGGCAGGAGCCCTAGTTGAAAGCCTCGGTCGTAAGGCGTAGCCATGCAATCAGCTCCAAAAGTTGAGGGACCGGGGCCGGGGAGAGTGCCCTGGTGAAGCCCTAAAGTACGAGAGAACGGACGGGGGGTAAACGTGTCCCCCGCCCGTGTACCTTGGTAACCACTCTTAGGTCGGAATGGGAATCGGCCCAAAATGGGCGTCAGGCACGAAGTTTCAGGCCGGGGTGCCGGAGCCTCGCCGCGAAAACCAGAAGAAGATCGGAATTCCCGCCAGAATCACTAGCAAACCGAAGATGGAATTCACCAGATTGTCGGTGAAGGTGTAGTACAGCAGGATTGAGGAGGCCAGAACGAACAGGACGGGCACCACGGGATAGCCCCAGACCCGGTATGGGCGTGCGGCATCCGGTTCGCGCCGGCGAAACACGAAGATGGTGCTGCTGGTAATCATGTAGAACAGCCACTCAGCGAAGATGGCTAGGGAAAAGAGTTGGCGGAAGTTGCCGCCCAGCAAAAGCAGCGTGCTGGCCATCAGCAACTGTGCCAGCAGCGCGACCGAAGGCGAGTGAAAGCGCGGGTGGACTTCGGAGAGGGCTTTGAAGAAGTAGCCATCGCGCGAGAGTGCGAAAGACACGCGTGCTCCACTCATGGTGGTTCCGTTCAACGTGACTAACATCGAGAGGGCCATGCCGGCCGAGACGATGCTGGCGCCGGCCGCGCCAATCACGAGGGCTACCGCGTCGGACGCGGGTCGTGGCGAAGCAGCGATCGCCGAGGCCGGCAGCACGTATTGCACTCCGGCATTGACTAACACGTAGAGCGCGCCTACGATCGCGACGCCCGCGATGAGAGCGATGGGAATGTTGCGGCCGGGATGGCGCACTTCGCCCGCCACCATGTTGAGGTCATTCCATCCGTCGTAGGCCCAGAGCGCGGCTACTAGAGCGGCCATGAATCCTGGGATGCCGCCCTTCGCGCCGTCGAAGACGCCCGCGAAATGGCTCCACGCGCCTTCGCGGAACCCAAAGCAGACGATCAGGATGCCCACAATGATGGCGACTTTCAGCAAGGTAAAGATGAGCTGGAATCCGCCGGCTTTCTTAACGCCGAGGTAGTTGAGAAATGCGACGAAGGCAGCGGCCGCGATGGCCGCGAGTTGTCCGTAAGTGATGTTCAGAGGTGAGCGCACGACCGCCTGCGAGAAAAACGCGAAAACCGAAAACGTTCCCAGGATGCGCACTAGCCCGGTGGTGATCGACGCGATCGAGGCGGGCTTCGAGATGGCGAATGTCGTCCAGGCGTAGAGGAAGCTCCCCAGCGGGCCGTACGCATCACGAACATAGACGTATTCGCCACCCGTTTGCGGACGCATGGCACCCAGTTCGGCATAGGTGAGCGCGCCGAAGAACGAGAGCAAGCCGCCTGCGAACCAAGCGAGATAGACCAGTCTCGCCGATCCGACCGCCTGCATCATTTCGGAAGGAACGAGAAAAATGCCGCTGCCGATGATGGTGCCAACCACGATCGCGGTGGACTGAAAGACGCCGAGATCGCGCGCCAGTTCGGGTCGCGAGGACTGTTGATTCAGCGGGTTGGGCATGCGGAGTGAAGAGTATAGCGAACGCGGCATTCGGTGGAACGCACTAGGACGAGTCGATCGAACGTTGAAGCCCCGGTGGCAAGAGCAGACTCGAGGCGTAGCCGGTGGCGAAGGTCACTATGGTTCCAATGGCAACGTACCAAGTCCAGGGCACATGGGTACCAATCCACAAATACATTTCCACCGCGAATCCGCTCACCATGCCGATAGCGGCTCCAGTTTCGCTCGCTCGCCGGGTCAGGACACCCAGCAGAAATACTCCAAGCAGCGCGCCATAGGCCACTGAGGCGATCTGCAAGCCGACTTCGATCACGCGTCCAACCCGGTGCAGCGACAGCACCGCCAGCGCGAACAGGACCAGCGCCCAGACCACGGTCGCGACTCGTGAAGCATAAAACTGTGCGCGCTCGTCGGTTTTTGGACGGAACCGGAGATAGAAATCAAGAGTCGAACTCGACGACAGGGAGTTGAGCGCCGCGCTCAAGTTCGACATGGCCGCTGCCAGGATGGCGGCGATCAACAGGCCCGAAAGACCGTGCGGCATCTGCTTTACGATGAACGTCAGGTAGATGTAGTCGGCTTTTCCAAAGCTCGCCGATGGCACGTGATAGTAGGCCCACAACATCACGCCTAACAGAAGAAACAGTGCGAACTGGAAGAAGATGGCGCTGCCACTCGAGAGCAACGCGGTGACCGATTGCCGCTGGTTGCGCGCGGCGAGCAGGCGTTGCACGATGAGCTGGTCGGTCCCATGGCTTGCTGTCGTAAGGAACGCGCCGCCGATCAGGCCCGCCCAGAACGTGTAAGGCTTCCAGAAGGTCCAGGAGAAGTCGAAGACCTGCAGCTTGCCGGCACTCAACGCCAGCTCGTGAATGTGGGGCCAGCCGCCTGGAACCAGATGCACGATGGTAAAGACGCCCACCAGCGTCCCGCCCACGTAAATCGCGGTCTGCACTACGTCGGTCCAGATCACGGCAGCCAACCCGCCTTCGAAGGTATAGAGCAGGGTCAGCCCAGTGATGATGGCGATCGAGGCGATCTGCCCGGTGCCCAACGCAAAGGCGACCACGATCGATACGGCATATACGCGCACGCCCTCAGCCGCCGCGCGCGTGAACACAAATAATCCGGCCGTAACACAACGCAGGTGCGACCCGAACCGGCGTTCAATCAGCTGGTAGGCGGTATAGAGGTCGCCGCGAAAATAATGCGGCAGCAGCACGAAGCTGATGATGATCCGGCCCACGACGTAACCCATCACTACCTGCAGAAAAGTCAGGTTCGAGTCGTATGCCAGCCCCGGAATGCTGATGATCGTCAGCGTGCTAGTTTCAGCGGCCACAATCGAAAGCGCGATGGCCCACCAGGGAATGTTACGGTCCGCGAGAAAGTAATCGCGCAGCGTCCGCTGCTTTTTGCGGAAACGCAGACCGAAAAGGGTGATCCCGATCAGGTAAACGGCGACAATCGCGAGATCGAGACGGTTCAAGCCCATCGACCTGCCTTCTCGGATGGGTGGTGAGGATGAGTACTGCCTAGCAAAAGACCGCGGCTGACGAGTGTGTTCTGCACCGGCTAGATAACTTTTCGGGGAACCGAATCTTGCGGATCATACGGCTCGGAGGACGCTGCCATCAACGTGAGAGTTTGGGCTCCGTCATTGCGCACCGCATGCGACGCGCCGGGAAGAATCGTGATCAGCACTGCTCCGGTGCCTTGAAAGATCCGGTGCTGCGTCGGAGTGTTGGGCCCGTCGTCCCAATGGAAAGACCATTCGCCCATATAATTGAACATCAGGATCTCGCGGCGGCGTTGATGGAAATGATTGCCCCGGATCGCCCCTGGAAGAACTGCCGCGATGTGAATGTCCTCGACGCCGTCCAGAAACTGCAGCGCCTCGGCTGGCAGAGTAAAGCTGAAGCCGCGCTGGTCACCGTAATCCGCGAGCTGAGAGAGCTGAACTTTGGAGTCAGTGGCCATGGACGAGAAAGACTACCACGAGAGTGTGCATGACCTTCGTGACCAGACGCGAGCTACGAACCAGGAGGCCCTGTGCTACAACTAGCCCGTGCCTATCTTTCTCGGCGTCGATGGCGGCGGCACGAAGACGACGTGCGCAGTGGGAGACGCCACCCGAGTCCTTGCGATGGGAGAAGCCGCGGGCAGTAACATCATTCGCTCGGGAGAAGCGCACGCGCGTGCCTCGCTACACGAAGCCATCCGGAATGCGTGCTCGGCGGCTAACGTGCACCCTTCGGCAATTGACTCCGCATGCATTGGGGCCGCGGGCGCGGCGCGGCCGGAAGCCTGTGCATTGGTCCAACGAATTGCGGCGCAGGTTTTGTCTTGCCGGGTCCAGGTAGTCGGCGACATGATCATCGCGCTCAACGCTGCTTTCGGTCGCGGCCCCGGAGTGATCACTATTGCCGGCACGGGTTCGATCGCCTATGGCCGTGATGCGGAGGGAAGAACCGCTCGCGCTGGCGGACGAGGCTTCGCCATTTCCGATGAAGGCTCCGGCCATTGGATAGGCCGCACCGCTGTCGCCCGCGCCTTACGAAGTCATGATGGCGGGAAAGATTCCCGGCTCCTTAGCGCGATCCTGCGCGACTGGCCTGCGACATCGGAGGAGGAACTTGTGCAGTACGCCAATGCCACCCAGCCGCCAGACTTTGCGCGTTTGTTTCCCACGGTACTTGCGATCGCCGATGCTGGAGAACCTACGGCGCGAGAAGTCCTGTCAGACGCGGGGTTCGAACTCGCGCAACTTGCCAGGCTTATTTTGGAGCGTTTGTTTCCAACTCCGGAGACCGCCATTGCAGTGGCCATGGTGGGAGGTGTCTTTCGTCAGTCGGCCCTTGTTCGTCAGGTTTTCTACAATGAAGTCCGCGCCGCGTTCCCGCAGGTCTGTGTGAATCCAACCGTGGTGGAGCCAGTGCTGGGAGCACTGGAGTTGGCCCGTAGTATTGCCCATACAACCAGCCCGAATGCTGGCGAGGCGGCACTTCTGCCATGAAGGCGAAGACTCCACCAGAGGGCGCGAACGCCAGAGCGGGTCAGCCGGGGGATGATCTCGTGTTCACGGCAGAATTGACCGCCCCACTAGCCGCCAACACATTGCCTGCCGATCTTCTCTTGACCGAAGATGGCGCGATCGCGCTTCTGCAGCAATCCGAACTCGCCACCTCGGTGCTCGAGCAGCTTGTGCGTAACGCGAACCTGCTTAAATCTCGCAAGGTAAAGGTCGCACTCGTCGCGCATCCCCGCACGCCCCGGCACATTGCACTTCCACTTCTCAGGCAACTCTATACCTTCGATCTCATGCAGATCGCACTCACGCCCGCAGTCGCGGGCGATCTGAAGCGTGCCGCTGACGGGGCCCTCTGCAACCGCCTGACGACAATTTCCTCCGGCGAACGCCTCGCGCTTGCCCGCCGAGGTTCCGGTCGCGTTGCCGCCGCTCTTTTGCACGACAAAGAGACGCGTGTCATGCGCACTGCGCTCGAAAATGCCCGCCTCACCGAAGCGCACATCATCCAGGCCATCACGCGTGCAGCTTCGAGCCCGACTTTTATCGAGACCGTCTGCCACCACCCACAATGGTCTTTGCGACGTGAAGTGCGCATCGCGCTGCTGCGACATGAAAAGACGCCAATGGGCCGCGCTCTTGATTTTGCGCGGTGCCTGCCCCCGAGCCAGTTGCACGAGATCCTGCAGAATTCGCGGCTACCCGAGAACGTTAAAGCCTATCTTGTGCGGGATATGAGTCAGCGCCGTCGAGGCGCCGGCGCCGGATAATTCTCTGCGAAAAAACTACTAAGCGCTGCTGGCGGAGGCGGCCGGAGCCTCACCCTTGTGATGCATGAGTTCAACGATGGCGTTATAGAGTTGGGTGCGCCGCGTTTGCCGCTCGTAGGCGCGCGTGATGTAGCGCACGTGCAACTCGACTCCGCCGCCAGTGGGCCGCAAATTGATGGCGGGAGCTGCGGAAAACGAGTGCATTCGGTATTTCTGTGCAGCTCTCTGCCATTCATCTTCGGCGGTACGCGCATCCTTCGCGGTCTCTTCGACAATGAGTTTCTGCACGGATTCCATCATGGGATACGGGTTTTGGCTCGCCGGCAGGGAGAGCGTGATCTCATCCCAAAGCCACTGACCCGACGTCGAAAAATTGAAGTAATGTCCTTCGATCGCGTAGCTGTTGACGAAACTTACCTTGCGCCCTGTGGGATGTCCCGAGTCGTTCCAGTTCCCGGTTTCGAGGAGTACGGTCCGTAAGAGGCCGATCTCGACGACTTCACCACCCACGCCGTTGATCTCGACCCAATCGCCCACCCGAATTCCGTTGCGGCCCATTAATGCAAACCATCCGACAAAGCCCACGATGAAGTCTTTGAGCGCGACGGTAAGTCCGGCACCCGCAAGCCCGAGGATCGTGGGCATCTGGCTCGGCATACCAAAGATTACAAATGCAGCCAGTAACACTCCGAGCGCTTGAATCGCGAACCAGACCAGCGCCCGCAGAGTGATCAAGCCTTTCTTTTCAGGATCCAGTTCTGCAAAGTAACTATCCAGAGCCAGCTTGCTTCCGTATACCAGTCCTGCAATCAGTAAAATCCACAAAAACGACTGCAGCATGCCATGCAGGGCGACCACCTGGCGGGCCTGCACCAGGGTCCCCCAATTGAGATAAACATCGCCGAGTTCCTGCAGATTCTGCACACGCTTATCGAGATCGGAGAGCACCTTCTGGTCATTCGAGAACTTGTGCAACGAGGAGATAGCGTCCTTGGCAGCCTGCTTCGCGGACGGATTCGCCGTGGTGGGCGTTGATGTAAGGCCCACAGCTTTTTGCTTGGCATCGGTCTTTTGATCGGATTGCGCAGCGATTTGCTTTGCCAGAAGATCATGCTTGCGGCTCAAGATTTGGATGCTGAGCAGCGTGTCGTTCCGGGCGTTGGTTAATTGTTGTTGTTCACTGCGGAGGGCTCGCCATGCCTTCCACAGAGGCCAGAGACTTCCAGCCTGGTAGTCAAGCTCTGCTCCCGGAGCCGTGCCTGAAGCGGTGGGAGTGGTGTGCCCGGCTTCGTGCTCTTCCTGCAGACGCTGGATTTTGGCGGAAGGATTTCCGCCAGCACGGACCAGATCTTCCTTGGCGTCGTCGAGTTCATCCTGATCCAATTCGAGTTGGGCTTTTGCGATGTCGAGTTGGTCTTCGATGGAATCGTGATCCCGCTCGCTGGCCGCAGCCCATTGTTTGGTGAGAGCCTTGACCCGATCCTGGCTCGCCTTGAATACCCCTTCCGACTGCACGATTCGCGCGGTGAGATCGCGCAGTTCCGGCGTCATTTTAGGCGGATGGGCGGCGGCATCGCGAAGGGCGTCGGCAAAAGCGAGGTCAACTTCGTAGTCGGCGAGCTTCAGCGCTTCGTGCGCGTAATTTTGTGCTTCCGGTGTCGCCGCGAGCGGAGCCAGGGCGCGGGCGGTGTGCAGCGGCTTCTGGTCAACCAAAGGCTCAGCCGGAGTGGCTGCGTTATGCGCGTTTCTTGACAGCACCGGTGCCGTTGCGGGATTGGAGGTGAGCACCAAGCCGGCAATGGTCGCCACGACCAGTGCCAACAGAGCGATCACTCCGATCCATTCACGCGCTTTCATCATAAGCAGGCCAAGCTCACCCAAGGATAAAGGAAATTGTGTGCTCGAGCTTAACTGGAGGGGTAACCAGAGGTGCAGCACCTCAGGCACGTTGGCATTTCACCCAGGAACTGAAAAACGGGCGGCCCGTTGAGGTCGCCCGTTTCGAACCGACGATAAAGCTCCGAAGTTAGGCTGCGGGAATGCGCAACTGTTGACCGACCTTGATCTTGTCGGGATCGGCGAGGTCGTTGGCCTTGGCGATCTTCATGTAGCTGTTGGCATCGCCATAGTACAACTTGCTGATCTTCGAGAGGTTGTCGCCCGGTTTCACGGTGTAGGTCTGATCGCCTTGCGCGACGGTAATTTCATGCTTCAGATCGGCAAACGTCGGATCAACCGCCTTGATGGCGTCCCAAACCCGGTTCTTGCTGGCTTCGGAAACCACGGTTGCCTGGAGGTGCAATTGGTCGCCTTGCAAGTCGACGGCGTTGATGGTCGCATCTTCCTTGGCGAGGACTTCGAGCACCGGCTGATATTTTTGCTTGAGCGTGGCGAGATCTGCCATGAGAGTACTCCTTTCGATACGAGAAGAATGTGAAGGGCCCGGGCGTTGAAGATGAAGTAGCGGGGAATCACTTCCGTAACCTGAAACGCAGCGCGCAGCCTCTTAAGATAGAAACGAGGTCTTATGTCGAGCTACGTTTCGCGATTCGATTGGCCCGATTGGGAGCCGATCCCACGCAAGGCTTACATCGCTTGGCTGGCATTCTACGCCATCTTCCTCGGCTACGTCTTTTTGAGCGACGGTGAATTCTTGGTCATCGATCATGTGAACCTGGCATTTCACGAAGCCGGACATCTCTTTCTCAGTTGGTACGGCCCGATGATTCGCCTGGAGGGCCGGAACGCGGGAATCTGGGGGGGGCTGATCTTCCAGTGGGCGGCGCCGATTGTGATGACCGCATATTTCTATTCCAAGCGCTGCATGCCAGGCTTCATCTGCTGCCTGTTTTGGTTTTTCGAAAATTGGCTGTTCACGGCCGCTTACATGGTCAGCGCCCGTACGCCTTTGCTCGTGACTGTGGGCGGCGTGCAATATGTGGAGCGCGATTGGTTCACGATTTTCTCTGGCCTGGGCGTGCTTCAATACAACTACCAAATCGCCGGAGTGGTTCACTACCTGGGCCGGTTCGGCATGCTGGGGTGTGTTGCGGGACTGGGTTACTGGTGGTGGAAGTCCACGCGTCCGGTGCCCGAGCCTTGGCTTATCGAACCCAGTCTGCCATAAAGATATTAGTCTCGTGCGAGACTTTGCCGTTGCGTCCCGACACCCAAACCAGTTTCTTTCCGTCGGGGCTGAACATGGGGAAGCCATCGAAGCCGTCGGTGAACGTAATCCGCTCGAGATTCTTGCCGTCCAGATCGACCGCGTAAAGTTCGAAGTTGCCCATCCCGCCGGTCGATCCCACGTTGCTCGCGAAAATGATGCGTTTGCCGTCGGGAAAGAAAGACGGAGCGAAGCTGGCCGCACCCAGGTCAGTGATTTGCCGCTTGCTAGAGCCATCGGTGTTCATCAGCCAGATTTCGAGATAGGTCGGTCGAATCAGGCTCTGCGCCAGCAGTTCTTTGTAGTCGCGAATCTCCTGCTCCGTCTTCGGATGGTGCGCGCGGTAGACAATCAGCTTGCCGTCGGGAGAGAAGAATGGGCCACCGTCGTAGCCGAGTTCGTTCGTTAGTTGCTTTACGTTGGTGCCGTCGGCGTCCATGGTATAGATCTCGAGGTCGCCGTTGCGAATCGAGGTGAAGACGATCTTCTTGCCGTCCGTCGAGAGCGTGGCTTCGGCATCGTAGCCGTTTGTGGTGGTGAGTTGCTTCACGTCCGAGCCGTCCGCGTTTGCGGTGAAAATGTCAAAGCTCGGATAGATGGCCCACACATAACCCTTCGAATAGTCGGGCTTGGGCGGGCACTCCGCGGCGCCCAGATGGGTCGAGGAGTACAAAATGCGTTTGCCATCGGCGAAGAAGTAGGAGCAGGTCGTGCGTCCCTTGCCGGTCGAGACCAGATGCTGTTCCGTCCCATCGATATTCATCGTGAAAATCTGGTCGCACTTGTAAGGCTCGCGCGTGGACTGAAAAATCAGCTTCTTGCCGTCGGGCGAGAAGTACGCCTCGGCATTCTGACCGCCAAAGGTTAGTTGCTTGATGTTGCGAAGATGCTTGTCTTCGGATGAACCCGGGATGGCCGGTTCGGACGGAGTTTGAGCACACGCTGCTTGCAGCAAACATCCCAGAACGAGGCCCGGGACTAATGCCATTCGAAGAGGTTTGAAGACCATGGGAATGCCGCTCAGTGTAGCAGGGAAGCGGTGCCAATTCGGCAGTAAAGACGCTACAATCGGCGCGCTCTTTCAAAGGAGAATCTGATGAAACTTCTTTTCGCAGTTGTCGCCGTAATCCTCTGTGGAGCCATCGCTGGCGCCCAAACGCCGTCTGCGCCTGTCACTCCCGATACGCTCAAGAAGTTGGAGGCCGAGTTTATGCAGGCGGCTGCCGCGCGCGGCTCGCAAGGCTACTTGTCTTACTATGCCGAGGAGTCCGTCGAGGTCCCAAATGGTGCGGACCTCTTGATCGGTAAGGATGCGATCGCGAAAACCATGGGCTTCCTCGACGACAAGAGCAACAGCCTCACGTGGACGCCGGTTGGCGCCGATATCTCCGCCTCCGGGGATCTCGGCTACACCTACGGCACGTTCGAATTTCGCTCCAAGGACGCGAGCGGAAATCCGACGGTGACGCGAGGCAAGTACACCAGCATCTGGAAGCGGCAGAAAGATGGAAGTTGGAAGGTTGTGCTGGATATGGGGAACGCGGGGCCGAAGGCCAATAGCAACTAGTTGCGCGTTTTGTTTTCGAAGTGCGTCAGAATCGCCTCAGCCTGCGTGCGCGTGACCACCGCCGTCAGCGCTGCCACATCTGCCTGCTTCACCGCCTGCAAGCTGCCGAAGTGCTGTAGTAGCCGTCGCGTGGTACTCGAGCCCACACCGGGAATCTCCAGCAGTTCTGTCGACCGATCTCGCATCTGCCGTCGCTTGCGGTGAAACGTCACTGCGAAGCGATGAGCTTCGTCGCGGATCATCTGCACCAGATGCAGCACGGGCGAGTGATGGTCGAGCACGACCGGCTCGTCTTCCTGCCCGTACACATAGATGATC
>Ga0306920_100015120_pt1 | contig 10567 bp, 6 predicted proteins | sample flu12Cox44000170_FD_204666 | JGI IMG/M metagenome (GOLD analysis project Ga0306920, IMG submission 204666) | Lab enrichment of tropical soil microbial communities from Luquillo Experimental Forest, Puerto Rico - flux4day.12C.oxic.44.000.170 (v2)... | ecosystem: Environmental > Terrestrial >... | reverse complement strand
ATTTTCAATTTTTCGACGCTGCCATATGCGCATCAAATCCAGATGGCGTGGACAGCCTCGCTGGTTCTCGTCGCCCTGGTTACCCTGACCAACATCATTGCGCAGATTGCGTTCAGTAAACGGAGATAAGGGCGGCGAACCCTGGAATGGCACAGGACTCATCAGCCGTATACGACTTGTAAACCTGACCCTATTTCAAGGATGTCTTGCCGCCGTATGCTTTCCCCTCGGCAGGCGGCGGAGCTTGGCGCGGCCCACCCCAGAGGAACGTGACGGACGCGCTCACAATATCCACGCCCGCATCAAATTTGCCGCGAAGATTGTGACCGAAAGCGTCCGTGGTATCGACCGTGGAATTATTGACGAACAGATGGGCATAACCGAAGTCAATCGCCATCCAGTCGACCGGTTTCCATTGAAACCCTGTTGCTAGCCAGTAGCGATTGTCGTCCGGAATACGCGGACTCCGGTCGGAGCTGCTGATCGGCGTTTCGTCGTAAGCAAAACCCAGTCGCAGGGTCAGGCAGTTGTTTGCGTACCATTCCAAGCCGATCGCATAACGCTCTGTATCCTTGTAGGCCAGAGGCAGCGTCTCGCCAGGTATTCCGGGTCTACTGAACGTGATGGGAATCGCCTGGAGACGGCTCCAACGCGTCCAGTTGATGTCTCCCATCACCGCAAACCCCTGCAGAAAGCGTTGATAAATGCTGAAATGATAGACCTCCGGCAACTCGAGGCCCGCAGTCGCACTCTGATTGACGAACACGCTCTGCAAAGCGCCCGGCGCTGGAAACGACACCGGCGAACCGGGCGCCGTCAGGGCGGGCACACCGCGAAATTCGACGGAACCTTGGATATCGTGAGTGATCCCCGAACGATAGCTGACACCGATACGTCCTTCCTGGAAGAACGAGCTTTGACCCGGCCTCAGGTATTCGAAGATTCCGCCAAGCATGAAACCGACGCTCCAATCGGAGCCGCTGAGCTCCGACACGCCATCGCGGCCCTGGGGGACGAAGCCATTATTCGCAAAAGCGCGCTCTGTCGCGGCCACAACCCCGGGAATGGCGGTGGCCGGCACGCCTTGAAGCGCGAGTTGCGTAGGAAGGGCGTTAAAAAAGGGCGTCAAGGCTTGCTGCAGCCCCAGCGCACCAAAGTCGATTGCCTGGGAGAGGCGCGCCGAAGCGTACTCGATATCCACACTGACGCCGAGCGATAGACGATCCCAAAGCCGGTAGGCCACCGTCGGCTGGATATCAAAAGTGGTCAGCTTTGACCTCAGCGCCTGGTAACGCCCGACCCAGCCGGGACTATAATCGGTCTCCAGCCCCCAGGGAACATTCAACCCGATCCCGACGGACAGGTCGCCATACTGACGGCTACGAAACACTGGCTGGGACAAATAAAGATTGGGAATGACATGATAGACCCCGGCATCGCCTCCGTTCCCTCCCGTCAGCGGCTCCCCGTTAAACGGTGTGCCCGGCGCCACCAGGCGTGAACCCTGGTTGCTGAAATTGGTCGACGGCAGGATTCCGTTCGCCGCTGCCTGAAACTCGCCATGATCCAAAAGCGCGATCCCGGCTGGATTAAAGAACATCGTTGAAACGTCTTCGGCTGACGCGGCGCCACCCGCATAAGCGGTCCCGAGGCTACTCACGCTCCCTTCGCTCAGCTGGAAGCTGCCGGCCCTGGCGAGGACCGGAAGAAACAGTCCAAACGCAACTGCGTTGATTACAATTAAGAGAGTCCTGACTCGACTTCTCGCAGACTTCATGATCGGTTCCGGAGGGTTAAGGTCTTGGTAGAAAAAGCAGAAATCCTCAGAATTACAACTCAATTCCGGCAATGCCTCTCCTGGGGTCTGCCACAGAACCGGTGGATGATCATCCTGAACTGAAATACATTGAGGCCGTAACCACTTTGACCTTCGCAACCGTTCCATGAGTTGTTCATTGTCGCGGCGCTCCCCGACCAGGGTCTTCGATCTTCTCAGCCATCAGCTCGAGAACTTCCCGAAGCCAGACGCATTCGCTTATAAGGTCAATGGGATCTGGAAGGCCTACCCTACCCGGGAGGTTGTCGACACCGTGGATCAGCTCGCCTGGGGACTCCATCTCCTATCGATCCAAAAAGGCGATCGGGTTGCCAACGTCACCGAAACGAACCGGCCAGAGTGGAACTTTATCGATCTCGCTGTCATGAGTCTCGGTGCGGTGCACGTGCCCATCTATCCGAATATCTCGGCCGACGAATATCAGTTCATACTCGCTCACTCCGGCTCGAAGCTGGTTTTCGTTTCGGGGACCCGCCTTCTCGAAACAATTCGGCCAATCGCGGAGCAAATGCCGGATCTGCTTGGCATTTACACTTATGACCAGATCAAAGGCGCAAAGCTCTGGAGCGAACTCCGGGATCGCGGCCGTGAAGAATTACGGAACGAAGCTAACCGGACCGAGCTTGCGGCCAGGAAGGCTGCCGTCGCTTCCGGCGATCTGGCAACGCTGATCTACACTTCCGGAACCACCGGACCTCCCAAAGGAGTCATGCTTTCTCACGCGAACCTCCTCAGCAACTGCCTGGAGTGCGCGGACATTGTGGCCAGCAGTGCCCATGAGCGCGCTCTCTCCTTTCTGCCCCTTTGCCATATTTATGAACGGACGGTGATTAACATCTACCTCGGCTCCGGAACCTCGGTCTACTATGCGGAAAGTCTGCAAACCATCGGCGACAACTTGCGCGAAGTGCGCCCCCAGCTTTTTTCAACCGTGCCGCGGCTTCTGGAGAAACTCTACGAGAGGATTCTGAACCGCGGTGAGCAATTGACCGGCCTGAAACGCAAGATCTTTTTCTGGGCACTCGGCCTCGGACTGAAGTTCGATCCCGCGACTTCACAAAACTGGTTGGGCCGAATGAAGCTCATGGTCGCCGACAGATTGGTGTTCTCGAAGTGGCGCAACGCCTTGGGCGGTCGCATTCGCGGGATCATCTCCGGCTCAGCAGCTCTGCAGCCTCGCCTCGCCCGGGTATTCTGGGCGGCGAAGATGCCCGTTTACGAGGGCTACGGTCCAACCGAGGCCAGTCCGGTAATCTCGGTGAACCGGCCGAGTGGCGATACAAAAATCGGAACGGTCGGGCCGGTGATCAGCAACGGCGAAGTGAAGATTGCCGAGGACGGCGAGATCCTCTACCGCGGGCCCAACGTGATGCTGGGATATTACAAACGGCCGGACCTGACAGCGGCAGCCATCGACGCCGATGGCTGGCTGCACACGGGCGATGTCGGTGAATTTGACGGCAAGTTTTTGAAGATCACCGACCGAAAGAAGGAAATTTTCAAGACTTCCGGCGGCAAGTACATCGCTCCTCAGCAGATTGAAAACCAGCTCAAGGAGTCGCCTTTTGTGTCCCAAGTGATGGTCGTTGGTGAAAACCACAAATTCCCGGCGGCATTGATCGTTCCATCCTTCGAAGCCGTCGCGGAACGTTTCCGGTCGCAGGGAGTCACGTTCGAATCGCGTCTGGACCTGATACAGAACTCCGGCGTACTCGCCCTGTTCGACGCCGAGCTGAAGCGGATTAATCCCTCCTTTGGGCATTACATGCAGGTCAAGAAATTTGCTCTTGTTGCCGAGGAGTGGACAACCAGCGGGGGCGAATTGACCCCGACCTTGAAGCTGAAGCGAAGGCAGATCCTCGAAAAGTATGCCATGGAGGTCGAGAGACTGTATGCGGGCGAGGAAAGAGGAGCGGAGGTAGTCGGGTGAGAAAAGTAGAAAGTAGAAAGTAGAAAGTAGAAAGTGGACAGTAGACAGAGAAACCGAGTTCGGAGCAGCCCCGCGATAGATTTACTCGAACCCGCTTAAGGTTTGCCCAATCAAACGCGGAACTCGCACTCACACTCGGCAGTGGACAGCAGAAAGTAGACGGTAGAAAATAAGCAAAGAAAGGCCTTCCTCGCACTCACAGTCGCTCTCGCACTGACCTGACGTCGTATGAAAGAACCAATTTTCATCGTGGATGGAGTCAGAACTCCGTTTGCCAAGGCCGGCACAATCCTGGCCGATACCGAGGCGGTTGAATTAGGCAAAACAGCTATCAGCCTGCTCCTGGCCCGCACGGGGATCGACCCCGCCAAGATCGAGGAGGTAATCATCGGGTGTGTCGGGCAGCCGGCTGAAGCGGCGAATATCGGGCGGGTAGTGGCACTTCGTGCCGGGATACCAGAATCTGTCCCGGCGATTACCGTGCATCGAAACTGTGCCTCCGGCTTCGAAGCAGTCACCCAGGCTGCCGAAAAAATGATCGCTGGGCGGGGCGATGTGTTCATCGCGGGGGGTGTCGAGAACATGTCCCAGGTCCCAATGATCTATGATTACGAAACCGCTAAGAAGTTCGGAGCGCTGGCGCGGGCCAAGAATCTGGGACAGAAGCTCGGGGTTCTATCGACATTTCGACCATCGGACTTCAAGCCGCGAATAGGCTTGCAACTCGGACTATCGGACCCGATCAGCGGATCTAACATGGGCCAGACCGCTGAGAATCTCAGTCGCGACTTTAACATCTCGCGGGGGAGGCAGGACCAGTTCGCAATGCAGTCCCATCATAAGGCCATCGCCGCGCGAGCAAAACTTCACGAAGAGATCACGCCCGTTTATCTCACCAAGTCCAGGAACGGCAAACCTTATATGGACCAGGACAACGGACCTCGCGAGAACCAGAGCCTGGAAGCCCTGGCAAAGCTGAAGCCGGTGTTCGAACCGGCCACCGGCACCGTGACGGCCGGGAATTCCTCACAAATAACAGATGGGGGGGCGGCCTTGCTGTTGATGACAGAGAAGGCGCTGAAGGAATCAGGATTGACGCCGCTTGGACGCCTGCTTGGCTACGCTTACGCCGGCCTTGATCCATCGCGGATGGGTCTGGGACCACTCTACGCGATTCATCGTGCCGAACAAAGAGTGGGTCTGACCCTTGAGGATGCCGAGATCATCGAGATCAACGAAGCCTTTGCAGCCCAGGTCTTGGCCTGCCAGGATGCGGCGAAATCCGATGACTATTGCAGGAAGCATCTTGGCCGCAAATCCGCCCTCGGTGAAATCCCGGACGAGATTCTGAATGTTAACGGAGGGGCGATCGCACTGGGACATCCAGTAGGGGTGACCGGTTCGCGCCTTGTCTTGACCGCTCTCAAAGAACTGCATCGCAGAAACGCCGAGCGCGCATTGGTTTCTCTTTGCGTCGGCGGAGGCCAAGGAGGTGCATTGTGGCTGAGCCGGAACTAACAACGCAAACCCTCCCGGAAGAAGGTCAGAATATCCGGCGAGAAATTCAGGATTCCGGCATCGCTGTTCTGACTTTTGACCGCCCGAAATCGTCTGCCAACATCTTCGATCAGCAAACGCTCGACGAGCTGAATAATCACCTCGACTTTCTTGAATCGAATCCCGAGCTGAAGGGAATGATTATCCGAAGTGCGAAGCCGAAAATCTTTATCGCGGGCGCTGACTTGAACGGCTTTGCCCAGGATTTGAGCCCAGAGCGGCTCGGAGTTGCGACCCAGTTAGGACAAAAGACTTTCGACCGGATCGCCAATCTCCGTTATCCGAGCATCGCCGCGATTCATGGCGTTGCCCTGGGTGGCGGGTTGGAAATTGCTCTCGCCTGTGACTGCCGGATCGCCTCTCTCGACCCCGCGACAAAAGTCGGGCTTCCGGAGACGACACTGGGAATTTTGCCGGCTTGGGGCGGATCGACGCGTCTGCCGAAGTTGGTGGGCCTGCCGGCCGCGCTGGAAGCGATCCTGACCGGGCGCCAGTACCCTGCCAGGCAAGCACTCAAGCTGGGAATCGTCGATGCTGTCGCCTATCCGGAACGACTCACGGATCTGGCGACAAGAATGCTGCTGACCGGGGCGGCCAAGAAACGTTCTTATAAATTACAGCTATCAAATCGGGCTCCGGTATCGAAAGTCGTCGCGGCCCAGGCGCAGAAGAAGATTCTCGCCAGGACTCGCGGAAACTACCCAGCCCCGCTCAAAGCGCTTGAAGTCGTGGTCGCCGGTCTCAACGCAACCCACGCCCAATCCCTGGAGAACGAAAAGAACGCGTTTGCCGAGCTTGCCCGCGGTCCGGTCGCCCAGAATCTTATCCGGGTATTCTTTTTGCAGGAGCGCGCGAAGAAGGTGCCGTTGCCTGCGGACGTATCACCGAAACCCGTCTCAAAGGTGCTTGTGATGGGCGCCGGCACCATGGGCTCCGGAATTGCTCAGTGGCTTAGCGCTCGTGGAATTCGGATCGTTTTGAAAGATGTCGGCCCGGAACCGCTCGGAAAAGGGATGCAGGCGATCGCCAAACTCTATCACGACGGCGTAAAGCGCCGCCTGTTCACCGAGGCGGAGGCTTCCCGGGCATTCGATCGCGTAGTCCCGGTGTTTGAAGATGTTCCGCTGCAAGACGTAGACATGGTGATCGAGGCGGCAATTGAAAAACTGGATCTCAAAAAGGAAATCTTCGCCGCCCTTGATTCCAAAGTCCGGTGCGAGACACTTGCTACAAACACCTCCGCCCTTTCCATCGATTCGATCGCCGACGGCCTGTCCCGCCCGGAGCGGGTAGTAGGGATCCATTTTTTTAATCCGGTTCACCGGATGCAATTGGTCGAGGTCGTAATCGGGCCACGCACAAGCCCGGTGGCACAGGCCACCGCGATCCAATTTGTGAAAGCGATCGGTAAATTGCCTGTAGTCGTAAAGGACAGTCCGGGATTCCTGGTTAATCGCATTCTTCTGCCCTACATGGTAGAGGCTGTTCGACTCTTCTCCGAGGGATACCGGGTCGACCGGATCGATAAACTCATGCTGGACTTCGGGATGCCGATGGGGCCGCTTCGGCTAAATGACGAAGTCGGGCTCGATGTGTCTCAGCATGTCGCCAAGGATCTCATGCAAAGGGTAAAACACTTCGCCCCCCTTCAATCGGATCCCCTGGAACAGATGCTGGCCAAGGGCTGGCTCGGACGCAAATCGCGAAAAGGATTTTACGAGTACGGCAGCGGCGGAAAGGAATGGGTCAATCCGCAGTTGACCCAATTTCAACCCGGCGAGCCGTCGACTGTCGACGAATCGGAATTGCGAAACAGGCTGGTGATGGTGATGGTAAATGAGGCGGCGCGTTGTTTGGCAGAGGGAGTGGTTCAGTCTCCAGCGGACGTAGATTTTGCGATGATTATGGGGACAGGTTGGGCGCCTTTCCGAGGCGGGCCACTTCAGTACGCGGATTCAGTTGGCATTTCGGGCGTTGTAAGCAAGCTGAACGCTTTGCGGGACCGGGTTGGCCAGCACTTTGAGCCTTGCCCTGTGCTGATCGATATGGCGAACGGCGCTGCCACTTTCTTCCCACATGCCAAAAGCGTTTCCTCTCCCGTTGCAGCAAATTGAAATCTCGTCGTAAGACAGCGGCCGGTAGCGGCGCGTCTCGCAAGCGCCATATCCCGGGAAAAACCGTCCCTGATGAAAATCTGTCGGCTTGCCCGCCTTCGCGCGAAGCGCGCCCGATCGAGAAAGTCGAGCCAACGACTTTGATTCATCGTAGGAAGACGCCCGATATCATGTCCGACATAGCTTCAGCGAAGTCGGAAGCCTTAGCGACTTCGGGGAAAGCCGACGCTACCGCTCCAGCTGCCTTGGAAGACACGCCGGGATCGTCCGGTGAAGAGCCAGGCTATCCGGCCATCGAACGGGAAGGGGCTTCGTTCGATCCATCAGCAATGCAGCGACTCTTGGAGGGGGAATACTCGGAAACTCGAACCGTTGTTAAGCAATTGATCACGCAGCCGGAGTTCCGATATTACGAAGGCACCGACGTCGAGGAATATCGCAGGAAGGTGTTTGGGTGGTTCAAGCGGATCGCAGACACCGGAATCGGACGCGCGTTCATGGCGCGCTCGGCCGGTGGGGAGGAGAATCTCTCAAAGTTCATGGCGGCGTTCGAGACTCTCGCCTTTCACGATCTGAGTCTGATCATCAAGCTTGGTGTCCATTTCGGACTGTTCGCGGGCAGCATCCAACGGCTCGGCACCGAATACCATCATCGAAAATACCTGCCCGACTCGGCAGAAGGCAAGATTCTGGGCGGCTTTGCCATGACCGAAATCGGCCATGGATCGAACGTCCAGGGACTCGAGACGACGGCAGTGTACGAGCCGCAGTCCGATTCGTTTATCATTAACAGTCCCACTCACAGCTCCGGGAAAAGCTTCATTGGCAATGCCGGGAGCGATGGGAGGTTCATGGTTGTATTTGCCCAGCTTGAACTGGACGGCCGTTCTTACGGTGTCCACGCCTTTGTTGTCCCCGTTCGTGATGAACACGGAGCACCGGCGCCCGGCGTGAAGATTGAAGATAACGGGCTAAAGATGGGCCTGAACGGAGTGGATAATGGAAAGATCTGGTTCAACGAGGTGCGCGTTTCCCGCGAGGAGTTGCTGAATCGCTTTGCCCAGGTCACATCAGATGGAAAGTACCAAAGCGAGATTCAGAGTCAGAGCGCGCGCTTTTTCGCCATGATCGGCGCGCTGGTAAACGGGCGCATCAGCATGGCGCTAGCCGCCAATGCCGCCGCAAAGTCCGCGCTCACTATCGCTCTTCGATACGCAGCCCGCCGTCGCCAGTTCGGTCCTCAAAAAGGCGGGGAGGAGGCTCTGTTGCTCGCCTACCCCTCACACCAGCGCAGGCTGATGCCCCTTCTGGCTAACAGTTACGCGCTGCACTTCGCGTTGAAGGCTTGGATTCAAGTCAGCGAAAAGGCCCCTGCCGGAGCGTCACGCTCGATTGACACGCTCGCCGCGGGTTTGAAAGCCTACACCACCTGGAATACGACACGTACCATCCAGGTTTGCCGCGAAGCCTGTGGCGGCGAAGGCTATCTGGCCTCCAACCGCCTGCCTTCCCTCAAGGCCGACACAGATATTTTTTCCACGTTCGAAGGCGACAACACCGTGCTCATGCAACTGGTCGCGAAAAACCTTCTGACAGAACTGCGAGACAAGCTTGCTAACATGCGCCGCGCGGAGCTGGCCGGCTTTTTCGTGGATCATAAGCTTGGCCTTCTCGCCAGGCGTAACCCGGTTCTGGCCTGGGACGCCAGTGAAGATCGCCTCCTTAACGCTGATGCCCAATTGGCCCTGTTCCGAATCCGAGAAACGTCCTTGCTCATGGACATTGCCGGTGAGTTCCGGACCCTGACCGGCGCTCGAAATCTGGACGCTTATTCCGCGTTTATCCGGCTGCAACCCGAATTGCTGGAGTTGGCGCACGCCCATGTCGAGCGGGTGGTCCTGGAGCAGTTCGTCGATGCAATCAGATCCTTGCCCGATAACGGCCTGCAAGTGCCCCTGAATCGTCTGCGCAATCTCTTTGCTCTTGAGCACCTGGAGCAAGCCAAAGGGTGGTACCTCGAAAACGGCCTGATGTCCGGCGCGAAGTCCAAGGCTGTTACTCGGTTGGTAAGTCGGCTTTGCGCTCGGGTGCGCCAGGACGCAATCGGGTTTGTTGATGCCTTTGGCATTCCCGACGTCTGCCTGGCCGCGCCGATTGCCCTTGCGTGATCTAATGACATCGACTCTCCTGGCTTTACTCCATGGAGATACCGTGCGGGCTGACACCGCGATGACCGGTACGATCAACCCTGATGGCTCCGCCGGACCCGTCGTGGGATCCCGCTGAAGATCGAGGGAGCGAAAGAAAAAGGTCTGAAACGTTTGTAGACGTCATGGAAAAGGCGCAACAGCAAGGCCTGGAGGTTCGGGAAATCCGGGATATCTACGACGCTTACAATTTTCTAACCGGCAAAACTTTGCCCCGGCTCCAACCACTGCCAGAGGACGACCTGGAACCCAGTCCGGAAATGCGAAAACAGCTGTCGGCCAAGGCACTCGATTGGAAGGCGCGCTTTCAGGCAACACTGTCGGGCGTCTTGAGAAAATTGGTCGAGACGATGCGTGACCTCGTACAAGGCAATGAAGCCAGGAAAAGATTCCTAGTCTCGGTTAAATCAAATCTCCAGAGAGCGGATGAGAAGAGCAAGAATGCAGAGGCCCACGAAAGGAGCGGTCTATTTGCTTTGGCGCTCCTCGAGTACATCGAGGCACTCGGTATTCTCAACGGCAATGACCAAAGCCTCGACTTCCTGAGGGCAGCCTTCAGCCGGGACCTCGATGGGGTGAAGTCCGTTGTGCAATCTGCTCAGAGCGGCGTTTCGCGAATTGAAGCGATGGGGGAAGAAATGACGGTAAAGGCGCGGAAGGGCTCAATACCGGGAAGAGTTAACGCTATCGCTGCTCTCGGAGATGAGGCCGAGAAACTTGATGCTCTGCTGGACTATTGGCACGCCACTTTTTTCGCCCGGCTGGCCCTCCAGTTTGGCCAAAGCTGAAGCTAAGCTAAAAATTCAGCTCTCTGCCCGGCGTTGGTAGGGACGCGCTTCGCCGCGTCCTGGACCGGTACTAAACGATTCCGGTTTCCAGCCAATCAAATTCGCCGGTCAGCACCCGTTGGGCTAGCTTGTAA
>Ga0306920_100015119_pt1 | contig 10567 bp, 10 predicted proteins | sample flu12Cox44000170_FD_204666 | JGI IMG/M metagenome (GOLD analysis project Ga0306920, IMG submission 204666) | Lab enrichment of tropical soil microbial communities from Luquillo Experimental Forest, Puerto Rico - flux4day.12C.oxic.44.000.170 (v2)... | ecosystem: Environmental > Terrestrial >... | reverse complement strand
GACGGATACGGCTTTCGCCACTTTCCGCTCGGAGAGCCTGGAGCGTACCTTCCTGTCCACGCCAGGACCCGCGAGCCGTAAGACTAAATCACCGGCAGCCAGCATGCACGCCCAACGTGCGGACGGACGCGGTCCGAGCCGGCGCTGGCCCCCGTCTTGCCCCCCGAAGCGGGTATCCTCGGCAACGAGAGTCGGGCGCGTGCTTTCCGAAGGCGGAGCCCTCGACTGCGGAGGAGTGATTGCATGATCGTGCGCATCTGGCATGGCCGCACGCGGCGCGAGCGCGCCGACGAGTACGCCGCCTTTCTCACCCTGCGCGCAATTCCGGACTACCGCGGCACGGCTGGAAATCTCGACGTGGCCATCCTGCGCCGGGACGAAGCCGACGTGAGCCACTTTCTCACCGTCACGCGCTGGGAGTCGGAGGATGCCATCCGCGCCTTCGCCGGCAGCGAGGTGCTCAAGGCGAAGTACTACCCGGAGGACAAGGATTTTCTCCTCGAATTCGAAGACACGGTGCAGCACTACGTAGTCGTCGCCCGTGCGAGCGAGGACTGACCGGGAGACTACTTCGTCGGCGTGCGTCGAGACTTGATCGGCTGGTTGTAGGGATCGTAGCCGCCGCCGGAGCACGTGCCGCTGTCGGGCTGGATGCGCAGCTCTTCCTCGTGTGGCTGTTCGACTTCGAGCTCAGGCGTCTCGAGCTTGCGCAGCATCCGCGTGGTGCTCTCGATGGCGTGACGCCCGGTCTGCTTGATCCAGTCCCACACTGCGTTGCCGCGCTCGTCGTGTACGACTTTGCCGGTCCTTGCGGGCGGCTGCGCCGGATCCGGTTTCGCGCGCTCGGGCGCCGCTCCCGACGGCGGGGTCGCGGGATTCGGCGATGCGCCGGCCGTTGAGCGTGTCGGTGCGCCGGCGGGCCTCGATGCGGGAGCCCCCGAGCTTCGCACGGAAGCGTTCACGGGCTTCCCCGGAACGCCGGTGGATCCCGCGGGCGCGGCGGCCTTCGCGGGAGTGCTGGTGTGGGGTCCGGCGGTGGACCCCGAGGGCTTCCACTGATTCATAACGAGCACCCTGCCGGCGTACGCGTTTCCGGCACGGTGGTCGTACGTTAACCGGCGCGCTCCCTCGAGGGGATTCCGGTCGGCGGAACTGTGTAGGCGGTCACAGTCTCCGGGACTCAGTTCTCACCAGCCGATGCCGTAATCCTGCCCGTAATTGCTCGAGCCGCCCCAGAGCGTGCCGTGCGCCCGATCGACGAATATCGCGTTGAGGGGCCCCGAGGTACGCTCCTCGAACTCGAGTGAGTAGCCCATCTGCGTGAGCTCTCTGCGGACCCAGGAAGGCGTCGCCGTATTGAGCGTGAGCCGGCCCGGAAAGGACTGGTGCTCGCCGAAGGAATCCCGCATCTGGTAACTGGTGATGTTGGCCGCCTCCGTTGCCTCCTGCACGGTCATGCCGAACTCCACGACGTTGAGGAAGAACTGCAGCAGGTTCTGGTCCTGCGTGTCGCCACCCTGCACGGAGAAGATGAGAAAGGGCTTGCCGTCCTTGAGCGCCAGCGACGGGGTCAGCGTTGCCCGCGGACGCTTACCGGGCTCGAGCACGTTGTAAGGATTCTCGCTGGGGTCCAGCACGAAACTCTGCATCCGTTGGCTGAGACCGATCCCGGTATGACCCGCGATCACTGCGGGGGTCCAGCCGCCGCTCGGTGTCACCGAGACCGCCCAGCCCTTCTCGTCTGCGGCCTCGACGCTGGTGGTGCCGAGGTGGAACGTCCGGTCGAACTCGGCCATGGTCACCGGCGTCTGCGCGGGCATCTTGCTGTGCCAGCTCTCCAGGTACGACAGGTATGGATTCTTCCCGCCCTGATAGGGATAGGGGTCACCGGGGCGTACGTCCGGATCGTTGTGGTCGGGCCGGATGAGCTTGGCGCGCTCGCGGGCATACTCCTTGGACAGCAGGCCCTGCACGGGTGGCGGGGGTGAGTAGCTCGTATCGCCGTAATAGAAGTCACGGTCCGCATAGGCGAGGTTCATCGCCTGGTAGAGCGTGTGGAGGTAGCGGGCGCTGCCGTAGCCCAGGGACTTCAGGTCGAAATTCTCGAGGATGTTGAGTGTCTGCAGCATTACCGGGCCCTGGACCCAGGCGTTGAGTTTGTAGACCTCGATTCCACGGTAGCTGCTGTGAACGGGTTCCTCGATGTGCACCTTCCAGTTGGCGAGATCCTCGAGCGTGAAGAGGCCGCCCGCCTCGCGCACGGCCTGCACCAGCTCACGGGCGATATCGCCGCGGTAGAAACGGTCGTAGGCCGCGTAGATCGCGGCCTTGCGGTCCTTGCCTGCCTTGAGCGCTTGTTTCTCGGCCTCGACGAGCTTGCGCAGGGTCACTGCGAGATCGGGCTGACGGAAAATTTCGCCCGGTTCGGGGCCCTCGTGCGCGGCGCCCAGGTGCGGCAGCATGACACGCTTGGAGTCTGGCCATTCCTTGAGCTTGCCCTTGAAGTGCTCGATGATGGCGGCGAGAGACTCGTCCATCGGGAAGCCATCCGCCATCTCGATCGCGGGGGCGAGCACCGAAGCTAAGCTCATCGTTCCGTATTCGGCGAGCATGGTCATCAGGCCGCCCGGCGTCCCCGGGGTCACCGCCGCGAGCGGCCCGTACTCCGGCGGGTACCGCATGCCGAGGTTGTGAAAGTACTCGGGGGTTGCACCGGTGGGGGCGACACCCAGGCCGTTGATGGCGATCACCTTGCCGGTGCTCGGGTTATAGATGAGTGCCTGGGTCTCGCCGCCCCAGGAGAGCGTGGTCCACGCGGTCGCCGTTGCGGCCAGCATGGCGCAGGCGGCATCCACCGCATTTCCGCCCTGCACGAAGATTTTCGCTCCCGCGGTGGCGGCGATGGGCTTGCCGGTGACCGCCATCCAGTGGCGTCCATAGAGCGGGGGCTTCTGCGTGCGTGCCTGCGCATGCGGCCCACCGAAGATCACGCTGGCACTCACCATGGCGGTCACTGCCGTGCGCACCAATCCCGTGATGCCGTCGCCTGCGTTCCTGGAGGTTCTTTTTGCCGGCATACCCATCCTCGGAAGTCGCGCGTGGTGCAGCATATGGCAGACTGCCCTGGGCCGCACGCCTGCCGGCTACCCCATGACCGCCATTGCCACAGTTACCGGTCTCTTCGTCTACCCGCTGAAATCGGCCCGCAGCGTCGCCTGCCCGCGGGTGCGCCTCGCCGCGACAGGGTTCGAGGCGGACCGGCAGTGGATGCTCGTGAATGCCCACGGCGTCTTCCTCAGCCAACGCACGCACCCGCAGCTCGCCTGCATCGTGCCGGAGCTCGATGCCGGTGAGCTGGTGCTTCACGCTCCGGGACTTCCGCCGCTGCGGCTGCCGGACGGCTGCAGCGGAGAGCGCCTCGCCGTGCGCGTGCACCAGGACCGGTGCGTCGGCCTCGATGAAGGGGCCGATGCCGCCGAGTGGGCGAGCCGCGCTGCCGGTGAGGCGGTGCGCCTCGTGCGTGTGCCGGCACGCAGCGAGCGGCACGCGAACCCGGCCTTTGCCGGTACCGTGCCCGCGCCCATGGGATTTGCGGACGGCTTCCCGGTGCTCGTGTGCAACGCGGCTTCACTCGCGGATCTCAACACGCGTTTACCTGCGGGCATTCCGATGGAGCGCTTTCGGCCGAACGTAGTACTCGAGGGACTGCCGGCGTGGGCGGAGGATCGGATCGAGACGCTCACCCTCGGGGAGGTGACGCTGCGCCTGGTGAAGCCCTGTACGCGCTGCACGATCCCCTCCATTGATCAGCGCACCGGGCGGCCTTCCATCGACCCAACACCGGCACTGCGCCAGTTCCGCTTCGACAAGCGGCTGCGCGGAGTCAAGTTCGGCGAGAATGCCGTGATCGTCACGGGAATCGCGCGCGAGATCGAGCGCGGCGCAAACTGTCGCGTCGACTTCGAGCCAACTTCCACGGGCGTTTCCTGAACGGGCACCACCGGTTCGGGACTTAATGCGGCTGCCCTTGGCGCTGCGCTGCGGAGGCTTCGAGCGAGGCGCGTCGGCACTTCAAACTGTGCACAGCGCACGACACGCCCGGGGTCGCTTCCGCCACACTCATTAAGACTTTGGCGGGGCAAGGTGTGAACCAGTTGGCATTTGCGGTCGGGGGGCTGGCCGGGCTCGTTTGCGCAGCAATCGCCTTTGCGCTGCTGTGGCGTGTGCGGCTTCGCCGGCCGGCATCACCCTACGATGCCCAGCACCTCGCGGTGTTCGAGCAGTGGCCGACGACTGCCATGGCGCTCGACCCCGCCACCATGCGCTGGGAGTCGGGCAATCCTGCCTCGCTCCGCAACCTCGGCTACACGCTGGATCAGCTGCGCGCGCTGAGGTTCGACGACGTCTTCAGCGTCGAGGGGGTCGAGGGTCGCGGCCTGCTTCTCAAGCTCCAGGATGCGACCAGTCGCGCCCCGCTCGAGATGCGCCAGCGCGGTGCGGACGGATCCGAGCGCAACGTCGAGGCGACCTGCTATCGCATTCTGGTGGACAGCCGGCAGCTGCTCGCGGTGGCGGTGCACGATGTCACCATTCGCCGCAAGGTGGAGACGCAGCTGCTCGAGAAGCACCAGCAGCTCGATCACCTCGCCCATCACGATCACCTCACCGGACTCCCGAACCGGCTGTACCTCGCAGCCCATCTGCCCGACGCCATCGAGGAAGCCAAGAACAACGGCACGGTGCTCGCCGTACTGTTCCTCGATCTCGATCGCTTCAAGCATGTCAACGACTCCCGCGGCCATGAGAGCGGCGACAAGCTGCTCAAGACCGTGGCGCAGCGCGTGCGCTCGACCATGCGCGCCGATGACCTGGTGGTGCGCATGGGCGGCGATGAGTTCGTGGTCGTGATGCGCGGGATCAAGAGTACCGAGCGGGTGAAGGATGCCGCCGCGCGCATCAACCGCGCACTGAGCGCGCCCATGGTGGTGGACGGGCGCACGCTCGTGACCACGGTCAGCATCGGGGTGGCTCTCTATCCTTACGACGGCGCCGACATGGGCGAGCTGCTGCGCCACTCCGACACCGCCATGTACCAGGCGAAGGATCGCGGCCGCAACAACTACCAGCTCTTCAGCCAGAGCATGGACAAGCGCCTCAAGGAGCGCATCGCCATCGAATCGAGCCTGCGCACGGCACTGCAGAGCCGCCAGCTCGATGTGCACTACCAGCCGATCGTCGACATCGAATCGCAGCGCGTGGTCGCGCTCGAGGCACTCCTGCGCTGGAAGCACCCGACGCACGGCTACGTGCGGCCCGAGCGCTTCGTCCTCATCGCCGAGGAGGCGGGCCTGATCGTCCCCATCGGCGACTTCGTGCTGCAGCGCGCGATCGAGGACATGGCGCGCTGGCGCCAGGCGGAAGGCAAGCTGGTCCCGGTCGCCATCAATGTTTCCGCGGTGCAGCTCCAGCGTTCCAACCTCGCCGAGCAGATCGCACGCCTCACCAAGGAGTACGGGCTCGAAGCCTCGATGCTGCAGATCGAGCTCACCGAGAGCGCGGTATTCGAGCGCCGCGAAGCGCGCGCCCGCGACGCGAGTCAGGATGCGGTGGCGAAGCTGCGCGAGCTCGGTGTGCACATTGCCATCGATGACTTCGGTACCGGCTACTCGAGCCTCTCGTACCTCAAGCGCTGGCGGGTGGACATGCTCAAGATCGACCGCAGCTTCGTGCGCGACCTGGTGACTGACCTCAGTGATCTAGCGATCGTGAGCGCCATCATCGCCATGGCGCGCCATCTGCACATCCAGGTGGTTGCCGAAGGTATCGAGGGCTGGCAGCAGCTCGAGAAGCTGCGCCAGCTCGGCTGCTCTTATGCGCAGGGCTATCTCTTTGCCCGCCCGGCCCCGGGGCAGGACTGCCTGCGCTATCTCAACGGCGAGCCGCTCGATCTCACCCAGCGCCTGCCGGCGATCGAGAATCTCGAGACCACCGCCAGCGGCGAGCAGGTGGCGATGCGGGCTTGACCGGCTCGAGTCCCGCGCGTACCGGCCCGCCGCGCCCCGCACCGCCCGAAGTCATTTGTGGACGTGCGAGAATGGGGCATGCTGCCCAGCGCCGATGCTCAACGCCATACGCGGCCACGCCAGCAGTGTGCGGATGCCGTGCTCATGGTGCGGCCGAAGGCTTTTGGCTACAACCCGGAAACCGCGCTCACCAACACGTTTCAGTCGCCCCCACAGCCGGGGAGTGGCGACGCCTGCACTGCCGCACGGCAGGAGTTCGAGCGGCTCGCCCAGGCACTCGCGAGCGAAGGAGTCGCGGTCTGCGCGGTGGAGGATTCGGCGCTGCCGGTGAAGCCCGATGCGGTGTTTCCGAACAACTGGGTGAGCTTCCACGAGGATGGCACGCTGGTCCTGTACCCGCTGCAGACCGCAAGCCGCCGCTTCGAGAGACGCACCGAGGTGATCGAGGCCGCCGTACACGCGCTCGGGTTCCAGGTCTCGCACCTGCTCGATCTCAGCTGGTTCGAAGGGGAGGGCAAGTACCTCGAAGGCACCGGCAGCCTGGTGCTCGATAACGTCGCGCGTGTGGCGTACGCCTGCCTCTCACCGCGTACCCACCCGGAGGTGCTCGCCGAGTGGAGTCGGGCGCTCGGCTACGAGGTGGTGACTTTCAGCGCGACCGATCGCCGCGGCGTACCGCTCTACCACACCAACGTGTTGATGTGCATCGGAGCACGCGCGGTGGTCATCGGCAGCGCCGCGATCGCAGCCGCCGACCGCGCACGCGTGCTCGAGCGCCTCGCCGGCAACGGCCGCGAGATCATCGAGATCGGGCACGAGGAGATCGGGCGGTTCGCCGGCAACATGCTCGAGCTCGGTACCTGGGACGAGGCGCTCGGAGACTCGCGCGTACTCGTGATGTCGGACAGCGCACGCCACGCGCTCAAGCCGGAAAGCTTCGCGCGGCTCTCGGGCTGCACCGACGCGGTGCTCGCGGTTCCCGTGCCGACCATCGAGAGGCTCGGCGGCGGCAGCGTGCGCTGCATGCTCGCCGAGATTTTCCGCACGACATGATCGAGCTCATCGTAAAGGGTGGGCTGTCGTATCTGGTCGGCTCGATCCTCGGGAGCCTGGTTGTCTCACGCCTTACCGGCGGGGTCGACATCCGCACTCGCGGTAGTGGCAACGCCGGCGCGACCAATGCGCTGCGTACGCTCGGCAAGAAGGCGGCGCTTGCCGTACTGCTGATCGATCTGGCGAAGGGTTGGATCGCGACCGGAGTGGTCGCCACGTGGGCGATGCCCGCGGGAGTCACGGCGGCATCCGCGGCGCTGGCGGCCTGGAGCGCGCCGGTCTGCGGCATCGCGGTGATGCTCGGCCACGTGTATCCCCTCTGGTTTGGCTTTCGTGGCGGCAAGGGCGTGGCTACGCTGCTCGGCGCGGTGCTGGGGATCAACGCCTGGCTGCTCCTGCCCATGACCCTCACCTGGCTCGTGGCAGTGATCGCGTTCGGATACGTCGGCCTCGCCTCGATCCTGGGCGCGTTCGCTCTGGCGGTGGCCATTGCGCTCACGCGCTCCGGCCCGCCGCTCCTCGCCTTCGGGATTCTGGCCGCACTCCTCATCCTCTACACGCATCGTTCCAACCTGGCGCGCATGCGCGCGGGCACCGAGTCGCGCGCGCGGCGGCTGTGGCTCTTCGGAACGCGGCGCGGACCCGCCTGACGATGGCGAACGCGGCCCGTGCGCCCCGCGCCGCCCGGTCGGGCATGCAAACGCCGCTCGTTGCGCGCGTGTTCGCCGAGCTCGCCGACGGGCGTTTCCACTCAGGCGAAGCGCTGGCGCGGTCACTCGGGGTCAGCCGCAGCGCAGTCTGGAAAGCGGCTGCCGCGCTCCGGGCGCAGGGTAGCGCGGTGCACGCCGTGCCCAACCGCGGCTACCGGCTCGCTCACGGCAGCGATCCGCTGGACCCGGCCCGCATCCGCACGCACCTCGCGCGCGAGGTGCGCGAGCGCATCGCGAGTATCGACGCAGCCTGGACGATAGGCTCGACCAACACGGCGCTGCTCGAGCGTGCCAATCCCGAGAGTGGTACCGCCGAAGTGTTGCTCGCCGAATACCAGAGCGCCGGGCGCGGTCGCCGCGGTCGCGCCTGGCTGGCCCCGCCGGGCGGCGCCATCTGCCTGTCGATGAGCTGGACATTCCGCGAGGTGCCCCAGGACCTCGGTGCACTCGGGCTCGTCATCGGGGTGTGCGCACTCAGAGCTCTGCGCGAACACGGTGTCGGGGGCGTGAGCCTCAAGTGGCCCAACGACCTGCTGATCGACGGGCGCAAGCTCGGTGGGGTGCTGATCGATCTGCGCGCCGAGTCCGCCGGAGCCGCGTACGTCGTCATCGGTATCGGACTCAACGTAGCGCTCGGTGCGGCGCTGCTGCGGCAGATCGCCACGAGTGGCACCGCGGCCACCGACCTGGCGAGCGTTGCGCAGCCCGTGCCTGCGCGCAATGCGCTGGCAGCCGCGCTCGTGAGCGCCTGCGTGCGCGGGCTCATCGAGTTCGAGCGTCAGGGTCTGAAACCGTTCATCGAGGATTGGCGGGCAGCGGATGCACTGCGCGGACGCGCGGTGAGTGTGAGCGCTGCCGATGGCCTCACGCGCGGGGTTGCGCGCGGCATCGACTTGCGCGGCGCGCTGATGGTGGAGACGCCGCACGGCATACGGCGCTTCATCTCGGGCGATGTGACCGTGAGGCCTTGAGCCGTGGCCGTGCTCCTCGTCGACATCGGCAACACGCGGATCAAATGGGCGCGTCTTCACGGGGCCCGCCTCGGCAGGTCTCAGGCCGCGCTGCATTCCGACTGGAGCGCCGCGAGTTACACCCGGCGCCTGTTCGGCCGCGGCGCTCATGCCACGGGCGTGTGGGTGACGAGCGTCGCCGGGTCCAGCGTCAACCGGGTGCTCGCCGCCGCGGCGCGCCGCGCCGGCGTGGCCGCGACGTTCGTGACCGTCCCCCGACGGGGCGGCGGAGTGAGGGTGGGCTACCTCGAGCCGTGGCGACTCGGGAGCGATCGGTTCGTGGCGGCAGTCGGGGCTCGTCAGCTTTTCCCGCAAACGCCCGTGTGTGTGGTCGGCGTGGGCACAGCGATGACCGTCGATCTGCTCGCCGGCGACGGCCGGCATCGCGGCGGTGTGATCATTCCGGCTCCGGCACTGATGGTCGACACACTGCTCGCCCGGACGCACGGCATCCAGCGGCGGGCGCAGGGCGGCCGGCCTGGCGGGGAGACAGGGCTCTTCGCCCGTTCGACGCGCGCCGGCCTCGTGCAGGGTGCTCGCTATGCGGCGGCCGCTCTCATCGATCGTGCGGTCGAGGAGGCGCGAGCGCTCCTCGGGCGCAAGCCCCTGGTGGTGCTGACCGGCGGTCAGGCGGCAGCGGTGCGCCCGCTGCTGCGAAGCTCGTGTGTGGTCGTACCGGACCTGGTGCTACGGGGCCTTGCGGTCCTCGCGCGACGCGAAGCATCCCCCCGGGGTCCCCAAGAAATCACGCGTCTTGATCTGGGGAGGAAGTCTCGCTGATCTCGTCAAGCGTGATTTCTTGGGGTGGTTCAGGGGACCCCGGCTAGAATTCGCCCGTGCGTCTCGTCTTCTTCGCGCTGCTGTTCCTCAATCTCGCGTACTTCGCGTGGGCACACTGGATCGATGCGCCACGACCTGCGCCCGTGAACGAGGCGATCGCACATCTGCCCCAGCTCAAGATGGCGGGCGAGTTGCCCCCGGACGAGCGACCGCCGCCGCACAGCACAGAGAAAACCGCACTGAAGGACCCGACGAGTTGTCTGTCCGTGGGGCCGTTCGTTGATCTCGCCAGCAGCGCCCAGGCGGCGGCCCTCCTCAAAGCCAAAGGATTCGATCCGCGGCAACGTGCCGAGCAGGGCCAGGTCTCGGCGGGCTACTGGGTGTACGTGGGTGGCCTCGCGAGTCAGGCCGAGGCGGACCGCGCGCTGGTCATGCTCGAACGCAACGGCATCACCGACGCGCGCGTCATGCCCGACACCGCGGATGCGGGACGCCGTCTCTCACTGGGGCTCTACAGCGAGCGCTCTCGAGCCGAGCGCCGCGCCCAGGCGGTCCGACAGGCGGGACTCAGCGCCGCGATCGTCGAGCGCAAGCTCCCGGGCACGCTCTACTGGGTCGACCTCACGCCGCCACCGGGAATGAACACGCTTCCGCTGCAAGGCCTGTTCGCTGATGGAGTCAACTCGCGGATCGCAGCACAGCCGTGTCTGCCTCCCCCTGCGGCGCCGCCGACCGCCGCAACGCATCCGGCCGCCGCAGTGCCCGAACCTGCGATGGCGCACAACCCCCCGACGCGGAGCGGCGGAGCGCTGAAACTGCCCTGAGGCACGGGCTTCATCGAGCAGCAGGTGGTGACGGTGACTTGCTACCGCAAGTTCTTGATCCGGAATCTCGCAATCAGAAAAGCACCCGCCAGGGCGAGCACGCCAAAGGGCACCAGAATGATGGCAACGCCAACGGACTGATCAGGCATCAACTGGTCCGTCACCGC
>Ga0306920_100015118_pt1 | contig 10567 bp, 9 predicted proteins | sample flu12Cox44000170_FD_204666 | JGI IMG/M metagenome (GOLD analysis project Ga0306920, IMG submission 204666) | Lab enrichment of tropical soil microbial communities from Luquillo Experimental Forest, Puerto Rico - flux4day.12C.oxic.44.000.170 (v2)... | ecosystem: Environmental > Terrestrial >... | reverse complement strand
GCTTTGGGGCGATTTGAAATTCTTGACGCTTTCTGCCGGCATGGCGTTGGGATTGTTCGCGCAGATCGGTTTGATCACGCACCTTTTCTCGCTGCTGGTGCCGGCCCTCGGCCCGCAGCCTGGCGCATTGGCGATGGGGCTGGCGACCGCTTCGGCCATTGCGGGTCGCACACTTGTTGGCTGGGTGATGCCCGCCGATGCGGACAGACGGGTTGTGGCTTGTGCCAGCTATGCCGTGCAAATCGCCGGCTCGATCGTGTTCATTCTCTCGGCCGGCGCGAGTGCTCCGTTGCTCCTGCTCGGCGTCGTCTTGTTTGGAGCCGGTATCGGCAATGCCACGTCACTGCCGCCGCTTATTGCTCAAGTCGAATTTCCTAAAGACCACGTACCACGAGTGGTTGCACTTACCATTGCCGTCGCGCAAGCGGCCTATGCCTTCGCCCCCGCGTCCTTTGGTCTGATTAGGGAATTCGCCCCACACTTCACAGCAGCGTCCGCCTCCGCAGCTCCGGGCGTCTTTGTCGCTGCCGCGTTTGCACAGGGACTGGCAATTTGCGCATTTTTGCTGGGTCGAAACCAGTAGCGCGACCCCCGAGAGATCTGATGCAAAGCGTCGGCCGCTCGGACCGGAGCTGTGACCGCAAACATCGCTTTAAGTTGGCCCAGCGGGCGACAGGGCCACGGCGGCTTCCGCCGTGAGCAGCAGGAAGGTGAATGTCTCCTGCAAGTAGAGGCGCACGACGGTGTCGCTGTGGCTCGAATAGCCGATCGAGAAATCCTGTCCGATATAGAGATCGAAATCGCCGCCGCGGGTGGTCAGGACAAAAGCGCCGGCGAGCGCCGGGGCCCAGATGATCTCGCCGTCGACGAGACGCCTGACGTGCTCCAGCACCGGGTCGCCGTAATCCCTCGCTTCGGCGAGGGCAGTGTAGGCATCGGCGCTCAGCAGCACCGAGTAGGGACCATCGACGCCGACGAGACGCAGCTGGTTCAAGGAGTGGGCGATGGCGTCGGGGTAATTCCGTACGTCGGCAGGCAGCGGCTCGATCGGGTTGCTGGTCCCTTGACGGATGCCTTGGATCCCGCCCGCGGCATAACCCTCAAAGATCGCGCGATCCTCCGCAAAGGCGATCGTTTTTGCGGCATCTTTCGCCGGTTGCCAGTCCGAGTCGTTGGCGCCGCGCTCGACGTCGTCGATCATCCGGCGATCGAGCTCGAACGGGACGCGCAACTCGACCAGCGCCTTCACCTCGCGCTGCCGGGCGATGATGCCATCCCCGGGCGCCGCGATATTCTGCAGATGCCCCGTGCCGACAGCAGAGAGCACGACGCCGCTCGGGCCGTGCAAGTCGACGACGCGGCGGCCAGCGAGATAACGTTTGAGGGTGCGCGACGCCTCCTCCTCGATCTGCCCCCATGCCGCATCGGAGATCGGAGCCAGCTCGCGGTGCAGATTGTTCATGATCGGGGCTTTCCTTTGAGCGAGCCGATGCCTAGGGAACCGTCGGGCACCGGTGGGACGGGTCGCGAGCTCTCGACCGCGGGCGATGCGGCGGCGGGCTCCGCCGGCGATGACCTGTCGGGAGCCACCTCGTCGAGAAACGTCGCAGACGGCACGAAGAAGAGGTTGCCGGTTACGGCCCGGCTGAAGTCGAGAATACGGTCATAATTGCCCGGCGGCCGGCCGACGAACATGTTTTCTAGCATTTGTTCCATGGTGCGCGGCGAACGGCTGTAGCCGATGTAGTAGGTGCCGAATTCGCCTTGCCCGACGACACCAAACGGCATGTTGTCGCGGACGATCTTTATTTCCTTGCCGTCCTCTACAATCGTGTTCAGCGAGTTGTGCGCTGAACTCGGCCTGATCGATTCATCGATCTCGATGTCGGACAATTTGGTGCGGCCAATGATGTGTTCCTGCGCCTCGGTGGGCAGCGCGTTCCATCCGGCGAGATCGTGGAGATACTTCTGCACGATGACATAGCTGCCGCCGGCGAAGTCGGGATCCTCTTCGCCGATAATCGTGGCGTCGACCGCCTCCTGGCCTGCGGGATTTTCCGTCCCGTCGACAAAACCCAGGAGATCGCGGCTGTCGAAATAACGAAACCCGTGGACCTCGTCCATCGGCGCAACCGCACCCCCGAGCCGCGCCATGATCTGGGCCGCCAATTCGAAGCAGAGATCCATCCGTTCCGCCCGGATGTGGAACAAAATGTCGCCCGGCGTGGCAACGGCGTGGCGCGTTCCCGCACGGATCTCGCGAAACGGATGCAGTTCAGCCGGCCGCGGCTCGCCAAAGAGCTGGTCCCACGCGGCGGACCCGAACGCCATGACGCATGAGAGGTTGGCGTCGGGTTCGCGAAAGCCGACCCCGCGCAAGAGTGCCGCGAGGTCTGTGCACAGCGACCGCACTGCCACGTCATTGCCGGCGCCTGGGTTAATTGTCACGACCAGAAAGATCGCTGCGCGCGTCAGCGGCGCGGCGACCGGCTGTGGGATTGGGCTCGAACTTCCCGCCGCTGCGGGCGTGGTCATCGGATCGGACTCCATCCGGTGGTGCCCCGGCGAGGCGTGCGGGATACCACGCGTGCGCCACCGGCGACAACCCGAGAGAAGTCGAACCGATACTCGGCTATCCAAGGACGCGGGGCCAGACCTCGGAGCCAAGCGCGACGATCGTTTCCTCGATCGTCCCGCCCTCGGCAGCGAAGGGCCGTGCGATGACCCCATCGGCGCCGGCTTCGCGCAATGCGCTCGCGTGCTCGACGACCTCCTCGATGGTGCCGGCCAAGGTAAAAGCGTCGACATGGCGGTCGGTGATCAGCGGCAGCAGCGGCAGATAGGGTGTCACCCCGGCTGCGTAGGCCGCTCCGGCGGCCGTGGCCAGGGCTTCCGCCGGCAGCGCAAGCCCTTGGGCTGAGGCGGTTCGCGACCTCAGCCGGCCGGCGCCAAGATATCGCGCGACGGCCGGGCGGACCGCGTCGCGTGCGAGGCGGCCGTCCGCGGCGATGCAGGTGTTGAGCCTTGTGATGATTTGGACCGCACGTGGATCACGGCCTGCGTTACGCGCAGCGCTCTCTACGGCGGTCCGGAAGGCGCGAACCTCCATCGCCGAGGCACAGGCTTCCATGATGACGCCGTCGGCCAGTTCGGCTGCCACGCGCTGGCCGAGCGGGCCGTTGCTCGCGACATAAACCGGAATGGCAGGACGGGACGGGGCAAAGCTCAATCGACCGTGGTTGAACGCGATCGCGTCGCCGTGGAAGTCGACGGTCTCGCCGCGCAGCAGTGCGCGGATCACCTCAAGAGTTTCGCGGATCGCGCGCGCCGGCTTCTTCCGCTCGATCCCAAGCTCGGCGAAGCCCGAGATCCCGGCGCCGATGCCGAGGATCGCCCGCCCGCCGGAAATCTCGTCGAGGGTTCCGATCGCCATTGCAGTGAGCGCGGGATGGCGCACGAACGGATCGGTCACGCAGGGGCCGAGCAGGACATTCGCGGTATGCGCGGCGAGTTGGCCGAGGCAGGAGTAGACCTCGCGGTAGAACCGCTCGTCGGCCACCCACACCGCGCCGTAACCGTTGGCCTCGGCCAGCTTGGCCCGCTCAACCAGCTGCACGACAGGCGCGTCGCCGAGCAGCAGCACTTGAAGGGTCATGCCTCCGTCTGGGGAACGGTGCTGACGTCGTCCGGATCGACGAGATCCGGTACGATCCAGCCGCCGAGGTCGTATTCGGCCATGCAGGAATCGGCGAACGCCTTCCAGCGATCGTACTGGCCCGAGGCGACGGCCCCCAGCAGAGCGAAGCGGCGGATTTCTTCGTGGCTGCCGGAGTAATTGACCTCGTAGAGTTCATGACGAGCGCCGAACTCGGTGCCGACCGCGTCCCACAACAGCTTCATCAGCTTGACCCGCTCGACGGCCGAGACGCCGCCAGAGCCTCGGACGTAGAGGTCGAGATATTTGCGAAGCTCGGGCACGGCGAAATCGCGCGCATGCGAGTTCAAATAGATCAGGCTGCTGGCAACCGTCTTCTCGATCTGATGTTTGACCTGTACATAGGCCTCGGGCCCGAGCACGTGGTAGGCCGCACCGGGCTCCGAGCCGGGGAGCACAAAGCCGCCGGTCCACGGCTCCGGACTCTTCGCCATCGCGTCGGACAGCCCCCACATCGTATTTCGCCAGGTGATCACCTCGCCGATATTGGCTTCGACGCCGCGATAGCCGCGCGTTCCTGCGATCTCGGTCGCCTTGATCAAGAGCCCAGTGATGAAGTCGAGCTTGACCGCAAGCCGTGTGCAGCCGTGCAGCTGAAAGCGCGGCACAAAGCCGCTTCGTGGAAAGAAGCTGTTCGCTTTGTCCAGATCGCCATAAACGAACACGTTCTCCCAGGGAACGAGAACATCGTCCATGATGAAGATTGCGTCGTTTTCATCGAGGCGGCTCGACAGCGGATAATCGAAAGGGCTGCCCAGCACGGCGGCACGCTGCTCGTTCGATACGCGGCCAATGAATTTGATGCCAGGCGCATTGGTCGGGATCAAGAATGCAAGAGCAAAATTCTTGTCCTGGATCGGCAGCAGTCCGACATGGGCAACAAACGTGAAATGGGTCAAGGCCGAGCCGGTGGCGACGACCTTGGCGCCGGTGACGCGGATCCCGGCATCGGTCTCCTTGGTCGCGTGCGCGTAGATATCCGTCGGGCCGCCCGGCGCGCCAGGGGCCATGTTGCGGTCGACCGGCGGATGGACGAGCGCGTGGTTGACAAACGGCACCCGCTCTTGGCTGTAGCGATACCAGCTTCGCGCATTTTCCTGGTACGGCGCATAAAACTCGGCATTGGCGCCCAATGTCGCCAGGAAGGCGGCCTTGTAGTCGGGCGAGCGGCCGAGCCAGCCGTAGGTGATCCGCGACCACTCGGCGATCGCATCGCGGGCGGCGACCAGCTCTTCGGCCGTGCGCGAGGCGACGAAATACCGGTGCGTGAAACCGCCCCACTCGGTCGGACAAGTCAGCAAGTTATTCTTATCCGCATGATCGCGGTGCAGCGCGTCGTACAGCCGCGCAATCATCCGCGCGGTATTGCGGAAAGCCGGGTGCTCGGCGATGTTCTTGATCCGCTCGCCGTAGATCCAGACTTCTCTGCCATCGTCGAGGCTGTCGAGAAATTCATGGCCGGTATAGGGAAGCAGCGTCGCCATGGTCACGGTCTCCCAGTGAGGGGGAGATGCTAAGATCGCCGAAACACGCGGTCAACAAAACGGAGGTGAGGAAATGGCACGGTTGACGGGCAAGGTGGCGCTGATCACCGGCGCCGCGGGTGGCCAGGGCACGGCGGAAGCAGAGCTATTCCTGCGCGAGGAGGCCGCGGTGGTCCTGACCGACATCGACTCTGCGGCCGGCGAAACCTTGGCTCAACGCCTCACGCGCCAAGGCGGCCAGGTCGTGTTTCTGCGGCAGGACGTCGCTGACGAGGCTTCGTGGAAGGAGGTCGTCGCGACTGCATTGGGGCATTTCGGCGGGCTCCACATCCTGGTCAACAACGCCGGGACGATCGCCCGCCAGGGCATCGTCGATACCACCGTCGAGGCGTGGAACCGCACCATCGCGGTCAACCTGACCGCCGCGATGCTCGGCATGAAGCACTGCGCGCCGGCGATCCGCGACAGCGGCGGCGGTTCGATCGTCAACATTTCCTCGACCGCCGGACTGACCGCGCATGACGACGCCGCCTACACCGCCAGCAAATGGGGGCTGCGCGGCCTGACCAAGACCGCAGTGCTGCAATTCTCGCAATGGAACATCAGGGTCAATTCGATCCATCCCGGACAGATCGCCGACACCGGCTTTTTCCGCAGCGGCGGCGAGGCCTTCGCCCACGCGGCGCGCGTCGCCATACCGCTGCACCGCCAGGGGACGCCACGGGAATGCGCCGATCTCGTGCTGTTCCTCGCATCGGACGAGTCGAGCTTCATCAGCGGTGCCGAGATCGCCATCGACGGCGGCTATATCGCCGCCGGCACCGCGAGCCTGCGCAACCGCGTGCGCGACGACTTCACGGCCGGCCGGAATTCAGCCGGGTGACCCAGTATGAATTTCGGAATATCCTCAAGCTATTCGTCATTCTCGCGAAAGCGGGAATCCAGAACCCAGTGACTCAGCGGTTGGACTGGACCCCGCTTTGGTGGGGTGACGAGTGCCACGTTGATCTTACGCACCCTTTGGGCGAGACATCGAGCTGTTCATAGGAGGAAGGCCGTGAACAGAAATACACCGGGCAGGCGGCCCTCGTCGCTGTGGTATCTGCTGCTCCTGGCGCCGCGGCCAAGGGCGAAATCGACCAAGCACGGGGGGCGATTTCCGAATCGCTCAGGCTCAATCCGGAGATAAACTCTATCGCACGGTGGCGCGCCTACAACGCGCGCGGACAGGGAGCGGGCAATCCGAAGTTTGAAGATTTCCGGAATATCGTCGAGGCCGGCCTGCGACGAGCCGGCTTCCCCGACGAATAACCCCGGGGGGCGTCGTCAAGCCGGTTGCGGGTGCATTTCGAAGCCGGCGGGGCGGCCGGCACGGCGGGCGGCTTCGGTCGGCGGCAATGCCGTGTCCCATAAATTGGCGTCGAAGCGCCAGCCGTTGACGGTGTCGGCCTCGCGCGAGACGACATAGAGCAGCGGCGGCACCATTTCTTCCGGCTCGATCAGGCGTGGCGCGCGGCCTTCGCGGCTCATCGCGCGCATCTCCTCGGCCATGCCCGGCGTGTTGGCGCCGGCGCCGGGGTTGACGATGTTGACCGTCAGGCCGCTGCCCTCGACCTCCTTGGCCCAGACCTCGGTCGCCATTTCGAGCGCCGCCTTCGAGGCGCCGTAAGGCGAGGTGTGCGGGCGGTTCATCGTGTCGAGCTTGGTGGTCACGTTGATGATGCGGCCCCAGCCGTGCGCCACGATCTCGGGCGCGACGCGGCGGGCCATTTGGTCGGCGGCGATGTAGTTGGTCTCGATCACGGCGCGCACGATGTCGTCCGACACCTGCCAGAATTTCTGCGGCTCGGGACGGCGGAAACGAGCCGGGTCGATCGTCGTGAAGGTCAAGCCGGCGTTGTTGACGAGGATCTGCGGCGTGCCCAATCGCTCACGCGCCATCGCGACGACGCGGTCGCAATCCGACGGCCGGCGCAGATCGGCGACGAGCGCCAGGATATGCCCCGAGACATTGGTGCCGGCCGTCGCCGCCTCGATCTCGGCGACATCGGCGTCGATGTGGCCGACCGCAAGGACCGAGTGCCCATCGCGCGCGAGACCGAATGCCATCGCGCGACCGAGGCCGCGCAGCCCGCCGGTGACGATCGCGACCCGTCGTTCCATCGATCCCTCCCTGTGCTACCGGGCCAGTTTCCCAGTGTACCTATCATTCAGACGAAATTCGGCCTAATCCTCGCCCGCCGCTGCTCCAGAAAGCGCCGCACCGCCGCGTCGGGCTCCAGCAGGATCGCTTGCGCATAGGCTGCGTCCGCCGGCGCACGCCGACTGAGGCGGGCCAGCAGCTCGGCGCGCGCCGCCCAATAAGGCTGATACCCGGCCAGGCGCGGATCTCCCGCGAGTTCGTCGAGCGCCGCCAGACCGGCCGCCGGCCCCGCCGTCTCGCCCAGCGCCACGGCGCGATTGACCGTGACGACCGGTGAACCTGTCAGGTCCAGCAACCCGTCATAGAGCTCGAGAATGGCGTGCCAGTCGGTTCGGCCGCTGATGCGCCGGGCGGCGTGCACCGACTGCACCGCCGCCTCGAGCTGGAACCGGCCGATCCGGCCGTGGCTGCTGGCCCGCTGCAACAGCCTCTCGGCCTCGTCGATTGCTGCGGCGTCCCAAAGCGCGGGGTCCTGTTCGGACAACGGCACGTAGTCGCCGTCGGCGCCGCGCCGTGCTGCCCGCCGCGCGCCGGCATAGAGCATCAGGGCGAGCAGACCCAGGCCTTCGGGCTCATCGGGCAGCAATCCGACCACCACATGGCCGAGCCAGACCGCCTCGTCGAGCAGTCCTTGCCGCCGCGCATCGAGCCCACCCGGATCCGGCCAACCGGCGCCAAAGGCGGCGTAGATCGCCTCGAGCACCGCGTCGAGACGTTCCGGCAGGTCGGCGCGATCGGGCAGCCGGAACGGGATGCCGGTCTCGCGGATCCGCCGCTTGGCGCGCACTAGGCGCTGGCTCATCGCCCCGGGTGCCGTCAGAAACGCTGCCGCAATCGCGGCGGCGTCGAGCCCGAGCACCGTCTGCAACATCAACGGCCCGCGCATGGCCGCCTCGATCGCCGGATGGGCGCAGGCAAACATCAGACGCAGACGCCAATCGGGTACATCGGCCGGGTCCATCCCCGCCGCCGCCTCTTCGACCGACAGCAGCAGCTGGTCGGTGGCGGCCTCACGGGCATACCGGCGCCGCGCCATGTCGATCATCCGTCGGCGCGCTGCGGCGAAGAGCCAGGCTTCGGGTGCCTTCGGGACACCACGTGTCGGCCAGCTGGCGAGTGCCGCGGCAAAGGCATCGGCGAGCGCATCCTCCGCGGCCGCGACATCGCCGGTCCGCGCGGCGAGATAGGCTACGAGCTTGCCATAGCTCTGCCGCGCCGCGCGTTCGGCTGCCCGGTGTACGTGTGTAGTGTTGGTCACATCACCCAGATCGGCCGCACCTCCACCGTGCCGTAACGGGCAGCGGGGCAGCGCTTGGCCCAGTCGAGCGCGACGTCGAGATCGGGCACATCGATCAGGTAATAGCCGCCGAGCTGCTCCTTGGTCTCGGCGAACGGCCCGTCGAGCACCTTGGTCTGGCCGTCGACGGTGCGCACCGTGGTCGCCGCCGAGGTCGGCCGCAGCCGATTGGAGCCAACCAGCACCTTGGCGTCCTGCAAGGCCTTGGTATAAGCCATGTACGCGTTGACGATTTCGCTCATCTGCTCGCGCGGCGTGCTCTCGGCCGCCCGCTCGTCGCCATATACCGCCAGCATGTATTGCATCACTATCGCTCCTTCCTGATCGGGCGCCCGGCTGTCGGACACCTGCAGAGATGACGTTTGACCCCGACCGATTTCGACAGGCCTCTAGCGCGTGTCTCATTCTAAGCCGAAGGCGCATGCCCGTTATCGGTTAGGCAAAGCCTACCTTTCATTCCTTTCGGCAGTTGTGGACCCCGATGACTCTGAGTGATCGCGGAAATTAGGCTGTTTTCGATCGCCCAGGGCCCCAGCGGGTGTTCTTCGCCAAGATCCAGATCCCTAACCCGTGGGCTGACTTGGGATAGATTCCATTGCTGTTCGTTTTTTGACCAGCATCTTCATAAATGACGCCTTTAATATTTTAAGAGTATTTTCATGAAGCGGAGAAACAATCTACCTACCACTATAGATAGGATCCTGAGTAACGTAATGATTGCAACAATTTTTCACAAAATGTCTTTCACCACAGCAATCTTTATCGTGGTCATCACCCTTTGTGCGATTTATCTCCATCTGAAACACTCCCAGTCGATCGCTCAAAAGGCGCCTTGCCTTCCTTACCACGCTCGGGATCCTTGGCACTTTTACCGGCATCGCTCTCGGGTTGTTGGACTTCGACACCGACGACAGTCAAAAAGTGTGCCGGATCCCATTGAGGGCATCAAAACAGCGTTCTGGGCATCGGCATGGGGCATCTTGTGCGCTCTCACGATCAAGGCACGGGATATATGGTTCGATGGCAGGGAAAAAATCAGCGAGAGGATGTCGTCGGACGCAACTATCAATGACCTTGCCTACCTTTTGCAAGGGGTGCAACAGGCGCTCGTAGGTAAGGACGAATCTACGCTCATAGGCCAAATCAGGCTGGCGCGTCAGGACAGTAACGACCGCATCGATAAACTCAGCCGTACAGCGGAGGAGGCCCACAAGGACAACAATAGTCGTCTGGAAGCGCTCACCCGTTCGCTCGACGAGTTTGGTAGGACGGTTGCGGAAAACAACTCCAGGGCACTGATCGAGCTCTGAAAGATGTAATCCGGGAATTCAATGAAAAAATATGCGAGCAGTTTGGGGAGAATTTTAAACAACTGAATGACGCCGTAGGACAAATACTCGTCTGGCAGGAACGGTACCGCCAGCAAATGGCCGAGATGATGAAGCAGCAGCAAATCGCTAGCCAGAATATGGCGACCGCCACAGAAAGGTATCAAAGGCTCGTGGAACGCGCCGAGGCATTCGATGGGGTCGCGAGGAGCCTAGTGGATAAAATCTGACGCTTGGTACCCGTGCTGGGGGGTCCGCTTGGGGGTGGATTCCGGTCCTTCGCCGACACACGCGCCACCGGCGAGGTTGCGCCGCTTCCGGACATTCGGTGGACTGGGACTGAAATGCCAGGCTCGACGCTAAGTCATCGATCCAGTTCGCGCTGGTAGGCTCATCGAGCTAGGCGCACCGGGTGCACAGATATCCTCATCGTGTGGGAGTCGGTTGGGGCCCGGAGGGCCGCGCGATTGGCATTGGTCGCGACCGCTGGGCCGCTGGGGCAATTGACGCCAACGGAAACCGAGCCGAAACATACCCATC
>Ga0306920_100015117_pt1 | contig 10568 bp, 8 predicted proteins | sample flu12Cox44000170_FD_204666 | JGI IMG/M metagenome (GOLD analysis project Ga0306920, IMG submission 204666) | Lab enrichment of tropical soil microbial communities from Luquillo Experimental Forest, Puerto Rico - flux4day.12C.oxic.44.000.170 (v2)... | ecosystem: Environmental > Terrestrial >... | reverse complement strand
GATCTCTACGGCCAAATCGGCATGATCGTGCTCATTGGGCTTGCGGCGAAGAACGGCATCCTCATCGTCGAGTTCGCGAAGGAGAAGAGAGAGCACGGTGTGGCCCTTCTGGAGGCGGCGACGGAAGGGGCTCGTCTGCGCTTCCGTCCGGTGATGATGACGTCGCTCGCCTTCATTCTGGGGCTGCTGCCGCTCGTTGTGGCGGTCGGCGCATCGCAGCTGGCGCGGCGCAATGTCGGCACGCCGGTGTTCGGCGGCATGATTCTGGCTTCCGCGATCGGCATATTCGCCATCCCGCCACTCTACGTGACGTTCCAGGCGATGCGGGAGAAGCTTCGATCTTCCGCGCGGCCGAAAAAACCCGCCAAGGAAACTGTCCCAAACAGCATGCCCGTTGAGACAGCACGCAAAACGGAGCACGCGGCCGAATAAATGCGCATTCCGGTGCAGCGTTGGCAGCTGCTTGGGCCAATGACGGCCATGAACGGCGTCCTGCTGTTTGGCCGGTCGACCGCAATCATCTTACCCATTGTTGGTCAGAATTTTTCAGCGACGAAACGCTTGCCCTGCAATGAGGCCTGATCGTCGTAGGCGTGCTTGGTCGCGCGCTTGGGCAGCTTAACCTTGCCACGCGCTACCTTCGCGAAAGGAATAAGCCCGAGGATATGCGAGATGCAGTCGAGCCGCGCCCGCCGCTTGTCGTCGGAGCGCACGATATACCAGGGCGCGTGCTCGCTGTCCGTCTTTTCCAGCATCATGTCACGCGCGCGCGAGTATTCATACCAGCGCCGATACGATTCAAGGTCCATCGGGCTCAACTTCCACTGGCGCAACGGGTCATCGATGCGAGCCGAGAATCGTCTTTCCTGCTCTTCCTGCCCAACCTCCAGCCAAATTTTGATCAACAGGATACCGCCCTCGACGATATATTTCTCGATCTCCGGGCACAGCTCGAGAAACCGCTGGTTCTCCTTCTCAGTGCAGAACCCCATGACGTATTCCACGCCGGCGCGGTTGTACCAGCTGCGATCGAAGATGACGATCTCGCCACCTGCCGGGAATCGCTCGATGTAGCGTTGCATGAACATCTGCGTTTTTTCTCGGTCGGAAGGCGCCGGAAGCGCCACCACGCGAGACACGCGCGGGCTCACCCGCTCGGTGAGGGCTTTGATGGTTCCCCCCTTGCCCGCCGCATCACGTCCCTCGAAGAGAATGATGATTCGCGCTCCTTTCTCTTTTACCCAGTCCTGCAGTTGGCAAAGCTCGACCTGAAGCTTTCGCAACTCCTTCTCGTACGCCTTGCGCTTCATCTTCGTGCTTTTGCTCATTGCCAGTTCCAATGTGAATTTTTAGGAGCCGGTGGCAAAGCTGCGCGCTGGTTTCGACGCTGCGCTCGTTGCAACCTGCTCACCGATCTCAATCTTGGCGATCTGATTTCGATGCACTTCGTCCGGTCCGTCGGCAAGGCGCAGCGCGCGGGCGCGCGCATAGGCATAGGCCAGACCAAAGTCATCCGAGACGCCGGCACCGCCGTGCGCCTGCACCGCCCAGTCGATCACCTGACAGGCCACATTGGGGGCAAGCACCTTGATCATTGCGATCTCCTTGCGGGCGACCTTATTGCCTGCGGTGTCCATCTTCCACGCCGCGTTGAGCACCATGTAACGCGCGCCATCGATCATGATGCGCGCCTCGGCAATGTGCTGACGCATCACGCCCTGATCTGCAAGCGGGCGGCCGAAGGCTACGCGCTCGGATACGCGCCGGCACATCTTCTCCAGCGCGACCTCGGCCTGTCCAATGATCCGCATGCAGTGGTGGATGCGGCCAGGTCCAAGTCGCCCTTGAGCGATCTCGAAGCCGCGCCCTTCACCGAGCAGCACATTTGATACGGGGATGCGCACGTTGTTAAGCTTGATCTCCATATGGCCATGCGGGGCCTCATCATAGCCGAACACCGGCAGATGCCGGCGCACCTCAATCCCAGGCGTATCGGCGGGCACCAGCACCATGGATTGCTGGCGATGCTTCGAAGCATTGTCCGGGTCGGTCTTGCCCATGACGATGTAGAGCATGCAGCGCGGATCACCGGCACCACTCGACCACCATTTCGTCCCGTTGATCGCGTACTCGTCGCCCTCGCGCGCGATGCGGGTCTGGATGTTGGTGGCATCTGAGGACGCCACGGCCGGCTCCGTCATCAGAAATGCCGAGCGAATGCGGCCATCGAGCAGCGGCTCGCACCATCGCTTGATCTGCTCCGGCGTGCCGTACTTGAGGATCGTCTCCATGTTGCCGGTATCGGGCGCCGAGCAGTTGAATACTTCCGGTGCCCAGTGCACGCGTCCCATGATCTCGCATAGCGGCGCGTATTCGAGGTTTGTCAATGTGCCGCCGTGCGTCTTCGGCTGCCATAGATTCCAAAGCCCGGCGGCGCGCGCCTTGGGCTTGAGCTCCTCGATCACCGGCACGGGCTGCCAGCGCGCATCGCTCGCGACGTGAGCTTGCCACTTGTCCTCGTTCGGATAGATGTGCTCGGCCATGAAAGCGAGCAGCTTGTATCGCAGCTCGTTGACCGTCTGACTGTAATCGAAATTCAACTTGCCCTCCGTAGTATCCTTTCCACCTGCTTCCAGCCGAGCTCGGCCATCGGCCGCGCGCGCGTGCCGGCGTCGCGCGCATGATCGGACGCCGCCGTGCCATCGACAACGCGCTTCATGATCCCCTGCAGAATCGCAGCAATGCGGAACAGATTGTAGGCCATATAGAAGTCCCAATGCGCCGCGTCGATGTCGGGCCTGCCGGTTCGCCGGCAATACATCGCGACATACTCGCTTTCGCTGGGAATACCGAGCTCGGCGAGATCAAGTCCCGCGATACCGCGGAATTGCCCCGGCGGGATGTGCCAGCTCATGCAGTGATAGGCGAAGTCGGCAAGCGGGTCGCCGAGCGTGGACAGCTCCCAGTCGAGCACGGCGAGGATCCTCAGCTCGGCGGGATGGAAGATCGCATTATCGAGGCGGTAGTCCCCATGCACGACGCTCGTTCTCGTCTGCGCCGGGATGTTCCTCGGCAACCAAGCGATGAGATCATCCATCGCCTGGATCCGCTCCGTTTCAGACGTCCGGTATTGCCGTGTCCAGCGCGCGATCTGCCGCTCGATGTAGCTTCCCGGTTTGCCGAAACTCTCAAGGCCGACGGCAGCCGGATCGATGGCATGCAGCCAGGCGATGACGCGGTTGAGCTCGTCCCAGATCGAAAAGCGTTCCGCTTTCGAGAAGTCGGGCAGCGACTGATCCCAGAGTACTCTGCCTTCGACGTAATCCATCAGATAGAACGCCGTACCGATGATGGAGTCGTCTTCGCACAGGACGTAGGGCCGGGCGACGGGAAAGCCGACGGCGTAGAGGGCGCGCACTACCATGAATTCCCGATCGACCGCGTGCGCCGAAGGCAAGAGCTTCCCCGGTGGTTTTCGGCGGACAACGAAATGGCGGCCGTCCGCCGCGCTGATGCGGTAGGTCGGATTCGATTGGCCGCCTCTGAACTGCTCGACCGCCAACGGCCCTTTGAGGCCATCGACATGGTCCGCGACATAGCGCTCCAAAGCATCGACATCAAACCGGAGCCTTTGCTCGACCGGCTTGGTGCCGATGAATTGCTCAAACATCGGCTGCTACCGCTCTCTAATCCATGATGTGATAGCCGCCATCGATGTAAAGTGTCTCCCCGGTGATCAGGCGCGCTGCGTCGTGCGCGAGGAACGCAGTGGCGACGCCCACATCATCGATGCTGACGAGACTGCGTGCCGGCGCCTTCGCTTTAGCTTTGTCGAGCAATGCATCGAATTCCGGAATGCCCGAGGCAGCCCGCGTCGCCAGCGGCCCCGGAGAGATGGCGTGCACACGGATGCCCTTTGGGCCGAGCTCGGCGGCGATGTAGCGCACCGCGCTCTCCAACGCTGCCTTGGCAACCCCCATGATGTTGTAATTCTCCACCACCATCTGGCTGCCGTAATACGTCATCGTGAAGAGAGTGCCGCCTTTGCGCATCAGCGGCTCCGCCAGATGCGCCATGCGCATGAAGCTCCAGCAGGACACGTCCATGGTGGTGAGAAAACCTTCCTGCGACACATCGATGACCCGGCCCTGCAGCGCATCCTTGGGGGAAAACGCGATCGAGTGCACGGCAAAATCGAGCTCGCTCCATTCCTTGCCGATGTGCTCGAACACCGCCTCCATCTGGCCGGAAACGCGTACGTCCAGCGGCATCATGATTGGTGCTTCGAGCTCGCGGGCAAGCGGCTCGACATATTTCTTGGCTTTGTCGTTGAGATAGGTCACCGCGAGCTCGGCCCCCAGCGCGCGAAAGGCCTTCGCGCAGCCCCAGGCAATTGAATTCTCGTTGGCAATGCCAATGACGAGACCTCTCTTGCCTTCGAGGAGCTTGGCTTTCGCAGCGGGGATCATATGAGAGACCTCTTCGTTTCCGGTTGGAGGAGCTGTCCACGGGATTCGGTCAGCAGGTCATGCCCATGGGTTTCCGGCGCATCGCGCATCCACACGAGAAGCAACTGCCAAGCGATCGAGAGCACGATTGGGCCGACAAATAGACCAATCATGCCATGCGCGATTGTGCCGCCGATGACACCGATCAAGATTACCAGCATTGGGGTGCTCAGGCCTTTGCTCATGACGATCGGTCGCAATACGTTATCGATAAATCCTACGGGTATCATGTAGAGCGTAAACAGTGCGGCCATTTTTGTATCCATCGTGAACCAGCTCCATATGATCAGCGGAATGAGGACGATCGATGGACCGATTTGGATGATTCCGAGCAATAGGACCAAAAAGCTGAACAGGCCTGCCGCTGGTATTCCCGCGAATAGAAAGCCGATGCCGGCCAGCAATGCCTGCAGGATCGCGACGCCAATTACGCCGCGTGAGATATTGCGGATCGTCGCTCCAGTCAGATCGACAAACTGCTCGCCCCGCGTCGTCGCAACGCGACGGAGCACGTTCTTGATAGACTGGACCAGCGATGGACCGGGGACAAGAAGAAAGCCCGAGATCGCGATCGCGGCGATGAATTTGAGCAGATTTATGCCCACACTGCCTGCCGCGTTGATCAGGGTGCTGCCGAGTGGCTTAAGGCTCGGCGCCAAGTCGATGAGCAGCGCGCGGAGGTTGCTCGATGCGAGGAGCCACATCGCATATGTCTTCTCTCCGATCAGTGGCCAGGCCTTTACGGTCTCGGAAGGCGGAGGGATTGCCAGAGTTCCATCGCCGAAACGAGCAATGAGCACTTGAACGCTTTCAGCCAAGCTCAGGCCAAGCCAGGTGACAGGACCAAGCATTACAAAAAAGCTGAGGACGGTTATCGCAATCGCCGCCGGTACGCGATGGCCATGCAGTCTTGCGGAGAGCCAGTCGAACATCGGGTAGAGTGCTACCGCGATAATGATGCTCCAGACGGCAATCGCCAAAAAAGGCGTAATAAGGATCAACGACCAGTATCCCAGCAGTCCGAGACAGACAACTCGAACTGCGATAACTACGAGCGCTTCATTCGATGCGCTGAGCGTCACAGCTGAATCATCATTGTTCACAGCCGTCGTCCTCTCTAGCAACGAAAATACCAGATACTGTTGCGCCAACAGGAGCTTCGCCATCCGATAAGCCGGAAATAGGTAACAAGGTAGAGCCTGGCGCCGGCACACCCACCGCGACTCGGCGATGAACGCATTTGCGCAGGATCAAAGTTTCTGCCCCGCAGCGGACACATAGGACTTGCACGCGCGGGTATACTATAATCTTGGGCAGCATTCGAAGGAGGGAACTGATGGCGATCAAACCCGACGAGCTGCTGCCCTCGGCCAAGGACGTCATGCAGAGGATGGCACTTGCCGAAGCTGACAAAGCATCAGAGGAGATGCAGCTGCGCGCTCAGGCCGAGGCCGAGAAGAAGGCCTTGATCGATCAGCTTTCCAAGCCCTCTGGCCTCTCTGACGAAGAGGCAATTTCACGGGCAGTCAGAATCATCGAGCGCGCGGTAAGCAGTGGGCTTACTGAGGTTCAGGTCCACCGTTTTCCAAACCAGCTGTGCACGGATAAGGGGCGCGCCATCAATCAGCAGGAGCCGGGATGGGAGAGCACGCTCACCGGCGTGCCGAAAGAGATCTACCAGTTGTGGCACAAGTATTTTCGTGCACGCGGTTACAAGCTGCGGGTGCAGATCGTCGACTTTCCAGGGGGCATGCCGGGCGATGTGGGGATGACGCTAAGCTGGGCTTGAGCTTTTCGCGGAGGCACCAATGAGCACAAACAAGGCAACGCCAGCGAGACAAGGCGGTTCGTCCGGGATGTCCATCTTCGGGCCATTTGCCTCACCCATGGAGTACATGGTCGATGCAGCGCAGCGTATTGTGTTGTTCTGGGATGTCATGCGCCAGCGCGGCAACCAGTATCGCGAGCATCTTAATAAGACAGCCCCACACGTCCTCGATTACGAGGTGGAGCTGATCTTCGACGGCCGCAAGCTCGAGCGGCCGGTGAACTATGGCCTAGTGCGGATTGTGCCGCCGAAAGGCGTCGAAATCGATCTGCTCCGCCGTCCCTTTGTAATCGTTGATCCGCGCGCCGGGCACGGACCGGGAATCGGGGGTTTCAAAGCGGACAGCGAGATCGGCGTTGTCTTCCGGGCGGGACATCCTTGCTATTTCATCGGCTTCCTGCCTGACCCCATGCCTGGCCAGACCATCGAGGACATTGGGCGCGCCGAGGCGATTTTCCTCGAGAAGGTGATCGCGCTGCACCCCGATGCCGACGGCAAGCCCTGCGTGATCGGCAATTGCCAGGCCGGATGGGCGATCATGATGCTCGCCGCGATGCGTCCCGAGCTGTTCGGTCCGATTATCATTGCGGGATCGCCGCTGTCTTATTGGGCCGGCGTGCACGGCAAGTATCCCATGCGCTACAGCGGCGGACTGCTCGGCGGCAGTTGGTTGACCGCACTGGCGAGCGATCTCGGCCACGGCAAGTTCGACGGCGCCTGGCTGGTGCAGAATTTCGAGAACCAGAATCCCGCGAACACGCTGTGGACCAAGCAGTACAATCTCTATTCAAAGATCGATACCGAGGCGTCGCGCTATCTCGGGTTCGAGCGCTGGTGGGGAGGCCATGTCAACCTCAATGCCGAGGAAATCCAGTTCATCGTCGACGAGTTGTTCATCGGCAACAAGCTTGCCGCCGGTGAAATCCAGACCTCCGATGGGACTGCGATCGATCTTCGCAACATCCGCTCACCCATCGTGGTGTTCTGCTCGAAGGGGGACAACATCACTCCGCCGCAGCAGGCACTGGGATGGATTCTCGATCTCTACGAGAGCGTCGATGAAATCCGCTCCTACGGGCAGACTATCGTCTACACCGTCCATGAGAGCATAGGTCACCTCGGCATCTTTGTTTCCGGAGGGGTCGCAAAAAAGGAGCACAGCGAATTTTCGAGCAACATCGATCTGATCGATACGCTGCCGCCCGGGCTCTACGAAGCAGTGCTTGAGAGCAAGACCGAGGACATCGCCAACCCGGACCTGGTGAAGACCAACTGGGTAATGCGCTGTGAAGCACGCACGCTTGATGACATTCGTGCGCTGGGCGGCAACGATGCGGCCGATGAACGCCGCTTCGCGACGGCTGCCCGGCTATCCGACGCCAATCTCGCCCTCTACCGCACATTTGCGCAGCCCTTCGTTCGCGCCTGCGTATCCTCTCCCCTCGCGGAATGGATGCAGCGACTGCACCCCCTGCGATTGCAATACGAGCTTTTCTCGAATGCGAACCCGTTGCTGGCATGGTTGCCGGCAACGGCGGAGCAGGTTCGCGAGAACCGCGCCCCTGTGGCGGCCAACAATCCCTTCATTGCGATGCAGGAAAATCTCTCGCAGCAGATCGTCGCCGGGCTTGACGCATGGCGGGATGCAACCGAGGCGCTGGCGGAGCAAACGTTCCTTACCGTGTACGGCTCGCCGACCCTCCAGGCTGCCGTAGGCATCGATCCCACGAGCACACGTCCCTTGCGCAGGCCTGCCAGAGATCCATTACGTGCCGAGCTTCTGCATGGTCGCATTGCAGAGCTTAAGTCCCGCATTGCTGTCGGCGGCTTGCGCGAGGCGGTCATTCGGGGGCTTATCTATGTTGGCATGACGCGGGCTGCGGTCGACGAGCGCGGGTTCGAAGCCGTGCGTCGGATACGCGAGACCCACAGCGACCTGCCTCTGTCGGCCTTCAAGGCGCTCGTCCGCGACCAATTCAATATGCTGCTGATCGATGAGCAAAGCGCGCTCGCGGCCATTCCATCCTTGCTTCCAGCCGATGCCGAGACGCGGCGGAAGGCATTCGGCCTGATCAAGCAGGTGCTGGCAGCGACGGGAAAGATGTCGGCCCAGGACAACAAGAGACTGGGCGAGATCGGCCGCCTATTCGGAATCGGCGAGGACGCAGCAGCTGTTCGCAGTCTCGCGGTTGTCCCGTCGGATCGCAAACAGGCACAGGCGCAAGCCTCGTAAGCAGGTCGCGCAAATCGCCGCGCCGCGTCTACGAGGAGGAGGCATCATATTGCAGGACAGCGACACGGGCAAAATCGATACGATCGGATCGGTGGCGCAGCCGCTGCATGCCAAATATGAACGGCTGATCGCGAATGCGAAAGAGGTGCCGCCGGCAACGACGGTGGTAGCGCATCCGTGCGACGAGACCTCGCTGCGCGGCGTCATTGAAGCGGCGGAGCTCGGCATTGTCGTCCCGATCCTCGTCGGACCGGCGGCAAAGATTTCCGCCGTGGCGCGACAGCACGGCATCGACATCGGTCGTTTTCAGGTGGTCGACGCGCCGCACAGCGAGGCGGCGGCGGCGAAGGCGGTTGCGCTCATCCGCGAATCCAAGGGCGAGCTGCTGATGAAGGGTAGCCTGCACACGGACGAGCTCATGCGCGAGGTCACCTCCAGCGCAACCGGCCTGCGCACCGCGCGGCGGATCAGCCACGTCTTCATCATGGATGTGCCGACCTACCCGGAGACCTTGTTCATCACCGATGCTGCAATCAATATCTTTCCGGATCTCGAGGCGAAGCGGGACATCATTCAGAACGCGGTCGATATGTTCACTCAGGTCGGCCTCGGCATCCCCCGGGTGGCGATCCTTTCGGCTGTGGAGACGGTGACACCCAAGATTCCATCGACAATCGAGGCTGCCGCGCTGTGCAAGATGGCCGAACGCGGACAGATTACCGGGTGCATTATCGACGGGCCGCTCGCCTTCGATAACGCTATTGATCCCGAAGCGGCGAAAATCAAAGGCATAAAGTCCGCTGTTGCCGGGCGCGCGCAGATCCTGGTCGTGCCTGATCTTGAGGCCGGGAATATGCTGGCGAAGAACCTCAGCTTCCTCGCCAAGGCGGACGCTGCCGGCATTGTACTCGGCGCTCGCGTCCCGGTCATCTTGACCTCGCGGGCGGATTCCGTCCGGGCGCGAATGGCTTCCTGCGCGGTCGCCGTGCTTTACGCGCATGCACGTCGCCGCGCGGCCGCTCTCCCGGCGGCATAACCTGCAAATGGACACCATCCTCGTCGTCAACGCCGGCTCATCCAGCGTCAAGTTCCAGGTCTTCGCAGTCGAAGCCTCGGGCGATCTTACACGCAGGCTCAAGGGTCAAATGGACGGAATTGGCGCGCGCCCGCGACTGCGGGTGAGCGGCGCCGATGCCAGGAGCCTGGTCGATCGACAATACCCCGCCGAAGCCGTTCCCGATGTTCCGGCGGCGCTGCATACGCTCGCGGCGTGGCTGCGAGAGGAGCACGAGATTCTTCCGATCGCGATCGGGCATCGCGTGGTGCATGGCGGACCCGATTACGATCGTCCGGTCGTGATCGATGCCGAGGTGCTCACGCGGCTGGAGCGGTATATACCGCTTGCCCCGCTGCATCAGCCGCACAATCTTGCGCCGGTTCGTTCGATCCTCGCCCGCCTTCCGCATATTCCGCAGGTGGCCTGCTTCGACACCGCGTTCCATCGCGGGCACAGCGCCATGGTGGATCATTACGCGATCCCGCAGCATTATTACGGCGAAGGCGTGCGGCGGTATGGTTTTCACGGGCTTTCGTACGAGTATATCGCCGGACGGCTGCCCCAGGTCGCGCCGGAGATCGCGGTTGGTCGCGTGATCGTTGCGCACCTCGGCAGCGGCGCCTCCATGTGCGCGCTGTCGACAGGGCGCAGCGTGGAAAGCACCATGGGCTTCACCGCGCTCGATGGTTTGCCGATGGGCACCCGGCCGGGGCAGATCGACCCGGGGGTCGTGCTCTACCTGATCGAGCAGAAGGGAATGAGCGCGACGCAGGTGCAGGACCTCTTTTATCACGAATGCGGATTGAAAGGCTTATCTGCGATCAGCAATGACGTGCGCGAGCTTGAGGCGAGCGCGGACGCGAGGGCTCATTTTGCGCTGGATTATTTCTGCTATCGAGTCGGACTCTACGCAGGCATGCTGGCAGCCGCCTTGCAAGGGAT
>Ga0306920_100015114_pt1 | contig 10570 bp, 9 predicted proteins | sample flu12Cox44000170_FD_204666 | JGI IMG/M metagenome (GOLD analysis project Ga0306920, IMG submission 204666) | Lab enrichment of tropical soil microbial communities from Luquillo Experimental Forest, Puerto Rico - flux4day.12C.oxic.44.000.170 (v2)... | ecosystem: Environmental > Terrestrial >... | reverse complement strand
GTATCTAGCGCTGTTCTCGGCGCTCTCCTCGGTGTCGGGCCCGACGGGCCCCAGAGGTGAAATAGGAGGACAAGATGCACCACGTCTGCAAACCGAAGCGGATGCTCACGGGTCTCCTGGCCGTCGTGCTCGCAGGTTTCTTCGTTCAGGCCGCCGTGGCGTTCACGGCCGACCAGAACTCGAACGGCGTCGCCGGCGGCGGTCACGCGCTTCGCCCCGTTGCGGCGGAGACGACGGCAGCGAAGACGCCGCTCGTGATCCCGTACCTGAGCCATGGCATCGGGGTCGACAAGAGCCAGTACGGCGGTCAGGGCTCGTCGAGCACGCCGCTCGTGATCCCGTATCTGAGCCACGGAGTCGGCGTCGATCAGAGCCTGTACAGCGGGTCCCTGAGCCACACCGCCGACGCTGAGCAGAGCTTCAACAGCGGCACGACCGCACAGGCACCGGACGCGTTCGAACGGGCGGTCACGCGGCACGAGACGTTCGTCCACGCGATGAACGCAACCGCCGCGAGCGCAAGCCCCGACGCGTTCCAGCGGGCGGTCAATCGCCAGGAGGCGTCGCAGTCGACGGCCGTACGCCCTGACGATCGCGCGAACCTCGGCATCGGCAGCGCCGCCGCCTCGCAGTCACAGTCGGCGGCCGTCCGCCCGGACGACCGTGTGGGCTATCGCGGAATCGGCACGATTCCGATCGCCCGGTCCACGGGCTCGAGCTCGGGCACCGACTGGAACACGGTGCTGATGGCCGGTGGCGCATTGCTCGGCGTCCTGCTCATCGTCGCGGCAGCCGTCGCGCTCGGCCGCCGCCAGCACGCCCGCCACGTCACGCACTGAACTCGCACGTCCAGCCAGGGATAGAAGCCGGCGCCGCAAGGCGCCGGCTTCGCGTCTAGGCGGGCTCGATCGAGCCGAGCAGACCGTGCACGTCGAGCTCGGTCGGACCGCGCCAGGCATGCGGCCCGGAGGAGAAGAACAGGCGGTCGGGCGCGCCGGTCGCGCCTCCGCGACCGAAGGCCAGCGCCCAGAGCCCGTTCAGCACGATCGGCTTGCCGTCGCGGCCTCTCAACGTTCCGTCGAACTTCCACCGATCGCCCGAGTGCCGGAACGCGTTGATCCGTCCGTCGCCGAAGTTGCCGACGAGGAGGTCGCCGCCGTAGCGACCGAAGCCGGCGGGCGCCAGCGCGACGCCCCACGGCGCGTTCAGCGGCCCGAGCGCGGCGACGCGCTGGACGAGCTTCCCGTTCAAGTCGAACTCGTCGACGTACCCGCCGGTCGGCGCGTCGTTCCCGTTGACAGGCGCACGGCCGACGTACGTCACGAACAGGCGGTCGGCGATCACCGAGATCCCGAAGGGCGCGAACCAGGCAGGCACCTGCGGATCCGTGAACGCCCCCTTGAGCCTGAGCTGGCGCCAGTGCGAGTCGAGGACGACGACACGGGCGTTGTGGAAGTCCGTCGCATAGAGGCGATCGCCTGCGAGTGCGAGTCCGCGGAAGACGCTTGCCTGCGCGCCGAGATCGACGACGACCTCCGATCTCGTCGACCAGCCGCGTGGCACCACCGGGCTCCACGCGCGGATGCTCCCGTCCTCGCAGGCGAAGACGAAGCGCGCCGGCGCCGACGTCCCGTTCGCGGTCACTCGAAAGCCGGGGCCGCCGTTGTAGGCGATCCCGGTTGGACCGCCGGGGACCGCGACCGTGAGCAACTGCTTCCGACCCTGCGCCGAGTAGAGCGTGCTGGAGTCGTTCGCCTCGTTCGCGGTCCACCAGGCGCCGCCCGGCTCGGCTGCGAGACCCCACGCATTGACGAGGTCGCGATCGTGCATGGTGGCCGGCACCCCACCATCCGAGACGAGCCGGTCGACCGAGTACGCACCGGGCGAGCGCGAGCCCCCGAGGGCTAGCGTCGCGGCGACCGCTGCAAACGCGACCGCCCCGAAGCCGACCGCGACGCGCCGCATTCCTACTTCGGTCTCGGCGCGGTCGAATCTCGAACGACGAGCTTGGTCGAGAGCTCCATCCGGAGCGCGTCGACGCGCTGGCCGTCGAGGAGCCGCGTCAGGAGGCTGACGCCGGTTCGCCCGAGCTCGGCGAGCGGCTGGCTGACGGACGTCAGCTTCGGCGTCACGATCACCGCCTGGGCGGTGTCGTCGAACCCGACGACCGACAGGTCTTCGGGTACGGAGAGCCCGCGCGCACGCGCGGCGTGCAGCGCACCGATCGCCACGTTGTCGTTGAACCCGAAGATCGCGGTCGGCCGGTCCCGGAGCGACAGCAGCTGGTCGGCTGCATTGATCCCCTGCGGGATCCGCCAGTCGGAGTGGACGACCAGCTCCGGGTCGAGCAGGATGCCCGCCGCTGCGAGCGCGGCCCTGAATCCGTGGAGCCGCTCCTCGGTCGCGTACCAGCCGGGAGCGCCGGCAATCGCGCCGATGCGCCGGTGGCCCAGCGCGAGCAAGTGCTCCGTGGCCTGTTTCGCTCCCGCGGAATGCATCGCAGCCACGCATGCGATCCCTTCGGGCGGCTGCTCGCGCGGATCGACGATGACGAACGGGTACCCCTGGCGCTGCAGCCCTTCGAGCTCCTCGAGCGACTCCTCGGGCAGCATCAGGATCGCGCCGTCTGTCGTACCGCGCATCAGGCGCTCGACGAGCGAGACCTCCCGGTCGTGCTCGTGCAGCGTCGGGCAGAGGACGATTCGGAGGTCGGCCTCGTACAGCGCCTCGGTCGCTCCGCTCAGCATCGGCCCGAAGTACGCGTCGTTCACGAGCGGCAGCGTCAGGCCGATCATCCCGGTACGCCCGCTCGCGAGCCCGCGCGCGCCGCGGTTCGTTGCGAAGCCGTGCTCGCGCACGACCTGAAGCACGGTCTCCCGCGTGCCGGGAGCGACGTCGGGGCGATCGTTGAGGACGCGCGAGACCGTGGCGATCGAGACGCCGGCGAGATCGGCGATGTCGCGGATCGTTGCCCGCCCGCGAAACGCCTGGTCGGGACGGCCGTCGGTCTGTGCCATGCGGCCCATTCAATCACCCGGAACCGTTTCCGGCAATTCTCGGAACGAAAATCCTTGAAACAAGGCCAAATCAGCGGAGAGCCGCTTGACAGCAATGGGCCTTCCGTGTTAACGGTTCCCGGAAATTCCCGGAACCCCCCGGCCCGTTCTCCGCTGCCCGTCCCGGCGGGCGGAAAGGAAAGAGAGATGTCATCGAAAGTCCGTTCTGCCCGCGTGATCGTCGTCGCGGCCATCGGGGCCGCCGCGATCGTGGCAGCACTCATCGCGGCACGGATCGCTCCGGCGGCCGGAACCGCGAAGGCGGCGTCCCACAAGTGCCTGACCATGACAGGCTCCGGCGACCCGGCGTTCACCCGTAACTTCAACCCGTATACGGCGCAGGGCCTTCCGTCCGGCCAGTTCGTCAGGGGCTCGGTCTACGAGGGCCTCATCGTCACCCCGGCCGGCGGGCTGCCCGCCGTTCCGTGGCTCGCCCGCACCTGGAAGTGGTCGAACGGCGCCAAGACGCTGACGCTCAACCTCGCGACCAACGCGAAGTGGTCCGACGGCACGCCGCTCACCTCCGCCGACGTCGTCTACAGCCTCAAGGGCGGCAACGGCGCCCAGTCGAAGGTCATGGACGTCATCGGCTACACCCGGCCCGACACGAACATCGCGTCGATCACCGCGAACGGGAAGTACAGCGTCGTGATCAAGCTCAAGTCGGTCGACTCGCAGTTCATCTCGTCCACGCTGAACAGCGCGTTCATCGTGCCGAAGGCGGTCTGGTCGAAGGTGAGCAACCCGGCGACGTTCACGAACCCGCATCCGGTGGGCTCGGGGCCGTTCAACCAGGTGGCGCGCTTCACCTCGCAGGACTACGTTCTCGGCAAGAACCCGACCTACTGGCAGTCCGGCAAGCCGCTGATCTCGTGCCTCGAGTACGTGCAGGCGGCGTCGAACGACGCGGCGCTGGCGCTGATCCAGAGCGGTCTGGTCGACCTCACGCACAACTTCGTCGCGAACGTCGACAAGGCGTACACCTCGAAGGACAAGGCGCACTTCCATGCGTTCTATGCGACGACCGCGTATCCGCAGTCGCTCGTGTTCGACGACACGCAGTACCCGTACAGCCTCGTCGCGTTCCGCAAGGCGCTGTCGATGGCGATCGACCGGAACAGCATCTCGAAGCTCGGTGAGTACGGCTATGCACCGCCGACCGATGCACTCGGGCTCAGCTTCCTGTTCCCGCAGTGGGTGACCGACCCGAGCGTGAAGGCGCAGGCGAAGGCACTCGCGACGTACAACCCGTCGGCGGCCAAGTCGCTGCTGACCCAGAACGGCTTCACCTACAAGGGCAGCCAGCTGATCGATCCCAAGGGCAACCCGGTCAACCTCGACATCCACGTGATCTCGGGTTGGTCCGACTGGGTAGCCTCGGACCAGATCATCGCCAAGAACCTGCAGGCGATCGGGATCAACTCGAGCGAAAAGCTCGAGCCCGACTGGAACTCGTGGTACCCGAATGCAGCGAGCACCAAGAATCCGACGCTGCTCTGGCAGGTCGGCGGCCAGGGCTCGCCGTTCGGCTTCTTCAATGCCAACTTCTCCAACAACGCGTACATCCCGTCCGGCCAGGACGCGACGAACACGGGCAACTGGGAGCACTTCAAGAGCGACCAGGGGACTGCCCTGCTGCAGCAGTGGAAGTCCACGCTCAGTCCGGCAAGGCAGCACGCCGCCGCGACGCAGCTCGAGAAGCTGTGGCTGCAGCAGCTGCCGATCGTGCCGCTGTTCGTCGGGCCGCGCTGGTCGACCTACAGCACCAAGTACTTCCATTGCTTCGACACGGCGAAGGATCACTTCGGCGACCCGATCTTCACGACATTCCCTGACAACCTCCTTTCGTTCACCCACATCTGCCCCGGCGGACAGAGCGGGTCGTAAGGACCACAGGTGATCGCGGTGGGTGGGATTCGTCCCACCCACCGCGATACTTCCTCAGAGTCACATGCGCTGGTTCCTCCGCCGACTCCTCTTCTACGCCTTCGCCATCTGGGTCGCGCTGACCCTCAACTTCCTCTTGCCGCGGCTGATGCCCGGCTCACCGATCGGCGGCGTCCTCCAGCACCTATCCCCCGCCCAGCTTCAGTCGAACCCGGGGATCATCAAGACCTACGAGGCGCTCCTCGGCGGCGGCAAAGGCACGATCTGGCACGACTACGTCGTCTACCTCCGTCGCCTCGCGCACCTCAACTTCGGGATCTCGACGTCGAACTATCCATCGACCGTGTCCGAGGTGATCGGGCGGACCCTCCCCTACTCGATCTTCCTGGTCGGCGTGTCGTTCATCATCGCCTTCGTCGTCGGCACGACCGCCGGCATGATCGCCGCCTGGCGCCGCGGCGGCGCCTTCGACAACGTCGTCGTCCCCACGCTGCTCGGACTGAGCGCGTTCCCCGCCTTTTTCACCGCCCTCCTCGGTGTCTACTTCCTCGGCCTGAAGCTCGGGTGGTTCCCGATCCAGCACGCGTACGACAGCGATCTCGTGCCGGCGTACAGCTGGACGTTCGTCTCGAGCGCGGTGCGCCACGCCGAGCTGCCGATCCTCGTGATCGTCGCCGCCTTCACCGGCGGCTGGGTGCTGAACATGCGCACCGTGATGATCAACACGATCAGCGAGGACTACGTCTCGATGGCGCACGCAAAGGGATTGCGCGACCGGCGGGTCATGACGCGCTACGCCGCGCGCAATGCGATCCTCCCGCCGCTCAACGGCTTCGCCGCGCAGTTCGCCGGTGCGGTCGGTGGGCTCGTGTTCATCGAGTACGTATTCAGCTACCCCGGTGCGGGCCTGACCCTCCAGCAGGCAGCTCTCGGGAGCGACTACCCGCTGACGCAGGCGCTCCTGCTCGTCTTCTCGCTCTGCGTGATCGCGGCGAACTTCATCATGGACATGCTCAACTTCCTCCTCGACCCGCGAGTGCGCGCAAGCTGATGTCGCAGCTGCAGACCCCGGTCGACATTCCCTACGGCGGAGTCCCACAGACGACGAGTCACAAGGGGCGCGCGCTTCCCGGCTGGCTCAGCATCCTGCTCCACAACAAGAAGGCCGTGATCGGGCTGACGCTGGTCGGCGGAATGGTCGTCATCGCGTTCATCGCACCACTCGTCTCGGTGAAAAACCCGACCGACTTCAACATCCTCGCCACACGACAGGCCCCGTCCTGGCACCACCTGTTCGGCACCACCGACCAGGGCAGCGACATCTGGTCCCAGGTGATGCTGGGGACAAGGAGGTCGCTGATCCTCGGCGCCTCGGCCGCAGTGCTCGCGACCACGCTCGCCACCGTGTTCGGGATTCTCGGCGCGTACAGCGGTGGGGTCGTCGACGAGGTCGTGAACTTCCTGATCAACATCTTCCTCGTCATCCCGACGATCCCCTTGCTCGTCGTGCTCTCGGGCTACATCAAGTCCCGCGGGATGACGACGATGATCTTCGTCCTCGGCCTGACGCTCTGGGCCTTCGAGGCGCGCATCCTGCGCGGCCAGGCGCTCACGTTACGCAACCGCGACTTCGTGCACGCGGCGAAGGTCGCGGGCGAGTCCACGTCGCGCATCGTCTTCGGCGAGATCGTGCCGAACATGATCAGTCGGATCGCTGCGGCGTTCGTGCTGGTCTTCTACATCGCGCTGCTCGTCGATGCCGGGCTCGAGTTCCTCGGCCTCGGCGATACGACACACGTGAGCTGGGGGATGACGCTCTACTGGGCGCAGACCAACTCCGCCGTGCTGCAGGGCGAGTGGTGGGCGTTCGTCTTCCCCGGCGTCTTCCTCGTCCTGACCGTGCTCGGGCTCACCTTCCTGCTGGCCGGCATCGACGAGGTGAGCAACCCGCGGCTCAGAGGGCGGCGGTGATCTCGACCGTACCCGGACCGGAGGCTGCGCGCGCAGTGATCCCCGAGACGCTGATCGACGTGCGCGGGCTCGCCGTCAACTACGGGCCCGTGCGCGCCGTCGACGGCATCGACCTGACGATCGCTGCCGGCGAGATCCTCGGACTTGCCGGCGAGTCCGGCTGCGGCAAGAGCACCGTTGCGAACGCGCTGATGCAGATCCTGCGGCCGCCGGCGCAGATCACCGGCGGCTCGATCTCGTTCCGCGGCGAGGATCTCGTGGGACTGAGCAAGGAGAGGCTGCGGAAGTTCCGCTGGCGGAACGTCTCGATGGTCTTCCAGAGCGCGATGAACGCGCTCAACCCGGTGATGAGGGTCGGCGACCAATTCGTGGACATGATGCGAGCCCACGAGCGCATCTCGAGGAGCGGCGCACTCAAACGCGCCAGTGAGCTGTTCGAAGTCGTCGGCATCGATGCGCGCCGCGTGCGGGCCTACCCGCACGAGCTCTCCGGCGGGATGCGCCAGCGCGTCGTGATCGCGATGGCACTCGCACTGAACCCCGAGCTCGTCATCATGGACGAGCCGACGACGGCTCTCGACGTCGTCGTCCAGCGGGAGATCCTCCAGCAGGTGCGCGAGCTCCAGGGCGAGCTGGGATTCGCCGTGCTCTTCATCACGCACGATCTCTCGCTGCTGCTCGAGTTCGCGAGCCGGATCGCGATCATGTACGCAGGCGAGATCGTCGAGGAGGCTCCCGCCGCCGATTTCAAGACGAACGCGCTGCACCCGTACACCCTGGGTCTGATGCGATCGTTCCCGCCGCTGACGGGCCCGATCGCACCGATGACCGGGATCCCCGGATCGCCGCCCGACCTCGCAGCGCCGCCCGGCGGCTGCCGCTTCCATCCGCGCTGCCCGTTCTGCACGGGCGACGACCCGACGCTCTACAACCTGCAGACCACGGTCCGCCCCAGGCTGCACGAAGCGGCGCCGAATCATTACGTCGCGTGCCACCTCGTCGAGGCGGGTCGTTGAGCGCTGCACCGGCACTCGAAGTACGGGCGCTGACGAAGCACTTCCCGGCCGACCGGCGGGTGCGAGGCCGGAGCTACGTCCATGCCGCGGACGACGTCTCGTTTGCACTGCGTCCCGGGACGATCACGGCGCTCGTCGGCGAGAGCGGCAGCGGCAAGAGCACGGTTGCGCGACTGATCGCGCGCCTCTACGACCCGACGTCGGGGCAGGTGCTCTACGAGGGTCACGACGTCGCCGGCGACCGCGGACGCCGCGCGCTGCGGAAGTACCGGTCAGAGGTGCAGATGATCTTCCAGGACCCGTTCGGGTCACTGAACCCCGTGAAGACGGTCCGGCACCATCTCGCGCGGCCGCTCCAGATCCATCACATCGTCCCGCGGAACCAGGTGGAGACGCGGGTGTTCGAGTTGCTCGACACCGTCGGGCTGGTGCCGCCGGAGAAGATCGCCGCCAAGTACCCGCACGAGCTCTCGGGCGGCCAGCGGCAACGCGTGTCGATCGCGCGTGCGCTCGCCGTCGAGCCGGTCGTGGTCGTGGCCGACGAGCCGATTTCGATGCTCGACGTATCGATCCGAATCGGGATCCTCAACCTGATGAGCGAGCTCAAGGACGCGCACGGGCTCGCGTTTCTCTACGTGACGCACGACCTCGCCAGCGCGCGCTACATCGCCGACGACGTCCTCGTGATGTACGCCGGCCAGATCGTCGAGCGCGGGCCCGCCGAAGAGGTCCTCCAGCACCCGCTCCATCCCTACACGCAGCTCCTGCTGTCCGCGGTGCCGGACCCGGCCCGCGGCGAGACAGAGCTCCTCGAGCTTCGCAAAGGTCACAGCGGAGCCGCGGTCGATCCCGTCCCCGGCTGCCGTTTCGTCGACCGCTGCGCGCTCGCAATCCAGCTCTGCTCGCAAATCACGCCGGAGCTCGTCGAGCTTCGTCCAGGACGTGCCGCACGCTGTCACGTCACCGCCCCGTCACCCGCCCTCGGAGAGGACGTTCATGAACAGCCAGTTCACTAACACCCTGCCCCGCGACTTCGTCTGGGGCGCCGCCACGGCGTCGTACCAGATCGAAGGAGCCTCTCACGAGGACGGACGCGGCGAGAGCGTGTGGGATCGCTTCTGCGCAACGCCGGGCAAGGTGCGAAACGGCGACGACGGCGGGATCGCATGCGACTTCTACCACCGCTATCGCGACGACATCGCGCTGATGCGCGAGCTGGGGATCGACGCCTTCCGCTTCTCGGTCGCGTGGCCGCGCGTCCTCCCGGAGGGACGCGGCCCGGTGAACGAGAAGGGGCTCGACTTCTACGACCGGCTCGTCGACGAGCTGCTCGGCAGCGGCATCACGCCGTTCGTCACGCTCTTCCACTGGGACACGCCGCAGACGCTCGAGGACGCCGGCGGCTGGCCGTCGCGCGACATCGTCGACGCGTTCGGCGAGTACGTCGAGGCAGTCGCGACACGCCTCGGCGACCGCGTCACCCGCTGGATCACCCACAATGAGCCGTGGGTCGTCTCGTGGGTCGGGCATGCGTGGGGCCACCACGCGCCGGGCCGCACCTCCGACCCCGACGCGCTCGCCACCGCGCACCACCTTCTGCTCTCGCACGGTCGGGCGGTCGACATCCTGCGCCGGCTCTCGCCCGGTTCGGAGGTCGGGATCACGCTTAACCTCGACCACCCGTACCCGGCGACGGACGAAGAGGCGGACGTCGCGGCCGCGCGCTGGGTCGACGGGCTCCACAACCGGTGGTTTCTCGACCCGATCTTCCACGCGCGGTACCCGGCCGACATGGCCGAGGAGTGGGCGCCGATCATGCCGGCCGTGCAGGACGGGGACATGGAGACGATCGCGGCGCCGATCGACTTCCTCGGTGTCAACAACTACACCTCGCCGCTCGTCGCGGCGGACGACAACGGCGGCCGCTCGCAGATCGTGCGGCGGCAGGGTGTCGAGCACACCGACATGGGCTGGGAGATCGTCCCCGACGGGCTGCACGACCTCCTCGTGCGCGTGCACCGCGACTACGAGCCCGACGCCATCTACGTCACCGAGAACGGAGCCGCGTTCCCCGACGTGCGCGGCCACGACGGGAACGTGGGCGATCCGGAGCGCCAGGCATATTTCGAGGGCTACATCGACGCCGCCGCGCGTGCAGTCGGCACCGGCGTGCCGCTCCGCGGCTACTTTGCATGGTCGTTGCTCGACAACTTCGAGTGGGCCTGGGGCTACTGGAAGCGATTCGGGCTCGTGTACATCGACTACCGCACGCTCGAGCGGGTGCCGAAGGGCAGCTTCTACTGGTACCGCGACCTGATCGCCGCGCAGCGCCAGCAGGCAGGAGACTCGGAGGCCGCGGCCTGATCGTCAACCGGGTGCCTGGCACCTAGGTGCCAGGCACCCGGTCGTACGCCGACGGGTGCAACAGCGGCACGACACCGTCCCAGCCGCTTCGCAGCACGTGCAGCAGAGACGGCGGGGTGAGCACGCACGCGACGCCTCCTGCCGGCCGAACGTGCCGCTCCGTGTAGCCGGCGGGCGTCCAGCGCAGAAGTTCCGGCCCGAGCACCAGCCACGCGACGCCGTCACGAGCGACGAACGTGCCGTCGGGAAGCTGCTCGAACGGCACGTCGTGGCGGC
>Ga0306920_100015112_pt1 | contig 10571 bp, 11 predicted proteins | sample flu12Cox44000170_FD_204666 | JGI IMG/M metagenome (GOLD analysis project Ga0306920, IMG submission 204666) | Lab enrichment of tropical soil microbial communities from Luquillo Experimental Forest, Puerto Rico - flux4day.12C.oxic.44.000.170 (v2)... | ecosystem: Environmental > Terrestrial >... | reverse complement strand
GCTTGTGCGGCAGAACGCCCTGATAAAGCAGCTTGTTCCAATATTCGACCCAGGCAATGCCGAGCTTGCCCCGCGTCATCAAACTGACCACGCGCGGATCGGGCGCGCCGGTCCGCTTGGCGGATTCGATCAATTCACGCGTATAGGGACTCTTTTCGCTTTCCTCGATGTAGCGCAATCTCGGCATTGTTTCCTCCCAGTTTCGATCTGCACTCAATCCAGATAGACGAGCGCCTTACTGGATTTGGGCAGGCGATGTTTCATTATGACCGCAAGCCAATGACGCTCACGCCGCCACGGCCTTTCTCGATGTTACGGCTTTCAAAACATCGCGAGGATCGGCGCGATCGCGATAATCGGGATCGGTATAGGCATAGACGATAACGCCGTCGCGATCGATGACATAAGTGGCCGATACGGGGAGGGCCCATTCGCCTGGCGCTCCATTGCGGGCGGGAATATCCAAGTTGAAGCCCTGATACGCGGTCCTAAGCTCATCACTGAATTCATAGACCAAGCCGAACGCACGCCCGACTTTCTGGCCTGTGTCGCTAAGCACTTCGAAGGCGAGCGCATTTTTCTCCGCGGTCGAAAGCGTGTCATCGGGCTTCTCGGGGCTGATCGCAACCAGCGAAGCGCCGGCGGCAGCGATGTCCGGCAGAATTTGCTGATAGGCCTTGAGCTCGAGATTGCAGTACGGGCACCAGCCGCCGCGATAAAACGTGACGATCACGGGACCGTCCTTGAGCAGCATCGAAACGTCGACCGTTTCGCCGTTGACGTTCTTCAGTACGACGGCTGGGGCGCGGTCGCCGACTTTCAACATTGTGTGCGCGATGGCGCCCCTGCGCAGCTGATCGATGTGACGCTGCATAATCGCTTGGCGCTCAGGTGGAACGCGCTTGTACCAGCCGGCGCGATATTCGGCGAGTTGTTCCTTCAACGACATCGCGGTCTCCTATTGCGATTGAAAATGCGGGCGGCGCGGTCAAGCCGCCAGGCGCGCGCGGTCATGCGATTGGCCGAAATCGATCGGCGTGCCTTTCGGAATGATTCCGGTCGGATTGACCCGCTTGATCGACCAGTAATTGATGACGTAGTAGCGTGGCTTCACCGTCGCCGCGACACCGGGAACCTGGTACAGCTCACGCATATAATTCAGAAGATTAGGATAATCGGCGATGCGCCGCTTGTTGCACTTGAACAGCGAAAAATAGGCGACATCGAACCGCACTAGAGTTGGGAACAGGCGCCAATCGGCCTCAGTTATCTGGCGCCCGACCAGATAGCGCTGCCTCCCGAGCCGCGCTTCAAGCTCGTCGAGGGTCGCGAACAAAGCATCGTAAGCCGCTTCATAGGCTTCCTGCGTGCGGGCGAAGCCGCAGCGATAGACGCCGTTGTTGACGTTGGCGTAGATGAGATCATTGATGCGATCAATCTCAGCGCGCAACGCCGGCGGATAAAAATCGAGGTCGTCGCCCGCGATGCCCTTGAACTCGCTGTTGAGCATCCGGATTATTTCGGACGACTCGTTGTTGATCACGCGATTGGTTTTGCGGTCCCATAACGTCGGCACCGTCACCTTGCCGGTGTAGCGCGGCTCGCTCGCCGTATACGCTTGATGTAGGTGGTGAAATCCATTCACTAAATCAGGCGTGCAATCTGGGAAAGCGGGATTACTCTCAAAGGTCCAGCCTTGCTCCTTGAGCCCCGGAATTGCGTAGGCGACCGTGATTGCCCCTTCGAGCCTCTTCAGCGCGCGGTAGATCAAGGTTCGATGCGCCCAGGGGCAGCCGTGCGCGACGTAGAGGTGATAACGCCCGGCTTCCGCCTTGAAGCCGGACGATCCATCGGGGGTAATGCGGTCGCGGAAAATGCTGTCGGCGCGGCGGAAGTCGCCGGCACGGCCGACTTCCTGAGGAAGCTCTTGATCGCGCCAGACGCCGTCGATCAGAACGCCCATGTTTGGTCCTCCACGGCCGTAAAACGGCGATCGACCGAATATACGCGCCCGATAACACGTCTGGACATTTTGTATCATTCGGTACATAATGTCAATCCGCGTGAGTCGAAGCTGTCCGCATCGGGAAGACGGAATGGCAAGGCCAAGGGAATTTGACGAAATCATCGCTTTAGAAGCGGCGATTGAATGCTTCTGGCAACGCGGCTACGAGGCGACGTCGGTGCGGGATCTCGCCGAAAAAATGGGGCTCTCGGCCCCGAGCCTCTATAACGCTTACGGCGATAAACATGCGCTGTATAAGCGAGCGCTAGCGCACTATCTCGATCACTCGGCGCGGGCGCTAATCAAGCGTCTCGAAGGATCGCTGCCGCCGAAGCAGGCTGTTCGCCGGTTCATCGAGGAGATCATTGAGCATTCGGTGAGCGACCGTGAGCGGCGGGGATGCTTTCTAATCAACTCGGCGCTTGAAGTGGCACCGCACGACCGGGAGCTGCGCGCCTTCGTCGCCGACCGCTTTGCTGAGATCGAGGCATTCTTCCATCGATCCATCAAGGCGGCGCAAGCCGAAGGAGAGATCCCTCGAGATCGCGCCGCCAAAGATTTAGCGCGATTGCTGCTCGGCGTCTTGCTCGGCATTCGGGTCCTTGCCCGTTCGAAACCTGAGCGCGCTTTGCTCAAGGGCGTCGCACGGCCAGCGCTTGCTCTTCTCGACTAATCCGACCAAGGAATCATACCGATGATCGACCTGTATTACTGGACCACGCCCAATGGACACAAGATCACGATCTTTCTCGAAGAGACCAGCATTCTGTACAAGATCGTTCCGGTAAATATCAGCCGAGGCGATCAGTTCAAACCAGAGTTTCTTGCTATCTCGCCCAACAATCGCATTCCGGCGATTGTTGATCACGAACCAAAGGATGGCGGCAGGCCGATCATGGTATTCGAATCGGGCGCGATCCTTCTTTATCTGGCTGAGAAGACTGGAAAGTTCATGCGCGCCGATCTTCGCCGCAAGGTCGAGGTCACCCATTGGTTGTTTTGGCAAATGGGCGGCGGCCTTGGTCCGATGGCCGGTCAAAATCATCATTTCAGCCAGTATGCGCCGACAAAGATCCCATACGCGATCGACAGATATGTGAGCGAGACAAATCGCCTGTATGGCGTACTTAACAAGCGCCTCGCCGATCGCGCATTCGTCGCCGGCGACTATTCCATTGCGGACATGGCGACTCATCCTTGGATTGTTCCCCACGAGCGCCAAGGCCAGAACTTGCAGGACTTTCCGCATCTGAAGCGCTGGTTTGAGAACATCAAGGCGAGGCCGGCGGTCGTGCGCGCCTATGCCAAGGCGAAAGAGATCAACACGCAGCCGACCGTTACGGAGGAATCGAAGCGAATTCTGTTTGGACAGACGGCGACAGCCGTCGCGCGCTAAGGGGCATCCGTTCGTGGGGCGGCAACTCTATGATCTCGCAGGGGCAGAAGCGGAACGCCGCTTCAGTCCTTATTGCTGGCGCACCAAGATGGCCCTCATGCACAAAGGCCTACCGTTCTCTACGATCCCATGGCGATTTAGCGAAAAGAGCGTTATCGCTTTCTCAGGGCAGGGCCGTGTGCCGGTGCTCAGCGATGGCAATCGGGTCGTCTCCGATTCCTGGACGATTGCGACCTATCTTGAGGACGCCTATCCAGATCGTCCGTCACTGTTTCATGGCGAGGGAGGCCGCACGGTCACCCGGTTTGTCAATGCCTGGGCGGATGGCGTTTTGGTTGGCGGGATCTTGCGTTTGGTCATCACCGACATCTTCGCGCATCTCGACCAGAAGGACCGCGCTTACTTTCGCGAGACGCGGGAACAGCGCCTCGGCGCGAAGCTGGAGGCGATCAGCGCTGATCGCGAAACGAATGTGCCAGCATTCCGCAAGACCTTGGAGCCGATCCGCACCGTGCTCGCGGCGCAGCCCTATTTGGGCGGTGAGATGCCGGCCTACGCCGATTATGCCGTGTTCGGCTGTTTCCAATGGGCGCGATGCATCAGCTCTTTCCCGCTGCTCCTTAAGGACGACCCGATCTCGACTTGGCGGGACCGGCTGCTGTCCGCATTCGACGGATTTGCCGGCAAAGCGTTTGGATATCCCGTATGATGCGCAGATTGTCAGCGATGAACGAGCACGCCGTTCGCCGACAAGGTCGCGTACCACCACTTGTAACTGACGGCTCATCAAGGCGCCGGCCCGCGATCTCCTACGAGGATGTCGTGGATCACGTCGAAGACGCGCACGCCTAAGTCCCTTGGCATTGGCGCAAGCCACGGGGAGGCGTGCAAGTTGCTGCGCGCATCGGAAAATCCCTGCTGCCACCGGGCTTCCATCGTCGAGCGGCTGAATTCGAAGTCCTTAAATGCGCCCTGAGGTTCGATCGGGCGGTAGATGAGTTGCACGATATCCATCTGGGTCACACAGCCGTGCTCGTAGAGTCGTTTGGCCTCTTCGGTGTTCCGGAGGTCGGCCGGCAGCAATTTGTGCAACTCGTTGATCGCATGGCGAACATCGTGTTTCTCACGCAAACTATTCGTGCTCATCATGGTTCGGCTGGAATAGCGAATATCTTTCTCGCGCTCGTGGATCTCGTCGAGATTGGTTGGCATGTGGCCATGGGCCGGGAACAGGTCGACCTGAAAGACTAAGCGACTACGGCGCGGATAATAATCCACCATGTATTGCAACGGTGTGTTGGAGAGGAGTCCCCCGTCCCAATATTGTTCGCCGTCGATCTCGACCGGTGGAAAGCCTGGCGGCAGAGCCCCGCTCGCCATAATGTGCTCGGAGCGAATCGTGATCTGCGCGCTGTCGAAATAGGCAAAGTTGCCAGTCCGCATGTTCACTGCGCCGATGCTCAACCGCATGTCCTTTGCACTGTTGATTCGATCGAAATCGACCAACCGCTCCAGCGTCCGCTTGAGTGCCGAAGTCTCATAGTAGCTGAGGCATTTGTCCGATGAAAACCAATCGTAAGGTGGACGCGGCGCGAAAAAGCTAGGTCGGCCGAACATTAGAGCTGTCAGCGCACTCGCCCGTTGGTGCCATTCCGCCGGAAGTCCGGCAGGCGCCGGCGGCCACAGCGTAGTCGGGGCAGTGATCTCCTCCCAGAAGCTGCGTAAGTTCTCAACGCGATGCCCCGGCGCAGTGCCGGCTATGATCGCTGCGTTAATCGCTCCGATTGAGATTCCTGCCACCCAGTCGGGTAGATATTCGGAAGCCGCTAGCGCTTCGTAGACGCCGGCCTGATAGCTGCCGAGCGCACCGCCGCCCTGAAGGACCAAGCCGATCTTCTTGTCATAGGATGCGGGCCGTGCTGACGGGATCTCACGTGTCATGAGGTTGTCTCCGCTGCACACGCATCTCGCCGGTTGATTTTCATCCAGGCCGCTCTCCTGCGAACGTTTCCGCCGGCCCTGTCATCGTTCCAGGTCTCATGGCGCACCATACTCTGATCGCACGGTCACATCCGATTCATAGATAAGTGACATGTCCGTCATCAGCGTCGCGCCGATTGAAACTCGCAACTCGTGCATTTGCCGTTGCCAGGCAATGCGCGAGCGCCGAACAAGGCGGTGAAGTAATCACACACAGATGGAGACCGGAAATCTTCTGGTCGTTCCCAGCAGTTGATGGCCATGACTTCATTCCAGGTCACGTTTTTATGAGCCAACGAAAAAGCTGCCCGGAACAAAATCCCGTCCAGCTACGATCATGCGTCTGTGCGATCTGGAAGACCTTCCAAAACTGAACGCAGTGGTTGCTAGCAGAGATCACCGCACGAGTTTGTAGCCCTGGGATTCAGTAACGAGGATGACTGGAGCCGCGGCATCCTTCTCGATCTTTTGCCGTAATCGATAGATGTGCGTCTCAAGCGTGTGCGTCGTCGCTTCCGAATGGTAGCCCCAAACCTCGTGCAACATGGTCTCCCGCGAAACCGGCCGCTCGCCGATGCGATAGAGGTAGCGCAGGATCGCGGTCTCCTTCACGGTCAGGCGAACCTTATTGCCCTTGGTGTTGAGCAGAAGTTTCGAGCTTGGTCGAAACGCGTAGGGGCCGATCGTGAAGATGGCGTCATCGCTCGCATCGTGCTGGCGAAGCAGGGCGCGGATGCGCGCGAGTAGTACACCAAATCGGAACGGCTTAGTGACGTAATCGTTGGCGCCGGACTCGAAGCCGAGGATCGTATCAGAATCGGTATCGTGGGCCGTAAGCATGAGGATCGGCGCCTTGAAACCGTTTTTACGCAGGATGCGTACGACGTCGCAGCCGTCGATGTCGGGCAGGCCGACGTCCATGATCACCAGATCGATCTGTTCAACCTTGGCCGCCTGAACGGCTCCAGTGCCGTTTTCCACCGCAACAGCATCGAACTCCTCATGCAGCGAAAGTTGTTCCGTCAGTGCATCCCGCAGTTCGGAATCGTCGTCAACTATGAGAATTTTCCGTGTGCTCGGCATTTATTCCGACCCTTCCACCCGCTGGCACGGACGCTGGCGCTGGCGCGGGCCGCCAGCGTCGTTGACATTAACTAACGTTCGTTATAATGTTGTATAACAACCGTTACAGTATTGTCTAGATCATGTTGAGCCATGAGACTGGTTCGACGATCCAGAGCGCAAACGGGAAATAACGATCAATATTTTTTTGGGGAGAGCATGGGCGATGCTGTCAAATTGAGCGCCGCTCAGGTCGCGTCGGACGCCTGGATCGAGGGCGTTGAAAGCCCTGAGTTCAAGACGCTCATCGATGCCAAGCAACGCTCGATCGTGCCTATGATCGTTATCTACGTTGTTGGCTATTTGGGCTTGTCAGTCCTGGCCGGCTTCGGCCGGGGCATCCTTGGCACGAAGGTACTGGGAGCAGTGAATCTTGGTTTCGCGCTGATTGCTGGCAACTACGTCATGTCGTGGATCCTTGCCGTCGTCTACGCCCGGATATCGGCCAATCGCCACGATCCTCTGGTCAAGGTGGTGGTCAATAAGGTGCACGCGAGCGGGGGAGGCCGATGAATCTCATTACGGTAGCGATGTTCGCCGCCATCCTCTTGATAAGCCTCGGCATCACTGCATGGGCGGCGCGGCGCACGCGCACCACAGTCGATTTCTATGCTGCCGGAAAGGGTTTGACGGCAGCTCAGAACGGATTTGCGCTTGCGGGCGACTGGTGCTCGGCCGCGGCCTTCCTGGGTTTTACCGGGCTGACTGCGCTATACGGCATGGATGGCGCGCTCTACGCCGTCGGTCCGCTGGTTGCTTTCTGCACCGTTTTGTTCCTGATCGCAGAACCGCTGCGCAACACCGGCACTTACACAATTGGCGACGTCATTATGTATCGGATGCGCCGGCCACCAGCGCTCGCCGCAGCGATCGTCGGTACGATCGTCATCAACCTTGCCTATCTCATTCCGCAAATGGCGGGTGCCGGCCTTCTGGTCAAGCTGCTGTTTGGATTTCGCTATGATGTCTCGGTAGTGTTGGTCGGTCTGGGCATGATCATCTATGTCGCTGTCGGCGGTATGCTGGCAACGAGCTGGGTGCAAATCATCAAGGCCGTGCTGATGCTCAGCGCCGGCGCGATCATTTTGTTCCTCGCGCTGGCGGGAGTGGGCTTCGACCCGCTGGTCTTCTTTGCTTCGGCGGAGGCAAAGGCTGGGCCGAGCTTCCTCCTGCCAGGCAATCTGCTGAAGAACTCATTCGACGAGGTCTCGCTGGGCCTGGGCTACATGCTCGGACTCGCCGGCCTGCCGCACGTGATGACCCGCTTCTACACCGTGCCGGACGCGACAACGGCGCGACGCTCAGTAATCTGGGTGATGTTTCTCGCCGGCGCGTTCTTCGCCTGCACGACGATCTTTGGCCTTGCGGCGGTCCATTATCTCGGGCCGGAGGCTTTGCGCGTGGGTAATCCCGGCGGTAACCTAACGCTGCCACTCCTGGCGCAATATCTCGGCGGTGGCAAAGACACTGTCGGCGGCCAGCTTATGCTTGGCTTCGTCTCAGCCGTGGCTGTCGCAACCATTCTCGCCGTCGTTGCTGGTTTGACGCTTGCAACGTCGGGCGCGGTCGCCAACGATCTTTACGTCAATCTCTTCAAAAAGGGCAAAGTCGAGGAGCATCAGCAGGTTCTCGTTGCCCGCATTACTTCTGTGCTGGTAGGCGCGATCGCAACGCTGCTCGGCATTTTGGCCGAGGGGGTCAACGTAGCTGTGTTGGTCATCTTGGCTATCTGCATCGCGGCTAGCGCAAATTTCCCGGTGTTGGTGCTGTCCCTATTCTGGCGGCGCTTCAATACCGGTGGCGTCATCGGCGGCATGGCGCTCGGCCTCATCTCTTCGGTAGGCCTTGCGCTGATCGGACCTGCTTATCTAGGCGCTAACGCGATTTGGCCACTGGTCAATCCGACGGTGGTCGCCTTTCCGCTCGGAATACTAGGCGCGGTGTTCGGCAGCCTGCTTGCCGGGCGTAATCACGAGCATGAGAAGCGTTTTGGCGAAGTGACATTCCGAATCCAAACTGGCCTCAGATCAAACCATTCGTGAAGGCCGGCAACGAGCTCAGCAGGACTTCGTCGACAAGACCAAATTGAAGTGGGAAGAAAAGCGCCCGATCGCCGAATATCCGTTTCATCGTTGGGTCGATTGATCTTATTGCCCGTGGTGCGTGGGTTGGTCCGCTCGCGGACAATAAACAGGCAGACAGGGAGAAATGCGAGCATGGCAATCAAGGCGTTGGTGTTCGATGCTTATGGCACGCTCTATGACGTGCACTCGGTCCAGGCAAAGACCGAAGAGCTGTGTCCCGGAAAGGGCGATCTGATCACCCAAATCTGGCGGCTCAAGCAGCTTGAATATACTTGGCTGGAGACGTCATTGCAGGACTATCGCGACTTCGCTTTTCTCACACACGCATCGCTTTCGTTTGCGCTGCGCGCGGCTGGGGTCGAGCCCAGCGAAAGCGTTACCAAGCCGCTGTTCGAGAAATATCTCGATCTTGATCCCTTTCCCGAGGCCATGGAGGCGCTAGGCAAATTGAAAAGCCGCGGCGGCTGCAAGCTCGCCATCCTGTCGAACGGCAGCATGGCTATGCTGACGACATTGGCCAAAAATTCTGGTTTCGATGCTTTTCTCGACGCGATCATCAGCGTGGACGGCGCGCGAAAGTTCAAACCACATCCGGACTGCTACGCGCTGGTTGAAAAGACGCTCGGGCTGAAGAAGGATGAGGTGATGTTCATCTCGTCGAACAGCTTCGATGTCGCCGGCGCCAAACGTTTCGACTTCAAGGTCGTCTGGATTAGGCGCAGCGGGCTCGCCAGCGCAGCGAGCGCGCCGATCGGGCCGGCACAAATGTATCGCCTCTTGCGCGGCAACGCCGAAACGCTCGGCTACACGCAGGATTACACCGTCGCCGCTTTGACCGATTTAATCGGCCTAATATGATCTAACGTCGGTTCCCCAACCGGCCGCGAGGAAAGAACAATCCGTTGGATAGTTCGGCATCATTTTCCGGGACCCCAAGCAGTACGCTAACCCGCCGTATCCGTTGGGGCTGCTGCGCACGCACCATAACCGGCCATGTTGCCGCGGCGCCGCCGAGTAGCCCGATGAATTCCCGCCGCCTCACTGCCCGCTCCCGAAGCTAAGGACGGACGTATCGTATCGGTTCAAGCCAGAAGACGGAAAGAGCCCAAATATGCCATCAGCCGGCGGGCGCCTGATGTCCCCTTTGTGCCAAAAGCGGACATCGCCACCGACCGGCAGTACGGTTTCCGCTGACCGCATTTCACCGCGAGACAGTCTGGAGTGTCGACATCAGAAGTCTCGTTTAACCCGGCGAGGTCGACCAAACGCGAGCCACGTCGTGGCACTCGCGCGGCGCACGGCGGCGCGATGCCGCTGGGTTATCGATACAATATCCAATCGGTATGCGAGTCTCCGGTTTGGGGAGCCTATTTAAGCCGCGGCTGATCCACTACGGATCGGCGAACAAACGAAGGAGATAGGACAATGTCCAATGTGACAAAGATTGCACTTTCCGCTGCAATCATTCTCAGCACCGCCTTTTCGGCCCTCACCGCAGCCAACGCTGGAGTCACCAGGGAACAGGCGCGCAACGCGGCCAGTAGCGGCACAGGCGTGGCGAACTATGATCGGGACGGCGGCATCGTCTCGGGTAACTGGCACTAATGACCTCCGGCGTTGAAGGCCGCCCACGATCGGCGGCCTTTTCCTTGCCAGGAATCTCGGCTGACGGCGTCTCGTTAGGCTACAAGCGATGGACAAGAAACCATGATCAAAGACTTTAATGTTTCCGAAAAAGGTTATGGTTCGTACTGGTTGCTCGGCATTCTCCGATGGGTGATGGTTCTTATCTTTATTTCGTTCGGAATACAGAAATTCACCCCCCAGTCCGCAGACGGGATTGCACTTTACATTTCCAATAGTCCGTTTGTTTCGTGGCTGTCTATCTTCGGTATCAGAGGCGAGGCTAATCTGCTTGGCATTATAGAATTAACGACGGCTGCTCTTCTCGCTGCCGGCGCATTCATTCCAATTCTATCGGCGC
>Ga0306920_100015108_pt1 | contig 10573 bp, 13 predicted proteins | sample flu12Cox44000170_FD_204666 | JGI IMG/M metagenome (GOLD analysis project Ga0306920, IMG submission 204666) | Lab enrichment of tropical soil microbial communities from Luquillo Experimental Forest, Puerto Rico - flux4day.12C.oxic.44.000.170 (v2)... | ecosystem: Environmental > Terrestrial >... | reverse complement strand
CGCCTTGTGGCCCTGGATCCAACAGCCTTCCAAGCGCTTGGCGCATCGCAATCTGCTGGCGATCGCGCTCGCCAACAAGCTCGCCCGTATCGCCTGGGCCGTGCTCGCGCGCGGTCGCGACTACGAACCGAGGATCACGCCCAATGCTGCATAAAATGCGCTCGCTCAGATTCGCCAAGGGAATGGACGCACTCCCTCTCCGCCACCCTCGCTCGCCAATCTTGGATTGGGCAAGCGAGCGAGGATGGCTCCGAGGGAATGGCTTCACCTGACCCCCCGATGAATAAAGGAAAGTGAAAGGTCAAATATCGATCGCTTCAACAGCTTCCCCACCGAGGTCTGCGAGATGGAATGAGGAGATGGACGAACGGTCTGCCCGGCGCAACCGCAAGACTGAGTGCCATGATGGCCCTTCAAGGTCTAGCCGTTAGTCAGTGTCGGATGCGCGCGGATACCCATTCTGGCCCGGAGCATCAATGCTCCACACTAGAGGTCTGATACATTGATGCAGCTCTCACGTTCGCCCGCTCAACGTTCCGCCTTGCGACGCACGGCCGGGCCATACATTTATGGCACGTTCGCCGCTACCGGGGCCTTCATCGCCCAGAAACGCTTTGTCCATCCGGTGCTCCGTGACGCGCGTCGGATCGGACCGGCAGGCCCGCTTGTGCCGATAAGGCTGATAGCAGAAACGACATCTGCCAGGTCACTCACGGGACGGCTCATTCTGGTCACCCTTGCACTCCTGGCCTCCGGGCTCGCGGCCTACGGTGCAGCCTACCTGTCGCGGTTACTCGATGATGAACTGCTGCTGACTCTGGACGTTGCATTTGGGTTGTTCGTCGTCTGGATGGCCGTTGCCTTTGGGTTGGCAGCCATCTGGTACGTGACGGTGCTCGTCGTCAAACTCAAGGCGCGGGTCGCCGCCCGGCGGGCCGTGGGCTCTAGCGGGTAGGGCCTGAGCTTCATCGAAGTCTGCGCGCGGCGATCGGCACGGACTGCAACAATCGAATGTTGCACCCATAAAAAAAGAGGACGCCAAACGCCGGGATGTAGTGTGCTCCACACTGCAGATGCCACAAGCCCTCGTGGTCAATTTTGGCTACCTGCTCGACGAGAAGGTCGCTCGGCTTGGCGAGATACAGGCGGTCCTCGCGTGCCGCACAAAGCCCCCGAGTCCGTTGGATGCGAAGGCACGCCATCAGCAAGCACCCCGCCCACAATCGGGGATCAAGAGACCGGTGCTTCCATTGCCCTGCCCGGCAGGGTCATTCGACATAGTGGCCCGTCACGCTCGTAATCAATCTCAAGACCGCAAAGGCGCTCGGGATCACAGTGCCGCCGACGCTCCTTGTCCGCGCCGACGAGTTGATCGAGTAGCAGGTCGCGAGAATTCGGTTTACGCACCTTATTGCATTTGCTCACAGCCGCTTCTGGCACTGTTTCCCCGTTCGCTGCGGTGCGGCGATTCAGTCCGCTTTCTGAGGAACTTCTGCCGTGCCGATGAGGCGACCACCATGCCTCTTGATGACACACAACTGGCGTCGACGATTCGTGCCCAGTGCGATGCATCAAACCGATGCGGTGTGCGCTAAGAACTGGTAGTCTCCCGGCTTCTCCTTTGCTCGCATGAGGCGGCGCGACGGCATGGCCATTTAATGTGTATGCGCAGCAGTCCACAAAGGTGTGGCGTATCGCTTACGTCTCACCCACGGCTACTTTTAATCCTGTGGATGAGGCATTCGAGAAATCCCTCCGACGAGGTGATCGAGTAGGCTCAACCTGGCACAAACTTCGCTGAAGCTGCTCAGGACCGTTCGCCGTAAGTATGGATGCGACGCATGTCGGTTGAGGAAGTTGCTACGCTTGTCATCGGTGGTGGTCAGGCTGGCTTGGCAATAAGCGGGCACCTAAGCAAGCGCGATCTACAGCACCTTATCGTTGAGCGACATCGGATAGCAGAGCGCTGGCGCTCGGAAAGATGGGACTCTTTGGTTGCAAATGGCCCGGCATGGCATGACAAGTTCCCTGGGTTCCCTTTCTCCGGTATCGATCCCGACGGATTTGCACCTCGTGACATGATCGTCGACTATTTTGTCAATTACGCTGAAACAATCAAAGTCCCAATTCGCTGCGGCATCGAGGTCTTGTCGCTTCACCAAAAAGGAGACGGTCCAGGCTTCCGTGCAGAAACATCGGCAGGCGCCCTTGAATGTGCCAACGTGGTCGTCGCCACCGGACCATTTCAGCGTCCAATCATACCCACGATCGTTCCTGCAGCGGGAATTAAGCAAATCCATTCCAATGAATACCGAAATCCTGATCAGTTGCGAGAGGGAGCGATTCTGGTTGTTGGTGCCGGTTCTTCAGGAGCGCAGATCGCCGACGAACTTCTACGCGCTGGCAGGCGTGTCTTCCTTTCGATCGGGCCCCACGACAGGCCCCCAAGGAGATATCGTGGGCGTGATTGCGTCTGGTGGTTGGGGGTCCTTGGCATGTGGGATGCCGTCGCCTGCGAACCCTCCAAGGAGCACGTGACGATCGCGGTCAGCGGCGCCTATGGGGGGCATACCATCGATTTCCGACGGTTTGGTGCGCGTGGAATAACGCTCCTGGGTAGAGCGAACAGCTTCGAAGACGGGGTGATGCACTTTGAGCCTGATCTTGGGATAAATATCGCACGAGGAGATGCGAGCTACCTTTCGATCTTGGATGCAGCAGACGCGTATGTCCTCGGGGAGGGGCTTGACTTGCCCGACGAGCCGGACGCCCGCAGGATGGAGCCGGATCCCCCATGCGTAACCGATCCGATCTTGCAATTGAACCTAGAGGACGCCGGTATAACCTCGATCATCTGGGCCACCGGCTATGGGTATGATTTCGGCTGGCTCAAGGTCGATACGTTCGATGAGAGCGGTAGGCCGGTGCATGAGCGTGGAGTCTCGGAAGTGCCCGGACTTTACTTCCTCGGGCTTCCCTGGTTGTCACGAAGGGCTTCGTCTTTTATCTGGGGCGTCTGGCACGATGCCGAGTATCTGGCGACCCATATCGCGGCGCGCACCTAAGGTGCTCGGGATCAATGCAATCCCCGCTCGGGATCACCCGGTGCGTCCATCAGGCCCTCAAGATCGGGAATGTCTGAGTGGTCGTTGCTGAAGCGCAGGAGTCGGACTCTGGCACTGAGCGACAATCGGCCGGCGACGCCAGGGCAAGTCCGCAGCTGGGGGAGAAGCGGTAGGAAGGTTGCTGTTTTGTCCAGGCAAGTCGCTAGGCAGAATTTGACCCGAACCCAACGTGGGCAGTTGCGACGCAGCATTGGCCTGAGGCAGCACGCATGGCGTGAGCATTAAGAAGTGCTAGGTTGCTGGCGCAGCTAGCCAGTGAGGTGATGGATGAGACGGCGGAAGTTCATCACTCTTGTGGTTGCTGCGGTGGGGTGCCCATCCACTGTGCACGGCCAACAAGATGATCGATCGCGTCGCATCGGCGTGCTCATGGGTTGGGCCGAATCCGATCCCGGTGCGCAAGCCCGTCTCAATGTCTTCCACCAAGTGCTGCAGGAACTTGGTTGGACGCTGGGCGGCAATTTGCGGATTGAGTACCGATGGGTTGCCGGCGACGCTGCTCGAATTCCTGAGTTCGCGAAGGAGCTAGTGGCACTGCAGCCCGACCTTATTGTGGCCAATACCACGCCCGCCACACGCGCTCTGCATAGTGAAACTAAGACGATTCCTTTTGTTTTTGTGATTGTGTCAGATCCAGTGGGCGAGGGTGTTGTCGCGAGCCTCTCAAGACCCGGAAGTAATGTTACCGGGTTCATTGACTAAGAAGACACGATGGGGGGCAAATGGCTCCAATTGCTCAAAGAGCTAGCTCCGGGCATTGGGCGTGCCGCGCTCATGTATAACCCGCAAGCGGCTCCCGGCGGCGGCGGATATTTCTGGCCCTCCTTCGAGGCGGCAGCTCGCACAATGGCAATAGAGCCCATGCAGGCCCCAGTGCGCAACGCGGATGAAATTGACGCAATCGTTTCGGCATTAGGTCGGAACCCTCCTGGGGGCATAGTAACCGGTATTGACCGTTTCCTGTTTATCCATCGCGCAACCATCTTCTCGTCGGCATCTCAAAACAAGGTGCCAGTTGTGTGCACGGCCCGCGCTTTTGCCGAAAGCGGCGCGGTGGCTTCCTATGGACCGGACCATCTTGATCTGTTTCGAGGAACTGCGCGCTACGTTGATCGCGTCCTCAAAGGCGCAAAACCGAACGAGCTTCCAGTTCAGGTTCCGGTCAAGTTCGAGCTCATCATCAATCTCAAGACGGCCAAAGTACTCGGCCTCACCGTACCTCCGACTTTGCTCGTGCGTGCCGACGAGGTGATCGAGTAGTTCCAACGTCCGTGCACGCACGTTGCTGCAAGTGCTCAGGTCTCAAATTGGCACAGACCGACCGTCCGTCGTCGCACGGTGATCGTGTCCGGAATCTTGTCACCTGACGTCCCAGGAAGGCCCCCGAATCCACCCGTTGGGACCGAGGCACAGCGCCGTCTACTTTCTGCGCAGCAGCGGTTGCGTCGGTTCATCGGCGTGAAGCTAACTGAACTTACCTCGCCGCGGCGCGACGTCATTTTGACGAGGCTTTCTCCCTGATGGCGAGCGCGCGCTTCAAAAGCGGTTTGGCCTCGGCGGTGCGGCCTTGGGCGTGATACAGCTCGGCGAGGTTGTTGAGGTCGATCGCGACGTCGGGGTGGTCAGGGCCGAGCGCTTTCTCGTCGATGGTAAGGGCGCGCTTGTAGAGCGGCTCGGCCTCGCCGTAGCGGCCCTGGCCGCGATAGAGCTCGGCGAGGTTGTTGAGTGTGGCGCCGACCTCGGGGTGGTCGGGGCCCAGCGCCTTCGCGCGGATGGCCAACGAGCGCTTGTAGAGCGGCTCGGCCTCGCCGTAGCGGCCCTGTGCCCCATAGAGCCCTGCGAGGTTGTTGAGGGCGATGCCAACGTCGGGGTGGTCGGGGCCCAGCGCCTTCTCGGTGATTGCTAGCGCTCGCTTGTAGAGCGGCTCGGCATCGGCGTAGTAGCCCTGGCTGTCATAGAGCCCAGCGAGGTTGTTGAGGACGGTACCGATAGCGGGGTGGTCGGGGCCCAGCGCCTTCTCGGTGATCGCCAGGTCGCGCTCGTAGAGCGGCTCGGCCTCGGCGTACCGGCCCTGGGCGCGTTAGAGTTCGGCGAGGTTGTTGAGGGATTGGCCGAAGGCGGGGTGGTCGGGGCCCAGCGCCTTCTCGGTGATCGCTAGCGCTCGCTTGTAGAGCGGCTCGGCATCGGCGTAGTGGCCCTGGCTGTCATAGAGCCCGGCGAGGTTGTTGAGGACGGTTCCGACGGCGGGGTGGTCGGGGCCCAGCGCCTTTTCGGTGATCGCGAGGTCGCGCTCGTAGAGCGGCTCGGCCTCGGCGTACCGGCCCTGGGCGCGATAGAGTTCGGCGAGGTTGTTGAGGGATTGGCCGAAGGCGGGGTGGTCGGGGCCCAGCGCCTTCTCGGTGATCGCCAGGTCGCGCCTGTAGAGCGGCTCGGCCTCGGCGTACCGGCCCTGAGCTTGGTAAACATATGCCAACCAGGAAATGGCCGCAGCGTATTCTGTGTGGTCCTGACCATGCTTCTGGCGGGCCAAGGCTACGTACCGCTCGGCTACCGCTACGGCAGCGGCATACTTGCCCTGCTCGTAGAGTTGGCTGACCTGCGCTCTCAGATCGGCGAGTTGATCTCCACTTTGCGCTCGCGCGTGCACGGGGTCAACGGTTGCCAGGAGCGCTACCAATACTGCTAGCGCGATCCACCATTGCACGTGACCCGCGATCATGGCGACCTCCCCAATCAGCCAGCGCTTGGCCGTCTGCGCACACAGCATGTTCGCAGCAAGCGTAAAGCGGTCGGCGGAGTAAAGGGCTGGCAGGTTAAGAAATCGTCTCTCAAAGCCTCGGACGACCGCGTTGGCTGCCACCCATGGCCTGGTTGGCGGCGAGATTGCGAGCCTCGCCGAACCGGCATTGGCCCTCACCATCCCGAAAGAGCCGACCGAACTCGACAACGGGCTCTTGACCGCGAGCGAGGTGGCACAATTGAAGCTCAATGCGGATTGGGTGATCCTGTCCGCCTGCAATACCGCTGCCGGCGATAAACCTGGTGCGGAGGCGCTGTCCGGCTTGGCGCGAGCCTTCTTCTATGCCAGAGCCCGTGCACTGCTGGTGTCGCACTGGCAGGTGGACTCGGACTCCGCTGTGCGCTTGACCACCTCGACCTTCGATGCGCTGAAGAAGGATCCCGCAATTGGCCGGGCCGAAGCTACGCACGGGTCTCAGCCACCCACCAGAGCCTCGATTGACAGATCGCGGCTCTGCGCTCGGAAGTGTGCGACGCAGAAGCGCCAAGGCACGAAGTCGCGGGATGTTGGGCGATGGCGTTACAGCAGGCTATATGGGGATTTATATGAGCGGCGACGTTTACGGCGCTATTGCATCCTCATGGGGAGCTTCTCCTGAGTAAGGTTTCGTGAACACCTCAAATTCTCAGGACTCAGGACAGCGCTCCCCGCCCTTTTACCACCATCCTCTCGATTGGTTACCGCGACCGTGCCTCAACGCCCCGCGCAGCGGGCCGGAGCGCAGCGACTTCGTGCGTTGGCACAGAGCCACCGTGCCGCTCCCGCGAAAAGCGCGTCCGTTGTTGAGGGGTAAGCGGCAATGTAGTGTTCGCTCTGAGCGTTACCGTCTGATCATTTGCGGTCCTCGACGCCGGGCGCGTTCCGGCGGCAGTGTTACCCGAGCGGGCACCGGCGCGCCTTGGCAATGCCAAGCGAGCACGCCGTACACTCGGCAGTAAGAGTGGATAGAGTGGGGCTGGCGGCGGGTGGGCGAAGCGGAGACCGCTGACCGGGTTAGGCGTCAACGCTCAACAAGGAGGCTGGCGATGTTCGATAACATGTGGACGATCGCGTTCGACGCTGGTTGTGCTCGCCCGCAAGCAAGCCACCGAGTGATGGGCCGTGGCTCGGCCCCATCACGCCGCGCGCCACTTGCACGCGCCGACGTCGGGGGAGGAAGGTTGCGGATAGTGTACGACGGTGGCTGAGATAGGATAGGCTATGGGAAATCTTTACGTCCGGGGGATACTGGCGAATCTGGTGACGTTCGCAATTTTGCTCGCCTGCCTCTTTCTTCCTGCGGGTACGCTCGACTACTGGCAAGCGTGGGTTTTTGTGGTTGTTTTCGCGGTGTCGTCGCAGGCGATGGGGCCTCTATTTCCTCATGCGCGACCGAAAGCTCGTTGAGCGTCGCATGAATATAGGACCCGTGGCCGAACAGCGACCGGCTCAGAAAGTCATCTCGGCGCTTCTCGTGCTCGGGTTCGTAGCCTTTGTGGTGCTTCCCGCTCTTGACCATCGCTTTGGTTGGTCGCCGGTCGCAACCGTCGTGTCCATCATCTGCGACGCACTCATCGTACTGTCGTTCGTGCTGTTCTTCTGGGTGATGAAGTCGAACAGTTATGCGGCTTCTACCATTCAAGTAGAGGAAGGGCAGCCCGTGGTATCCACAGGCCCGTATGCGTACGTCCGGCATCCGATGTATTCGGGTGCCTTGCTGCTTATCACTGCGATGCCCCTCGCGCTCGGTTCCTGGTTGAGCGTTCTCCTCGTGGCGCCGTTCTTCCCGGTACTCGTTTGGCGAATCCTCGATGAAGAAAATCTCCTGCGAGAGAATTTGCCAGGGTATGCCGCGTATATGCAGAGGGTACGATATCGTCTTATTCCTAGGGTGTGGTAGGGGAGCTGTTGGCGGGAGGTTGTCATGCTGCGGAAGAGGAAGGAGCCGAAGGGAAGAAGAGCATCGCCGAAATCGTGCTGTGGGATGTTCAGGGGATGTCTGCCGAGAAGCTCGTCATGTTCGAGAAGCGGCAGGGCCCGGTGAGCGTTTGACGGGGAGGATCGACTGGTGCGGGCGTTTGCGGCGACGAAGAACGGAGCGAGTGAGGGTCGACCGCTCGTGTGAAACAATGATCTCAAGTCAGTTGTATGAGGCGTCAGCTTTCGGAGTGATTCTGCCATTCCGAGCATACTCGGCGTTCCCGGTTTGATCTCTTGTTGACCCACACTTGCTGCGCCAGGAACGCGAATTGACGAACGCGACGAGACGCCGCTTAGCCGAAGCTACCTCGTGCGTACAATTTCGGGGGTTGGCGACTAACTGCCGGGAGCTTGCCCCGGCGTTTCCGCAACGCCTCACCACCATGGTATTTGGCCATAGCAGCTTGCGGTGGCTTGAGATCAACTCATGATTGCCGACCTCGAAGGGCCCTCCCTCTTCACTCGCACAGTTGGGCGCCGCCGATGCGCAGACGACGCTTCCGTGTCACACGACCTGTTGCGGAAGTGAGCTGCGCCGCGCGATAATGAACTCATGTTGCCCGCGCTGATCGAGATTGTTCCGCCCAACCGCCGGACCGATTCCACAATCGTTCTGCCGGGCTCGAAGAGCCTGACCAATCGCGCCCTGGTTCTCGCAGCTCTCGCGCACAATCCTGTAGTCTTGCGAGGTGCCCTGTGGAGCGAGGACACGCAAGCGATGGTGAACTGTCTTGAGCGGTTGGGCTTCGCCATTCGAGTGGCGGACGATCAGGCCGAAGCAGCGAACCGCACCCTCACGGTTTATGGTTGTGGCGGGAAAATCCCCAATGCCGGTACGCCCGTGCAGCCGCTCGAGCTCTTTGTCGAAAATGCCGGCACGGCTGCACGCTTTCTTCCGCCGCTCTTGTGTCTCGGCCACGGCAGCTATCGCGTGAGCGGCAACCCGCGCATGCACGAGCGACCGCAAGCGTCCCTGATCAACGCCTTACGCGAGCTCGGCTACCGCATCGACAGCCCCAACGACCATCTCCCTGCCGTCATTCACGGCACTGGCCCACGTCAAGCAGCATCATGCAGCGTCAGCGTTGAAGATAGCTCACAGTTCGCATCTGCACTGCTTCTTAGCCAACGGATTGGCGGCTGGAAGGTGAGCGTGATTGGTGGCAACGAGGAAGAATTGCCCTACGTCGACATGACACGGCGCTTGGTGAACGATTTTCCATGGTGTGGTGGCACCTATGACGTGGAGCCGGATGCCTCTAATGCTAGCTATTTTTGGGGCGCTCATTGGCTCCTGCGTGAGCGCGGGAGCTGGATCACCGTGACGCCTGCCCCTCACAGCGGTATGCAAGCTGACCAGAAGTTCCACGACCTTATCGTTCAACAGGCGTGGCGGCGCGCTTACTCTCGCAGCATCGACTTGGCCGACAGCATCATGACTGCGATCGTGCTTGCACCCTTTGCTCCAGCTGCCACGCTGTTCACCGATCTTGGTCGCCTGCGCGTCCAGGAATGTGAGCGCGTCAAAGCCTTGCGCACTGAGCTGGCCAAATGCGGCGCCCGGGTTGAGGAAGTCAATGACACCCTCACGGTTCATCCGGGCCCTCTGAGCGGGGCGGAAATCGAGACTTACAACGACCACCGGATCGGAATGTGCTTTGGTATGCTAGGCTTGCGCGTGTCGGATATCCGCCTGCGAAACCCCGCGTGCGTGCGCAAGACCTTCCCCAACTTCTTCGCCAAACTCGCCGAGCTGGGTGCCTCAATACTGGATGGGTCGTCCGGTAGCCGCGTCTGTGGCGACGATCTGTTGGCATAGCGTTCCGCCAGATTTGCTGTGATGCACAACCGGCGCCGCCCCCGAATGTGAGGGCCTTCAGCTCCCCCCTTTGTTGGCAGAGGGAAGCTGCCACCTGCCGGTCGTACCCCCGCACGCCGTTCTCAACCAACGCGGCATGAAAGCAATCGAGGAGGGGTCGCTCCATCTGCCGGCGGCGCGCTTGCCCCCCGCGTCGGCGGCTGGGCGTATGCCAACGAAGACTGCCGCGACGTCTGGAAGGTTCCCGCCGCCCCGACGGCCATGCGCCAGCCCGTCGCAAGCAGCATCCCGACGCTCCTCATCTCGGGTAGCTTCAATACGTCGACTTCCCTCGACGGGGCGAAGGCCGCCGCAGCAAGCCTGTCCAACGCAACGATCATCAGCATCCAGGGAGTCGGGCATTTTGTCTCCTCCGCGTCTCCCTGCGCCCAGGCGGTAATCGTCTCGTTCGTCGACGATCCGCACGCCCCCGACACATCCTGCGTCGGCGCATTGAAGCCAGCTAGCTTCAGCTCACTGGCTTCGCCGTGAGCCGTTGCGCCATACTGAGCGCGCTGAGGACGGCTCGCCGGAGAGGTAGTGGTTGCGCGCGCCCTTCTGAACTTTTCAGTGTTGCGTGCCGGACGTGTTGGTCTACCGCCAAGCCGATCGATGCCGTAGACAGCGCGGTTTCGCCATCACCTCAGCAATCAGCTCAATGGTGCCTTCTCCAGGTCCTGCGGCGTCGTCAACGCGGGCGTTCCATGCGTCGCAAGGCCCGCCTCGCTGGGTATTGAGCAGCGGTGCGCCGGGAAGGCCGGCAGGAGGTAGACGGTGCAAGTCCGTTACGGTGAAGGACTAGCGATCCACACCGACCCCGAGTCATGCGCA
>Ga0306920_100015107_pt1 | contig 10573 bp, 15 predicted proteins | sample flu12Cox44000170_FD_204666 | JGI IMG/M metagenome (GOLD analysis project Ga0306920, IMG submission 204666) | Lab enrichment of tropical soil microbial communities from Luquillo Experimental Forest, Puerto Rico - flux4day.12C.oxic.44.000.170 (v2)... | ecosystem: Environmental > Terrestrial >... | reverse complement strand
TCGAGGCAGCCGGTGAGCGATCTCCGCCAAGGTGGCTTTTTCTTCTTCTGAGAGTAACAGCCGACCCTTGATCTGGGCTTTCAGGATGCGGTTCTCCGCCGCCAGATATTCGTTCCGTAACAGAAGTTCTTGGTCGAGCGTTCCGGTAACGTAGGCCAGCAGTTGCGCCCAAGTCATTTTGGACCCTTTCTGATCGCATTGACCGAGTCGCGGAAGGAGGATTGTAAGTGCTATGGGAGCTTTAGCGTTGTGACCTGAAGTAGCTGAGATGATTGTCTGCAGAAAGGAGTAATTCATCAGACGTGCTGCCCCATCAGCACTACCCTACGAGGCATGGCGTGAAGGTAACGACTCGTCATGGAACCCTCCGACAACGTATCCCACGATCGAAAGATTGGCATCGGAACCGCGAGGCGATGGTGCGGCTGCTAGCATCGGCGCGGCCAGGGGCTAGGGTTGATAGCATGGCCAGCATATGCAAATTCCCGTAAGCGTCGTAACTCCCGGGGAGCGGAAGATGCTTTGCGCTCTCTTGCAGCGGGTACCGAGGTTCGCTAATCCTCGGTCATGGGCGCATCACGCTGTCGGCGTATAGGGAAGGCCTAACCTATCATTATGTCCTCTCAGCTGAACAGGGTAAGTCCGTATCGCTCCCCTTCGGGGAAGTGAAGCCGCAAGGCGGATCGATGGTGATGCGGATAGCGGAACTGAGAAAAAGCGAATGCTGCCCTGTAATCGGGCAGATAGAGGTTGCGTTGCCTTTTTGGGACCACATTACCTCGCCGGAAACGGAGCCCACTTCTCGGTGGTGCTCAAACTCGAGAACGTTTGCAGAACCAATGAATGAAGCAACGCAAATGACGACAGCGCAAGCTGTTGGTGCAGCTTCACACCCGGCTAGAGGATTGTTGCCGTGTGAGTTGGCCGCAAGCCCGTATCGAGTAGGTCTTATTCGTTCTTGAATGAGGCTGCGTCCTCGTTTTTTTTCTGGGGGGCGTTATCGAGTGCTCGAGCCGGATGAAGGCAAACTTTCAAGTCCGGTTCTTAGAGGGCTGGAGGCCAGCAATGGCCTCCGGCTACTCGGCAAAGCGATTTGAAGAGAATCGAGGAAACCGCAAGTTGTGCCATCTCAATCCATTCGAGTTTTTTGACTATTCGGGATTATAGGATGCGATTATCACCCGAGTATGCGAGTTCGCAAGCCTCTTCCGCAAATTGCACAAGCGTTGGGTGTGGACGCTGTCGTGGAAGGCTCGGTGGTCCGTTCAGGGAGCAAAGTCCGGATCAGCGCTCAACTCATTTATGCGCCAGGTGATCGGCATCTTTGGGCGGAAAGCTTTGAAGGCCCGGCCAATGACGTTCTATCCGTCCAGGATGACGCGGCACGTGCCATTGTGGAACATATTCAAGGAAAGCTACATTCTCAGCCAAGACAAAGCACGCCTGCTCGCAAGCCACTCCATCCCGATGCATACGAAGCCTACCTCCGCGGGCTCTATTTCTTCGACAAGCGGGAGGCGGAAGCCTCCGATAAGAGCGCGGATTATTTTCGGAAGGCTATAGCAGCGGACCCGCAGTTCGCCCCCGGTTACGCTGGATTAGCAGAGGCGTTGCCCGCTCTGAATTGGTTTCATGGCAAACCTCCCATAGAGGCAATGTCTGAAGCAAAGGTGGCGGCACAGCGCGCGCTCGAACTTGATGACAAGCTGGCGGAGGGCCACACGGCTCTTGGCGCACTGCTATGCCTCTACGATTGGAATTGGGACGAAGCAGAAAAAGAGCTGAAGAGGGCTTTGGAACTGAATCCAAACAATTCTCTGGCGCATAATCGGTACATGATGTGGTTGCTGTCCACCGGGCGGCTCTCCGAAGCTGTTGCTGAAGCGAAGCGCGCCCAGCAGCTTGACCCTCTCTCATTTTTCACGAATCGAGAGGTAGGGCACAGTCTCTATGTGGCCCGCAGATATGATGAAGCCCTGGAGCAATTGCGCAGAGCCGAGGAACTGAAACCAACTCACGAGCATTGGATCAGCTCGGTCTTGGAACAACAGGGCAAGAAGGAGGAGGCTATCCGCGCGAGATTGGAATCAATGGTAGAAATCTTGCCAGAGGACGTTAGCGCTCTGCGGCAGTCCTATGCCACGGACGGTTGGGATGGTTACTGGAGGAAGTGGATCCAACTTTATTCATCCAGCAAACAACATGGTGCCACCCCCTACTTCATTGCCGCTGCGGAAGCGCGCCTTGGCCACGCCGATAAGACGTGGGAGTGGATGGAAAAGTCGGCCGATCAACGAGAGGTCTGGGTGACTTGGATAAAAGTAGACCCGATTTTCGACCACGTGCGCTCCCATCCACGCTATGCGCAACTTTTGCGGCGCATCAATCTCGTGGATTAGACTGTGCTTCGCCAGAATTAAGAGCGCCTTTGAAATGAACACTATACAGCGCGGGGATGTAACATTGTGACATGCCCTGCAGTTTGCGAAATTACAATTCGCCAGACACTGGAGCTCAATCGCGATGATAGCCCAGCGTGGCTGATTGCTGCTGTGTGAAATCCCCTTCATGCGCCGCAAAAAGCTCCCTTTTGTAGGAAGTTAAGAGGTCAGGGGGGTTTGCTGCTGATTTCGGGAGGATGACGGGCCACCCGGAAGTTGGACCACAACCCGCACCGGTGGAATGTCAACTTCCCGTTTGTCGACCATCCGCCACAAATATGGGAGCAGGATGGCCGCGCACGTCAAAGCAACCATCACCGGACCGGCAACGCCCCGATCGAGATGAAGTAGAGGATCAGAAAAATAGTCGCGTCTGCAAATATGTGAGTTACGATGGGCGCTAGCAATCCGTGAGATTCCTTTCTGATTATTCCTAGGACGAAGCCATAGATAACGGCCATCAGGACGCCAATCCCGCCTCTCGGGAAACCCCCAATGTGCATGGCGCCGAAGAACGCGGCTTGGCCACTGTTGACTGCCCAACTGCGCCTGAACACTTTTTCCAGAGAATTCCAAGCGATGCCCTTGAGGATGAACTCTTCCCAGATTGCGTTGCATACCGAGAAAACAATGCCGATGAGGAGCAGCATGATCGGCCCACCCGGGGGGACCATGCGTGCAAGGTCGGACAGATCAGGGCGAAAAAGGAACACCCATGCGAGCAGGCTACCAGAACTTATCAGTACCGAGGGGATCGTCCACATGACGGTGGCCGAGGTAAAGTGCCCCGAAACTAACCAATTTGTAGCGCCCCGAAAACGTGACCAGCCCGCGTACAACACAAGGTACACGCCGAGGGGAACTACCAAACTGAGCGGCCACGTCAGACAGAGCAGTCCGACGTAGAACATTGGCCAGAAGGATGCGTGGGCGAATAGCACGAAGTCGCGACGCCAGAAATGCACCATCAGGCCACTCAAGAGGATCAAACCGATCCACAGATACTTGGAGTGAAACCAGAACAACAGAAATGGCAAAGCAACCGTGCTCAGCAGCAGGACGCGGTCTGACAGTTGAATCGCTGTGACGGCTGCTGGTACCTGCACACCCAAACGAAAGAAACGCCGCAGCATTCAAACAAACTCCCAATGCTGTCTATCTAGCAAGCTGATGATAGCAGCTCGATATCGTCATAAGGGGCGATGAGACGTAGGCGCGGAGGCCAGGTTCACTCTGGTCGGTACGCCAGCAATGGAAAGCGCTATCAGCCACGCTGCTCGAGGTCGGATTTACACACGGATGGTTGCAGGGTTCTCGGAAGCTGTCGAATCCAAGAGATTTTTAGGTTGCGGGGGTGTAGTTCGCCAAATCGTTGTGCACCACATTAAAAGGATTACTTTCTCATTCGCGTAAGCCCTTCGGTTTGGGATTGCAGTGAATCGTCCGGTGAGAGATGCTCGCAGAAAATGTGAACCGTGCCTCGACCGGGTTGCAAGAAAAGAGTTTGGTCTTCAGAACTATTGCTCTTGAGTCTACGCTGCCACCTCATAGCGATGGTGCAGCCCGCCGAGTCTCGGGGTGCAAACGCAGGAATTGCGCATTCCAATGCACTGTGGTTCCGCCAACTCCGTTCGCCATCTCGATATCAGGAGGGTTCTGCCCACCCGCACTCACCGGGTAATCGTCGGGGCGCTTGCGCTCGTTGGGACTGAAGCTAAATTGGGGTCGTTGCATTTGCGCTTCGTAATCGGAGCCACTCGACGGATAATCGCTTGGCTTGCGCCAGTCACCTTGCTCAAGGCACACGACTTGAGCGCCTTTCTCGGCCAGCCGTTTAGTTACTGCGGCACCAGCGGCGCCGGAGCCGATCACCAGCACGTCCGCTCTATCTCTCCTGTCGCTCACCGCACCTCCCGGTACAGGCGCTTCATGTTTCGAACCGGAGCGAGGAGCAGTTCGAGCTCACCAGCGACAGCTGGTGGCTTTGCCCATGAGATGGCACCCTGGACTCGTGGGCGCGTGTAATACGCTTCATAGACATAGCCGACAAAGCGCGCAAAGCCGGGTGCACGATCCTTTTCAAGGTTTGCAAGCAGTTGAACACGCTGCTCATGTTGCAAACCCGGAAAGTCCTTTCCGAACCGAGCACTCGCCGCCTGCTGGATCTTCTCCAGGAACGCAGCCATCTCTCTCTCGATGTTTTGATATTGCCAGCCCAAATACTGCAAGTATTCCAAGCCTCCGGCGTCCGTTGCAGACCGCATTCCGTCTCCCTTGGGAATGATCTCATCCATTGCCGCAGCGAGGACCTGAAGGTGATCGGGACTGAGGTCCGTCCCAACCTTGGATGTGGCCGTTTGACTCTCTTGCGCCGCGAGTCCTCTGGGCAGCATCACCACCAGGCTCATTTGAGTCAGGAATTCACGCCGATTCCACATCCACTAGAGCCTTTCTCATGCAGCACGTTGAATTGACTCGAACTAAACAGAGAAGGAAGAGAATGCCGTTGCTTAGTTGTCGTGTCCATATAAGTCATTATTCACCTTTAATGTATAAGCTCGTCGGCGCGGAGAATTGGATTGGCTGTGACTCGGTTTAGAGGACCGGTAACGTCTGATCAACTCGTTTAAGTATGCGTGCACAGCCTGCCGATCACCCTCACTCATCCGTTTAAGGCGTGTAGCCGCCAAGGCGTCTGGATCCTTACTCTCGGCAAGCCGTTGAACGAGAGTTGTTCCATCCGGCAGTTTCCTCGCAGCGTCCTCGTCATGACACTTCGCACAGCGACTCACAAATATTCTTCTCCCCGATTCGTATGGACCCGTAGCGTCCTGTGACTGTTGTGCGGCCAGCACATGTGATGTCACCACAAACCGCGTTACCTTTTTCTCCAACGAGACAAAGATCATGACGAACAGAAGGAAGGTTGTTAGACCTTTCATGATGGCCTCCACGCTTCATGCGCCGAAAGGAAGTAACGGAGGATTGCTGCCAGTGCCTCTTTGTCCTTGGACCTGGTCACCAAAACACAGTGGAATCGTTTCGCACTGAACAACACGGTTGATGTTCGTGGACAAGAAACCTCGCTGCACTGGATTCCATTGAGCTCAACGGGCTCGATCTCTCGTTTCCCAAACGAAAAAGGCACCTCGCGAGGCGCAACGAATACGGAGAAAAACTCGGACCCATTGCCATAACCAAGTTGCACCGCTTCCTCACTATCAACCCGAAGCACGTACTGCTGTACCAGGCTGTAACCTGCCAGGGGCGGCTGCGCTGCTACACGCTCCACACCGGCAGCCCGCAAAGCAGCCTGTTCGTCTGCAGCGTGGAAACCGGGCGACGCAGCCAGAATGCTCTCTCCGGGATGGCCGGTCTCGACCCTGGATAAGTAAGGATCCAGATTGACGCTCCTATGGCGGCCGAATCGATATAGGAATGAGCCGATAAGGACTAGAGTCAGGCAGGCTACCGCGAAGACTTTGAGCCCGAGCCAAGAGAAGGAAGCCCTGCGCGTGCTGTCGAATACTCCATGCCCGGCCCGGTCGTGTCCATCCGCAATCGCCCGTTCGACCTCGCTCCAGGACAGCGTCGAACCGGCCGGCCTCGAGAGATGCTTGGCGAGAAAGACGCCACGCAAGACTTGCTCATATTCCTTGCGGCATCGGCGACAAACAAGAAGGTGCTCCTCAATCCGGTTGGCAAGCTCGCCTTTTAGCTCACCCTCGCAGAAAGCAACTAAGTCCTTTCCTATGTGTCTGTGCAACATCATGCTTCCTCGAAAGCGGCTGTCTCCTTATGCTGGCCGAGAATGCGCATTGGTGCACCAGGTTCTCTCTCAGACACCGGGGTCGCACGACCGTCTACCCGGAGCATTCGACCCCACAAGATGTCCCAGCTTGCGCGTCAGGGCCCGGTGGGCGCGGTTCAGCCGGGAGGCAATTGTTCCCTCCGAGCACCCCAACGCGGCCGCAATTTCCTGGTAGGACAGTTCTTCCACGTAGCGTAACACCACGGGGATTCGGAATTTCGGTTTGAGCTTGCGCACTGCCGCCCGCACAGCTGCAGCGATCTCTTTCCGTCCATAGGAGGACTCCAACGCTTGTCCATGCTCGACGGGGTGCGTTCGCGGATCCATCCACAGGGGCACAATTCTCCTTCGTCTCCGGTGCTCGTCCATGCAACAGTTAACGACAAGGCGGTACAGCCACGTGTCGAACGACGAATCAGCGCGAAACTCTTTCAAGTGCATCAAAAGCTTCAAGAAAACCTCTTGCGTCACATCCTTGGCTGCATTCTCATCCGATACGAAATACCAAGCGATGCCGTACACCCGCTCCCGGTATGCTTCGAAAAGCGCGTGAAAGGCGTCTCGATCTCCTACTCGACACTTCTCTACCGTCGCGCTAGGAACGAGAGCTTTCACCCGGCTCTCTGTATCGGATTGGACGGAGATAGGCCTCACGTTCTTCCATTTTTCTCCTTGACGCATGGTTTCGAAGCCATCGGAAAGTGCTTTGCCCGGAGGTCGACAACCCCTTCTGAGAATTTCTGATCGTTCCGGAGGCAGAAAAGATAAAGATAGCGCTGAGCAGGATCCACGCCAAGGGAAGCCGAACCGCGCTGCTTTCAGGTCCAGTAACAGCGCGACTTCCTTGCATAACAACCCCGAAGAGTTAGACGGTCCCCGATGATATTTCCTTCCACTTTTTTCAGTCCAAGTAAAGGTATTTACCGAGGATGAGACATGCGCGGCCCGCGCGGAACCGCCCGACAAGGAAACCGCTCTCACGCGGCCATGCGTCTGAGCGTAAATACGGAGGGCTTTGCGCCATGGTCGGGCTTAGTCGAAGTTCGGTCGGAGGTTCCGGTCCGCGTCTCGGTGAGTTTGGGCCGTGCGCCAGTGGCAAACGAAGTCCAAGTGAGCGATTCTGCCACTCTGCCTGACCCTTCGCGGACTGCTGGGATGTTCGGGGTCACTTTCGCATCGGATTTGGTTTGGGCCGAGCGTGGCTCCCTCGGGCCATGGAGCGACTCGGACGGTTCCTTCATAGCTGGACGCGGGCACCTCGCCCGACCAAACGCTTGGATAAACAAGCGTTTTCACCTCCAACTCAAGGGCCGCATCCACCAGATTCCGTGTTCCGTCGCGCCGAATGCTGTCATTATTTTCCCAGGCTTCGCGCGATCTGAATCTGGCGAATGACGGCATTTTTGTGGCCAAGTGCAGGACAGCATCGCAATCCTTCATGGCTCTTCTCGATGATATTCACTAGCATGAATTTGCCAAACAAGCGATCCACATGATGGACTGGGCTGACGGATCAGCGCGATAGAAGATTCGCGACGACTTGAAAATCGTTATCAACTATTCGGACGTGTTGACGACGGTATCTATAAATCAAGGTAAGCCCTGTGACGAGAAGCCTGCATACATCCGAGATTGTTTTGACTGGCTCTTCTATCGGATCGACCGGCTAGAACACTACATTCGGCGTGGTCTCATCCAATTCGAGGACGTGCGGGACGTTTTTAAGGTCTACGCCCGCGAGGTTGAGTCTCACGAAGATGTGTTCAACGATTTTCTCCGATTCCACGAATACAATATGGCGCGTGAGTTCTTCTCGCGATTTAAGCAAGGCTCCGAGCACCAAGCTAAGAGCCCCACCCGGAGCGGGCGACTAGTACGGATTTGGAGGTATGCTGTGAAGCCGGCGGCTGACAAAAGTTGAAGGCGAAGGGAAAGGCGACGGTGCCATCTTCTTCCCGGGACAGAATGGAGGACCGTTCAGCTTATACACGGTTTACAGGAGAAGGATCGCAAAGTGGTGTGGCCTGGGCGAGGGCTGCCCTCGAAGCTCGCGGCAAAATTGGAACGAGCAGACGACAGTGGAGCGATACTATTGGTAGACCGCAGGCACGAATGCAGCGAAAGACAACCGCAGTTGATTTGGGAATTGATTTGGCCTCCAGGAAGGAGGAGGAGCTGTTCAAGTGGTTGCTGGCCTGCCTTCTCTTTGGCAAGCCGATTCAAACAAACATTGCCGAGCAAGCCCACCGCAGACTCATCGCGGCACACCTGACCAGTCCCGACGCTATTCTGAAGGCTGGGTGGGACGAACTCGTTCGGCTCTTGGACGAGGCACATTATGTGCGTTATGACTTTTCCACGGCCACAAAGCTTCTCGAGATCTCGGAGGAATTAAAGCGCCGCTACGGGAATGTGACCAATCTTATCGCCCAATCAAAGACCCCGCGAGAGCTGTCGCGAAGGCTCCAGGAGTTCAAAAATGTTGGCCCGGTGACGGCTAGGATCTTTCTGCGACAAGTGCGCCATTACTGGCCAGTTTCTGCGCGTTCGCAAAATGCCGAATCGAAAGGAACAGCCGCGTAAGGCAAGAAAATGGCAATGCGCCTGAGGTATGAAGCGAGCCGAGGTTCGGTTTTATTCGGAATTGAATGAATTCATCGCGTTACAGAGAAGGGGTCGGACAACCTTCTACGATTTTGAAGTGAGCAGTCGGTTAAAGACCTGATTGAAGCCCTCGGCGTGCCGCACACGGAATTGGACCTTGTTCTCGTCAACGGCGAATCGGTGAATTTTTGGTACCGCGTAGAAGATGGCGACCGAATTAGCGTGTACCCTCCGTTCGAAGCGATGGACATATCGCCGCTGGTGCGCCTGCGGCCGCAACCGCTCCGCGAGTTGCGATTTGTTGCGGATGCTCAGCTCGGCCGGCTGGCGGCCTATCTGCGGGTGGCGGGATTCGACCCGGTCTATCGCCGTGACTATCAGGACGAGGAACTGGCTTCCATCTCGGCCAACTTCACCCGCGATGAGTAGACCAGAGCACCTTTTTCCGGAGATTTTCCAACCCACAACCCAACCCACAAAATGCGATGTCTTGCACGACTTGCGCGGCGTTTGGCAGTCCCCGCGGTCTTGTAAGTTCTTGTAAACCTTGTAAAACCTATTAACGCAGCCCTGATAGGGGCGAGGTCGGTGATTCAAGTCCACCCAGGCCCACCAAATCACCAGTGTTTATGCGGTGATTTCCACTTTTTCACGGACCATCGCTGAAGAGCCGATTTGCCAACTTTCCAGGGTGCCGATACAAACGCAATCGCGGCATTCTGCCCCTTCCCTTTGCCAACTCCACCGACAAAAGCTAGGGAGACTGAGCTTGGGATGTGAGCCCCTCACCACGACAGTAGGCTCTCTACATCGCAGTAAGGACGAACCAGAACCACTGCAAGAACGCGCACCGGGACGCACAGAAAGTAAAAGTGGGTTGAGAATTCATAGCGCTGGCTCAGACTAAACAATCGGACGGGAAAGTAAGGTTGCGCTGTCACACGCATTTCTACGCGTTGTGCATTTTCCAGCCTAATGGAATCGTGTCCGAGTTGCGCCTTGTGCGGAAGTGCGAACTTCAGCGTTATCGCAAACGTGGGTCGCACGGTCATCAATGCGCGCAATCCTTATTTCTGCTCAAATGCATCTTGACCTGGAACCATCGCATCCCGTGCGAAACTCATAGCAGGTCGGGCATGTTTCGCCAGTTTAGCGCATAAACAAGCCGCCGCTACAAACCACCGTTTCGCCAGTGATGAACTGCGAACCGGCTCCATCGACGAACCAAACACGAGTTCGGCGACTTCCTCCGAGTACGGTGGAACTGAAATCGGAATTAAAGCGCGAGAAGTGATTCCCGGTTTCCGCGGCTACGAGTCTTTGTGGAATTTCTTCCTCTCGAACAATTCAACGCGGTTGGGTATGCTGTGCGGACCACGACTTTTGGCAGGGGGAACGATGGGCACTTTCGTACAGGACATTCGCTACGCGTTTCGAATCATTGTGAAGAACCCGGGGTTCAGCGCCATCGCGGTGATTTCGCTGGCGCTGGGGATTGGCGCAAACACAACGATCTTTACGGTAGTGAACGCGATCCTGCTGAATCCGCTTCCGGTGCGGGATATCGGGACGGTCGTCGAGCTGGACACTATTGATTCGAAGACAAAGGTGACCGCAGCCAATGCGGAGAAACTGGGGATGTCTTACCGGAATTTCCAGGACTATGCGCGATTGAACGAAGTTTTCAGCGGGCTTAGCGGGACGACCGGGGGGCCGC
>Ga0306920_100015106_pt1 | contig 10574 bp, 7 predicted proteins | sample flu12Cox44000170_FD_204666 | JGI IMG/M metagenome (GOLD analysis project Ga0306920, IMG submission 204666) | Lab enrichment of tropical soil microbial communities from Luquillo Experimental Forest, Puerto Rico - flux4day.12C.oxic.44.000.170 (v2)... | ecosystem: Environmental > Terrestrial >... | reverse complement strand
GGCCAATACTTTGCATGCTGGGATGAGAGCCGCATGGTCATTCCGTGGGCTGACATCCGCGCCGATTGGTGGGATTCCCATTTCATTTCGATTGACTACGGGTTTGGCAGATCTTCCGCGGCCGCGCACATGCATCTCTGCCTCCAGGACGGCAGGATCGTCACGGTCGCGGAGATGGTATTGCAACACCAATCCGCCTACGACTTCGCCAACGAATTGTTGCGGTGTTTCGATCTCGACGGTAAGGCCTACGGGCAACGTCGCAACATAGTCGTCGTGTACCAGGACCCTGCGAATAAGAGCCAGACTGGCACCGGGCACAGCGTCCGCGATCAGATCAACGAGGTGCTGGCGGAATGCAAACTGGGCGCGATCGATGGAAGCAATGATCGCCTGGGCGGGTGGCAACTCATGTACCAGATGCTCGCGCGTGGCCAGTGGCTTATCGCAGATACCTGCCCACTGCTCATCGCGGCCATTCCGAGCCGCCTACATGACCCGAAAAAGCCTGGTGACCTCTTGAAGGTGGGCGGTGATCCCCTCGATGACGTGATGGACTCCGCGCGTTACGGCCTCTATTCGTGGGTAACCGCTGCGGAAAAGCCGATAGAGATCAGGCGAGCTGAAATGGCCGGCAAGTTTGCGAGTTACCTGCATGATCCAGAAATCTCTGAGTCAGAGCGCACTGCGATCATGACATCCGCCTTGATTCGAAATATGCAACTAGATGCCGAGGAAAATTCAGCCAGGATTCCCGCGCGTATGGCCCGGTTTGGCCGCCGGTGAGGATCAAGAGTTACTGGCTAGGGGTTTAGACTCGATGCCGTTCCAATAACCCTGAAATCGGCAGAAAAACGGAGTCTCTGAAATCAACGAGATGGAGAGCGCACTTTCGCCTCCGTCCGGGTGATCCAAATCAATCTGAATCTGGAACGAGGAGGCTACCAATACGGTGGCCTTTTCTATTTGAGCAAAGCCAACACATCACAACTCGGCACCACGAACTGCACCCCTGCAAGTGCAGCTATTCGTGATACTGTCTCGGCCCAGGCGAACACCGTCCTCCAATCGGAGGGCGGCATGGCACGACGGCGGTTCCAAGACCCGACGCCGCAGAAGCGCGGGGGCTGGTGGACGCTGCGTTACTGGCAGGATGAATTTGAGGAGGGTAAGCGGATCCGGCAGCGGAAGCGTATCCGCTTGGCTCCCGCTACGATCGGTGAGCGTGAAGCAAGGCGACTCGCTACCGAACATCTGAGGCCGCTGAACCAAGGGCTACAGACCATCGGTTCAGCCACAAACTTTCAAGCGTACGTCGAGAAAACCTACATCCCGACCGTGATGCCTTTCTTGGCAAAATCGACGCAGGACCGCTACCAGGGAGTGCTCGACAACTACCTGATTCCGGCGTTTGGGAAGCATTGCTTGCGCGATCTCACGCCGCTCGCGATACAGGGCTACTTCTCGCAGATGGCCAACAGTCCGCTCTCTCGCGAATCCAAGGACAAGATTCGGGACGTGCTCGCAAGCGTCTTAGTCTCCGCGAAGAAATACGGACTGTTGATTACCAATCCCGTCGAGGGGGTCCAGTTGCCCAGAGACAAGCGAGGAAAGCGCCAAGTCAAACCGCACATCACGCCAGAGCAGTTCGACGAACTTGTGAACGAAATGGCTGAGCCCTACGCGACGATGGTTTATGTCGCCATCTACACGGGGCTCAGAATCAGCGAGCTCGCCGCACTGCGATGGAGTGACGTTGGCTTTGATTCCATCACGATCGATGAACGGTTCTGCCGCGGTGACTGGTCAGAACCCAAGAGTGACTCTTCGAATGCAACGATCGGAGTGGATCGGCGCGTCATCGAACGCATTCACCGACTAAAGCTGCTCACCGTCGATGTGCGGGCAGGGAGCGGCATTCGCCAGTACAAAGTTGTGAAGTCGGACGGCCCCGAGGATCTTGTCTTCCAGTCGGTGCGCAAGGGAGCACCGATGCGCGACAACAACATCCTCAGTCGGCATATCAAGCCCGCTGGTCGAAAGCTCGGATTTGGCTTTGTGAATTGGCGCAGCCTGCGGACCTCGCGGGCGACATGGATGATCGAGGCCGGCGCAAATCCGAAGGACGTGCAGGGACAAATGCGGCACTCACGGATCCAGACGACTCTCGACATCTATGCGCAGTTCGTGCCCGAGTCGCAGCGTCGTGCAATCGAGAAAACAACCTCGATGATCGACGAGCGGATTGCAGTCGCTCGGGCAGGACGAGTAGTCGGAACAGTCAACTGAATTGGACCCAATTGGACCCAGAATCCAGGTGGGTGATGACGCTAAGTGATTGCAGGATATGGTGGCCAGGGACGGAGTTGAACCGCCGACGCCAGCCTTTTCAGGGCTGCGCTCTACCACCTGAGCTACCTGGCCATTCTTGGTCAACTCTCCACTGCTCTCGCGGCGAGCCGTTCTTGACGCGCTGTCTGAAGGGGATTGCCTCAATCCGCCGGCAATCAGGAAGACATGCTTCGCGTATGGAACTCCAGCATTATAGCAACGCAGAGCACAAACACTCAATTGTCACTGTGCTCCGCGAACAAAGTCGACAGGGAAACTCTAACTCCGCGGGCCAAGCATTACGAGCCCGGCCCGTGGAATCTTGCACCGGCTTTCACGACTGCCCCGGCTGTCACCATTAAACCGCCGTTCTCTACTGCCCGGCGGGCCCCGTAGCATGCTGCTCGAGCCAGGACGAAAGTTGCGGGGTTTGGCGAGCCTTCAAATCCACACAATAGTTCATGCGTTCGATCGCCTGCTTCAGCCGCCGCTCTGCGGTGGGGACTTTATGCGTGGCAAAGAAGTCCTGCACTTCGTCGCGCAGGCCCGCATCACAAAAGGCGCTGGTCGAAGCCACGACTTCCCCGCTCGTGAATCCGCCGCCCACCTTCTCGATGTCTCCCCAGTGCGCGCGCACGAAGTCCCAAGCGAGCCGCGTGCCAGCAGGATTCTGCATGACCGCCGCAATCAGGCCCAGCGAATCCTGTGAACGGACTGCCGGGGAAACTGCGAGATCCAAGGTCCGCTGCAACAAAGCGGGATCGCGAAACTCCGCCAATGTCTGGAAGTACAGGTAGTACTCTTCCGGGGTCGCCTCTTTACTATTCAACTTGGCAAGGATCCGATCGTAGAGCGAGGCGTCTCCGTTCATCGCGGCCAGCCGGAAGACTGTAAAGGCGATCGTGTGATCGACGGCTGCTGGATTTTCGAGCGCCTGCTCGCTGAGTTTGCGCGCCTCGGTCAGCACCCCCGGATCGCTCCCCGCATGCCCCAGCGTATAAATCACGCGAGCACGCAGCTCCTTAGTCTCGTCGCTTTCGCCGGGCTTCGCTTGCCAGCCCAACTCCTGCGCCGCCGGAGCCAGCAATCGCCGCACCCAATGCTCGTACGACGCCCGGTCCGCATCCGTCACCAGCTTTTCGCCAATGTAGTCGAGCTGCACCGTCAACGCCTCAAGCACGGCTCGCGTACGGTCGGTCTTCAACCCTTCCGCCAATGCAAGATAGTCGCCAATCTGCTGCTCGCCCACGCGCACGGCTGCCCAGGAATCGCTCAGCAGAACAATGCGCTCCGCTGGCGTCAGATCTTTTTCGAGGTCGTGACTCATGGCTCGCACCGCATCGCCCGCGTATCCCGACCGGTAATAGCCATTGCCACCCGCGTTCACCATCACCCACGGGCCACATCCGTCGAGCTTAAAGGTTTCCAGCCGCTGCTTCAGCACAACGCACTTCACTTTGCCCGCTCCGTCTGCCTGTCCTTCCTTCATACAGACCGGAACTTGCCATAGCTGATCGTTGCCCTGTTCAAACAGGCTGCGGTCGTAGAAATACCGCTTCTGCGCCAACGTGACGCTCTCTGCCCCGGATGCACATTGGGTCTGCGTGCTGACCATCGGTGCGCCCCCCTGGTTCACGAACGTCGGCATCACCTGGTCCACCGGCTTCTTCGAAACCGTCGCCAACGTGCTCCAGAAATCTCCCGCGGTTGCATTGGCATATTCATGCTGCTTCAGATAAGCATCGACTCCCTGCCGGAACGATTCCGGACCAAGGTAAGCCTCCAACATGCGCAACACCGCCGCAGTCTTTCCGTACGCAATCCCGTCGAACAGTTCCTGAATTTCACCCGGCGTCTCAGCAGCCTGGTGAATCGGCCGCGTGTTCTTCAACGAGTCCACATTCAGCGCCTGTACCGTTCCCTCAACGTCATCCAGATCCAGATGCCATTCCGGCTTCCACGCTGCAACAGCTTTGCTCTCCATCCAGGTGGCGAAGCCCTCGTTCAACCAGATGTCATCCCACCACTTCATGGTAACGAGGTCGCCGAACCATTGGTGAGCCATCTCGTGCGCAATCACCAGCGCGACTTCTTTATGCAACCCGACCGAAGCGTTCTTGTCGTCGAGCTGAAGGATCACTTCGCGATACGTGATCAGCCCCGTGTTCTCCATTGCGCCCGCAGCGAAGTCGGGCAGCCCGATCATGTCGAGCTTCTCAAACGGGTACTTGATCCCGAAATATTTGTTGTAGTACTTCATGCACTGCTCGGCCACTTCAACCGCATATCCCGAATACGGCTTCGATCCCGGAGGCCCCCACACGCGAATCGGAATTCCGTCCGCGCTGCCTTCCACGTATTCGAAGTTCCCCACCGCCAGCGCGACCAGATACGACGACATCTTGGCCGATGTCGCAAACTTTACTGTGTGCTGATCGGCGCCGGGTCCAGACTTATCCGACAACACACGCCCATTCGACAACGCGCTCAGCCCTTTGTCGGCAATCACGGTCACGTCAAACGTCGCTTTGTAAGCTGGCTCGTCAAACGAAGGAAACGCCCGCCGCGCATCCGTCGCCTCGAACTGCGTCACGGCATACTTGCGGCCTTCCTTATCTTTTCCCAGATAAAATCCGCGCAGTTCGCTGTTCAGGATTCCCGTGTACTGAATATGCAAACTGGCCGTACCCGCCGGAATCTCTTTGTCGAAGGCGAGCGTCGCCATTTCTTTGTCTTTGTCGAGCGTGACCTTCGCTGTCTGCGTCGCTCCGCCGCTGGTCATGGTCGCTGACTGGAACTCAATGTCCGCCGAATTCAGCACGATCTGCGCGGTTGGTTTCAGCACACGCATCCGGATCGTCTCGTCCCCGCTGAACGTGTCAGTTCCGAAATTCGGCGTGAAAGAAAGTTGGTAATTCTCTGGAGACGCCAGATCTGGCAGGCGTTGCGCCAACGCCATGGTCGCGGACAATGTAAAGATGAAAGTTAAAGAAGAGAGCAATCGTTTCATAGTTTCCTCAAATTAAAAGTACGTGCTGGAACCACACGCCAGCACCCCCGGGCGCGTCGATCTTCCAGATCGCACCCCCGGGAGCGGCTTCTAGCAAACTTGTACGCAATCCCCCAAGCATCGGTTCAAGCTAATTCGCCCGACCCGCCCGACGCGATCACAACCCCGTTCAACACGCTAAACGTGCAACGGTTGGATGCAAACCAGTAGGCAACCTCCCGGTAATCTTTCGCCTCGAAGCAAGCCAGGTCCGCGTCTTTCCCCGCTTCGACTGAGCCCTTCCGATGCGCGAGCCCCAGCGCCCACGCCCCGTTGATCGTTGCCGCACTCAACGCTTCCGCAGGTGACATCTTCATATGCGTGCAGGCCAGCGACAGCACAAACGGCATACTGGCAGTCGGGGAACTCCCCGGGTTGTAGTCCGTGGCAAGCGCTACCGCTACTCCTGAATCGATAAACTTCCGTGCCGCCGGATATTTATCCAGTCCCAGAAAGTAGTTCGCCCCGGGGACAAACGTCGCCACCGTATTTGTCTTCGCAAGCCGCACCACATCCGCATCACTGACATGATCCATATGGTCGAGCGACGAAGGCTCAAACCGCAGAATCGGATCCAAGCTTGTTTCGGAAAGTTGCCCCATATGTGCCCGAACTTGCAACCTATGTTCCAGGGCTGCCCCAAAGATGCTCGCCGTTTGTTCCGCCGTGAAAGCGCCCCGATCGCAGAAAACGTCCACGAACTGGGCAAGCTTCCGCCTTGCGGCGGCGGGCACCATTTCCCTACAGACGGCCTCCACGTAGTTTTGTGAGCGCCCGGCAAACTCTTTTGGTACTACATGCGCACCAAGCAGCGTGGAAACCACCGTCCCCGGCCACTGGGAAGCCGCCAACCGGATCGCCTCCAGCGATTTCAATTCCGACTCGACGGTTAGCCCATATCCCGACTTGGCCTCAACCGTGGTCGTGCCCAACTCCGCCATCTCGCGCAGCGCCGCCAGCACCTTTTCCGCCAGGATCGACTTCCCTGCCTTGCGCACCGGTTCCACGCTCGACCGGATCCCACCCCCAGCCTCGGCAATCTCTTCGTAAGTCGCCCCGCCCGCGCGCTTCTCGAAGTCCACTAATCGCGGATTTACAAACGCCGGATGCGTATGCGAATCCACAAACCCCGGCAGTACGACCTGCCCCGCGCAATCAATCTCCACCACGTGCTTCCGGTTCTTCTTCAACCACGGATCGCGCAGTGCCTCGCGGGTCTTTCCCACCGAAACAATCTTTCCGCCCTGGCAAAGTACGGCTGCGTCTTCGGCGATGCCAAGTTCGCGCAACTCCGCGCCGCGCCGGGGACCAACCGATCCCGCAGCCCCACGCAACGTCAGAAGCTGCGCTACATTGACCAGGAGGACCGCAGGAGACTTCACTCGATCACCTTCCAGCCGTCAAGATCTCCAGGAAGGTGCAAGTCCCATCTGAGGTAGCAGCGCGCCGCCTCAGCGGCATTGGTGAACACCTTTTCAGTAACTTCAATAGGTGTAGAGGTATCAGATGGCTGTGCCCGCGCGGCTCTGTAAACGTAGGTATTGGCATCTCTGCGCTCGATCGTGCCCGTCTCATTCACTGGTTTGCCTTTGACGGGAGGCTCCCACTCAAACGGGAAATGACGATCGCGCTCGAGAATAACAACAAGGTGTTTCACTACATCTGCAAAAGGTAACGCTGAGTGAGGCCAATCGCTACGCTTAACGCGATCAGGCATGCTGATGTGGCGGCCGCGTAGCAAGAATGTTAGAGTTTGAGGCTCCATAGCACGCTTCTGAAAATCCAGCGTACGGCATTGGTAAGACTAGCCGACGACCGACGCCACCTAACGACCAACGACGCCCTTGATCGGCACTCGCACTCCCTTCTTCTCCGCAAACTCCTTAGCCTCGTCGTACCCCGAGTCCACATGCCGCAGCACACCCATACCAGGATCCGTCGTGAGGACACGCTCGATTCGCTTCGCCATCATTTCGGTGCCGTCGGCCACAGTGACCTGCCCAGCGTGCAGCGAGTATCCAATCCCAACACCACCGCCGTTGTGCACCGACACCCACGACGCTCCGGCCGCCGTATTCACCAACGCGTTCAGGATCGGCCAATCGGCCACCGCATCGCTGCCATCTTTCATGCTCTCGGTTTCGCGAAAAGGCGACGCAACCGACCCGCAATCCAGGTGATCACGACCAATCACGATCGGAGCCTTCAACTTCCCTTTCTTGACAAGGTCATTCATCGCCAGCCCGAACTCCGCGCGCTCGCCATAGCCCAGCCAACAAATCCGCGCGGGCAGGCCCTGGAACTTGATCCGCTTCTTCGCCAGCTCAATCCAGCGCCGCAAAATCCTGTTCTCGGGAAACATCTCCAGCACCAGATCGTCCGTCACGTGAATATCCGACGCTTCACCCGACAGCGCCACCCAGCGGAACGGTCCGCGCCCTTCGCAAAACAGCGGACGAATATACGCCGGCACAAACCCCGGAAAGTTGTAAGCATTCTTCACGCCGCGCTGGAACGCAAACGTCCGGATGTTGTTGCCGTAATCGAACGTAACCGAGCCCATCTTCTGCAGCTGCAGCATGCCCTCGACATGGCGCGCCATCGCATCCAGGGACTTTTCCTGATAAGTCTTCGGATCGTTCTTGCGCAACTCGAGCGCCTGCTCGAACGTCATCCCGTTCGGAACATACCCGTTCAGCGGATCGTGCGCTGAAGTCTGATCGGTCAAAATGTCCGGAACCACGCCACGCTCGGCCAGTTCAGGAATCACATCCGCGCAATTTCCCACCAGCCCGACCGAGACGTTCTCTTTCTTCCGCACCGCGTTCTTCAGGATGCGCAACGCCTCATCGAGGGTGGTCACCATGAAATCGCAGTATCCAGTCTTGAGCCGCTTTTTGATCCGCGCCGGATCGACGTCGATCCCAAGGAATGCAGCACCCGCCATCGTAGCCGCCAGGGGCTGCGCGCCGCCCATCCCGCCCATACCGCCCGACACAATCAGCTTGCCCGCGAGATCGCCGCCAAAATGCTGCTCGCCCGCCGCCGAAAACGTCTCAAACGTCCCCTCAACAATTCCCTGCGACCCTATATAAATCCACGATCCCGCCGTCATCTGCCCGTACATCATCAGGCCGGCGCGTTCAAGTTCGTTGAACTTCTCCCAGTTCGACCAGTGCCCCACCAGATTCGAATTCGCAATCAACACGCGCGGCGCATACTCGTGCGTCTTCAGCACGCCGACCGGTTTGCCGGATTGCACCAGCAGCGTTTCGTCGTCCGCGAGCGTCTTCAGCGTCGCGATGATCGCCCGGTAAGCCTCCCAACTCCGCGCCGCCCGCCCCGTCCCGCCATACACCACCAGATCCTGCGGCCGCTCAGCCACCTCTTCGTCGAGATTGTTCATCAACATCCGCATTGCCGCTTCCTGCTGCCATCCCTTGCAAGAAAGCGAGGTTCCGCGCGGCGCGCGAATCGGCGTGTAGCGGCTCTGTTCGATTTCAGTCTCTACAGGCATAACCTCTAATGTTATTTGGTCTGCGAGAACCGCGCAAATGAACGCGCCCCCGAAATCAGCCCAGACTGATTGTGAGGAAGATAAGCAGCGGGAAATTCCTCAATCCAATGAAAGCCGAGAGCTGACAGCTGAAAGCTCCCCTACCAACTGCTATACGCCGTCCCATCGCTAGCAATCTGATTCGACGAGCTGTGCACATCCACAATCCCCGGCTCCTGCTGATCGACCGCCATCAACGAATCTTCCTGGTCAGTCGTCCAATTTGCGCTACCCGTCATCGGATCGGTAGGGACCACTTTCAAATAGCCAGCCGAAATCACATCGTCCAGCGATTGCGGTGCCTTCTGCTTGTCGAGGGTGTATTGCGAGATTACTTGCCGCAGCGTGAACAAATCCTGCCGCAACACGGCTTCTTTTGCGCGCACAATCGACCGGTTATAGATGGGTACGGCAATGGAGACCAGGATCAGAATTAAACTGATCACCACCACCATCTCAATTAGCGTGAAGCCCCGGCTGGATCGTCGCAAGCGTCCCATCTACCAATCCTTGTACTTCGTCCCGTCCAGCCCGGTTCCGTCCGACTTGGTGAACACGTCGAACACGTTCTGGCCGCCCCACGAGTCAGAATCCGACTCGTCTTGCATAGAACGCATGCCCCACTCCTCCTTGCCGGTCATCGGATCCACCGGGATGCGCCGGAGAAACTTCAGCTTTTTGCCGTTCGAATCTATCCCTTTGACCAGCGTTTCCAGATCCGGCGGATACCCCTCCGTTCCCACCTTGGTCTGGAACCCGCCCCGCTCCGCCGCGTCCTTATATCTATCGATCGCGTCCCGCATCATCCACAAGTCGCGGCGCAGCTCGCGCTCTTTCTCGCGCTTGATCGAAATCCGCGCCAACGGCAACGCCATGGAGGTCAGAATCACCATGATCGCCGTCGCCACGATCAACTCAATCAGCGTGAAGCCGCCCTGCTGCCCCACGCGCGTCCGCGCCTTGCCTGCCATTCCTACTGACTCCTGAGTCCTCGCTCTTACTGAACCGTAACCACGGCCTGCGCCCCGTTCACTGGGATGGCCTGCATGGAAGGATCACGCGCCCCGCCGCGGATGATGGTCACCGGCGACTGTCCGCTAGCCTTCGCCAGGAACGTCAACGTCACGACCGCCCCTTGCCCCGACACGCCGCCCGCGCCCGGTGGCCGCGTGGCTGTGATTTGTACACTGCCCGTCGCCTCATCGCCGCGGTGTACCAGTGCGACTGCCTGTCCGTCTTGCGACAGGAATCCGCCATTCGATACGTTGACCAACTCCAGTTTCGCCGGGTCGTAACTCATTTGCAGCGGCACCGAGAGCACGTTCTGTACTCCCGATACCATAATGTTCATTGTGAACGTCGCGCCCTTGGGCTGCGTAATCGTTGCCGGATCAAACATAAAGCTGGCAGCTCCCTGCGGCGCCCCTTCGCCAGTCGGAGGATTTGCGTCCTGCGGGTTGCCCGAAGGTGCAGGCGTCGGCACAGCCGGCAGCTGTGGCGCATTCTGCGGCGGAACCCCAGCAGGCGCTCCCGGAGCCATTGCTGGCGCCGCACCAGGAGTCATGTTCGGCCCCCCCGCTTTACCCGCCCCCGGCCCCGGCTCCTGCGCCTCGGTCTTGGTCGACATCGGCCGCAACT
>Ga0306920_100015103_pt1 | contig 10574 bp, 6 predicted proteins | sample flu12Cox44000170_FD_204666 | JGI IMG/M metagenome (GOLD analysis project Ga0306920, IMG submission 204666) | Lab enrichment of tropical soil microbial communities from Luquillo Experimental Forest, Puerto Rico - flux4day.12C.oxic.44.000.170 (v2)... | ecosystem: Environmental > Terrestrial >... | reverse complement strand
CACGACCGGATCGCGGTAGCGGAACTCGCTCGCCAGGTCGACCTCGCAGGGGAGGCGCGCCGCCCCCTCGATGAGAAACTTCCCGACCAGGCCGGCGTGGTAGGAGGTCCCGCAGGCGAGCAGCAGGACCCGCCGGAGGCCGCGGGTGTCGATCTCGAACCCTTCGAGATCGGCGTCGTGCGTCTCGAGCAGCAGCCGCGCCCGCATGGTGTCGGCGACGGCGGTCGGCTGCTCGTGAATCTCCTTGAGCATGAAGTGCGGGTAGCCGCCCTTCTCCGCCTGCGCCGCGTCCCAGGTGATGGTCTTCGCCGGCCGCTCGATCGGCGTGCCGTCGAGGCTGGTCAGCCGCACGCCGTCGGCGCTGATCTCGGCGACGTCCCCCTCCTCGAGGAAGATCACCTCGCGGGTGTGCTCGAGGAACGCGGGGACGTCGGAGGCGAGGAACGTCTCCCCCTTGCCGAGGCCGATGACCAGCGGCGAGGCCACCTTGGCGGCCACGATCTGTCCGGGGTGGCGCTCGGACACCACGCCGAGCGCGTACGCGCCGCGCACCTGGGCGAGCGCCTTGCGGACGGCGTCACCGAGCGTCGGCGCGCCGGCCGCCAGCGCTTCGTCGATCAGGTGAGCGGCGATCTCGGTGTCGGTCTCCGACGAGAACCGCCGTCCGGCCGCTTCGAGCCGGGCGCGCAGGGCGAGGTGGTTCTCGATGATGCCGTTGTGCACGACCGCGACCGGCCCCGTCTTGTGCGGGTGGGCGTTCGCCTCGGACGGACGTCCGTGCGTGGCCCAGCGCGTGTGCCCCAGCCCGACGGAGCCGTGGGGCGGATCGCGCTCGACCAGGCCTTCGAGCCCGGACAGCTTCCCCTCGGCGCGTACGACGCGCATGCGGCCGTCGTCGGTGACCGCGAGCCCCGCCGAGTCATACCCCCGGTACTCGAGCTTGCGCAGCCCGGCGATGAGCAGCGGGGTCGCCTCCCGCGAACCAACGTAGCCGACGATGCCGCACATGGAGCTGGGAATGCTACCGGATCCGCGTCGGCGCCGCCATCCGGGGGCGGGGTCCCCACCGCCGACGGCGCTGGCTCGACGGGCCAAGAAAGAGCGAGCTTCGCCCGAGGTTTTCGCCTACTGTACGGCGCCGTGAAGAAGCTGCGCGCGCTGGTGCTCGCGGAGTCCTGCAACCCCGAGTGGATCAGCGTTCCACTCGTCGGCTGGTTTCACTGCGAGGCGCTCCACCGGCTCAAGGAGCCGCTCGAAGCGCACATCGTCACGCAGCTGCGCAACCGGGAGGCGTTCGAGCGTCAGGGGTGGCAGGAGGGGGCCGACTTCACCGCCATCGATTCGGAGGCGGTGGCGCGCCCGCTGGCCCAGTTCGATACCACGCTGCGGCGGGTGACGGGGCTCGGGTGGACCGTCACCTCGGCGCTGAGCGCGCTGCCCTACGCTTACTTCGAGCACCTGGTCTGGAAGAAGTTCGGCGCGGCCATCAAGGCCCACGAGTGGGACGTCGTGCATCGGGTCACGTCGCTCAGCCCCACGACGCCGAGCGTGATCGCCGGCGCCTGCCGCCGGGCCGGCGTGCCGTACGTCTGGGGGCCCATCAACGGCGGCGTCGCCTGGCCGCCTGGCTTCCACCAGCAGCTCCGCGCCGAGGGGGAGTACCTGTCGTACGTGCGGGACGCGTACAAGCTGCTGCCGTTCTATCGCTCGACGCGGAAGAACTCGTCCGCCATCATCGTCGGCTCGAAGGCGACCTTCGAGCAGATGGCGCCTGCGTACCATGACCGCTGCGTCTACGTCCCCGAGAACGCCGTGGATCCCGTCCGGTTCGCGAAAGTCGTGGAGGGCCCGGTGCGCTCCCCGCTCCGCGTCGCGTTCGTCGGGCGGCTGGTCCCCTACAAGGGCGCCGACATGCTGCTCGAGGCCGCGGCGCCGCTGGTGCGCGCGGGGCGCGTGCAGGTGGACATCATCGGCGACGGAGATCAGATGGGCGACCTGCGCCGCATCGTGGAGCAGGAGGGGATCTCGGCGGGCGTGAAGCTCGACGGCTGGGTGAAGCACACGGAGATGCAGAACCGGCTGGTGCAGTCCGACGTGTTCGGCTTCCCGAGCATTCGCGAGTTCGGCGGCGGCGTGGTGATGGAGGCGATGGCGCTGGGGCTGGTGCCGGTGGTCGCCGACTACGCCGGCCCGAACGAGATCGTGACGGACACGACCGGCTACCGCGTCCCGCTGGGGACCCGCGCCGAGCTCGTGGGGCGGTTCCGGGAGACGCTCGACCGCCTGGCCGCCGACCCCAGCGGCATTCGCGAGATGGGCAAGCGCGCCCGCGAGCGCGTCTTTAAGGTGTTCACCTGGGACGTCAAGGCGCGCCAGAGCCTCGAGGTCTACCGCTGGGTCACCGGGCAGCGCGACAAGCCGGACTTCGGCATGCCGTTCCCGGACTGATCTTCAGCCGTCGCGCTTGAGCACGCCCAGGTTCAGGGCGGCATCGTCGACGACCACCTTGAAGTACGGTCCGAGGAAGCTCGCCCACCCGGCGATCCCGCTCCAGTCCGCCAGGTAGCGGATCGGCGAGCCCAGGACGTAGGCGCGCATCTTGTCGTCACCGCGGGCGCGGAGCGCGTCGGGGTTGGTCTTGCCGTCGAGGTTGATGGTGCGGTCGTGGAAGAAGCCGACCGTCCCGCTCTGGATGGCGCCGACCCAGGCCTCGGGCGGGACATTCGCCTCCACCCAGGAGACGACCTGGAAGTGCATGTGCTCGTGGCTCTTGCGGTAGACGCGGGCGTCGAGGACCACCGCGAGGAGACAGAGCGCCGCCGGGAAGGCCGCGCGGAGCCCGCGCGCCGGGACGCACACCATCACCACGGCGACGGTCAGGATCGCGGCCAGGATCGAGATCGGCGCCGTGTAGCGGGAGAGGAAGTGGCCCGCGCCGAAGAACGCGCCGTAGTACGTGGCGAACAGGGCCGCGTGGCAGAGCCCCAGGACGACGCCGGCGCGGACCGGCTTTCCGCCGCGGCGAAACACGGCGATGGCCACGCCCACCGCCGCCAGCACGAGCACCGAGCAGATGAGGCGGACGGCGGCCCGCGGCTCGATGGGGTTCGGGATCGCGGCGACGACGGTCACGAACTCGGCCAGCTTGGCCGGGAGGATGTTCAGGTTGCCGCCGATGCGCGTGGCGGCCTCCGCCTTGCCGCTGATCGGAACGACGCTGCCGAACCGGACCGCGTTGCTGATCATCCAGGGGGCGGCGATCGCGGACATCACTGCGCCAGCGACCGCGAGCTCGCCGACCCGCCGCGCCAGCACGGCGGCCGGCCGCCGCAGCGCCAGCCCCAGCCGGGTGAGCGCGATCGCCGCCGCGAGAAACACGGCGTCGTTGCGGGACCAGAACGCCAGCCCCAGGAGGGCGCCGAGGACGGCCGCCCGCCGCCACGACAGATCGCGGTCGGGGTCGCCCGCGTGCACGACGAAGTAGCGCATGCAAAGCGCGGTGGTCAGGAAGTAGAGGCCGGTCTCGAGGGCGTTCGTCGAATGCTCGATGACGATGGGCGACGCGAACCACGCCGCCGCTGCCAGGGCGGCCACCTCCCGGCCGTCGGGGCGGCCGGCGAGGAGCGCGCATCCCAGCCGGTAGACCGCGAGCAACGACAGCCCGGCGATCAGGATCGACAGGGCCATGACCAGCGCCACGCCGGCTGTTTTATCGCCGCGTGCGACGAGAAAAGCCAGGGCGTCGATGAGCGTCGCCAGCGGCTGGACGCCGTTGGTGGGCATGGTGCCCGCCGCCGTCGACATACCCAGGCCGATCGCCATGTTGCGGGCGACGGTCAACATCAGGTAGCCGTCCTCTGTCGGCTGGCGGACGAGGAGGTCGCGGCCTTGTACGAGCGGCAGGATCCTAACGACGAAGCCGACGACGACCAAGCCACCGGCGACCAACCTCGTCCATGCGGAGGTCGAGACCGGTGTGGGCACGTCCGGCTTCGGCACGTTCGGATTCGGAAGGATCGCTGACGCCGGATCGGCGATCGGCGCGACGGCTCGGCTCACTCTCTCCCGCCTCGCCCGGCAAGATATGATCGTTGGCCGTGCAAGGCAATCGCGTCAGGCGGCCGGAACCCAGGCCACAGCGACGGCTTCGGGGGGAGCTTCCGGGAACTCTCGCGTGGCGCCGGCCAGCGCGCCGACCATCATGTAAGGGTAGGGGGAGAAAAGGCCGTTCGGTACCCAGTCCAGCGCTACCAACCCCAGCATGAGCGCGACGCCGCCCAGCAGGACGCGCTGGGGCTCTGACACCACCGCCTTGAGTCGGGACTGCATGAAGATGAGGGGGATCAACATCGGCCCGAACGTGGTGATGAACCCCACGAGGCCCATGATCCCGATCTGGATGACCCAGTAGCCGTCGGCGACCGCCTGGCCGTCCCAACCGCGCGGCGCGAAGTTCCGGCCGTACTGGCCCCACCCGAACAGCAGGTGCTGGCGGGCCTTCTCCAGCAGCAGGTTCTCGTTGAAGAATCGGAACTCGAGTGACTCGGTGCGATCCTCTCCCGCGATGGCGCGGACTGTATTGAGGATGTGCTCGGTCGGGACGAGCTCCCAGGTCCGCAACAGCGGATAGAGACCCACCAGCACCGCGAGGATCAACGCAATCCGGACGTGCAGCCTGGGCTTGCTCCAGAGCAACAGCGGCACCGCCAAGCCGGCGAACATGATGGCGCCGAAGCTCCGGCAGAAGATCAGGACCAGGAGGAGAAACCACCCCAGCCACTTGGCTTGCATCCCGAAGATCTTCGTCCCGACGCGACCGAGGATGAACGCCGAGCAGGTGCCGACGAAGAAGAACCGGGCCAGCGACAACCCGTGGGTCATGAAGACCATGGGACGGTAGCCGCCCTCTCGAACGGTCTGGCTGAAGTCGTGCTGGGAGTAGCCGTAGACCCAGAGGTGCAGGTTCGGGCTCATCCGCATCTCGAACGCGGCGAAGGGGGCGTAGATCAGCGCGGCGATCACCAGGGCCACCAGCATCGCCCGGAAGTCGCTCTCCTTTCGGAACAGCGCCCAGCCGATATAGAACGGTATCGAGATGAGGCAGGTGAACACCGCCGCCGAGTAGAGGCCGTCGGTCAGGTGGATGCCGGCGATCGGCGGGTGAAAGTGCCGCACCATGACCGGCATGCCGTTGGTCAGGCCGGTCAGGACGCCGCCCACCACGAGACAGAGCGCCAAGACGAGGAACCAGCGCTCCTTGCAGACCGCGGTGACCAGGGCGGGCCGCCGCAGCAGGCAGCCGATGAGCACGCAGAGGTAGGGGATGTTGTGCTTCTCCAGCGGCGGCAAGAGGGGGAACTTGAAATTGACCACCTCGGGAAGGAACATGTCGCCCGCCAGAATCGTGATGAGAGCGGCGCGCTGCGGCCGGAACACGAAGAAGAGGCTGATCGACACCGGGATCGACAACACCAGGGCGACCTGCGAGAAGAGGGTGAAACTTTCCATGTTGGAATCGCGCTGGCCGTCGACAGGGCGCCGCCGGGCCACTATATCGTCTCCCGACTCGGGGCGCGCGGTCCGCGTCGAGCCCTTTGATCCCGCCTTGCCCGCCTTGCCCGCCTTGCCCGCGTTGCCCGCATTGATGAGGTTGCAGGCATGTGCGGGATAGCGGGCGCTGTCGGCGCCATCGATCCGTCGGTCGACGAGGCGGTTCGCGCCATGGTCGCCGCGGAGACCCACCGCGGTCCCGACGACAGCGGCTCTTACCGAAGCGAGGGGAGCCCGGGCGTATCGCTGGGATTCCGGCGGCTGGCGATCATCGACCTCTCCATGGACGGCCATCAGCCCATGGTCGACGGCCGCGAAGGGAACGCCGTCGTGTTCAACGGCGAGATCTACAACTACGCCGGACTGCGCCAGCAGCTGCAGGCCGAGGGCTGCGAGTTCCGGTCGCGCGGTGACACGGAGGTCTTGCTCAAGGCCTATGCGCGCTGGGGAGCGGGCGCGCTGGAGCGCCTGCGGGGCATGTTCGGGTTCGCCGTCTACGATCCCCGGAGGCGTGAGCTCCTGCTGGCGCGCGATCGCCTGGGGATCAAGCCGCTCTACTACGCGATGATCAGGCGGCCCGGCGGCCCCGTCATGCTGTTCGCCTCCGAGCTGCGGGCGCTCTTGGCGACGGGGCTCGTCGAGCAGCGGCTCGACCCGCGTTCGCTGGCGACGTTCCTCTGGAATGGGTTCGTGGTCGGGCCCGGGACAGCCGTCGCCGGGATCTCGCTGCTCGGCCCCGGTGAGCTGATGCGGGTGGCGGTGGATCGTCCCGAGCCCAAACCGGAGCGGTACTGGTCCCTGGGCCCGCGCCCCAAGCTGGCCCGGCCCGAGGCGGTCGAGGGGTTGAAGCGGGCGCTCGACAGCGCGGCCGAACAGCACCTGGTCAGCGACGTACCCCTCGGCGTGTTCCTGTCGGGCGGGATCGACTCGAGTGCGGTCACGGCGCTGGCGGTGCGCGCGGGCGGTCGGCGCGTCAAGACGTTCCACGTCGGTTTCGAGGAGGCGGGGTTCGACGAGTCCGATTACGCGAGGCGGGTCTCCGCGGCGCTCGGGACCGAGCACCTCGAGCTGCGCCTCACCCAGGAGCGGTTCCGCGCCGACCTGGCCGGCGCGCTGTCGAGCCTCGATCAACCCACGTTCGATGGGATCAACACCTACTTCGTGAGCCGGGTGGTGCGCGAGGCCGGCTTCACGGTCGCGCTGGCGGGCACGGGCGGCGACGAGCTGTTCGGGGGGTACACGAGCTTCGTCGACCTGCCGAAAGGTCGCCGGGCCGCGAGCGCCGCGCGCATCGTGCCCCGGGAGCTCCTGCGCCGCGCCGCCCGGCTCGTCAGCCGCCTCAAGGCGGGCGCCGCCGGCGAGGTGCCCCCCCAGACCCGCTGGGGCAAGCTCGGTGATCTGCTCGCCACCGGCGGTGACGCCGTGGCCGCGTACCAGGTGTCCTACGGCCTCTACACCCGGGAGTTCCTGGCGGCTATGGCCGACCGATCGACGCTCGAACGCGCGCCGGACGGCCTGCCACCCGATCGGGCCAGCGCGCTCGCGCAGGCGATCGAGGGGACCACGGCGCTCAGCGCGGTCGGGCTCCTGGAGCTCGCGCTCTTCGTCGGCGAGCGGCTATTGCGCGACACGGACGCCGCCAGCATGGCGGCTTCACTGGAGGTGCGGGTGCCTCTGCTCGACCACGAGGTGGTGGAGGCCGCTCAGGCGGTGGAAGACGACGATCGGTTCCGCCCGCTCGGCGGCAAGCAGCTGTTACGAAGGTTGGCGATGCCGGACCTGGACCCGGCGCTCTTCGATCGGCCGAAGGCGGGGTTCGTGCTCCCGATCGAGGTGTGGGCCAAGGACCAACTGGCAGGCGAGATCGAAGCGCTGTTCGCGGATCGCGTGCTCGTCGAGGAGGTCGGCCTGCGGCCCGAGGCGTTGGGCAGATTGTGGCGCGCGTTTCGGGCCGGGGCGCCTGGTATCTACTGGTCCCGGATCTGGGCGCCGTTCGTCCTCCTCCACTGGTGCCGGCAGCATCGAATCCGGCTATCCTAACCGCCGATGGGTCGCCGCTATCTCCTCGTCTCTCCGTGCAGAGACGAAGCCGAATATCTTCAGATCACCATCGACTCGGTCGCGGCGCAGAGCGTGCTGCCCGCGCTGTGGTTGATCGTCGACGATGGCTCCACCGACGAGACGCCCGAGATCCTGGCGCGCGCGGCCGCCAAGTATCCGTTCATCCGGGTGGTCCGGCGCGACAACCGCGGTCACCGATCGGTCGGCCCCGGCGTCATCGACGCGCTCTACCACGGCCTGTCGCTCGTGAACCAGGACGACTTCGACTATCTGTGCAAGTTCGACTGCGATCTGGAGCTCGGGCCCCGGTACTTCGAACGCACGATGGAGCTCTTCGAGCAGGATCCTTGGCTCGGCACGCTGTCGGGCAAGCTCTACCTCCGCTACGGGAGCCGCGAGGTGCGCGAGCGGACGGGCGACGAGAACTCGGTCGGCCCGGTCAAGTTCTTCCGGGTGGCCTGCTTCAAGGCGATCGGCGGCTTCGTCCGCGAGGTCTGCTGGGACGGCATCGACGGCCACATGTGCCGCATGCGCGGGTGGGTGGCCCGGTCCGTCGACGATCCGGAGCTGCGGATCATTCACTTGCGGCAGATGGGTTCGAGCCACGTGAGCCTCTGGAACGGCCGCAAGCGCTGGGGGCGCGGCAAGTACTTCATGGGCTCGACGCCCACCTACATGGCCGCGGTGGCGCTCTACAGAATGGCCGAGCGGCCTTATCTCTTGAGCGGGATCGGGATCCTCTGGGGCTACGTCAAGGCCCACATCGACCACGCCCCGAGGATGGAGGACGGCGCGTACCTCGCGTACCTGCACCGGTTCGAGCGCGAGTCGCTCCTGTTCGGGAAGACCCGAACGGCGGACCGTTACCACGACAGGATCCGCCGCCAGGCGCCTCCCGGCCCGAGTCAATAGTCCAAATCAATAGCCATGAGTAGTCTCGGCGTCGTCGTCATCGGACGCAACGAAGGAGAGCGGCTGCGGGCCTGCCTGCAGTCGGTGGTCGGCAGCGCCGACATCGTCGTTTACGTCGACTCGGGGTCGACGGACGGCAGCCTGGAGCTCGCCCGAAGCATGGGTGCGCTGGTCATCGAGCTCGACCAAGCGACGGCGTTCACCGCGGCGCGTGCCCGCAACGCGGGTCTGACACGCCTTCAAAACGCCGCTCCGGCCATCGAGCTCGTCCAGTTCGTGGATGGCGACTGCGAGGTCGATCCGCACTGGCTCCAGCGCGCCGAGCGCGAGATCCGGGCCGACGGACGCTTGGCCGTGGTGTGTGGCCGTCGCCGCGAGCGCCATCCCGAGGCGTCCATCTACAACCGCCTCTGCGATTTCGAGTGGGACACCCCGATCGGACAGGCCGACGCCTGCGGGGGAGACGCGCTGATGCGGGTCGAGGCGGTGAAGGCCGTCGGCGGATATGACGACTCTCTCATCGCCGGCGAGGAGCCGGACCTCTGCCTTCGCATGCGGCGGCTCGACTGGCGCGTGCTGCGCATCGACGCCGAGATGACGGTCCACGACGCAGCGCTGACTCGGTTCGGCCAGTGGTGGAAGCGGAACGTGCGTGCGGGCCACGCCTACGCCGAGGGCGCGGCGCTTCACGGACGTCGCGCCGAGCGACACTGGGTTCGCGAGACGCGGAGCAATTGGTTCTGGGGCGCGTGCGTTCCTGCGGTGGCCGTCGGCTCGGCCCCGGTGACGGCCGGACTCAGTCTTGCGCTCCTCGGGGCCTACGGCGCTCTCGGTGCGCGCATCTATCTCTCGGCGCGGCGGCGCGGGATGCGGCCGGAGAACGCGCGACTGTTCGCGACCTTCTGTGTTATCGGCAAGCTGCCGCAAGCGCTGGGCCAAGGCGTTTATTGGTTCCGGCGAGCGACCGGACGTTCGGGCCGGATCATCGAGTACAAAGGGCAGGGCGCGGGCGCCGCCCAACTGTGATGTCCGCCCCCCTGTTTCGTCTGAAGAAACGGGCTGAAGGGTAGACCCCGATAACCGAGAAATGTGTTAGATACCGAGGGGCGAGGAGATGGACATCCCAGAGGGGCCGCGGTCACCTCAGGAGGCCGAGCCGGGCGGGATCGTTCTCAACCGGACGACCGTCCTGACGGTCTCCCAGCGGGTCATCTCGCGAGCTGATCGCCCGGCGGCCGATCAAGGCCGGGAGCTCTCATCGGGGCTCGCGGTCGCCGGTGGTTCCGTGGTGCTCCCCGGCCTGCGCGCCGAGGAGCGGCTTCTCTTGGGGCTGGTCGACGGCCGCCTGTCGATCGCGCGCCTCGCGCGGCTCTCGGGTCTGTCGGAAGAGGCGACGTTCAAGTACCTGCGCACCCTTTGCCTGCGGCGGGTCCTCGTCCCGGTCGAGACCCACGAGGTCACGATCCGGGGCAGCAGCGGGAGCGGCGGCTTCCGACTCGGTCCCTACGAGGTGGACTCCAAGCTCGGACAGGGGGGGATGGGCGCCGTTTACGTCTGTCGGCGCACCGGCGCGGTCGGGTTCCGTCGCCTGTTCGCGGTCAAGGTGGTGCGAACCGACACGGGGCAGGAGCAGGCCGCCGAGCGGTCCTTCCTGAGGGAGATCCGCGTCGGCAGCCTCCTCGATCATCCCAACACCCAGGCGGTCTACGACGTCGGGACGTACAAGAACCAGCCCTATCTGGTCCTCCAGTTCATCGAAGGGATCAATCTGGAAGAGGCGTCGTTCGGGGAGCGGGTGCCGCCCGCGATCCTGGTGACGATCTTGCTCGACCTGCTGCGCGGTCTCAACGGCGCGCACGATCTGATGGACGAAGACGGACGGTGGTTGGGTCTCGTGCACTGCGACGTGTCTCCGCCGAACATCATGGTGGGCGTCGACGGCGTCGCGCGACTGACTGACTTCGGCAGCACGCGATTCACGGCCCTGGGCGAGTCCGGGAAGGCCGACCCGACCAACCTCGGCAAGCCGGCGTTCATGTCGCCCGAACAGC
>Ga0306920_100015102_pt1 | contig 10575 bp, 4 predicted proteins | sample flu12Cox44000170_FD_204666 | JGI IMG/M metagenome (GOLD analysis project Ga0306920, IMG submission 204666) | Lab enrichment of tropical soil microbial communities from Luquillo Experimental Forest, Puerto Rico - flux4day.12C.oxic.44.000.170 (v2)... | ecosystem: Environmental > Terrestrial >... | reverse complement strand
TCCGCAATCCATCCGTCGCCGTAGGCCGGCTTCCCAATCCCGTACACCGGCTAGAAAAAGTTCTAACGGTGTCCAGTCGCCCCGACTATTTTCAAAACCAAGCCCTTCGGCCAAAACGTCGAAGGGCTTTCTTATTGTGGCAAGCGGAGTTGCAGCTCAACGAACTTGTTCAACTCGCAAGGTGCGATAGGATGTTGGCGCGGGTGAAACGACGGAACTCCTTTCTTTATAGGATAATGCGTAGTTCAAATCCCGTCGCCGGTCAGGGGAGCGGCAAACCGATCTTTCGTGTTAGAATCGCTGGATGTGTCACGCGACCGGATTCGAGGGCGACCGTGGTCAATTTTCCACTACCCGATTGTCTTACTCGTCTCTTGGCAGCGGGAATCTGGCCGTCTGCAGAAGGGCCATCGATGAATGAGCAGCAGCTTCGTCCCATCATCTCCACAGATCGCGTGCGGAGGTTTGCAGCGGAAGAGACGCTTATCTGCCTGCAGCATCCGCCATTCCCCACCATCGCCGAAGTGCGAGTGGCAGGCGGCGCAGGTGATTTTTGGGAGCGGTTCGGCATCCGGAAATTCTTTCAACCCGCATTGCCGTCAGGCACGAAAGCCTGACCTAAACCTCGAACGCCCCAATGTCGGTGAATTCGCCGGGCAGATCGCGGCGGGTGACGCCGCGCTGGTCGGTGAGGGGGGCCAGGCCGCTATCGGCTTGGCCGATGGCCGGGCTTCCGGCAAGGAGGGCCATCGTCATGGTGGGGCCGCCATTATTCTGCAGCGGGCCGAGCATGGCGTTGATGACGGGGCTGCTGAAGCCGCCGACGATGTTGCCGTTGTAGATGTTTGCGCCAGTGCCGTTCCCGATCAGGTTGTGGTCGGCCGTGCTGAAGACCCCAAAGACGTCTGCTCCGCGGGCCTGTTCGGTGGATCCCTGGACCGTGCCCACGGTGTTGCCAGCGACGATGGTGTTGACGAGGGTGACATTTACAGGAGCCAGCGCGACGGCAATTCCGCCGCCATACCCGACGGCCCGATTGAGGCTGATGGTGCAGTTGGTCAAACTGGCGGATCCGGAGCTCACATAGAGACCACCCCCCAGCCCGGGATCAATGTAGCCGTCTGCGATATCGCCGGCGAGGGTGCAGTTCGTCAAGGTGGCCGAGCCGCCGGCTGAATAAATCCCGCCGCCCATTCCGGAGGTGGCGGAATCGCCAGACAGAGTACAGCCGCTGGCGGTCAGCGTGCCCGTGTTGAAAATGCCGCCGCCCCCGAAGTAGTCCCCGGTGCCGTCTGAGACATCCCCCGACAGCGTGCAGTCTGTCATTGCGAGCGTGCCCTCGTTGAAGATACCGCCACCCTGTCCGCTTCCGCCGACGATACCTGCCACGTGGCAGTTGGAGATGGCGCTGACCGTCAGATTGCTTCTGCCGGCGTTGTAGAAGCCCGCGCCTAAGCCCGCGGAATCGCCGGAAATGTTGCACGCGCTGAGGGTGACGGTCCCTCCGAAGTCGTTATAGATGCCGCCGCCGTTATCTGCACGCGAGTTGGAGATTGTACAGGCGCTGACTGTGAGGTGGCTTCCGCCAGCGTTGAAGATGCCCCCTCCCTGGAAACTGTCCCCGTTGCTGATCGTCAGGCCCGTCAGGACGACTGGCTGGCTGGCGGTGACGTCGAACACCCGCGAGTGATTCCCGCCGCTGATCGTCAGTTGCGAGGCGCCCGGGCCCTGGATCGTCAGTCCCTTGTTGATGAGCAGTTCGCCGCTGGTGAGCGTGATGGTCTGACCTTTGAGGCTGGAAGCGAAATTGATCGTGTCGCCGCTTTTCGCGTGAGCGATCTCGTCCCGCAGCGAGCCGTGTCCGCTGTCGGCGGCTATCGTCACCGTCAGCGCGCTGAGTAGCCGGCGACTCTCGAGAGTCTGGACCTGGGCTGCCTGGATCCCGAATGGCGACAGCCATTCGCGCCGGCGGGTTCGATGAGAGCGAGAATGGCCGGAAATTTGCTGGAGCAGCCGATTGATGAGCGACATGGTTTTTCTCCGTGAGTTAAGGGCGTCAGCCTTTCCAGGATGACTGCAATGTGGCATCACGCGTCGCTGTCGGAATCTTGGCCAACACGCGTGGCCCCCGCCGTGCGAGGGCCGGCGCGCTGGCTTTCTTGCAGCATGGCGAAATTCGATTCCGCATCGCCGTCAGGCTCGAAAGCCTGACGGACACGCGCGGGATCGATCAATCCACCACAGTGATATTCCCGGCGACTATCGGGACGCCGTCAATTTCGTCCGCCATGCCAGTCCCGCTGTTGTCGGTGAAGGTGTGTATGACGATGGTCCCGATATCGCTCGGAAACACCGAATGCACGACGACGCCGGTGACGGTGGCGCTATTGCCGTTGAATACGATGTCGGTGACCTCGATGAACCACGGGACGGCGGGCCCGCCGGGGGTTGAGGGGATCACATCGCCGACCCAGACCATCGACCCCTGGGGCACGCCGCTGGCGTCCAGCCAAGCGTCAACGCTGATCAGGCTGTCGAGGAGGGGCTCGGGCTCTGGGACCCTGCCGTGCCCGCGGACGCTGTGTGCGCTGGCAATGGCTGGGGAGAGGCCGCACAGCAGCAGCACCACGAAACCGCATTTCACGCCGCATCGAACGAAGTTGCGCAACCTGTTCATGAGTCGTCTCCTTGTGGTTTGCGGTACAATGAGAAGACCTGCGTTCCCGGCGCGCAAACCGAGCGCCGGGGCGAGGTCACAAGGCCGGTGAGGGATCTGCTTCGCAGGCGAGACCTCACCGGCCGCTCTTTTGCAGGTCAGACTTTCCAGGCTGACTGCAATGTGGCACCAAACGCCTCTGTCCGAAAACGAGCCAATACGCTTGCCCACGGTCGATCGCCAGCGGATTCGCTGGCTGGTTCGCCGAAGGGGCGCTTGTCCCCGCATTACAGTCATGCTCGAAAGCCTGACGTACGACAGGGGTCAAAGAACCGCGTTTCTCCACTTCTCAATGCGAGAGTTGGCGGCAAACGGCCCGATCGGACGCTGGGATTTTTCGTTTTTTTTGCGTCCCTGGGGCAGGTCGCGGGTTTGCCGGAGATTTCCGACCGGCGTTCGAGTTGGAGGCAGTCGCTGCCGCCGTCTGCACTGCAACGGGGTGCCAGGTATGAGCCGGGGGTAACGCAACGCGCATCCAATCTTCACCCCGGCGGGCCCGGTGGGGTGAGAGCGCGGTCGCAAATAGGGAATGGTCCGCCGCCGGAACCAGCGCCAGCGAACACGCGGACGATTGCGCGGGATCAGTCAGGAGCGCCGCTGCGCTGCCTCACAGGGTCGATGCGGGCTCGCGTCTGTCTGACGCTTTCCCGACGACGGACGTTTGACGCGGCAGGCAAGCCCCGCGGCCCAACGCTTCGCGATCCTCCGTCCTCTAACTTCTTCACCTCAGTCGTCCCTCGCATGCGGCTGGAACGCCTGACCTATTTGCCTGCCGCTTTCGCTTTTCGCTCGAACTCTTGCAGCAGCGCGTCAAAATCTTCGCGGCCGCGGAGCGAATCGAGCCGCGTGTCGGTCTTCAGCCAATCCACGGTCTGGAAGCCTTTGGCAATCGCCTGCCGCAGATCGGCCATCGCTTTTTCCGGCTGATTCAATTCGGCCAGCGCCACAGCGTGCCACCACCAGCCCTCGCCCCCCTCCGGCCATTGATCGACAACCTTTCCGAAATCTGCCGCGGCCTTGTCCCACTGCTTGAGGTTGAGGAAGGAGTGGCCGCGGTGCCACCAGTTCGTGTGCACTTCGGGAGCAAGTTCAATGGCCTTGGAAAAATCGGCGACAGCTTCGTCCCATTGTTGCCGGTGGAAGTGAACGAACGCCCGGCCGGACCAGCTCTCCCAGACGTCCGGTTTCAGTTCGATGGCTTTCGTAGATTCGGCGATGGCATTGTCCCACTCGACATCAGCCTCGACCTGCTTGCCTTGCCGCGCGAAGATGAGCGCCAGTTCGCTGTGGCTTCGAGCCAGGCGCCGGCGGTACTCGATGTTTTGCAGGTCGTCGGCCACGAGCTGCTCGTAGACCGCGAGGGCCTGGCGAAATGCTCCTTCGGCTTCCTGAGGACGGTTCCTGCTGGTCATCAGCGAGCCGAGCTTCCACTGAGTAAAACCCTGCTCGACCCGATAGAAGGCATTTCCCGGGAAATTGGCAGCCAATATTTCGAAGACCAGCAATGAGCCGCGGATTGCGTTTTCCGCCTGGTTGTCGCGGCTGGCAGCGGTCAACTGATCGGCGACTTCCCAAAGTTTATGGCCGAGCTGCAATCGGGGATCCTCGTTGCTGGACGACGGGTCCACCTGCTTTTCCCACAGGGCCAGAGTCTCGGGAGCGCGCCCGGCGAAGGTGAGGAGCCAGGCCAGCTCCAAAGTCAGTCGCGGCGACCCGGGATTGGCCTCGGCGAGTTTCCGGCAGGCTATGATGAACTGCCCAAAACCTTTCTCGCCCTCTGCAAGGCGGCCGGTTTCTTGAAACGAATCGGCCAACTTCTGCCAGGCAGCAGGATTCAGTTCGATAGCCCGGCGATAGGCGGCGACGGCCTCGTCGAGTCGGCCGGATTGGAACAGGGCGTCGCCCAGACTCTTGCTGGCCGCAGCATTGTTCGGATCGAGCTCAAGCGCCCGTCGGAAGCTGGCGGCGGCCTCGTCCCATCGGCCGACCTCGAATAGCGCGGTGCCCAGGCCATTGTGGGCCGCAGCCAATCGCGGATCGAGCTCCAGCGCCTTTTTGAAGCTGGCGACGGCTTCGTCGAATCGTTCCTGACTTAAAAACACGGCGCCCAGACCGCTGTGCGCCGCCGTGAATTTCGGATCGAGCTCGATGGCCCGCTGGTAGCTGCTGACGGCTTCTTCGGCTGCACCCTGTTTCGCCTGGACGTCCCCCAGGTTCCTGTGGAAGAGAGCCCTTTTCGGATCGAGATTGAGCGCCTTTTCAAACCAGGGGCGGGCCTCGTCGAATTCTCCGAGCAAGAGCAGCATTCCGCCGACGTTGTTGCAAGTCACGGCATCTTTCGGATCCAACTCAATGACTTTCCGGTACCAGCCGACGGCCTCGTCTTTCTTTCCCGATAGGAACAACGCACCGACGAGGCTCATGAGGGTCGGGACATTGTTCGGCTGCAGCTCGACCGCTTTGCTGTAATCCGCGGCGGCCTCGGCCCAGCGCTGGAAGTGCGCGTGAATCGCTCCCCGCTCAGTCCACAGCGGCCCGGCGGAACCCGGATGTGCGTCAATCGCCCGCGAGAATTCGGCCAGCGCCAGATCCAGTTGGCCGAGGGCGACGCGAGTCCGCGCCAGGTTCTGCCGCGCCTGAGTCGCTCCCCTCGGCTCGAGCTCTGCGGCCCGCGAGAAGTCGGCGGCGGCCAATTCCATCTGTCCCAGGCGATGATAGCAGACACCGCGGTTGTTCCAGGCCGCCCATTGGCTGGGGTCCAGTTCGATGGATTTGGAGTAATCGTGAAGCGCTTTCTCGTGCTCATTCGCATCCGCATAAGTGTAAGCCCGGTTCCACCACACGTTGGGGCTATCGGGCTGCACATCGACGGTCCGGCTGTAGGCGGCGACCGCATCGGGGATCTTTTGGCACGACCGCCGGACCGATCCAATGCGCGACCAGGCATCAACCAGTTCGCTCCGGCCGCGCTCCGCGGCCGGGAAATCCTCGCTCAGCGCCTGGAGCAGATCGCTGGCGCGTTTGCAGGCGGCGATTGCTTCGGGGAGTTGTTTGACTTCCGCAAACAGGCCAGCCAGGCGCCCTTCCACAACCGCGGCGCGCAGCCGATATTGAGGGACATTCGGGTCGGCTGTGGCAAGCTGCTCGAAAAAGGCCACCAGATGCTTGTACAACTGCTCGGGACGGTCGTGTTCTCCACGCGCCAGGAGGCTCTGTCCCAGGCTGGAGTATTTGTCGACGAGCGACTTCTGATTGCCGTCCGGCACGTGCTGGTATAGATCGACCGCGCGCCGGAGGGCCTCGCCAGGTTCGCCTGTCGCTGCGGGCGAGCCTTCGATCAGGCTGGCGACGAGCCAGCTTCGGGCCAGCTCTCGGCCGTAATCCCTCACCTGCGGAAACCGCTCGACCAACACTTCGAGGCGCACTCGGGCCGATTCACACGCAGCCATGGCTTGTTCGTCCGCCCCGGCCGCCCAGAATTGATCGGCGGCGTCGAGTTGCCGCGCCGGGCTGAGCGGGTCCTCGGGATCGAGCTCGGTCCGCGGCGCGGTTGCTTCGGACGGGCGCAGCGCATGCCGCAGACGGACTTGACCATCGACGCTGTTTGTCGCCAGCAGGCTGCCGTCGCGCTTGACCACCGCGCCGTTGACCATCGACTGATGGTCGTGGAACGTCAGCAGCTCTTGTCCGGTCGTCATGTCCCACAGCCGCACTGCGCCATCTTGGGTGCCGCTCACGACCGTCTGGCCGTCGTCGAAAAAGTTGACGAGGGTCACCACGTCTCCGTGTCCGCGGAGCGAGCCCTGCAACGTGCCGTCGTCAGGATTCCAGAGCTTAAGCGTGCCGTCGCTGTTGGCCGTCGCCAGGAGCCGGCTGTCGGGGGAGAAGGCGAGGGCCGTCGTCCAGCTCGAGCCGGCGGCGATACTCTTGAGCAGCGCTCCCGTGCGGGCATCGAACACGTTCACGGTCCCGCCCAACATGGCCGCCCCGAGGCGCTTCCCATCCGGCGCGAACGCGATGACGTATGCGTAGTGCTGCGCGGGCGCGGTGAACAGCAGTTTGTTGCCGGGAATGTCCCAGACCGGCAGCGTCTCGAGGGCGGCCACTGCGAGGGTCTGGACGTCAGGCGAAAACAGGACCCGATACGCGGGGGGCCTCTTCAAGGGCGCGGTTCGCGCCACTTCGGCGCCGGTCGCCACGTCCGTGACTTTGACGGTTTTGTCGGGGTGGTTCGTGGCGATCAAGCGGCCATCCGACGACAGCGCGCTCGTGACCGATTCGCCTTCTTCCAGGGCCCACGACCTGGCCTCCCGGCCGCTCGGAAGGTCCCAGAACTTGACAATGGACGAGCCTGCCAGCAGCGTCTGCTCGTCCCTGGAAAATGAAACGAACTTCGATCCGCCGGCGACGGTCAGGATTTCGGGGGCTGCCGGCGCGGTGCTGTCCCAGATCTTGACAATGTTCTCACTGGCCGCCGCCGTGACCAGGAATCGCCCATCGGGGGAGAAACGGGCGTGCTCCACCGTTCCCGTGTGGGTCGGCGAGCCGTAGGTCGTGATTTGCGGAAGCCCGCTGAGGAGGTCATAGAAGAGAACGGTGCGATGATTGGATACGGCCAGGAAGCGGCTGTCGGGCGTGAAGGCAATCGTTCCGATCCACCCGACGACGCCGCGTCCCTTCAGCCCAACCCATTCTTTCCCGGTCTCCACGTCCCAGACGTACACGCCCGAGTGCGAGGGCCGGCCGGACACCAGTTTTTCCGGGGCCACCGGTGCCGCGGCGGCGCCCGCCCCGGCATCGATGGGTTCGATGCGTTCGACCTGACTGGAATCGGCGCTGTTGTCGAGTGCGGCGGCCGCCAGCAGAACGCCGTCAGGTGAAAAAGCGATCGATGTGACTTCGTGAACGAGGTTCTCATGGGTGCGGACTTTCGTCCACGACCGGCCGTCGCGCAGCCAGACCGAGACGTACCGGTTTCCACCAGCGGCGAGCCGCGTTCCATCGGAGGCAATTGCCACGTGCCAGACCTCGGTGGCCGGGAGAGTCGTCACGAGTTCGCGTTGTTCCACGTCCCAGATCGAAATCCTTCCCAGGCGCCCGGCGGAACTGACGGACGCCAGCAGCTTTCCATCGGGAAAGAACACGACCTCTGCAATCGGAACAGCGTGTCCCAGCGTCGCCAGGAATTCCTGCTCTTTCCAGTCCCAGAGTTGGATCCCGCGGGTCGTGGCGACAGCCAGTTCCCTGCCATTGCGCGAAAACGACAGCGCCTTCCCGTCGAACGGAAACATCAGCGCCTCGCCGCCCTCCCAAAAAAACTTCAAGAGCTCGCCGTCGCGCAGCAGAAGCCGGCCGATGGCGGCGCCGCTCTCGGCGTCGGCAAGCATCACCTCACGGTCGTCGCCGGCAATCGCCATTGTCCGGCCATCGGGAGCAAAAGCGATTGCCGTGGGCGGGCTGTCAGTCTTCAGCCACGTCCGCAGGCCGCGGTGGCACTTTCCCCAGAGGTAATACCACTCGAAACCGCGCAGGTCCTCCTCGTCGAAGCGGGGTCGATGGTTTTCGAGAAGCTCCAGGACCCGCGCCGTGTTCCCCTTTTCGAGGGCCTGCTGGGCCAGGTTCATTTGCGCGGCGTAGAACCGCCGGCGCGCCAGCTTCTCCTGGGTTTTGGCTTCTTTCGCATTGGCAGCCGCGTTGTTCCGCTCCGTTTCGGCGGTCTGCAGGGCATTGCCTTTATCGATCAGCGCCTGGCCCTTTTGCTGCAAGGCTTTTTCCTTCTCGCCCAGCGCTTCGTCTTTATCCCTTAAGGCGCGGCCTTTCGCGTCCAACGCCATCTGTTTCTCGTTGCTTTCCTTGCGCACCAGCGCATTGCTCACCGCCAGGGCCACGACGGAGACGAGAAGGGCGACGGTCACCGTCGCGCCAACCGCGAACGATCCCTTGTTCCGCCGGGCGAACTTTCGCAGGCGATAGGCCGCCGAAGGTGGACATGCGGCAACCGGCTCGTCGAACAGGTACCGCTGGATATCGAGCGCGAAGCCGTTGGCGGTCTCGTACCGCCGATTGCGGTCTTTTTCCAGGGCCTTCATCACGATCCAGTCGAGGTCGCCGCGGACGAGCTGGCTCAGCTTGCGCGGTTCGGTTTTCCGCAGGGCGGCGATGGAGGCCAGCGAAGTAGGTCCCGCCTGCCGGGCGGGACCTGTGCGCGACGCAGCGCCTTCGGTGTCCGAGGTCCGGCTCGGCAAGTCGGACCTACTGAGCTCACTCAGCCGCGTGCTCGGCTTGGGCGGCTCCTCCTCGCGGATCATGCGCCGGATTTCGTCGAACGCGGCTGATTTGAGCCGCTCCTTATCGAACGGAGTCGTCCCGGTCAGCAGTTCGTACAATAGCACGCCCAACGAATAGATGTCGGTCCGCGTGTCGATATCGAGTCCGCTCAGCTCGGCCTGTTCGGGGCTCATGTAAAGCGGCGTCCCGATCATTTGCGCGAAGCCGGTGAAGAGCGTCTTATCGGTGAGCTGCTGGCCTAAGGCCTTGGCGACCCCGAAGTCGATCACCTTGACGACGGGCATGCCGTCGTGCTTCGTCACCAGCACGTTACTGGGCTTGATGTCGCGGTGAACGATCCCCTTCTGATGCGCGTGCTGGACCGCGTGGCAGACCGGAACGAACAGCTCCAACCGTTCGCGCGGGGTGAGCTGGTGAGCGTCGCAATACTCGGTGATCGGCATCCCGCGGACAAGCTCCATCACGAAGTAGGGCCGGCCCGATTCAGTCGCGCCCGCATCCAGCACCTTGGCGATGTGAGGATGGTCCATCAGCGCCAGCGCCTGCCGTTCGGCTTCGAACCGGGCGATCACCTGGCGGGTGTCCATGCCGGGCTTGAGGACCTTGAGCGCCACCTTGCGGCGGACCGGGTGCTGCTGCTCGGCCATATACACGATGCCGAAGCCCCCTTCGCCAATCTGCTCGAGCAGCTTGAAGGGGCCGATCTGGGCGCCAGGCCCCTCGCGAGTCGGCGGTTCGGCGGGCATGTCGAGGGTTGGGGAAAAGGCTGCCGGCGGGACCTCGAGAAAGCTGGGATGGTCCTCGTGCTCTTTGAGCAGCACCGCGACGCGATCGTGAAGCGCCTCGTCGTCGCCGCACACTTGTCGCAGATAGTCGGCGCGGGCCTGCGGCGAGGTAATCTGACAAGCGACCTTGAAGATCGCCTTTTCATCAAGGGGTTTGAAGGTCATGGATCGTTCGCAGGCAACGGGAATTTCGTCTCAGCACTTCTCAATGCGAGAGCGGGCGACGAACGGCCCGATCGAATGGTGCAAATCGTCGGCTTTTTTTCACTCCTGGTCATCGGTCGCGGCCTTCCCTGACATCTCGGCCCGGAGCCACGACTTGGCATAAGCCCAGTCCAGGTCGACTGTTGAAGGGGCCACACCCAGCGCGGCAGCCGCCTGATCGGTCGTCAGTCCGGCAAAGAACCGGAGCTTGACCAATTCCGCAACCCGCGGGTCCTTTGCGGCCAGTTTATCGAGGGCTTCGTTCAGGGCCAGAATGTCGAAATTCGGACCGTCGAGGATTGGCGCAGCGCGCTCCAGCGCCACGCGACGCAAACGGCCGCCTGCCCTCGGTCCCTGCTTTCGCCGCGCCTGCTCGACCAGGATTCTCCGCATCGCTTCGGCGGCGGCAGCGAAAAAATGGCCGCGACTGTCCCATTGCTGGTGGATCTCGGCCCCCACCAGGCGCAGATACGCTTCATGGACCAACGCCGTCGCCTGCAGGGTCTGTCCTGGCTTTTCCTGGGCCAGCCGCGCCGCAGCCAGTTTGCGCAATTCCTCATAAACGAGCGGCAAAAGCTGCTC
>Ga0306920_100015098_pt1 | contig 10576 bp, 8 predicted proteins | sample flu12Cox44000170_FD_204666 | JGI IMG/M metagenome (GOLD analysis project Ga0306920, IMG submission 204666) | Lab enrichment of tropical soil microbial communities from Luquillo Experimental Forest, Puerto Rico - flux4day.12C.oxic.44.000.170 (v2)... | ecosystem: Environmental > Terrestrial >... | reverse complement strand
CTCGGCGCCGGCTGAGACGACGCGAATGTCAGCATAGCCGTTCTTCAAGTAGTACTGCCGCACCAGCTCCTTATCGAGGGCCATCCTGTCCGGGTCGTAGATGTTCGTGCCCTTGATGAAGTCGAAGAGGCTCGATTGGGTGGTGGAGATGACGTCGCGCAGCTGGGTGTCGGTGAAGGCACGGTTGCCGATGAAGTTGATCGCCTTCACCTTGGTCGCTGCGCCCTCGTTGATCTCAAACACGACGTTGACGCGGTTGTCGTCGAGCTCGATGATTTTGGGGTCCACCGAAGCCGCATAGCGGCCCTGTCGGCGATAGACATCGAGGATTCGCTGCACATCGGCCTGGGCGCGGGCGCGGGTGAATACCGAGCGCGGCTTGAGCTGAACTTCGGCCGTGAGAGCGTCCTTGTCGACCTCGCGATTGCCCTCGAAGGCAACCTGATTGATCACCGGGTTCTCGACCACCGTGATGAGGACGCCTGGACCTTCGCGCTCGATGCGCACGTCCGCGAACAGGCCGGTGGCGAACAGCGCCTTGAGGGATTGATCGATCTTGGCCGGATCGTAGGCGTCGCCAACGGTGAACTTGAGATAGGAGCGAACGGTTTCCGGCTCAACCCGCCGATTGCCGGTCACCCGGATGTCCCGGATCGCACCTGCACTCTGCGCCTGGGCGGGTGACGCAAACTTCAACACCGGCTCCGCGGCGGTCACGGCCAAGAATGCCGCCGCGGCAACCAGGATCACGTGCCAGCCCCCCGACTTGCACATCCCTACTTTCGGCATTCGTCCCGTGTGCCTTTCGGTACGCCGTTCCCTCCACGCCCCCTACCCGTCGGCGTCGGGTGGGAGCTTACGCTTCCCGCTCCCGGCATAAGGCCCGGACAACACACCCCTTTCTACCCGGGACCTGCAGGCCGTCGCCCAAAGGTTTAACCGTTCAGCCATCCCCTCGCCAGTGGCAATATTACGTCCCTTCGCCGCCAATCCGACTGCAGAGCGCAGGCTGCCTTACTTTCATCCAAATTCCAGCTCCGGCCCTGCCCCCAGCGAGCGGTGAGGCCCCGGCAATTAGCCGCCAAGCCTGCCGATCCCCCAGGGCCTGGGCAAACGCGCACCCTGCACAAACCCCCCCGCGCCCAACCCCAAGGGGTGCGCGCGCAAGTTGCCCCGCTTCTAGCCGATCCCTGACAGCCATCGCCGGACGATGCCCAGGTCGTTCCAGGTTGCAAACATCATCAGCATGAGCACGACGGCCAGTCCGATGCGGAAGCCGATCTCCTGGGTGCGCTCGCTGAGCGGCCTGCGGCGGATGCCCTCGATCAGGTAGAACAAAAGGTGACCTCCATCCAGCAGGGGAATGGGGAAGAGATTGATGAGCCCGATGCTCACCGACAGCACCGCCGTGAGATTGAGCAGCGGCACGAGCCCCGCGCTGGCGACCTGCCCCGAGATCTCGGCGATGCCAATGGGCCCGCGCATCTGGTCGGCAGACTCCAGTCCGACGATGACATCGCCAAGGTAGGAGAGCGTGCGCGAAATGATGAACACCGTCTCCTTCACGCCCAATGCGACCGACTCGAGCGGGCCGTAGCGCTTGAATTCCCATTCGGCCTGGGTGGGATTGCGGCGAATGCCGATCACGCCCACGCGCAGCTTGTTGCCGAAGCGGTCGGAGATCTCGCGGCGGGCGGGCGTCGCCTTGAGCGTCAGGAGCACGCCGCCGCGGTTGACCTCGAAGGTCAGCTCATGGTCGGCGCTGGCGCTGACGATGCGCTGCATGTCGGCGAATGTTTCGATTGCCTGCCCGTCGATACTGATGATCACGTCGCCGGGCTTGAATCCAGCGGCAGCGGCCGCGCCGTCAGCTACCAATTCGTCGACGCGGGGCGCCGTCACCTGCACGCCCACAAAGGTGAACGTCAGCGCGAAGATGACGATCGCGAGCACGAAATTGGCGAGCGGCCCGGCTGCGACGATGGCGGCGCGCCCCGCCAGCGGTTGGGTCTGGAAGGCGCCGGCGCGCTCGGCCGGCGTCATCCTCTCCAGCGCCGCCCGCGATGGCACGCTGGCGCTGTTGTCGTCGTCGAGGAACTTGACGTAGCCCCCAAGCGGGATCCAGGCAAAGCGCCAGCGCGTGCCGTAGCGGTCGTAGAACCCGAAGATCTCGCGCCCGAAGCCGATCGAGAAGGCCTTGACCTTCACCCCGCACCAGCGCGCCACCAGGAAATGGCCGAGCTCGTGAATGAACACCACGATTGTAAGCACGAACAGGAACGGCAGCAGGACGGACAGGACGTTGCCGATCCCACCCAGTCCCTGACCGAATATGCCCATCGCCCGCAGCCTCCTGAAGCCATCACGTTGGCATCACATTGGCATCATTCACATTGGCATCATTCACATTGGTATCATATTGGCATCATACAGCGTTCCGGTCCTTAGGGAACCGGTGGCAACTGATCCCTCCCCAGCACGTTCAGCGCCAACCGGCGCGCCGACGCATCTGCCGCCAGCACGCCATCAAGATCGGTGGCCTCGCCAAGCAGGCCCTTTGCTTCTGCCAGCTCGAGCGTCTCGGCCACAAGTTGGGCGATTTGAAGGAACCCCAGCCGTTTCCCCAGGAATGCCTCCACCGCCACCTCATTGGCGGCATTGAGCACCGCCGGCGCCATGCCGCCCCGTTGCATGGCCTGACGTGCCAGGCCCAGCGCCTGGAAGCGCTGCTCGTCGGGACGCTCGAAGCTCAGCTGGCCAATAGCCACCAAATCGAGGCGTTTGGTCGGCGCCGCCATGCGCAGCGGCCAAGCCAAACTGACGGCAATCGGGGTGCGCATGTCGGGGCATGCCAGTTGCGCCAGCATCGAGCCGTCCCGATATGCGACGAGGGCGTGGATGATCTGTTGCGGGTGCACGACCAGCTCGAGCTGATCTGCCTCAACAGGAAAGAGGTGATAGGCCTCGATGAACTCGAGACCCTTGTTCATCAAGGTGGCCGAATCGATGGTGATCTTGCGCCCCATCGACCAATTGGGATGGCGCAGCGCTTCCTCCGGTGTCGCCCGCGCGAGCCGTTCGGGGCTCCAGGTGCGGAATGGGCCGCCCGAGCCCGTCAGGATGATGCGCTCGATGGCTTCTGGCTCGGCCGTCGCCAGCACCTGAAACACGGCCGAGTGCTCTGAGTCCACCGGGAGGAGCTCCGTCCCGGCGCTCCGCACCGCCTCCATGAAGATCTCGCCCGCCGACACCAGGCATTCCTTGTTGGCGAGCGCCACGCGGCGGCCCTGCCGGACGGCCGCCATCGTCGGGCCGAGCCCCGCAGCGCCGCTGATGCCCGCCATCACGCAATCGGCCGGACGTTCCGCCGCTTCGATCAGCCCGCAGGCCCCGGCGGCAACCTCGATGCCGCTCCCGGCGAGACGCTCCTTCAGCGCTCGATAGCGGCTGGGATCGGCGATCACCGCCAGTTGAGCGCTATGGCGCAAGGCGCACTCGGCCAACGCCTCGACGCTGTTCTGCGCCGTCAGCGCCACGACCTCAAACAGCTGCGGCGTGCGACCGACGAGGTCGAGCGTGCTGCTGCCGACCGATCCCGTCGCCCCCAGCACGCTGATGCGCCTGGGCGCGGGCATGGAGCCGGGGCGCGACGTCGCCGCCGGCACCACCGCTAGTTGTCTTGCACGCGCTGCCGACACGCCGCTCTCCATTCGCTACGGCCCGAGCAAAAGCGCCCGTGCGGGTGAATGCACGTTGATGACAAAGCTTGCGAGCCCTACTGCAGTTGCCGCCGCCACCAGCCCGTCCACGCGATCCATCACGCCGCCGTGGCCAGGGATGAGGTTGCTCGCATCCTTGGCACCGAAGCGGCGTTTGATCGCCGATTCGGCCAGATCTCCGGCCTGAGCCACTATCGACAGCAGTGCACCCGCCGTCGCCAGTCGCACCGCCGAGCCGTGCGCAACAGCCAACGAGAACAGGGCCCCGGCGATGGAACTCGCAACCAGGGCGCCGATGAAGCCGGCCCATGTCTTGTTGGGCGACACGCGCGGCCACAACCTCGGTCCACCGAGCAGCCTCCCGGCCAGGAAACCTGCCGTATCGGAGACGATCACGACGACGATGAGGAAGGCGACGGCAGTAAGCCCGAGATCCCTATCGGAGCGCAGCCAGATGAGGGCGACCGCCGGAAGGCCGGCATAGAAGACGCCGAGCCCCGAGAACAGGCTGTTGGCCCCCAAGCTCAGCAGCATGGCCAGGATGGCCCCGATGGGCAGGGTCAGGAGACCGAGGCCGACGAATCCTGCCGCGGCCAGCACCGCGGCCAAACCCGCGGCGCCGACGTGTACGGCGATGACGAGATCGGCCTCGCGGCCGTGCACCAAGCGTCCCCACTCCCAACTGAGCAGCATCGTGACGACCACCACCAGCACCGCAAACGGCAGCGCGCCGGAGAGCGTGCACACCGCAGCAACCACGCCCATCGCCCCACCCGAGGCGAGCCGCAGGGCGAAATCGCTGCCAAGGCGCGTGCGCACATCGTCGGTGGCGCCGGCGCCGTCTCCTGCCTCCTCGTCCTCGCCCATGCGAGCCTTTCGCCTCTTGCGGTCCCGTCAAACGGTCGATCGGGCCGTCACGCCGCCGAACCGCCGATTGCGTCGGCGGAACTCATCGATCGCCTGCTCCAAGAGCTCACGACCGAAGTCGGGCCAAAACGCGTCGAGGAACACGAACTCGGTGTAGGCTGACTGCCACAACAGGAAATTGGACAGGCGCAGCTCTCCGCTGGTGCGGATGAGCAGATCGGGGTCGGGCAATCCGTGCGTATCGAGCGCGGCCGACAGCGCCTCCGGCGTGATGTCCTGGGGCGTGATCTGGCCATCCAGAACGCGCTCGGCCAGCCGCCGCGCCGCCCTGGCGATCTCTCGCCGCGAGCCGTAGTTGAAGGCGATTTGCAGGTTGAGGGCAGCGTTGTCGGAAGTGAGCGCGACCGCCTCGTCGATGAGCCCGAGCAACTCCGCATCCACACGTTCGCGCTCGCCGATCACGCTGATGCGCACCCCGTTCTGATCGAGCTCGGCCAGATCGCGCCGGATAAAGCGGCGCATCAACCCCATGAGATCGTCGATTTCGCTCGCCGGCCGCGCCCAGTTCTCCGAGGAGAAGCTGTAGATGGTGAGGTACTGCAGGCCGAGCTCCATGGCGGCGCGCACCGTACGCCGCACGGCTTCCACGCCCATGCGGTGCCCGGCGGAGCGCGGCAGCCCCCGTTGCTCGGCCCAGCGGCCGTTGCCGTCCATGATGATGGCGACGTGGCGCGGACAAGGCGCGCTCTCGCGCCACGCCGCCGTTTGGTTGTGCTTGTTCATAAAGAAAGCGCTGGGCGGCTAGGTCGCACGTCTGCGGCCATCCGTGTACGGCGGAAGTTCGGGCCGGCGGCGGTAGGCTGCGGCATGGGTTGCGCTCATACCTGCTTGATCTCGGCTTCCTTGCTGGCAAGCACCTGATCGACCTCCTTGATCAGTCGATCGGTCAGCTCCTGCACCTTGGCCGAGCTCTTGTGGTGCTCGTCCTGGCTCATTTGCCCGTCCTTGTCGAGCTTCTTGAGCAACTCCATGCCGTCGCGCCGCACATTGCGCACGGCCACGCGCGCGTGCTCGGCGTACTTGTGAGCGACCTTGACCAGCTCCTGGCGACGCTCGGCGTTGAGGGCGGGGATCGGCAGGCGGATCAATGCACCCTCGGTCACCGGGTTGAGCCCGAGGTTGGCCTCGCGAATGGCCTTCTCGACGGCTGTCACCTGGCCCCGGTCCCAGACCTGCACCGAGATGGTGCGCGCATCGGGCGTCGACACGGTGGCCACCTGGTTGATCGGCAGGCGCTGACCATACACATTGACCACGACAGGATCGAGCAGATGCGTACTGGCGCGTCCCGTGCGCAGGCCAGCGAACTCCTTCTTGAGCGTCTCCATGGCGCCGCGCATCCGGCGCTCGAGCTCCTTGATGTCGAACTTGCCGGCGGCCATGACACGTTCCTCCGATCCGCTAGCGCCTCGAAATTGCCCCGACAGCCTCCCTATCTCGCGAAGCTCGCCGCCGCCTAAAGCCCCTCTGGACAGCCACCCGGGGGCCTCGGTTAACCCGAGATCACCGTGGCCGATGCCTCGCCGCGCAGCACCTTAAGAAGGTTGCCGTGCTCCTCGATCGAGAAAACAATTACCGGAAGTCTATTGTCGCGAGCAAGGGCGATGGCGGCCCCGTCCATCACCTTGAGGTCTCGGGAGAGGACTTCTGCATACGTGAGCTTGTCGTAGCGCACTGCGTCGCGGTGCTGCTTTGGGTCGGCCGAATAGACGCCGTCCACCTGCGTCGCCTTTGCCAGCGCCTCGCAGTTCATTTCCACGGCCCGCAGCGCCGCGGTGGTATCGGTGGTAAAGAACGGATTGCCGGTGCCGGCGGCAAAGATCACCGCCCGCTTGCATTCCAAGTGGTGCAGGGCCTTGGAGCGCACGAAAGCCTCGCAGATGGTCGGCATCGGGATGGCGGAGAGAACCCGCGCCGGCACCCCCAGCTGCTCCAACGCATTGTGCAGCGCCAAAGAGTTCATGACGGTGGCCAGCATGCCCATGTAGTCAGCCGTGGCTCGATCCATGCCGCTGGCGGCACCCGCCAGCCCGCGAAAGATGTTGCCGCCGCCCACCACGACGGCGATCTCTGCACCCGCGGCGATCGCATCCCTGATCTCGCCGGAGAGGCGCTGCACCACCGGCACATCAATGCCGTAACCGGACTTGCCCATCAGCGCTTCGCCGGAAAGCTTGAGGAGCAAGCGTCGGTAGTGCAAGCCTGATGAGGAGCCCATCCTCGCAACCTTGATGTTGCTCGCCCGTGTCCTGACCGTCACGACGCCCCTGCCGCGACACGCCGTGCCACGAAGCCCTGTGTCACGACACCCCATGTCACGACACCCCGTGTCATGACACCCCGCGTCACGACACCCCTGTCGCCCGGCTCAGGGCCGCTCATCGCGCCGCGCGCGCCGCGCGCTCTTAACCGCAGTTGCCAACACCGGGTCCGCCTCCGCGCGCCGCGCCGGCGCTGGAGCGTGCCCTAGCCCCCGCGCGGGCCTCGACCCTAGCCTGATTCGCATCGCCGCCCGTCACCGGTTGCCGGCCGCCTTCGCCACCTCGGCAGCAAAATCACCGTCCTTCTTGTCGATACCCTCGCCCAAGGCATAGCGGGCAAATCTGGTCACCTTGATGGGCGCACCTGCCGTCTTCTCGGCACCCTTGAGCACCTGCGCGACGGTTGCCTTGCCATCGCCGCCGGCGCCCAGGAACGTTTGCTCCATCAGCACCACCTGCTGGTAGAACTCCTTGCGCAGGCGCCCCTCAACCATCTTGGCGGCGATGTCGGCGGGCTTGCCGGAGGCCCTGGCCTGTTCGCTATAGACCGCGCGTTCGCGCTCGACGAGCGCGGGGTCGAGGTCCGCCGCAGTGATCGCCGCGGGCGCCGCTGCTGCGATGTGCATGGCAAGCTGACGCCCGACGCTGGCGAGCGTCGTCTTGTCGCCCTTGCTCTCGAGCGCCACCAGCACGCCGATCTTGCCGAGGCCCTCGGCGGCTTTGTTGTGCACGTACTCGGCAACGTGCCCCTCGCCGACCGACATGGCAGTGGTACGGCGCACGCTCATGTTCTCGCCGATGGTCGCCACCATCTCCTTGACGTGGTCAGCCACAGTGACCGACTTGCCGGGATAGGTCAGCCCCAGCAGCTTCTCAAGATCGCCCTCGGCCTTGTGTGCCAGCGTTGCGATATTGCGCACCATGTCCTGGAACCGCTCGTTGCGGGCGACGAAGTCGGTTTCCGAATTGACCTCCACCAGGGCGCCCGACCGGTCCGTGGCGGTGACGCCGATGAGGCCTTCGGCGGCGACGCGGCCCGCCTTGTTCGCCGCCTTAGACAAACCCTTCTTGCGCAGCCAATCGATCGCGCTCTCGATGTCGCCTTTGACCTCGGTGAGCGCCGTCTTGCAGTCCATCATGCCGGCGCCCGTCTTGTCGCGCAGCTCCTTCACAAGGCTCGCGGTTATCGTGGTCATGGATCGGTCCTTAGTCGGCCTTAACACTTGTTTGGTGCGTTGGGCGGGAGAATCGGAGCGAGACGGGAACCCATCCGCCAGAGCGCACTCCTCTCCTCTCCCCATGCGCTATCACCTCAAGCCGCCTGCCCCTCAGTCAGCTGCTTGGCGGCGGCAATCCAATTGTCGCGCGCGATGCGCCCCTTGAGGTTGAGCGTGCGGTCGAGCGCCTCCAGCGCTTCCGGATCGAGATCGGCGATCTGCCAGAAGTGATAGACGCCAACGTCGTTCAGGCGCTGCTCAAGTTTGACGTTTACTCCCGGCAGACGCTTGAGATCGTCTGCCTCGCCACGCGGAGCGTCGATGCCCTTGAAGACCGCCTTGTCCGCCGCCGGCAGCTCCTCGGAAAGTGGCTTTTCTGCCGCGCCGATATCGATGCCAGCCTGGGCCTGGCCACGCTCGATGCCGTCGATGGCGGCGCGCGCCACCAGGTCGCAGTATAGCGTGATGGCGCGCCCCGCATCGTCGTTACCGGGGATCACGAAATCGATGCCATCGGGATCGCAGTTGGTGTCAACCACGGCGACAATGGGGATGCCGAGCTTCTTGGCCTCGGCGATGGCGATCTGCTCCTTGTTGGTGTCGATGACGAACAGCAGGTCGGGCAAGCCGCCCATCTCCTTGATGCCGCCCAGCGACTTGTTGAGGCTGTCGCGGTCGCGCGTGAGCTGGAGCACCTCCTTCTTGGTGCGGCCTCTGGTGTCGCCGCTCAACAGATCGTCCAGCTGCTTGAGCCGGCGAATCGACTGCGAGATGGTCTTCCAGTTGGTGAGCGTGCCGCCGAGCCAGCGGTGATTGATGAAATACTGCGCCGAGCGCTTGGCGGAGTCGGCAATGCCCTCCGAGGCCTGGCGCTTGGTGCCGACGAAAAGCACGCGGCCGCCGCCGGCGACGACGTCACTCACCTTGACCAGCGCCTGGTGCAGCATCGGTACCGTCTGGGCCAGATCGATGATGTGGATATTGTTACGGGCGCCGAAGATGTAGGGCGCCATCTTCGGATTCCAGCGATGGCTCTGGTGGCCGAAGTGGCAGCCCGCTTCGAGCAGCTGACGCATATTGAAGGCGGGAAGCGCCATGGGTGCTTGGTCCTTTTCCGGTTGCGCCTCCGCAGGACCTGAGAGAAGACCGGCTCTGCCACGTCCGGGCACGCCGACCCACCGGAGCGCCGGGCGGGGCTTTCGGTCCGCCGGGCGCAGGTCCTGCGTGTGGGATGGGCGGTGTTTAATGTCTGGCGGGGCGATTTACAAGGGGCGGTGCGCCCGGGAGTGCGCCCGCGCAAAAATGCCTCTGGGGGCTCTGGGGGCTCTGGGGGCAATGTTTCTGCCGCGGGCGGCCAGTGGGCGGCACTCCGGCGCCTTGGCGCGCCCTTGGTTGCAGGAAGAGCTTCTGCTTTTGCTCCCACGGACACCGGCGGCTTGCACGAGGGCTCAGGCTCTACCGCCCCTGGCCTCGACGATGACCTCGGGCGGCGCCTTGGCCCAGGGGTAGCCGGCCCGGCCCATCGTCAATCCACGGGCATAGAGCGCCTGCATATAGGCACGGTCAAAAGGCTTGGGATGCGGGGCATCAAAGTCCGCCGGGATCGCCGCAAGGTTGTAGTCGATCTGGTCGGCCTTGGCGCGCGCGTACATGCGCACCAGATCGCCGATGCCGCGGCTTTTGGTCAGCGTCTCCAACGAGCGCTGCGCGATGGCCAGGGTCGCCTCCGGCATGGCCCTATATTCCGGCTCGATCTTGCCATTGCGGATGATCCACAAGCGCCGCTGCAGTTTGCGGCCGATGGCCTTGTCGATTTCGTTGAAACGGAAGTCGGCGATCGTGAAGAACACCTCTCGCGTGGTACCGCCGTCCACGTGCATCTCCTGGTAGAGATGCCCGCCCGCCTGCACCTCTACGAGCACCGGCGGGAAGACGCCGGGGATCGAGGCCGAGGCCAGGAGCACCCTGCGAAACAGGTCGAGGGCGCGCGCGTCGTCCGTCTGCGCGATCTTGCCCATGTCCCAATAGACCGGCCGCTGCGCATCGAGATTGGTTGTGCCGACAAGGAGGAAGCGGCCCTTTGCGCGCTCGGCGGCAACCGCGCGCAGGAAGCGGACATCAACGTAGTGCTCGATCAGTCTCGCCAGCGGCGCACTGTCGGCGAGCGCATTGCCGCCAAACAGCCCGGACAGGATGTTGGCCTGGTAGATCTGGTCGGCGCTGTAGCTGGTAAAGAGCCCGGCGAGCTCCCGGTCGTGATCGCGGCCGAGAAACGCGAAGGGAGCGATGAGGGCGCCCGCACTGATGCCTGTGACCAGATCGAATTCGGGCCGGCTGCCCTGCTCGCTCCAACCGACGAGCAGGCCTGCCCCAAAGGCCCCGTCGTCGGCGCCACCCGAAAGGGCGAGCAGGTTCGACACGGGCGGCTGCGCCCCCTTGGGTTGGGCTGCCT
>Ga0306920_100015097_pt1 | contig 10576 bp, 10 predicted proteins | sample flu12Cox44000170_FD_204666 | JGI IMG/M metagenome (GOLD analysis project Ga0306920, IMG submission 204666) | Lab enrichment of tropical soil microbial communities from Luquillo Experimental Forest, Puerto Rico - flux4day.12C.oxic.44.000.170 (v2)... | ecosystem: Environmental > Terrestrial >... | reverse complement strand
CCTCGCCGTGGACGTGCAGCCGGGCGATGCCGCCGTCGGGGAAGATGTTCAGCCGGACATGGGTGAACCTGCGGGCGGAGTGCACCTTGAACGCGTGCCGGGCGCTGCCGGTCAGCAGGACGCGCGGCATGATCTCCTGCCAGCCGCAGGAGCCGGTGAGCTCCTCGGATGAGGGATACCCGGCCACCGAGCACCCGTCCGCCGAGCACGCCTGCGGGAAATTGCCGGTGAAGAACGCGGTGTCGACCACGATGGAGCGCACCACCCCCGGCACCCCGAGCCGGACGATCACCCAGTCACTGGCCGTGGGATCCGGCTGTGTCCCGTCGGGCCCGCGGCGCCGCCTGGTCTCCCATCCGTCGTAGACCTGCCCCCTGGCGTCGTACCTTTCTGGCACGAAGACCGGCTCGGCCGGACTTATCAGGTTCTCCTTGGCGCCGAAGAACTCATCGCTGGCCGCCACCACGGACCCGCGGAGCCGGAGCAGGTCGGGAAGAAGCTGCTCATTCATATGGAGTTCATCCCCTTTTTAGCAGTCGCCCAACTGGCGCTTCTCCCCCACCTTCAAGCAGTGAAGTACCGCGCAGCCACGTCTGCCTCACGCGTCCGGTCAGCGTCTGCCCCGCGTACGGGGTGACCGGGTGCCTGTGGTGCAGCCGGGCGGGGTCCACGACGTACGTCTCGTCGGGGTCGAAGGCCACCAGGTCGGCGTCGTACCCGACCGCCAGGCGCCCCTTGGCCGGCAGGCCCGCGAGGGCGGCCGGGGCCGACGCCATCCACCGGGCGATGTCGTCCAGCGTCCGGCCGCGGCGCCGCGCGACGGTCCACACCGCGGACAGGCCGAGCTCGAGTGAGGCGATACCGCCCCAGGCCGTGCCGAAATCCCCCGAGCCGAAGGACTTCAGCTCGGGTGGGCAGGGTGAATGATCGGACACCACGCAGTCGATCACGCCCGCCTCGAGCCCGCGCCACAGCGCCTCCCGGTTGACCGAATCCCTGATCGGCGGGCAGGACTTGAACTCGGTCGCTCCGTCGGGCACCTGCTCGGCCGCGAAGTACAGGTAGTGCGGGCAGGTCTCGGCGGTAAGCCGGATCTCCGCCGCCTTCGCGGCGGAGATCATGGCCACGCATTCCGCCGCGGACAGGTGCACGATGTGCGCCCGCCCCCCGGTGCCGGCCGCGGCCGAGATCACCTTCTCGATCGCCCGGCGCTCGGCGACCGGCGGGCGGGACGCCACGAACGAGCCGAAGTCGCGGCGGGACGCCGGTCCCATCGCCTTGATCTCCGCCGCGTCCTCGGCGTGCGCGATCAGCAGCGCGTCCACCTCGGCCATCGTGCCGAGCGCCGCCCGCAGCCCGGTCGCGTCCAGCGGCGGGAACTCGGGGACCCCGGAGTCGAGCAGGAAGCACTTGAACCCGACCACCCCGGCCTCGTGCAGCGGCCGCAGCGCGGCCTCGTTGCCCGGCACCGCGCCGCCCCAGAACGCCACGTCGACCCAGCACTTCCCGGCCGCCGCCGTGCGTTTCTCCTGCAGCGCCGCCACCGATGTGGTGGGCGGTAGCGAGTTGAGCGGCATGTCGCAGATCGTGGTGACCCCGCCGGCCGCGGCCGCGCGGGTGGCGGTGGCGAACCCCTCCCATTCGGTCCGGCCGGGCTCGTTGACGTGCACGTGCGTGTCCACCAGGCCGGGCAGCAGCACGAGGTCGCCGAGGTCGACGTCTCGGCCGGCCTCCAGCCGCGCGCTGTAGTCTTCGACGGCCGCGATGGCCGGGCCGCTGACCGCTACCGCCGCGGCCCTCGTGCCGTCGGGCAGCACCGCCCGCCGGGACCGGACCACCAGGTCATACCTCATCGGGCCCCCTCCAGCCGAAGCTCGCCGAGCTGTCCGCCGGGTCCGGCGGCTTGTACTCGCAGCCGATCCAGCCGGCGTAGCCTTGCGCGGCGAGCTGCCCGAACAGCGCCTCGAAGTCCAGCGCGCCCGTGCCGGGGGCGCCCCGGTCGGGCACGTCGGCGATCTGGACGTGCGCGATGTCGGCGGCCTCGCGGGCCAGCACGCCCGGCAGGTCCTCACCCATCTTGCCCAGGTGGTAAACGTCGGCCAGGAACGCCACGTTGGTGACGCCGGCTTGCGTCCGCACCAGGTTGATCACTTCGAGCGCACGTCGGCTGGAGATCAGCGCCGCACGTGGGCTGTCGTAGGAGTTCAGCGCCTCCACGACCACCGTGGCGCCGGCCGCCGCGGCCGCCCCGGCCGCCAGCGCGAGGTTCTCCGCGGCCAGTTCATCCTGCTCCTGCCGGGTGAGGCCGTCGGCGCGGTTCCCGTACAGCGCATTGAGGACGGCGCACCCGGTGCGCGCGGCGATGCCGGCGCAGACGTCGATGTTGGCCCGGAACGCGGCCGAACCCTCCGGCAGCGCCAGCAGCCCGCGCTCTCCGGCCGCCATGTCACCGCCGACGAAGTTCAGCAGCGCGAGCTGCACCCCGGCGTCCGCGAGCGCCCCGGTGAAGGCGTCGACCTCGCGGTCTGAAGGCACCGGACCGGCGAACGGCCACCAGAACTCCACCGCGCCGAACCCGGCGGCCCGCGCCGCCTCGGGCCGCTTCAGCAGCGGCAGCTCGGTGAACAGAATCGAGCAGTTGACGTCGAACCGCAGCCCGTGTGTGCGCACAGCGGCCAGTCTCTCATGGTGCCTTGGCCCCTCGTCGCGCCTCAGTGCGGGGAGCAACCACAAGAATTAACCGGGTGTTCGTCCTGCCGTCATGTTGTCGGCGGCGGAGCCCTGGGGGGAACCGCTAGGAAATGGACACACTCGCACAGGAAGGGGCCTGGACCATGCAGAGAGCCGGGGTAGGCGCGCTCAGACGAGGCACGATCAGGACGATGGCGGCTGCGGGGGCGGCGCTATCGGTGGTGCTGGGCACGATGGTCCTGGCCCTCCCGGCCACTGCCCATACGCAGCCCACATATCACGTACGGGAGGTCATCTCCGGTAAGAGCCTGCACCACTGGTACACCCGGGCCGGATCCCGCACGAAGCACCGGGAACCGCTGACTCAGCCGGATGACATCACCGCGATCGGCGGGAAGCTCTTCACCGGCTTCCAGAACGGGGTGGGCCCGCAGGGAGAGCCCAGCACCGACGGAAACCGTGACAGCACGGTCGTTGAGTTCACGCCGAACGGCCGGGTGATCAGGCAGTGGGACATCCAGGGCAAATGCGACGGCCTGACCGCCGACCCGTATACCGGCCAGGTCATCGCCACCGTCAACGAAGACCTGCACTCCAGCCTGTACAGCATCGGCCCGGGTAGCGGCAGGCTCACGCACTACCGGTACAGCAGGCCGCTACCGCACCACGGCGGCACCGACGCCATCACCTTCTACCGCGGCATGATGCTGATCAGCGCGTCCGCGCCCGGTACCACGGGGGCGGCTGCACCCAACCCGGCCTACCCGGCGGTGTACTCGGTGACCCTGAACCAGGCCAGGCACAAGGCGTTCGTCCGGCCTTTGTTCTACGACGAGTCCGCCGCGACCGCCGCTAACGGCCCGCGGTTCACCAAGACGGTCAGGCTGCGTCTCACCGACCCCGACTCGAGCGAGGTAGTGCCGCCGATGGCCCCCAGGTTCGCCGGCGACTTCATGTTGACCAGCCAGGGCGACCTCGAGCAGATCTTCGTGCACCGCGCGGGCACTCGAGCCCAGCACCTGTCGGTCCTCAGGTTGTCACGATCGGTGGACGACACCGCGTGGGCCACGGCGTGGCATGGCGCCTTCTATGCCACCGACCACGGCGCCGACCACGTGGACGTCATCTCCGGCACGTTCTGGCCGGGTACCGCGCTGGTGGCGGTGACCCCGTGCAACGCCAACAGCGCGCCGGCCACCTGCCCGGGCCCCGGGTTCCCGGCCAACTACCTGGGCCAGTTGAACATGTACACCGGCCAGATCACCCGGGTAAGGCTACGCGGCGCCAGCCTCGAGCCGCAGGGCCTGATCTTCGCCGCCCGCTGACCGGCGGGCCGCCGGCTGACCGGCGGGTGCCGTGAAATGGTCCCGCGCTGATTCCGGAGCCGAATCACGCAATCGTTAATTTACCTTCGCAAGCGTTAATTGCGATGATTTACGGAATCATCCGATCGGCGCCGATAAATAGCAAATTGCCGATGGTTCCGCGGCGCGCCGGTCGTCAGAATCCCGGAGAATGCTGTCAGTTCGCCTCCGGAAGGGGTTGCCGATGAGCGGTGTACGGGTACTCGTGGGAACGCGCAAGGGCGCGTTCGTGCTGAGTTCGGACGGAAAGCGCGAACAGTGGGACGTCAGCGGCCCGCACTTCCCCGGCTGGGAGATCTACCACCTCAAGGGATCGCCCGCCGACCAGGACCGGCTGTACGCGTCGCAGTCCAGCGGCTGGTTCGGCCAGCTGATCCAGCGGTCCGACGACGGCGGGGCGACCTGGGAACCGGTCGGAAACGACTTCAGCTACCAGGGCGAACCCGGCACGCACCAGTGGTACGACGGCACGCCGCACCCGTGGGAGTTCGCCCGGGTCTGGCACCTGGAACCGTCGCTGGATGACCCGGACACCGTCTACGCCGGGGTGGAGGACGCCGGGCTGTTCCGGTCGGCCGACGGCGGCCAGCACTGGCAGGAACTGCCCGGGCTGCGCGGTCACAAGTCGGGGCCGTCCTGGCAGCCGGGAGCCGGCGGGATGTGCCTGCACACGATCATCCTGGATCCGTCCGCGCCGGGGCGGATCTTCGCGGCCATCTCGGCCGCGGGCGCGTTCAGGTCCGACGACGCCGGCCAGACCTGGCGGCCGGTGAACCACGGCCTGCTCTCGGAGGGGATCCCTGATCCCGGGGCCGAGGTCGGGCACTGCGTACACCGGCTCGCGATGCATCCGTCACGCCCGTCGGTGCTGTACATGCAGAAGCACTGGGACGTGATGCGCAGCGACGACGCCGGGGAGTCCTGGCACGAGATCAGCGGCGACCTGCCGACCGACTTCGGCTTCCCCATCGACGTGCACGCGCACGAGCCGGAGACCGTCTACGTGGTGCCGATCACCAGCGACTCGCACCACTTCCCGCCGGAGGGGAGGCTGCGCGTCTACCGCAGCCGCACCGGCGGGGACGAGTGGGAGCCGCTCACCAAGGGCCTGCCGCAGGAGCACTGCTACGTCAACGTGCTTCGCGACGCGATGGCCGTCGACTCCCTGGACTCCTGCGGGATCTACTTCGGCACCACCGGGGGCCAGGTGTACGCCTCGTCCGACGCAGGGGACAGCTGGGCGCCGATCGTCCGCGACCTCCCCGCCGTGCTGTCGGTCGAGGCGCAGACGCTGCCATGACCGGGTGCGCTGACGTGGTGCGGGTGGCGCTGCCCGCGCACCTGCGGACCCTGGCCCGGGTCCACGGCGAGGTGGAGCTCCAGGTCACCGGGCGGGTCACCCAGTGCTCGGTGCTGGACGCACTGGAGGCCAGGTTCCCGATGCTGTGCGGCACCATCCGCGACCAGCAGACCGGGAAGCGCCGGGCGTTCATCAGGTTCTTCGCCTGCGAGCAGGACCTGTCGCACGAGCGGCCGGACGCCCCGCTGCCCGAGGCGGTCGCGGCCGGCGCCGAACCCTACCTGATCGTGGGCGCGATGGCCGGCGGCTAGGTCAGCGCAGGTCCGCCAGCCGGCTTCGGGCCGCCCGGACCTCGCGGGCGGCCTCGGCCGCGTCGGCGGTGCGCAACTCGCCCCCCTCCACCACCGGCGCGCCGCCGACCAGGAGGAGCTCGAGCGGGGCGGGCGGGCCGAGCACGAGGGCGGCGACCGGGTCGCCGTCCTTGTCGCCGCCGGGCCCGTGCGCGATCGCGTCGTGCGCCAGGGTGTCGAGCCGCCACAGCGCGATGTCGGCCAGCAGGCCCGGGCGCAGCGCGCCAGTCTCGTCCCGGCCGAGGCAGCGGGCCCCGCCGCGGGTGCCGAGCCACAGCGCTTGCCGCGCGGTCAGCGCGGACGGACCGTGCCCGTCCCTGACCCTGGCGGCGAGCAGGGCCTGGCGCAGCTCGCCGGCCAGCGAGGTGCCCTCGCTCGAGGCGGCGCCGTCCACGCCGAGGCCCACCGTGGCCCCGGCCTGCAGCAGGTGCCGGACCGGGGCGATACCCGCGCCGAGCCGTGCGTTCGAGGTGGGGCAGTGCGCCACCGACGTGCCGGTGGCGGCGAACCGCCGGACCGCGGCCTCATCCAGGTGCACGCAGTGGGCCAGCCAGACGTCCGGGCCGAGCCAGCCGAGGTCCTCGGCGTACTCGGCCGGGGTGCGGCCGAGCGCCTGCCGGCAGTACGCGTCCTCCTCGCGGGTCTCCGCCAGGTGCGTGTGCATCCGCACGCCGAGCCCGCGGGCCAGGTCGGCCGATTCGCGCATGAGCCGGGGGCTGACCGAGAACGGGGAGCACGGCGCCGCCGCCACCCGCACCATGGCGCCGGGGGACGGATCGTGGAACCGGCGCACGGCCTCCTCGGTCGCGGCCAGCGCCGCGTCGGTGTCCTACACGATCTCGTCCGGCGGCAGCCCGCCCGACGACCGGCCCAGGTCCATCGATCCCCGGCACGGGTGAAAGCGCAGGCCCACGCGGGCGGCCGCGGCCACCTCGGCGGCGAGCGCGTCGGCGTCGCCGCCCCCGGAGACGGCAGAGCCCCGCGGGAAGATGTAGTGGTGATCGGTGCTGGTGGTGCACCCGGACAGGGCCAGCCAGGCCAGGCCCGCGGTGGCCGCGGCGTGGACCTGTCCGGCGTCGATCCTGGCCCAGACCGGGTACAGCTCGGTGAGCCAGTCGAACAGCACGGACTGCTGGGCCCGGCCCTGGGTGAGCCACTGGCCCAGGTGATGGTGCGTGTTGACCAGGCCAGGGGTGGCCAGGCAGCCGGTGCCGTCGATCCGGCGGGCCCCGTCGGGGACGCTCGCGGCCGGGCCCGCGCCCACCGCGGTGATCCGGCCGCCGGCCACCGTGATGTGGCCGCTGCCGTACTCGGCGCCTGCCTGGTCGTGCTGCGGGCCGTCCATGGTCGCGATCGCGCAGTTCTCGATCACGACGGGTTCGCGGCCGATCAGCTTCCCCGGTAGGTGGAGTAGGCGAACGGGCTGAGCAGCAGCGGCACGTGGTAGTGCTCGTCCCGTGCGGTCATCTCGAAGGTGATCGTGACCTCCGGGTAGAACGACGCCGTCCCGCGAGCCGTGAAGTACGCGCCGGTGCCGAACGTGATGCGGTAGACGCCGGGCTCGAAGTCGGCGCCGCCCCCGTGGCCGGCCAGCCGGAGCCGCCCGTCGGCATCCGTCTGGCCGGCGCCGGCCGGCACCCACCCGCTGTCGTCGCCTCGTTCCAGCCGGACCTGGACGCCCGCGGCGGGGCGCCCGGTCGCCGCGTCGAGAACGTGCGTCGACAGCGTCATGGGCTCAGCAGCTTTGTCATCCGCAGGCGGGTTATCTTCCTCAGCTCGTCGCGCACCACGGTCCGTTCGGCTTCCTCATCGTTCTCCAGCCGCGCCTGCAGCTGGCCCAGCATCTCCTGCCCGGAAAGGCCGCTGGCGCAGATCAGGAAGACGTGGCCGAAACGCTGCTCGTAGGCCAGGTTGCCGTCGGCCAGCCCCCGCCGGACCTCGTCGCTGGCCGCCGCGGCGCCCGACTGCTCCGCCGCGGACATCCCGCCGCGGACGGCGCGGTCGCCGATGCGGGGGTGCTCGTTCATGGCCTCGACGATATCGTCCCAGCTCTGAGCGTCGAATGCGGCGTCGACCGCGGCCAGAAGCGCGATCGGGTCCGGGTAGGGGCGTCCAGCGGCGATCATCTTCGCGAAGGTTCCCGACGCGCAGCAGGCGAGAACGGTCCGCTCGGCGTCCTGCGCCGGCGCGGCGTTGAAGGAGCCGAGCGTCACGGACGCCTGCGGGCTCAGGTTCGGCATGCGAACATCCAATCAGGCCCCGGCGGAGGCCGGGTAGACGCCCGGCGCTCAATCACCGGTAACCTGACTCATGCCGTTTTGTAGCTTTCGCTAAACAACGGCGGTTAAGGTGCGCGGGAACGCTTCATCCGGGGAGGTGATTCCGTGCGGGTCAGGGACCTGCTCGACGTGCCTGATCTGCGCCTCAGGCTGCTGACCGACGTCGCGGGCATGGACCGGGCCATTGGGCACGTGTACACCACCGACCTGCCCGACCCCAGCCGCTACCTGACGCCGGGGGACTTGGTGCTGACCGGCCTGATCTGGTGCCGTGCCCCCGGCGACGCCGACCGGTTCGTATCGGCCCTGGTCCGCGGGGGAGTCTCCGCGCTCGGCGCGGGAGAGGCCCTGGGCACGGTGCCGGACGAGGTGATCCAGGCGTGCGGGCGGCACGGCCTCCCGCTGCTCGCGGTGCCGGCCGAGATCTCGTTCGCCGCCGTCACCGAGGAGGTGGGACGGCGGCTGAGCGGCGACCGGGCGACCGAGATGACCCGGGTCCTCGGCCGGCGCAGGCTGCTGCTCTCGGCGGTGGCCGAGGGCGCCGGCCTGGACGCGATGTTCCGGCTGATGGGCCGCGAGCTCGGGGCGGAATGCTGGCTGCTGACCGGCCTCGGCCGGGTCGTCGGCGGGACCGGCGCATCCCTGCCCGGACCGGTGGCGCTCCGGCTGGCCTGCGAGTACCTCAGGGCCGACCGGATGCCCGCCGCCACCGAGGTGAGCGTGCCCGGGGCGGGCGCGGGAAAGTACTCGCTGTTCGCGGTGGGCGGTGAGCCGAGGATCACCAGCTGGTTCCTCGCCTGCGCGGGCCGCGAGCAGGACTGGCCGCACGAGCTGCGGGAATCCGTGGCCGAGCTGGCCGCCGACGTGGCGCTCGAACGGGCCAGGCTCGACGCCGCCCGCACCGGGGACCGCAAGCTGGCCGAGGCGATCGTCACGATGCTCGCCTCCGGGGGCGGCGAGGGCGCCGCTCCGGCCGAGATCGCCTCGCTGATGCGCGCGGCCGGGCTGCCGCCCGACGGGCGCTACCTGGTCGCCGCCATGGGCGCGGAGGCGGACCGGGTGACCGGGCCGAATGCCGACCGCTGGCGCTGCGACCTGGCCGCGGAGCTGGTCCCGCCGGTCGCGGAGGGCGCCCTGGTCGCGCCGCTGGGCGACGAGATCGTCGTGCTGGTGCCGGCCCCGGACGACTCCCTGCTGGCTCCGGGGGGGACGACCCCCCCGAGCCCCCCCGCTGCCAGGGGCGAAGAGGCTCCGGCCGCGCACCGTTTCGCGGCGAGGATCCGCGCGGCCCAGCCGGTCGTGGAGTCGGACCGCTCCCGGGTCAGGATCACCGCCGGGGTCAGCGCGCCAGCCGAGAGCGTGACCGCGCTGCCCGGCGCGCTGCACGAGGCCGGCAGCGCGCGGCGGCTGGCCGCACTGCGGCTGGCCGGGCCGGGCGGCACCGCGGCCGTGTCGGTCGTGACCAGCGACGAGGTCGCCTCGCACGAGCTCCTGCTGGCCAGCGTGCCCGCCAGCGTGCTGCGCTCGTTCCGCGAGCGGCTGCTCGGACCGCTGCTGGCTTACGACGACCAGCACCGGGCCGAGCTGCTGCCCACGCTGCGGGAGTTCCTGGCCTGCTCCGGATCGTGGAACGCGTGCGCGGCCAAGATGTACGTCCACGTCAACACCGTCCGCTACCGGATCAGGCGGATCGAGGAACTGACCGGCCGCGACCTTTCCCGCCTGGACGACCAGGTGGACTTCTTCCTCGCCCTGCGGATTCGCTAACTTAGCCCGGGTGGTGGTGATCCGGGCTGGCTCGGCGGCGGACGCGGCGCAGATCGCGGCGGTGCAGCGGGAAGGCTGGTTCGCCGCCTACGACGGCATCATCCCCGGCGAGATCATCGACCGGGTCACCGCTCCCGACGACGGCGCGCGCGTGCGGCAGTCGTTCCGGACCCGGCCGTGGCAGCGCATGATCGTGGCCGTCCCCGACGGCGAGGACGCCGGCATCGTCGGCTACGCGTCCTTTGGTCCGGAAACCGACGTGCTGAGCGCGCCGTGGCCGCATCCGCTGAGCCCGGACGGCGAGGAAGGCCGCGTCGCCGAACTCTACGCGCTGTACGTCCGCCCGGCCTGGTGGTCGACCGGCACCGGGCGCGCGCTCATGGCGCGGGTCCTGGCCAGGTCGGCCGGCGCCGGGTACTCGTCCATCACGCTGTGGGTGCTGCGGGACAACCGGCGCGCCCGCCGTTTCTACGAGCTCGCCGGATTCACCCCGGACGGCGCCACCAACGTCCTCACCCGCCTCGGCGGCGTCCTCGAGCTCCGCTACCGTCGCAGCCTGGAACCATAACTGGATGCACGTCGAGGACGGCAAGATCACCCGCATCAGGGTGGCGTTCGACGCCCGGGGAGTGGCCGGCGGGTCGTGACCGGTGCCGTCACCACGGTCCGTTCGGCCTGAATTCCGGTCCAATGCCGAACGGACCGGCACTGTCGCCACCGTCCCCCGGCTGAGAACCTGTCAGCATGCCGCGCCGCCTGGTCCAGCTCTTCGCCGGCCTCGTCCTCTAAGGGGTCATCTCCTCGATGCTGCTGCTGGCCGGGCTC
>Ga0306920_100015096_pt1 | contig 10576 bp, 7 predicted proteins | sample flu12Cox44000170_FD_204666 | JGI IMG/M metagenome (GOLD analysis project Ga0306920, IMG submission 204666) | Lab enrichment of tropical soil microbial communities from Luquillo Experimental Forest, Puerto Rico - flux4day.12C.oxic.44.000.170 (v2)... | ecosystem: Environmental > Terrestrial >... | reverse complement strand
GACGGGCAAGATGCGCCGCGTGTTCACGCTCCGGGAGATCCACGCGATGGACCCGGAGACGCGGGCGTGCATCGCGGCGGTCAAGGTGCGCACCGAAAACCTCACCTCCGGGGATGACGCGCAGGATCAGACCGTCGAGATCAAACTGTGGAACAAGCTGGACGCGCTCGCCCTCTGCGCGAAGCATTTCGGCTGGGTCACGGACAAGCACGAGGTGACGGTTCGCGTCGATGAACTCCTCCCCCGTCTCGACCGCGGCCGGCAACGCAACGCGGAGGCCCGGAACGCCTCGAAGAAACGCTAGGCTTTGCGCGTGGACCCGGCGCGCGACCCGGAGATCGACCCCGTGCTTGAGCATCGCTTCGACATGGCGGTACGAGCGAGCCTCGACGGCAACGGCCTCAATGGACAGCTGAAAACCGGCAATTTGTGGACAGGGCAAAACCGGCAAATTCCCGGGCGGCCGAGACCTGTGAGTTCTACTTCGTCCCGTCCTCCGTGCGCAAGTCTTGCTGCACCTTCGTGCGCCAGCTCCGAGGCCCGCATTTGAGCACGTGGGCGTGATGCAGCAGGCGATCGAGGAGCGCGGTGACCGCGGCGGTGTCGCCGAGGAGTTTGCCCCAGTCATCGACCGGCCGGTTGGACGTCAGTAACGTGGACGTGCGTTCATACCGGCGCATCACCAGTTCCAGGAGATCTTCGGCCGCGGTGTGCGGCAGTTTTCGCATGCCCAGATCGTCGACGATGAGAAGCGGTACGGTCGCGAGCTCCACGACGTACTCCTTCCGCGTACCGGCGAGTGTGGCGTCCGCCAATTCTTCGAGGAGGATGTGCGCCTCGCGGTAGATCACGCGGTAGCCCTGCTGGATGGCCGCGTGTCCGATGGCCTGCGCCAAATGACTTTTGCCGGTGCCGGGCGGGCCCAACAATAGCGCGTCCTCTCGCTGGGCAATAAAACGCGCGGTGGCCAGCTCGTAGATCAACGCGCGGTTCATCTTCTTGTTGAAGTCGAAATCAAATGTATCGAGGGAGCACCCCGGATCGCGGAACCGGGCGGCTTTGTGCCGACGCTCCAGCAGGCGATCGTGACGGCGCTGCAGTTCATCGACGACGAGCGCCGAGACGAGATCGATCGGCGTCATCTTGTCCGCCTGCGCCTGGCGTAAGCGCGTGTCCAGGACGGCGGCCATGCCGGAGAGCCGCAGTTGGCGCAGCGCCCGATCGAGTTCGACGAGATTCATGACCTGTCTCCTGTCCTGCGATCGATGAGATCGCGATAGAGCGTGAGCTGGCGAATCAGGGGATCGACTTGGCGCAGCGTGAGCGGGGCCGGTGGCCGGCGCTCAAGATAGCGCCGGAGAAAGCGATAGGTCGGCACGCCGAGATCCAAGGCGGCGTGGGCGGCCTGCTCGACGACGGCCGGACCGTACTTCTTGGCCAGGGCCAGGACGCCCAGCATCCGACGGACGCCCGCCGCCCCTTCGTGCTGATGGATGTGATCGCAGACGGCGCCAATGGAGGCCCCCGCGTGATGCGCGGCACTCAACAGCGCGATCGTTTTCGGCGGCGTGCGCCGGGACCGATCCGCCTCGTCGATGCGGTGCCAGCCGCGCGGGGCCCGGACATGCTCGCGCAGCAGCCGCCCGGTCTTCGGATCCAGTAACCGGACGTGGAGATCATTCCACTGCACGTCGACGCCGCGGCCGATCCAGCCCGGCGGCGCGCTGTAGTACGCGGCGTCGACTTCGACACAGCCGTCGAGATGGACGGTCCGCACGCCGAAGCGGTAATAGCGGAACGGCTCAATCGGGAGCGGTCCCAATGTCGGCCGCTCCTCAGCAAACATCACGGCGACCTGTCGTTTGGTCGTGCCATGGATCCGCGTATCGGCCCAGTGCGTTTCCCATCGATCCAGGTACGCTTGCGCGGCCTCGAGTGTCTCGAAGCGAAGGCCCTGGAGCGGGGTCTTCTGGGTATGCCCGATCCCGGCCTCGACTTTCCCTTTGCGATCGGGATCGCCGACGCGACACGGCAAGGCGACGACGCCGTAGTGCGCGAGCACATCGCGATACAGCGGATTGAGCGCCGGATCATAGATGTCCGGTGTGAGCACGCCCTCTTTCAGGTTGTCGAGCACGATGACTTTCACGGTGCCGCCGATCCGACGGAAAGCCCGTTCATGGAGCTCACACCAGATCTGGGCGCTCGATCGCCACGTCAGCAGTCGCACCGCTTTGCGCGAGTACGCCAGCGTCAGGACAAACAGACGCGTGCGGCGATATTTCCCGGTCGGGATCCACTGGACCATCGGCCCGTCGCCATAGTCGACTTGCCCTTCTTCGCCTGGTGCCGTCGTGATCACGACGCGGGCCTCGGTCGGTCGCGAGGCACGCAGTGTGGCGACGAACCGACGGACGCTCGCGTAGCGAGCCGAGAAGCCGTGGTCGTCGACGAGGTCTTGCCAAATCGCCATCGCGTTGCGGCCGCGCGTGAGCGCGTCGGCGATGAGCTCGCGGTACGGTTCGCAGGCGCTGGCGCTCGGGGCGCGACTCGGTCCGGCCGCGGAGTCGGTGGACACCGCTGCCTCGGAAATGGCCGGTTTTGTCGGCCCTGAGTCGGTGGACACCTTCGGCGAAATTGCCGGTTTTGGTTTTGATTCGCTCGGCCGACCGCGTCGTCGAACGGGAATGCCCGCCGCCTTGAGATAGCCGCCGATCGTCTCCCGGCGGACACCCGTTACCTGCTGGATGCGGGACAGGGTCCAGCCCAAACGGCCCAATGCGCGGATCTGTTGCTGTGTGCTCTCGTCCAAGACGTTGCTCATGCGGTTCGAGGAACACGCATTCCTCACCCGCGTCAACGTCTCGGCCGTTTCAGTTAATTGCCGGTTTTGAGGTGTCGATTAATTGCCGGTTTTGGGTGTCCACCGAGGATACAAGGCAAACCCTTGAGGTAGGAACCCTTGCGGTGGACTAGATCATAGAAGCCGAATCAGGAAACGTCGTCGACGGAGAGCGCTCGATCCAATTCACTCTCCGATGGGCATCGAATTGGCCGGCGACCCGATCTTTTGACGTCGCAGCGAAGCATCCTCGGTGTCGGCCAATCGTGGTTATCAAGACGGGCGGAGCAACCCGAACAACCTGTAGTCGTCGACGCTAGGAAACAGTTCTGGTCTTTTAACGATGTCGTTGTTGGACAAGCGAAACAGCTCAGTGCAAAAAGCAATCTCAGCTGCAAGAAATGACGGAGGATTGGCGATCATGGCAAATATGTCGTTTCCCTACTGTAAATCGAACTCTGAGCCCATCGGGCGTTTCTGGCTCCGTGTAGCCGTGATGTGTGCCGCACTGCATCCGGGATTCCTGTTTGCGCAGAGCACGCAGAGCCCTCCCAAGGAGACGCCGTTAAGTATGGTCCAAGCGCTGCACGCGGCCTTCGGCAATCATCACGCCCGCGCTGTCCACACCAAAGGCACCATTGTAGAAGGCACGTTCACACCGTCGCCTGAGGCACAGAGCATCGTCAAGGAGCCTATCTTCTCAGGAAAGACGCTGCCAATTATTGCGCGGTTTTCGGTGTTCGCGGGTGTCCCCGACGTCCCTGACAATGACGATGGCGCAGCCCCTGCGGGCTTTGCCGTCAAGATCAAGGCGGTGGACGGCGACGACTTCGACCTAGAGGCGAATCAGCACAAGGACTTCATCGTCGCAACGTTCGACGAGTTCGCAGTGTTCTTGCGGGCCGTCAGTGCCACGAAGCCGGACACTCCTCATCCAAATCCAGTCGAGCAATTCCTGGCGAATCATCCTCACGCCAAGGAATTTCTGACCTCTCGGACCTATCCCGTTTCGTATGCGCAAGCAACGTATTGGGGGATCAATTCGGTGAAATTTACGAATGCGAAGGGACAATCCGTGTTCGTGCGCTATCGGTTTGTCCCACGTGCCGGTGAGCATTACCTCACGCCTGATGAACGCAAATCTCAAACCGCGAATTATCTCCAGGACGAAGTAGTGAAGCGCCTCGCCAAGGAACCAGCCGTGTTCGACTGGTACGCGCAGATTGCCGACAAAGGTGACAAGATCGAAGATCCTTCCATCGCATGGCCTGAGAGCCGTAAGATGGTCAAGCTCGGTACCTTTACGCTCACGAAGTTGCCTCAAGACCCCGAGACCACGCAGAGAACGTTGCTGTTCCTGGCTGGCCAGCCCCATCCTGGAGTTGAAGCCGCCGATCCGATGTTGATCATGCGCAATACTGCCTATCCGATCTCCCTTGGCGAGCGACAATAGGCACAAAGCGTCGCCCGGTCGCGATCGAGGAGGCGGCACGACTGGCCGCCAAGGTCTCGTCCGAAGGGAGTCCGGTCCGACAATAAGTTGAATGGGTCCGGCAAACCATGATTGCTCACACCAAGGCGGCAACACCAGTCTCCACATGGCAAGCTGTGGTCGCAACCCCGATTACCGACGAGTTTCTCGAATGGCCCGCCGATCTGTTTGCGCTGACGGATGTGATCCTCACGCGCTCAGAGGTGTATCGGTTTGTCCTATCCCCACCCCGCGGCGCGAACTGGCCGCCGGCTCGCTTTCTAAACTGGTCCGATGCGGTCGGCGACGCGAGCCGGCAGTGGAGTGCGTGGGTCGAGAATCGGCAGGGTCCTATCCCTGATCTTCTGGCAGAAGAGTGGCGGGCCTTCCGCGAGCGAGCAGAGATTCCCCTGCAGCGATTGGCAGAAGGGCACGACTGGCGAATGTGTGAGGCGTTGCTGACGCTTCATGCCATCGCTGATGAGGCGTGCGCCGGGCTGGGAGTCGCCCTCGACCGGTCTGACGGAAAAGGCTGCCTCTATCGAGCCCAGGGCCGCGAGTTGCTGGCGAGAACGGGATCGATGGCCCGACTCCAGACAGACTCTGTGCGTGTGCTGCCCAAGCTTCGAACGCCCCCCAACGGAACCTCGTGGCGGTCGTTCTCGCGCTACGCATGCGTACAGCGTCCAGGGGTAGAGGTCCGATGGTACCGGGTGCCGGCTCGTCGCTCTGGCACCGACCCTCGGGCCAGGCACGCGAACTTACTGCTATTGCCGTGGCCCTTGCGGGTGCGCGAATCCGATTTCCACCCGCTGGAGGGCTCGGCGCGAAGGCTGGCCAAGGAGCCCTTCGGCTTCTTCGAGTTCGCACCTTCGGAAAGGCTCGATCTGGATCTTGTGAGCCGGACGATTGTCGCGGCCCGGGACGAGGTCGACAGTGTGGATGTCGTGCTGCTGCCGGAGAGCGCGGTCGACGAGAGCGAAGTCAACGATCTTGAAGCGCTCTTGGACCGCCACGGAGTGACTTCGCTTATTACGGGGGTCCGTCAGCGCCCACCGCAACCGGGGCAGCTCCCAGACAACTGGGTGCACATCGGCTTGAATCCACGCCTTGAAAAAGGGGGACCGCTGCCGGGCGCACCCGGCGAAGAATGGTTGCACATCCGCCAAAGCAAACATCACCGCTGGTCGCTCGATGAAGGGCAGATCAACCAGTACCATCTCGGCGGAGCACTTCACCCTCAGATTCGGTGGTGGGAAGCGATGGACGTTCCTCGCCAGACCGTCCAGTTCCTGGAACTCGGCGATGAGATCACGATGGTTTCGCTTGTTTGCGAAGACCTGGCCCAGATAGACGAAGTTGCCGAGATCATCCGATCTGTTGGCCCGACCATCGTGGTCACTCCCTTGCTCGACGGACCGCAGCTGAGCTCGCGCTGGGCGGCACGATATGCCAGCGTCTTGGCAGACGACCCTGGGTCGGGTGTGCTGACGCTGACGTCGTTCGGCATGGTGCAACGCTGTCGCCCTCACGGTCGGGACTCGGTCCCCGTGGTCGCGCTTTGGAAGGACCCCGTTCGGGGAGTCCGCGAGATTCCGCTTGAGGCTGGCGCCCACGGCGTTCTCCTTACTGCGTGCGGCGACCGTTGCACTCGCCGCACCGCAGACGGCCGCTGGCCTGTTGACAATGCGACGCATTATTACGACGCCGCAGTGTACCAAGTTCGGGCCGCTCCCACACGCCAGGAGAAATCGAATTCCGAATTCGACAGGCTGGCTCCGTGCGTGATGGAACCCGGGGACGTGACCGTCCTCACAGGCTGGGCACAGGCGGTCGCCGAGGCCCTGGCGCATGCCCCCGAGTATGCTGAAGCCCTGTTGGCCAATGCAAACCCAAACGCTCCGTGGAGAGCCGCGTTTCGAGTCGCAGAACCATCACCGCAGCTCAGTGAGGCGTTATCTTCCCTCCGACTGGCGGTCCAAGCAGGCACGCCACTAAGCGGTACGCCGACAACCGACGGATTGCTCGCCTTCTGCCGGGAGGAGCGGCTGGACGAACGAGGCCTCGACCGGCTGGTTCGTCGAGTGCTGCGATCGACACTGGAACAACTGCAGACGCGGCAGGCGGCGGAAAGGCGCTGATCCGGAAACCCGGGTCGGGTAGGACGGTGGCGCGGACCGGGCTTCTAAAATGCCGACGTCTCCATCGTCCACAGGAGGCCACCAGCGCCTTAACCGCTCTTGCAAGAATCTTCTGACTTGACCCTCGGCTCAGTCGACTGCTTAACTTTGAACTCTTAGGGCGCTCAGCGTGATCAATCGATCATCGCTTCGGCTGACCGATGGGACAGAACGGGCAGACCATTCCATTACACCGGATGGTCGTACGCGTACTCTCTGGTCCGGAACCAGAGAGTCGACCGGTCCAGCAGCCACCTCCGAGGTACAGCCGAATCCAAAGTGCTTTGCTGGATAATGCCTTGCCTTGCCTCCCGCGCCTCCGCAGGGCTTGCCTCCGGCTTTGCGGGAGCCAGTTTGGCGAGCGACTGAAGCTCGCTTTGAACTTGATTCGCGTGATCTAGTGTTGTAAGCTAAGAATTCTTAGTATGGGCCGTAAGGCACAAAAGAATGATTCGTTGCCGGGTTCGCTGGACATGTTGATTCTGCGGACACTGTCGCTGCGCGACCTGCATGGATACGGAATCGTCCAGTTCATTCAACAATCGTCCGAGAATGAGCTCCTGGTCGAGGAGGGCTCGCTGTACCCCGCTCTCCAACGCTTGGAGTTACACGGCTGGATCGACGGTATCTGGGGCGTGACGTCGAATAATCGGCGGGCGAGGATCTACAAGATCACGGCGGCTGGCCGCAAACAACTGAGGGTTGAAACTCGCAGGTACGCCAGGCTCACGCTGGCGATCGCCCGTGTGATGGGAGGCGAGTGACGGGCATGTTGATACGACGCCTGAGGTATTGGATGAAGAGCGCCGGACGTAGCGAGGCGCTGCGTGAGGAAATGGAGCTCCACCTTGCCGAAAAAGCCGCGGAACTCGAAGCTGACGGTTTGACGAGGGAGCACGCGCGGGCTGAAGCGCGCCGACGATTTGGCAACGTCGGATTGAAGCACGAAGAGTCGCGGGAGATTTGGATGTCACGGTTTGCGTCGGAGCTTGGCCAGGACGTTCGCTATGGCTTGCGGATGATGGTCAAGAAACCCACAGTCGCGATCGTGGCTGTCCTGACGCTGGCTCTAGGCGTGGGAGCGAACACCGCCATTTTCAGCATCGTGGATGCCGTGTTGCTGCGTTCTCTACCCTACCGCGATCCTGATCGCTTGGTACGAGTCTTTTTTAACGAGCCCGGCGTCGGATTGCGGGACGTCAGGTTTTCCAAGCCCGAACTGGATGACCTGCAGACGCGAGCGGATGTATTTGAAGATGTCACCCCGATCTTCGAGGGTAGCGAGAATGTGACCGGCGCCGGACAGCCCGAGCGCGTCGAGGGGGTCAATGGCAGCTTCAGCTACTTTTCCATGCTGAGTGTGACCCCGCAGATTGGACGGTTGTTTGGTCCGCAGGACTTTGCGCCCGGTTTCGCTGCAGAGGCCGTGATCAGCGATGGCCTATGGCGTCGGGCCTATGCCGCCGATCCGAACATTGTCGGTCGTATCCTCCGGCTCGACAATGATCCTTTGACAATTATTGGGGTTCTGCCACCCGGATTTCGCCATCCTGGACCGACGGTTTCCGGCGACGTGGAGGTGTTTGGCGCCGGCGGATTCATCGCATACCCCTTTCCCACACCAATGCGTGGTACCCGGATTCTAGGAAATGGAATCGGACGATTGAAGCCTGGCCTGACATTGGCGCAGGCTCAGGCGCGGCTCACTGCCATGGCTGCCCAATTACGCCACGACTTTCCCGGCGATTACCCGCCGCAGGCGCTATGGACAATTGAGATTCAACCATTGCAAGAAACTTTGGTCGGGAATGTTCGACCCATGCTGCTGGTGTTGCTGGGTGCGGTAATCCTGATCGTCTTCATCGTATCGTTGAACATTGCCAATCTCCTCCTGGCGCGCGCTTCGGCGCGACAACAAGAGATGGCGGTGCGGCTATCGCTGGGGGCGAGCCGCGGCCGCATGGTCCGCCAGATGCTGACCGAGTCCATGCTGCTGTCGCTCATCGGCGGTGCTGCGGGAGTCGCAACCGCAGTGGGTACGTTGGGTTTCATCCTGCGCTTCGTGCCATCGACCGTTCCCCGGCTCAACGAAGTACGAATCGACTGGGTGGTGCTGGCGTTCGCTCTACTGATTTCCATGCTCACCGGCTTAGTGTTTGGACTTGCTCCAGCGCTTCATTCGGCGAAAGCCGCGCTCTCCTCAGCCATTCGCGAAGGCGGTCGTGGGTCCGGCTACAGGACAAAGACCGGCCGGCTGCGGGATGTTCTCATCGTCTCTGAGCTGGCATTTGCCGTCATCCTGATGGTCGGAGCCGGCTTGCTGCTGCGGACGCTGCGGGATCTGTTGCAGGAAAATCCAGGCTTTAACCCAACTCACGTCGTCACGGCAAACATACAGCTTCCGAATCCCAACGAAAGGGAGGCGGATCCGTATCTCGATATTCCTCACAGAGCCACTTTTGATCGTGAGTTGCTGCGGCGCATGAAGGCAATTCCGGGAGTGGAATTTGCCGCAATCACTTCGGCTCTCCCGAGCACCAATACCAACCCCAACGCGGTTGGTGGCATCGCGAATGAAGGCTTTGCGATTGAAGATCGGCCGGACGAGTCCGCGCAGGATCTGCGCGCTGAGAGAATTCGGATAAGCCCCGATTATTTTCAAGTGTTACAGACCTCGCTCCTGCGCGGCCGCTCATTCACGGAGGGCGATGAAGACGGCCAACCGCTGGTGGCCATCATCGATGAAAGCACTGCTCAGAAGTATTGGCCAACCCGCGATCCGCTGGGCCGCCGAGTGCGGTTCAGACGAGACCCGACCAAGCCTTGGACGACCATCGTGGGTATTGTTAGGGATATCAAGAGTGACGGTCTCGACATCGATGGCGTTCCCCACATCTACGTTCCGACCTATCAAGACTCCAACAAGCGACTGAGCGTGGTGTTGCGGACGTCTCTGCCCTCGGCCCTGCTCGAACCACAGATTCGGCATGAAATCCAGGGCATTGATCCTGGCTTGCCGGTATTTGGTGTTTCTTCTATGAATGACGTCCTTGATCGGTCACTGGCCTCACGCCGTTTTTCTGCCGATCTGGTGGGGGGATTTGCCGGACTGGCGGTGCTTCTGGCCTCCATCGGAATTTATGGCTTGTTGGCTTATATGGCCGGCCAAAGATCGCGCGAGATCGGTATCCGCATGGCTTTGGGCGCGCGGCGGGAGGACATTCTGAGAATGTTCTTACGCAAGGGGGTCGCGCTTGCTGGCGTTGGCGTCGCTGCCGGATTGGTCGTTTCTGCATCCACTGCGTCCGTGATGGCAAGTTTGCTCTATGGAGTGCGCCCCCATGATCCGGTTGTGTTTGTGATCGTACCTCTACTTTTGTTTGCCATTGCCGTTCTAGCCAGCTACCTTCCAGCCCGGCGCGCGACGAAGGTCGACCAGATAATGGCCTTGCGCGAGGCATGAACTCATCGGTTTCAGCCTGTCGTCCGCAAATATTTCATACCGTCAGTCACGCAGCCGCCACTGGATGGCGGCACGGACACCCGGCACCGAACGCACCGACTCGGCTGCTGATGGCCCATTTTTCCAAAGCAGAAGCTCCTGGTCGAGGCCGACGTGTTCAGCCCGGGGTCCGCGGTGCAGCCGTACGCGGCGAACCTGATCGGGAACATCAAGAAGCGCAATCTGCAGGTCGATCGGATCGCACCGATTCACGGCTCTATCACGCCGTACGCGGAGTTGTTGAAGACGCATGCCGTGGCCACGCACTAGAGTCGCGAGAATTGGGCAGAGGTCAGTCCCGACGATCCTGAGCTGGAACATTACGCCCGTGCCCAGGCTGCTATGAGGGATGTGGGATCGGCGCTCCCATCGATGTTTCGAACGCTGACGTTCGACGCGCTTCTATACAGGTCCCGCGCGGCCGCGCCAGCGGGTTCGCCGAGCGCAGTCACGGCGTCGAGCAGGAGCACTGGGCGTGGGCCGACGGCGCGCGCCACGTCCGGCAAGTCGAATTCCCGCATGACGCCGTACGCGTACACCCCGAACGGATGGTTGTAGTGCTCCGCGACGGCAAGCGAACG
>Ga0306920_100015094_pt1 | contig 10577 bp, 12 predicted proteins | sample flu12Cox44000170_FD_204666 | JGI IMG/M metagenome (GOLD analysis project Ga0306920, IMG submission 204666) | Lab enrichment of tropical soil microbial communities from Luquillo Experimental Forest, Puerto Rico - flux4day.12C.oxic.44.000.170 (v2)... | ecosystem: Environmental > Terrestrial >... | reverse complement strand
GGACGAGATTGTCGCCGACCTTGCAAACTTCCTAGCCAACTTCGTGGGCGCGGACACTTGCATTGTCGAGCGTTATGCCTAGCAGGCGCCTGCGCCCGCCCGCGGCAACTCCCGGCACGATCAGGCGCCAATATGCATGCGACAGCGTGCCGAGCTGCGGCCAATAAATCATTGCGGCCACCTCCTCGAGCAACGGTTGGCCCCTGTGCGCAGCCTCGCGATAGGCGTCAGCAATCCAGCGTCCATAGTTCCAGTCCGGCAGGTCATCAATGCGTCGACCGTGCGCTTGGCTCTGCCACTCCGGCGAGCGCGACATCAGCGCGTTTCCAAAGTCGCACACTCGAAGTTCGCGGTTCTCATCCTCCACTAGAAGAATATAGCGCTCAGAAAGCGACGCGGGGAGCACCTGCGCTGGGTTGCCGACGAAGCTGGAGAGTCGTCTTGCATCTTCGAAGACTTGACGCAACGGGTTCGCGTTGGCGAGCTGGTCGGGCGCAATGCATGCACGCGAGAAGCCATGCGCCCGATGTGCAGGGCCTTGCAGGAGAAAGGTTATGCGCCGCCAGCCGTCGTGATGCCACCCGACGATTTCGTGCCGCCATCGGCCGTCGTACCAACTCAGCACGATCCGCTCTGGCGCATGCCTGTGCAAGCAGAGATACAGCGCGCCCAGAGCGGCTTGCGTGGCCAGCGGTGGTCGCAGTTGTACACGAATGCCGGAGCGCGAGATTGCCAGACCGATGAAACCCAGGTTCAGCACCGCGAATCGGCGCAGCTCTTCGCCGGCCACCGACGCGCGCAGCCGTGACCTGAGGGCAGGCGAGTTCTGATCCCATAACTCTCCGCGATCGTCGATCAGCAACGAGGACACGAAGCACCCTCCGACCCCCTTTGCGTTGGGGAGGCAGCCTAGCGCACGCCGTGGACCCGGGGCAATCGGGCCAAGGTCGGCATCAGCGGTGCGGAGCCGGGTGGCGTCGCTTGCCAAGGCCGGTTGCGCGAGCGATGATCCGTCGTCTGGACGCCCTTGGGGGACGACATGTCGTTTGTGAAGAAGATTTCGACACGAGCCCTTTATATCCAGGTACGCGACCACCTTGCGCAGCAGATCGCTCGGGGAGTTCTCAAACCGGGAACGCCACTGCCGAGCGAGTTAGAACTGGCCGATCAGCTAGGGGTGAGCCTCGGAACATTGCGCAAGGGACTGGAGGCGCTGGAGAGTGAACGGCTGATTACGCGCCGGCAAGGCAGCGGCACTTACGTGCGCGACCACGCCGCAGACATGCGGTTTACCTTTGATAATCTTCGCACCAAGGGCGGTGAAGCCATCCCCTTCTCGGTACAGTTTCTTGGTGCGGCGTGTGGGCCCGCCAGCCCGGAGGAGCAGGAGCGTTTGCAGCTTGCAACGCCTGAGCCCGTTGTCCGCTCGCGACAGGTTCGGCACCAGGAAGGTCCGTTCTTGTTCGAGCAGATCTCTCTTGCTGCTTCGCGCTTTGCTGGTTTGGACGCTACGAAACTGAATAGCCCCTATCGAATTGCTGTGCTGGCCCAAGAACACGAAGTGCTCGTGGGCAGTGCCTCTGAAAGCGTGGAGATCTCGCTCGCGAGTGAGGAAGTCGCGGTACGGCTGGAGGTCGAATTCGGGACACCTCTTCTGAGGCTGGATCGCATCATTTACTCCTTGGGTCGCGTGCCCTTGGAATGGCGGATAGGCTACTGCCGAATGACGACCGTCAAATACGTCACGACGCTGAGGAGCTGAGCGGCACCGCCACGCAGAATAGAAGCTTAATATTGGTAAAGAACGCCGCACTATTTACTCTGTCGTTGGAGCATGCCCTTTATGCCAAAGAGTTCTCGTTTCGAACAAGAAACCGCGGTCGGCTGTGACGGCCTCTGGCAACAACTTGGAAATCGTGTTCGCTTCCGCCGTGAGCAACTCAGGCTAGATGCGCGGACTGCTGCAACTCATATCGGTGTTGCCCTGCAGACCTATGAGAAATACGAAGCCGGGGAGCGACTGGTACCGGCGAACCAACTAGCGGAGCTTGCGGAGCTTCTCGCTGTGCCGATATTCTATTTTTTTGACGACCTGCAGATTGGAGAGAGGAAGGCGCACGCGCCGCGCGTCGATTTGGATGCTGGTTACACCATCGCGACCGAGAGCGAACGGATTGCTGCCCTCATAGAGGATTTCCAAAAGCTCGACTTCGAAGGCCAGCAGCACGTGTTGCTGGTCGCGCGGCTGCTCGGCGAGGATGCCGGCTAGCATGAAACGACCCTGCGGCGCTTTCTGCCGCAGCTGCGGGCACCCCCAGCCGAGGCTGCGGCTGCCGTGCCACGGCGGGCGGACCCCGGCAAGAGCTACTGCGAGGCCGCCAGCCCATGATCGAGATGCGACCTGGGCCTTGCCAACCCTCAGGGTTCGCCGCGCGCGCACCCTACCGAGGCGGGATATCTCCAGCCATTGATCGGCATGGGCCTTGCGTAGCGGTATCCCGAGCCTGTCGCGCGATTTGCCTCGGGAACTGAGAGCGTCTAGCCTTTCCGGGGGCTGTCGATCGTCGACGCGCGAGCCTCGAGGGAGCTGCACTTGAGCCAATGTGGATCACCACGCGGGTTGTCCGAAACTGGCGATGCCCTTCTGCTGACACCGGGACCGCTGACCACCTCCAGGAGCGTCAAGGAGGTGATGGTCCATGACTGGGGATCACGCGATGCGGCGTTCCTCGCCATCAACACGCATGTGCTGGAACAGCTTCCCAAGGTCGTCAATGCTGCGGGCAGCCACGTCGCCGTGCCCATGCAGGGTTCGGGCACCTTCGCCGTCGAGGCGATGCTCACCACCTTCGTGCCACGCACGGGTAAGGTATTGCTGCTCGTCAACGGCGCCTACGGGCATCGGGCGAAGCGGATTTGCCTAATCGCCGGGCGACCCGCTGAAGTGCATGAGACGCCGGAGGATACTCCCCCCGACCTCGATGAGCTCGAGCGCACGCTTGAAGCCGACCGCAGTATCACGCATGTGTTCGCGGTCCATTGCGAAACGACCAGCGGCATCTTGAACCCTATTGCCGAGATTGGCACCGTCGTGGAGCGCAACGGGCGCAGGCTGCTGATCGACGCCATGAGCGCGTTCGGAGCGCTGCCTCTGGACGCCACGGCCACCAGGTTCGACGCGCTGGCCGCTTCCTCCAACAAGTGTATCGAGGGGGTGCCGGGGCTCGGTTTCGTCATCTGCCGCGAGGCGGCGCTGGCCGAGACCAAAGGCAATGCCACGACCCTCACGCTCGATCTCAACGACCAGTGGCAGTACCTGCTGAGGACCGGCCAATACCGCTTCACGCCGCCCATCCAGGTCATCGTCTCTTTTCACAAGGCGCTTGAAGAGTTCTGGGCCGAGGGCGGACCGGCCGGTCGGGGGCGGCGCTACGCCGAGAACTGTCGGGTGCTCAGAGAGGGCATGTGCGAGTTGGGCTTCAAGCCTGTCCTTCCCGCACGGTTGCAGGCGCCGATCATTGTCACATTCCATATGCCCAAGGATGCGAAATTCGTGTTCGAGAGCTTCTACGACAAGCTGAAGGAGCGCGGCTACGTCATCTACCCGGGCAAGCTCACGGTGGCTGACAGCTTCCGCATCGGTTGCATAGGCAGGCTGAGCGCCGAGCACATGCGCGGCGCCCTGGCGGCCATTGCCGAGGTCCTCGATGAGCTCGGCGTCGATCGTGGGGGACAGCGGCAGTGAAGTGCGCGCTGGCAGGTATTGAGCTTGTAAAGAAGGAGCGGGTGAGACGGCCGACGCTGTCGGTCAAGGCGCATGCGAGGAAGCGCAACGCAGGCAAGCTGGTGGAGGGGGAGGAGCGCATCGAAGTGCACAACCCCAATACCGGTGCGGTCGTGGCCACGGTCGCTGCAGCCGGCTCCGCGCAAGTCGCCCAAGCTTTGCCTTTCGGCAGCACCTACAGGTCGAAGCTGACGCGCTGCGATCGGCGGGGGATCCTGACGCGCACGGCTGAGATCGTGGACCGTCGGGCGTTGTTCACAGGGGAGTTGGACCATGTTCGCGAAATGGATGAAGCCGACGGCGACCGCCTTGTTGCTCGCGGCACTCGCACTTCCGGCACAGGCGCAGAAGACCAAGCTCACCATCTATACTGCGCTCGAGAACGATCAGTTGGCCCCGTTCAAGTCGGAGATCGAGAAGGCGGTGCCCGAAGTCGAAGTGGAGTGGGTGCGCGATTCGACGGGTGTGATCACGGCCCGCTTCCTGGCCGAAAAAGACAATCCCAAGGCTGACATGGTCATGGGGCTCGCCGCCTCGAGCCTGCTGCTGTTCAAGAAGGCGGGCCTGCTCGAGCCTTACCAACCCAAGGGCATGGAAACGCTCAAGCCGGCGTTCCGCTCCGACGATGGCAGCTGGGTCGGGCAGGATGCGTTCCTGGGGGTTGTCTGCTTCAACACGGTCGAGGGACAGAAGGCCGGCCTCGAGCCGCCGAAGTCGTGGAAGGACCTAACGAACGTTAAATTCAAGGACAAGCTTGTCATGCCGCACCCGGCCTCCTCCGGCACGGGCTATCTCACGGTCGCTGCCTGGATCCAGCTGATGGGCGAGGCCGAGGCCTGGAAGTACATGGACGCGCTGCACCAAAACATCGCGGTCTACACGCATTCAGGCAGCGCGCCCTGCGTGCAGGCGGCCAAGGGTGAGCGCCTTGCCGGCATTTCCTTCGATATGCGGGCGGCCAGAGAGAAGACGGCGGGCGCGCCGATCGCGATCATTTCGCCCGTTGAGGGTATCGGCTGGGATATGGAGGCCTTGGCCATGGTCAAGGGCAGCAAGAAGGCCGACGCTGCCAAGAAGATTGCCGACTGGGCCGTGACCAAGGCCGCCAACGAGCTCTACTCCCGGTACTATGCCGTGGTGGCGCATCCGGAGGTGAAGAACACGCCCGACAACTATCCGGCGGATGCGGAGGCACGCATGGCCAAGGTCGATTTCCAGAAGATGGCCGACGACCGCGAGCGCGTGCTTGCCGAGTGGTCAAGGCGCTACGAGACGAAGGCAGCGCCGAAGAACTAGTGTTGTGCCTGTTGCGGAGCGATGCCGGCACGGCTGGCGCGCCTCCGCCTCGCCGCTCCAATTGGCTGGAAGGTTTGGGGACGTGAGGCTGGCGGTGGGGCACCCAACAAGAAGGGGGGCAGGAGCACCGCCTGCTGGTCAGGCTCTAACGAAACTGGATACCCAGCCGTGCTCAAACTGAGCGAGAGCGAGCATCGCGTCGCGCTAGACGCAGGCAGCGCCGCGCACGTGCGCGCAGTGAGGATCACCAAGCGGTTTGGTGCCTTCACCGCGATCGATGCCGTTTCGCTCGAGGTGGAGGCAGGCAAGCTCGTCTGCATCCTTGGTCCCTCCGGTTGCGGCAAGACCACGCTGCTACGTGTGATTGCGGGTCTTGAGAACCAGGATGCCGGCAGCATTGAGATCGGCGGCCGCGACGTGTCGTATCTGCCGCCGGCGCAGCGCGACTTCGGCATCGTCTTTCAGTCCTACGCCCTATTCCCAAACCTGACCGTGGGGGAGAATATCGGCTACGGCCTCGTCAATCGGCGCATGGCGCGGCGTGAGATCGCGCGGCGTGTGGGGGAATTGCTGGATCTCGTCGGCCTGCCGGATCAAAGCGCCAAGTATCCGGCTCAGCTGTCTGGAGGGCAGCAACAGCGTGTGGCGCTGGCTCGCGCGCTCGCCTGCTCGCCGTCGTTGCTGCTGCTCGACGAGCCGCTCTCCGCGCTTGACGCCCGCGTGCGCGTGCGGCTGCGCGATGAGGTCAAAGCACTGCAGCGTCGCCTCGGGCTGACCACCATCATGGTGACGCACGACCAGGAGGAGGCGCTCGCCGTGGCCGACCGGATCGTGGTGATGAACCACGGTCGCGTCGAGCAAACCGGCAGCCCATCGGAGATCTATGGCCGCCCCGGATCGCGCTTTGTCGCGGATTTCGTCGGCGCCATGAACATGCTGGACGCGACCGTAGCCGGTCGAGGCCTGGTACACGTCGGTGCGTTGACGCTCAGGTGCTCGGGTCTCGGCACGCGCGCTGAGGGTCAGCGCGTGAAGCTCGGGCTGAGGCCGGAGGAGGTGCGCATCCGCGGCCTGGAGCGGTGCGCTGCCAACGCGATTTTGGTGGGCGTCGAGCTGCTGGACTTCCTTGGTCCCTTCTGCCGAGCGAGGCTGCGTCCGAAAGCCGCTCCAGAGCTGGTGCTTCTCTCCGACTTTTCCGCTAACGCCATGCGGGATCTCTCAATCCGCGAGGGCCAGACACTCACCATTGCCCTACCGCCCGATCTGCTGCGTGTGTTCGACGAGCCGGAAGAGGCCGGCCCATGACGTTCGCCGCCGCTGCCCTGCCGGAAAAGCGCCGCCTCGCGGCCGAGGAGATGGTGATGCGCGCGGCGATCCTCGCGTTCGTCGCCTTTCTGCTGCTCGCCATCGCCTTCCCGCTCGCCACGCTGCTGGCCAAGAGCTTTCAGGACGGCGAAGGCCGGTTCGTAAGCCTTGCCAACTACGCGCGCTATTTCACCACTCCAGCGCTGGTGGGATCGCTGTGGAACAGCACCTGGGTGGCGGTGCTCTCCACCGTCCTCGTCGTGCCGCTCGCCTTCGTCTACGCCTATGCGCTCACCCGCACGCGCATGCCCGGCAAGCCTGCATTTATGGCGTTGGCGCTGCTGCCGCTGTTTGCGCCGTCGCTGCTCTCGGCCATTTCGCTCATCTACATCTTCGGCAACCAGGGCTTCCTAAAGGGTTGGCTGATGGGTGCCACCATCTACGGGCCGATCGGGATCGTAATGGCGCAGGCGCTCTATTGCTTTCCACACGCTCTGATGATCCTGGTGACGGCTCTATCGCTAGCCGACGGGCGTCTCTACGAGGCCGCGGCAGCGATGGGCACGTCGCGCTGGCGCGTATTTAGGACCGTGACGCTGCCTAGCGTGCGCTATGGGCTGATTTCGGCGGCATTCGTCGTATTCACTCTGGTGATCACCGACTTCGGCATCGCCAAGGTGATCGGCGGGCAGTTCAACGTGCTCGCCACCGACGCGTACAAGCAGATGATCGGGCAGCAGAACTTCGAGATGGGAGCGGTGGTGGGAATGGTGCTCTTGCTTCCCGCAGTGATCGCCTTCGCGCTCGACCGCCACATCCAGCGCCGGCAGGTGGCTTTGCTGTCGAGCCGTGCCGTGCCGCTCATAACCAAGCCCAATGCGCTCAAGGATGCGAGCCTTGCTGCCTATTGTCTTGTCGTTGGCGGCGTTATCACCGCGGTGCTTGCCGTGTCGGTGTGGGGCTCGTTCGTTGCCTATTGGCCTTACAACCTTGCGCTGAGCCTCAGAAACTACGACTTCGCGGCATTCGAGCCCAACGGCATCGGACCCTATTTCGCCTCGCTCAAGATGGCGGTGCTGGCCGCCGTGCTCGGCACGATGATCGTCTTCTGCGGCGCCTATCTCATCGAGAAGGGACAGGGGTTCCGCATCGGTCGGGCGGTGGCGCATCTGCTGGCGATGCTACCGGTGGCCGTGCCGGGGCTGGTGCTGGGGCTCGGCTACGCATTCTTTATCAATGCCAGATCGAACCCGCTGGGTGCGCTCTACGGCACAATCCCCTTGCTTGCCATCAACACCATCGCCCACTTCTACACGACTGCGCACGTCACGGCCGTTACGGCCCTCAAGCAGATCGACAACGAATTCGAGTCGGTGTCGGCCTCCCTCAAGGTGCCGTTTTATCGCACGTTCATGCGGGTGACGGTGCCGATCTGCATGCCGGCGATTCTGGACATCGCCGTCTACATGTTCGTAAACGCTCTCACCACCGTATCGGCGGTGATCTTCATCTACGGTGCGGCTAACAAGCTGGCATCCATCTCCGTGGTGCACATGGATGAGGCGGGCGCGACCGCGGCCGCCGCTGCCATGGCGACGCTCATCGTGCTGACGGCATTGGCAATCAAGGTGCTCCACATCGTGCTCGACAGGCTGGTGTTTGGCAAATTGCAGGCCTGGCGCCGGCGTTAGCCGGCAGAGTGCCTCTGCTCGGCGTTGTTCGGGGAGGGGCCAGGGTAAGGGGGTGGCCACGTGGGTTGGCCGCGCTCTCAAACTCGATCCTCTCATTGCCAGGAGATTGCGGGAAGGAGCAGGAAGCCCAGGGGTGAGGCAATGAGGTCCGGGACGTTGTGGTCAGGAGCCAGCGGAGCTGTCGCCCAATCCGAGGGCGATACCAACCTCACGCGTCGCCGCGCGGCGTGGCAAGCGCGGTCCATCGATGGGCCCACGCGCGCAGCACTCGTTGATGACGAGCGGCATTTCCTGCGCCAATCGGTGTCGACATCGTGTCTCAATGTCATCGCCAAAGCGCAGGGAATTTACATCGAGGATATGGCCGGCCGGCGATACATGGATTTCCACGGCAACAACGTACACCCTATCGGCTACGGCCATCCGCGCTTAAAGCGGGCCATTGCCGAGCAGATGGAGGCGCTGCCCTTTGCGCCGCGCCGTTACGCGGCGGAGCCGGCGACTGCACTGGCGCGCAAGCTCTCGGCCATCTCGCCGCTCGGGCCGGCCAAGGTGCTGCTCACGACGGGCGGCTCCGATGCCATCGAGGTTGCCGTCAAAATCGCCCGCGCGGCTAGGGGTCGCTTCAAGACCCTCGCCTTCTGGGATGCCTTCCACGGCGCCGGGATCGGAGCCGCGGCGCGGTCGGGCGAGGCGCTGTTCCGCTCGGCCGGCGGCACCGCTCGTGCCCGGGGCGATTCACGTTGCTCCCTACACCAGCACACGCTGTCCCTACGGCACTTCCAATCTGGCGGCTTCGGGCGAGGCCTGCGCGCGCATGATTGAGTATGTGCTGGAGCGCGAAGGCGACGTGGTTGCCCTGATTGCCGAGCCAATGCGCGCGGTGCCCTGCGTGCCTCCAGCGGGCTTCTGGGCCCGCGTCCGCGCGGCGTGCGACCGGCACGGCATCCTCCTCGTCTTCGAGGAAATTCCGGCCGGGCTGGGCAAGCCCGGAGCCATGTTCGCCTGCCAGCACGAAGGCGTGGCACCTGACATGCTGGTGCTCGGCAAGGGATTGGGCGGCGGCATCCTGCCGATCGCGGCGGTATTGGCACGCCCGGAGCTCGACGTCGGGGCAGATTGGGCATTCGGACGCTACACGCACGAAAAAACCCGGTCACAGCCCGTGCGGCACTTACCACCATTGAGATCATCGAGGACGATGGCCTGGTAGAGAATGCGGCGCAGGTCGGGGCGGCGGCACTCGAGCGCCTGAACGAGCTCAAGATCCCCGTGATCGGTGATGTGTGGGGCCGCGGCCCACTTCTTGGCATCGAGCTGGTGCGCGATGGCGATGGTGTGGAGCCCGACAATGACTTGGCGGAGGCGACCTTGTATGCCGCCCTCGATCGCGGGCTCTCGTTCAAAACGACGATGGACAACGTCTTGACCCTTACTCCTCCGCTGACCATCACGGAGGCTGAGATGCTGCAAGGGATCGACATCATCGCGGCTGCCATTGAGGATGCACGGCGGGCAACGCGCAGCGGCGGTTGAGCAGGCTAAGGGTCGGTCTGCCAGCCCGCGGATATTGGGCGGTCACGGTAGGGCCCAGGGTAGCCGGCCGAGCGCAGGTCGAAGATTGAGGTTTGTTCTTGCCATTCCGGAACAGCACAAGGGATGGTCGCGGCGGCTCGCACCGCCGCGACCCCAAGCTGAGCCTCAGTAGGACTGGCGCTCCTGCTGTTCCCAGAAGGTCTTGCTATCGATCGCACTGGCAGGAGTGGCGATGCCAGCCAGGACGGATAGGGCAAGCAGCACTAATACCATCGTCTTCATGGCAATGTCTCCCTGTGACGAGCGATGCCGGATGGCAATCGTGGCCCGTCATCGATGGTTGAGCATGCCTCGGCGGGCGTGATGCATGCGTGATAAGTGCGTGATTTGCCCCACGCCAATCGCACGAGAAGCCTTGGTCACGGTTATCCCAAAGCACCCAGGCGGCAGGGGCCCTGACAGCTCGCGAGGCTCGGTATCGCGACCCTGAGGTGCGCCGCTGCCGTCTGCTTGGGGCATTCGTTGTGGCCGGGTGAGCACTGCCAGAAAGTGTGATAGGAGGAGCGCATGCCGGGCCCGTCGCGCTTGGCCTCCTATAACCTCCTCGAGGGACTTCGCCCGATAGGCTCGGCGCCGGGCGAGCGTCGCCAGCTCGATCGCGCGCGGACGCAGGCGGGATGTCAAGTCGTGGAAGAGTTGCGACCGGATATCCTGGTCCTCAACGAAGCGTTGTTCTGTCGGCAGTACCAGGGACACATCGTCGACTATGGACGCCTGTTCGGGTTCCCATACCAAGCCGCGGCCCTCTATGATAGCGCGTGGGGCAATGCCGTCTTGAGCTGTCACCCCATCTTGCGTTCGCACGAGATGAACACAGAGGGCCGCGGTGGTCTGGTCGCGGTCATCGATGCGCCGATCGGTACATTTACGGTCGCGTCCTACCATCCTTCACCCGAGCCGTAGCC
>Ga0306920_100015092_pt1 | contig 10577 bp, 6 predicted proteins | sample flu12Cox44000170_FD_204666 | JGI IMG/M metagenome (GOLD analysis project Ga0306920, IMG submission 204666) | Lab enrichment of tropical soil microbial communities from Luquillo Experimental Forest, Puerto Rico - flux4day.12C.oxic.44.000.170 (v2)... | ecosystem: Environmental > Terrestrial >... | reverse complement strand
CCCATGCTGCGTCATCAACGTTTTGGCCGGGCCGAGTAAGTAGGCGATAAAGCGAACAGCGCCGCTGGAATTGGGTGCGTCGCGCAAGATAGTCACCGTGTAGACCGCTTTTGGAGTGATTTCAGCGGGCAGGCGGACCTCCGGAATCTTGGCGCTGGAGGTCTCGGTCGAATAGAAGAACCCGACATCGAGCTGACCCGACTGAAGCCGCCCCACCAAGGTTTCTTCCGGCAGAACTTGGGCCGGGTTGTTAGCCGCGCCGAGCACCCGCTGCGAAAGCCCGGGGCTTTTGTAGTAGTCCTCGGCCCTTTCCATCAGTGCAAGCGTGAGGGCCCCTTTCGGATCAAGCCCCGGATCTGTTCGTCCGATCCTGATGCCCGGCTTGGTGAGGACCTGGTACCACGGCTTGGACTTGAAGTCCCCCGCGAAACGGCCGGTTGAATTGAAGCCGAGTACCAGAGGCGACTCAGCGAACGTAATATACCAACTCACCCGGCTTCCGTTCTGCGGACCCATCAACCTGTCATTTACTTCGGGAACGGCGCTGATGAAGACGTCGCCCGACCGGAGCATGCTCTTGATCTGATAGGCGATATCCTTCGAGCCGCCGGAATAACCCCGGAAATGATCGCCGCCCTTCTTGTCGAATGCCGGACCGATCTCCCGCTCCATCACATTCACCAGCGAAGCGGCATAGAGGACATCAACGGTGTCGGCCGCGTGCGCGACAAGCGCTAGCGCCATTGAAGGTGCGACGACGATTGGTATCGCCGTGCGCCGTAAAACCTGGGTCAAACGCGTCCAATACCTCCGGCAGGCCGTCGAGCGAGAGCCAACTACGGCTCGTTGCGCCAGACTTCGGATCGCAGCCACTATCCCCCTACTGTGCCATATAGGCGTTACCCGTCGCTCCCGCGAAAAGCCGGGGTCGAGGGCAGCCGCTAAGGCCTTGGGGGGCCCTGGATTCCCGCCTTCACGGGAGTGACGAATAGAAGGCGTCATTATAATTAGCGACCATTGGCAAGAACAGCCGGCAGGTCTATACCCAGTTCGCGATAGTATCGCACCGCTCCGGGGTGAATCGGCAGGAATGTATCGTGCTTGATATTGGTCGGAATGGTTTCCCTCGCAGCCGAATGACGCTCGACTAATTGCGCATGTTTGTCATAAGCGGCTTTGACGATGCGATAGACCAAATCGTCGGGTAGATCCTTGTTCGCAACAGCAAAGTTAAATAACCCGACAGTATTGTAATCTTCCGTCAGCGACGGATATCCCCCACTGGGGATCAAAGAATCGCTCAACTCCGGCATCCGCTTTTTTAGAAGCTCGATCTGCTCCGAGGTGAACGGAATGAATGCCATTCCCACCTTTTGATCCAGCTCGAAGAGCGCCGGAACCGGGGCGCCGGTCGCCAGCACGATCCCATCGAGTTGGCCGGCGGATATTTGCGACGTCGTCTCTTCGATTGAGCCGTAGGAAAGTACCGCCGGAATCCCGAGAGTCTCGAATATCAGCGGGAAGTAGATGCCGCTTGTGCCGCCGCGTGCACCGGTGCCGAGCCGCTTTCCCGCGAGCTCTTCGAGTAATTTCAGGCCCAAGCGCTTGGCGACCGCAATGTGAAACGGCGAATCATACATCGGCAAGATCGCGCGCATGGCCTGAAATCGTTGCCCCTTGGTCCACTCGCCGGTGCCGTTCCACGCTTCCCAGCCGATGCCCATCGTGATCAGGCCGAGCGCCGCATGGCCCGTTTCGACCAGGATGACGTTGCGGGTCGAACCCTGTGTCGCCTGGGCGGTCACCTCGATTCCGAGCTCTCTGCCGAGAATGTCAGCGAGGGCCTGGCCGTAGACATAGTAGGTGCCGCCCGGCGACGCTGTGGCGATGGCGATCGATTGCGGCCAGCCCGGTTCGGCGGCCCAAGCATTTTGCAGGGGCAGGAATGCCGTCACGAATGCGAGCACTGAAGCGCGCAGTTTCATGGGGAGGGCCTCGCGAAGATCGAGCCAGCGACGCGACCCTCACTTATCGCCGCGCGCCGCCAGCGCCGCCGGGATGTCGACGCCGATCTCGCGGTAATAGCGCACCGCACCGGGGTGAAACGGCAGGAACGTGTCCCGGTCGACATTGGCCGGAATGGTGTCTTTCGCCGCGGGATACGCGTCGACCAGGTCCTGATGATGCTCGAAGACCGCTTTGACGATCCTGTAGACGAGGTCGTCCGGCAGGTCCTCGTTGACTACGGCAAAACTATCAATGCCGAAGGTATGATAATCTGTGGTCAAGGACGGATAGGTGCCGGCCGGAACGAGGGACGGTGAAAGCTCGGGGAACTCTTTCCTGACGAGGGCGACCTGATCCGCCGAAGGCTGCAGATAGTCGAGCGGCAGCTGCGCATCCAACTGTGCCAGCGCCGGAATCGGGATTCCAGAATAGTACGTCAATCCGTCGATTTCGCCGGAAGCCACTTGCTGCACGTTGTCCTCAAAGGCCCCGTTGCGGAGGGTCGCCTCTATACCGAGGATATTGAACATCCTGGGTATATATGTGTGCACAGCCCCGGCTTTCGGGCCATCGCCGATGCGTTTGCCGGCAAACCCTTCGAGCGCCGCCAGGCTCAACCGTTTAGGGGCGACGAAATGGAACGGCTCACCGTACATCGGCAAGATCGCGCGGATCGAACGGTGCTCGGTTCCTTTCGCCCAGCCGGTCCCATACCACGCCTGCCGCACCGCCCCCATCGAGGCGAGCCCCAGCGTCGCCTTATGCTGCTCGAGCAACACGATGTTGTGTGGTGTTCCCTGCGTCGCCTCGGCCGTAAAAGTGCTGCCTAAATATTTCGTCAGTAATGCCGCCAGACCCTTGCCATAGACATAAAAAGTGCCTCCCGGAGAGGCCGTGACGATTGTCCCCGGGCTGCCGGTCTCATCCGCACTCGCCGGAACGGCGAACAGGAGCGTGGTCAGCAGTGCCGAGAGGATGTGCAGGCGCATTCCTAATTCTTCCCTGTCCCGCCCGCTGGGGTGAGCTTTGTTTCGACATGATAATCGCCCGGCCTGCTCGCGTCAGCAACCGGCTTTTCGTCGCGTACTGCTCTCGTGAAGTCGATCGCCCCGAGTTTGTTGCCGCGCTGGGGCACCCGATAGTAGAGTGCCTCCGGCGCGTGGCACTTCCCACCGTCGTTAATACCTGGGTCTCGGCCGCCCGCGGGCAGAACATTGGATTATAAGAAAACCGATGACGGCAGGGGGCAAGTACAAAAAATGCGACTGATTTTGATCGCGCTAGGTATGATTTTGACTCTTGCTAAACCCGGCCACGGCGCCGAGACCTTGATCACGATCCTTACCGGCGGCACCAGCGGGATTTATTACCCCCTTGGAACGGCGCTTTCGAGCATCTATGCCAAAGCCATACCCGGCGCCGACGTCACCGTGCAGGCAACGGCCGGCTCGGTGCGGAATCTACGGTTGCTAGAGGCCAGTGATGGGGAAGTAGCGTTTACTCTCGGCGACAGCTTGGCGGACGCCTGGGCTGGTAACAACCAGGCCGGTTTTGACAGACCATCGACCAAGCTCCGCGCCATCGCGAAGATCTATCCCAATTTCATTCAGATCGTGGCAAGCAACCGATCGGGGATCAAGACCCTAGCGGATCTGAAAGAAAAACGTGTGTCCGTCGGGGCGGAAGGATCGGGGACCGCTCTCAACGCTGCTGCAATATTCAAGGCGGCCGGCTTTACCTTTAACGATCTCGCCAAGGTCGACCACAGTCCGTTCGCGTCATCGGTGCGGTTAGTCGAACAAGGATCGCTCGACGCGACACTCCAATCAGCGGGATTGGGCGTCGAGTCGATCCGGCATCTCCTTGCCTCGGGGCAGTCCACGTTGATCCCAGTGCCGGCCGATATCGTAGCCAAAGCAGATAGTGCCGTTTACGTCGCGGCAACCATCCCCGCTGGCACCTATGACGGCCAGTCAGGCGATGTCCCAACGGCGTCGGTTCCGAATTTTCTCGTTACGCGGGAAGGGGTCAGCGACGATGTCGTCTACCAGATGACGAAATCGCTCTTCGAGAATTTGGATCAGCTCGTCCAGACGCATCCAGCGGCCAAAGACATTGACGTCAAGAAAGCGGCCAGGGGTTTGCCGATCCCATTGCATCCCGGAGCGGAACGCTACTACCGCGAAATCGGCATCATCAAATAGCGGAGCGAGTATGTCGACGAGTCTGACCCCAGCTGAGCTGGCCTCTGCTAGCTCAACTCAGAAAGCGCCGCTCTCCTCGCTCCTGAAGTTTGTCCCTGGGCTGCGCGGGCGGCTATTGCTCGCCTTTTTTATGATCAGCCTGTTTGTCATCGCCGCCGCCGCGGCCGGGCTTTATGCCCTCCGTGAGGTCGGCCGGACCTTGGACGGGATCACCCTTAAGACCGTGCCGGCGGCGCTGGACGCGCGAGAACTCTGGCGCAAGAGCGAGAGAATTATCGGCGTCGGTCCCGCGCTGGTCAACGCGAGCGACTCGAAGGAGGCGGAAGCGCTGACGGGCCTGGTACGTGAGGAGCTGGCGGACGTATCGACGATCCTCGCTCGTCTGAGCGGGACTAGCCTCGCCCCTGGTCCGCTCGACGAGATCAGCGATGTAATGACCCAGCTCAACAAAAACCTGGATCTGATCTGGTTGGCGTGGTCAGACGGGATCGCGGCGGCCGTTCAGAAAAAGCGCGCGATCAGCGAGACAGTCGCGGCGTATCGGCAGTTCGGGGAGATCTGGCGACCGCGCTTTGCCGATCTGCGCGGTCAGGTCCTGCGGCTCCAGCGGTCGACGACCTCGGCGGCTTCGAGCCCGCAGGAGCAGCGCGATGCGCTCGACCGTTTCGACCAGGCGATGGTCGATCTGCTGTCTCTGGATCAGATCCAGGGGGAAGCCGCCGTTGCCTTCGAACTGATCATTCGTGCCGCCGATGCCTCTGAGACCGCCGAACTCGAGGCTCTGGAGCCCCAGGCGCAGCGGTCGATCCGTGCGATCGACGGGCTGGTTTCGGATATCGATCCCGATATTTCACTGAGGCTTTTCGATCCGCTCCGCGCCATGCGCGGCGCGGCCGTGGGAGATGAGAGCATATTCAGTGCAGTGCGCCGGGGAATGACCGCGAAGGCACAAAGCAGCCGGCTGATTGCAGAGAACGAGACCCTCTCGGTGCGGTTGAAAGGGGCGGTCGACAAGCTCGTCGCCTTCTCGCGCAATGATATCGACAGTGCCAACTTCGAAGCTCGACAGGTGCAGAGTTTGGGCCGCGAGGTGCTGCTTGCCGTCGCCGGGCTGAGCCTGGCGAGTTCGCTGCTGATCGTCTGGCTCTATGTCGGACGCAATATCGTAGCGCGTTTGACGCGTCTGAGCGGCGCGATGATCGAGATCGCTTCCGGGGCGCGGGCGACCGAAGTGCCGGCGGCCGGCACTGACGAGGTCGCCGCAATGGGCCGGGCTGTCGAGGTATTCCGGCGCAACGCGATCGAGCTCGATTCGCTGCTCGCCGAGCGCGCCGAGGCGGCGGCGCGGCTCGAGAAAATGGTCGAGGAAAGAACCGCCGAGCTCACGGAGTCGCTCGAATATCAGACCGCGACCAGCGACGTGCTCAAGGTCATCAGCCACTCGATCTTCGATCTGCAAGCGGTGCTGGACACAGTAGTCGAAACGGCCGCCCGGCTTTGCGGCAGCGAACTCTCAGCGATCACGATACGCGAGGGCGAAGTCTACCGCTATGTGGCGAGCAACCGGGCGGTTGCAGCGGATGCCGAGTATTGGGCGGCCTTGCGCCAGCGAACAATTGTCCCCGGTCGCGACACCATGGCCGGGCGGGTCGCGCTCGAAGGCAGGGTCGCGCATGTCGCGGACATCCGGGCGGACCCGGACTTCGCGGTGCCCGAGACTGTGGCGTCCGGGCAACGTACCGTCCTTGGAGTGCCGCTCGTGCGCGAGGGGGCCGTGCTCGGCACGATTGCTCTCGCGCGGAAACGAGTGCAGCTGTTTACCGAACGGCAGATCGAACTGGTTCGCACCTTTGCCGACCAGGCGGTGATCGCGATCGAGAACGCGCGGCTGCTCGGTGAATTGCAGGCCCGCACCGACGAGCTGACCCGCTCGGTCGGCGAACTGCAGGCGCTCGAAGAAGTGCTGCGCGCGGTCAATTCCTCGCTCGACCTCGACACTGTGCTCGCCACGATCATCAGCCGCGCGGCGCAGCTCTCCCAGGCCGATGAAGCCACGATCTACGAATTCGACGAGACCGAGCAAGTCTTTGTGCCCAAATCGGCCTTTGGCATGAGTGCCGAGCGGGTGGCCGCGCTGCGTGAACGGAGGGTCAGGCTGGGCGAGACCCATCTCGGCCGCGCCGCGGTCGAGCGGGCGCCGGTCCATGTCGAGGACGTGCAGCAGGATCCGACGCTCGGCCCTGACCGCGGTGTATTGCTGGAAGGCATTCATGCGGTCCTGGCGGTGCCGCTGTTGCGCGAGGACAAGGTCGTCGGCGGGATGGTGATCCGCCGGCGCACGGCCGGCGGCTTTGCGCCGACCATCCCGACCTTATTGCAAACCTTCGCCGGGCAGGCCGTGCTCGCGATCGAGCACGCGCGGCTGTTTCAGGAACTGGCGGCGCGCGGCGAGGAGGCACGCCTCGCGCGCCTCGCCGCCGAGGAGGCGAGCCGCACCAAATCGAGCTTCCTTGCCAATATGAGCCATGAGCTGCGGACGCCATTGAATGCGATTATCGGGTTGACCGAGCTGCTGTGCGACAACGCCGTGCGTTTCGGCACCGAGAAGGCGCTCGAGCCGCTCCGCCGGGTCCTGCGCGCCGGGCGTCATTTGTTGAACCTGATCAACGACATCCTCGATCTTTCCAAGATCGAGGCCGGGAAAATGGATCTGACGCTTGAGACGGTGGCGATCCGGCCGGTCGTCGAGGAGGTGCTCGGCACCGCGCGGCCGCTCGCCGAGCAGAACAACAATGCGCTCGAGCTCGATTGTCCCGAGGGGATCGGCTCGGTCCATGCCGACAACATGCGGCTGCGCCAGATCCTGCTGAACCTCTTGAGCAACGCCTGCAAATTCGCCAAGGGCGGCACGGTGCGGCTCACTGTCGCGCGCGCGGAAGAGGCGGGCCAGCATTGGGTCGATCTCGCCGTCTCGGACACCGGGATCGGGATGAGCGAGGAGCAGCTCGGGCGGCTGTTCCAAGAATTTAGCCAAGCCGACGCGTCGACGACGCGGCAATTTGGCGGGACCGGGCTCGGGCTGGCGATCAGCCGCAGGCTGTGCCGGTTGATGGGCGGCGATATCACGGTGACGAGCGCGCCGGGCGAGGGATCGACCTTTACCGTGAGTCTGCCCGCGCAGCCTGCGGCGCTGATGCCAATCGTGGAGGCGACCGCCGCCGAGGCCGGTCCCGCGCGAAGCCCGGGCTCGCGCGGGAGGGTTCTGGTTATTGACGACGACGCAACCGCGCGCGAGCTGATCGCCACTCATGTCGCCGGCGAAGGCTTTGCGGTCGAGACCGCGGCCAACGGGGTCGACGGGCTAAAGACAGCGCGGCGGCTCGCGCCCGCGGCGATCATTCTCGACATCCTGCTTCCCGATATCGATGGTTGGACCGTCCTCGCTGCGTTGAAGGGCGAGCCGGCGCTCGCCGACATTCCGGTCGTCATCGTCACGATCGTCGACGAGCAACGCCGCGGCATCGCGCTGGGTGCGGCAGGCTATTTGACGAAGCCGATCGATCGCGAGCGGTTGGTCGAGATCCTGTCGCGCTTGCGGGTCGCAGGCACACCTGGCAGCGTCCTGGTCGTCGAGGACGACGAGGAGCAGCGCCAGCTCGTGCGCGCGAGCCTAAGTTCCCGCGGCTGGACGGTCCGCGAGGCGGCGAATGGTCGGCTTGCCCTCGATGCACTCGCCGCGGATTTGCCCGACGCGATCCTGCTCGACCTGATGATGCCCGAAATGGATGGGTTCGAGCTGGTCGCGGCGCTCCAGGCGAACGCCAGATGGCGCGACATTCCGGTCGTAGTCGTCACCGCGCTCGACTTGACGGCGGAGGATCGCCGGCGTCTCAATGGCGGGGTCGAGCAAATCCTTTCCAAGACTGCTTCCGCCCCCGCCGAGCTGATGGCGCGCGTCGCCGACCTGCTCGGCAAGGCAAAGAAGACCTGAAGACGAGGGAGAGTGCGTTGGTGCGGAGGCTACTCTACATCGAGGACAACGAGGACAATCTCTACATGCTGCAGCTCTGGTTCGATGTCCTCGGCGGCTACGAAATCCTCAGCGCCCGGGATGGCGTCGCCGGGATCGCGATGGCGGCGGGCGAGCGGCCCGATCTGATCCTGATGGACCTGAACCTGCCGGAGATCGACGGCTGGGAGGCGACGCGCCGCCTCAAGGCCGACCCAGCGACGCGGGACATACCAATCATCGCGTTAAGTGCGCACGCGATGGCCGGTGACCGGGAGAAGGCGCTTGCCACCGGCTGCGACGATTTCGACACCAAGCCCGTCGAATTCGATCGCCTGCTGGCGAAGGTCGAGCAAGCCCTGGCCGCGAGGGACCGCGGGTCGGGATCGCAAGCCTGAGGCGCCCGCAGTGCTTCATAATTAACCAGCTAGAGCAATGTCCGACCGGGTGGCACCACCCTCACCCAGCTCCGGGCAAGGCTCGGCGCGCCTCGCCAACCCTTCTCAACCCTCTCCCCCATCTGGGGGAGAGGGAAGGGTGAGGGGGCTGCTCGTAGTGGTGCCGTCCGATCGAAAACCGCGCCAGGTTGCTTATCGCGCCCGGGGGCACGCTTTGATTGAACTCCCTGCCCCTCCGATTTAATTCTTTGTTCGACCGAATCAGCTCCCTGTTCAATTGAATTAATTCTCTGTTCGGTCGGCTAGGGAATTCGCCGACCACTGACATGAAAAACAATTAGTTAGGGCAGCTGATCGGGTCAAAAAAGCGGGCGTGGAACCGGTTTTTGCCAGTATCTTCCCGTCGATCAGGGAAAGGCTAGGGGGTGGAGATCATGAAACGAAGCGATCGAAGGATACTCACCTCGCATGTCGGGAGCCTGCCGCGGCCCGACACGCTGATCGAGCTCAACCACGCCAAGTTTGCCGGCGAGGCCTATGACGCGAGCGTTTATGCGGCGGGGCTGACAACCGCGGTCGAAGAGGTTTGCCGCAAGCAGGTCGAGATCGGCATTGGTGTCATCAACGACGGCGAGTTCGGCAAGACGACCTCGGGGCCGATCGATTACGGCGCCTGGTCAAGCTATGCCTGGCGACGCCTCAGCGGCTGGGAGCCGGGCGAGCCAGGCCGTCTGCCGGCACTCGCCGGGCGACGGGATCGGCTGAAATTCGCCGAGTTCTACCGCGAGCTCGATGCAACGAGCTTTCGCTCTTCGAGCTCGCTCGGCGGCCGGCCGCCGGTGTTCACCGGCCCGATCTCCTATGTCGGCCGGCAAGCGCTGAGCGCCGATCTCGCGAACTTCAAAGCCGCGCTCGCCAAAGTGAAGACGGTGGAGGGATTCATTACCTCGGTCGCGCCAGGGAGCTTCGCCCGCCGGCAGAACCGGTATTACGCATCGGACGAGGCGTTCCTCGCGGCTCTCGGCGAGGCGATGCGCGAGGAGTACAAGGCGATCGTCGAAGCGGGCCTCATCTTGCAGCTCGACGATCCCGGCCTGCCGGATAGCTGGGACATGGCCAATCCCGAGCCCAGCGTCGACGAGTACAAGAAATTCGCGACGGTGCGGGTCGAGGCGCTCAACCACGCGCTACGCGGTCTGCCCGAGGATCGGATCCGCTATCACATCTGCTGGGGCAGCTGGCATGGGCCGCACACCACCGACCTGCCGCTGCGTAGTATCGTCGACGTGCTACTGCAAGTGCATGCCGGGGCGTTCTCGGTCGAAGCCGGCAATGTCCGCCACGCGCACGAGTGGAAGGTCTGGCAGGACGTCAAACTGCCCGGCGGCAAGATCCTGATCCCAGGGGTCGTCAGCCACGCGACCAATGTCGTCGAGCACCCCGAGCTGGTCGCCGACCGCATCCTGACCTTCGCCAAGGTCGTGGGACGCGAGAATGTCATCGCCGGCACCGATTGCGGGCTTGGCGGGCGCATTCATCCGCAGCTCGCCTGGGCCAAGCTCGAAGCGCTGGTCGCGGGCGCCCGATTGGCGAGCCGGGCGTTTTGGCCGTCGTAACTGCCCCTCACCCCACCCCTCTCCCCGCAGGCGTGACGAGCGAACGAGTCGTTTGCCCCAATGAAGGCGGGGAGAGGGAGGGACCCGCGTTAGCGGAAGGGTGAGGGGCGAACGCTAAAAGAAGATGCTGACGTTCTTCGCCAGCAGCACATTCTGGTCGAGGATGATCCGGCGGCCGGCGATCTTCCAGGCGCCGGCAACGCGGCGCAAGACATCGCGCCGGGCGCCGACATAGAAGTCCTGCTCGGTCTCGGCCCGGCTGCGATACACCATGAAATTCGAATAGACCTTGACCTCGCTCGCCGCGTCGCCCGGTTCCACCTCGATATTGGTGATCAGGTGG
>Ga0306920_100015091_pt1 | contig 10578 bp, 6 predicted proteins | sample flu12Cox44000170_FD_204666 | JGI IMG/M metagenome (GOLD analysis project Ga0306920, IMG submission 204666) | Lab enrichment of tropical soil microbial communities from Luquillo Experimental Forest, Puerto Rico - flux4day.12C.oxic.44.000.170 (v2)... | ecosystem: Environmental > Terrestrial >... | reverse complement strand
CCAAGCTGCGCTGGCAGGAAGAGGACGGAATCTCTCTTGCGGAGTTTGGGGCGTTCGCACGGTGGAGACGCTTTGTGACAATCGACGAGCTCACGGGAGAGGGTCCGGTCGAAGGTTTCGTGTTTCAGTTACGCCGCATCCGGCAAGGATTTCGGTAACCGTTATTCGTAGCGCAACGCGGTCATCGGGTCCACGCGCGAGGCGCGGCGGGCGGGAAGATACGCGGCTGCAAGCGTCACGGCGAGCAGAGCCACGGCCAGCAACAGCAAGTGCGGAAATTCCGCGTCGCCTTCCGTAAAGCCGGCCTTGAGCAGCCTCCCAGCCGCCACGCTCAGCGGGATTCCCACAATCAAGCCGCAACCCGCCAGGACCGCGCCCTGCCGTAGCACCATGCTGAGCACGCTGACCGGCTTGGCGCCGATGGCGAGCCGGATGCCGAATTCCTTGGTGCGCCGGTTAACGGCGTAGGCGACCAGACCATACAGCCCCACGAGCGCCAGCAGCAGGCCCATCAATCCCATAGAGGCTACGGTTTCCACGATCACGTTCGACGTGCGCACCGCCCGCATCTGGTACATGTCCTCCATGGTGCGGACGTCGAAAATAGACATGTTCGAATCGAGGCCGCGAATCATCTCGCGCAGCGGCGCGATCAGCCCGGCGGAGTCGCCGATGGACTCCGCCATGAGCGTCATGGGCCGCCACGGAGTCTGCCGCTCCGCCAGAAAAACGAAATCCTGGGGCTTTTCGCCGATCCACGCGTATTTCGTATTCTTGGCCACTCCCGCGACTTGCGCCCACGGACCGCTGGGACCGTCCAGCCGAAAGCGTTTGCCGATGGGATCCTGCCCCGGCCAGTAGTGCGCCGCGAGATTCTGATTCACCACGGCTAGGCGAGGCGTCTGGGGAGTATCGGTGCGCAGAAATCCACGGCCTTCGACGATAGGGATTCCCATGACATCGAAGTAGTGCTCTTCGACGCGACTGCAGAGAATCATCGCGCGGTCCTCACCGGTGGGAAACCGGAAGCCTTCGGGCACGATCGCCACCAGATTCTGGGTGTTCTTCATAGGCACGACGGAAGCCAGCGTGGCGGCCTTCACGCCGTTCATTTGGGCCGCTTGCCCCACCAGGCGATCGTAGAATCGCTGCATCTGCGCTTCGTTGTAGCTTTGCTGGCTGGGAGCGAGGCTCATCATCGCCAGGTGATCGATGCGCGAGCCGGGGCCGTGGCTCACCGAATAACTCACGCCGCGATAGAAGAACATCGTAGCGGTGAGGAGCACTAGCGCGAGCGCCACTTGCGCGCAAACCAGAAGGCTTCGTCCCCAGACGCGGCTGCGGCCCGCCGGCGCCGCGTCGCGCGCCTTCAACGCTCCGGCCAAATCGGAGCGCGCCGTGCGAATCGCCGGAATCAGTCCAAACAGAAACACGCTGATCGAGGCCACGGCTAGACCGAACAACAGCGCCCGCCGGTCCAATCCGATATACGCGAATGTCACTAGATCAGTGGGCAGTTGAATCTGGCGGAAGAGTAGGACGCCCGCGTATCCCACCGCGAGGCCCAACAGCCCACCGAGGACGGCGATGAGCGCGCTTTCCGTGAGCAATTGGCGGATCAGGCGTACACGCCCCGCGCCGATGGCTAGCCGCACGGACATTTCCCGCGCCCGGACAGGCGCGCGGCTGGTCAGAAGGCCCGCGACGTTGGCGCAGGCTACGCACAGCACAGCGCCGGCTAGACCGAGCAGTGTCCATACCAGTTCCGCGTCGACAGGGTCTTGCTGAACGCGGTTTTGAAATTCGGTCAGAGCGGTGAGACGCTGATCGCGATCGGTTTCGGGATAAACGCGAGCTAAGTTCGCGTCGATCGAGGAAAGCTCCGCTTGCGCTTGCGCGAGCCTTGCGCCCGGATTCAATCGGCCGAGCAGCCGGAGGAAGCGGCGGTCGCGTGCTTCAAGAATGCGCGCATCTCCTGAAATACGCGGATACATCGCTATAGGAAAATAGAACCCGGTGCGGACAAACGGCTCTACCCCGGTGAAACGCTCCGGCGCCACACCGATCACGGTGAACTCGATTCCGTTCAGATGGATTTTGCGGCCAAGAATGGAAGAATCCGCGGCAAGCTCCTGCGCCCAGAGATCGTGACTGAGGACTACGACAGCATCGCGGCCCGGCACGCTGTCTTCTTGGGGTGAAAAACCGCGGCCCAGGGTAGGCGTCACTTCCAGCGCATCGAAGAAGCCGGCGTTCACGGCCGCCGCCATTTTCAGTTGCGGCAACGCTTCGGGCCGCAGAGAAAACCCAGCGGGAATAAAAGCGATGGCCGCAGTTCCCCGAAAGCTCCGGCTACTGTCGCGAATGCTCAAATAGTCCGGATAGGAAGCAAGATCGACGCCACGCCGCAAGGACGTGGTCGAGCCGACCTCTAGCACTTCGTTGTAACGCGGCACGGGCAGTGGGCGCAGCACCAGCGCGTCCGCGGCCGTGAACATAGCGCAGTTGGCGCCGACACCGAGCGCGATGGAAAGAACGGCGATCGTCGTGAAGCCGGGATTCTGGCGCAGCGAACGGCAGCCGTAGCGCAAATCCTGCCATAGATGCTCGATCCACGACCATCCCCAGGCTGAGCGCACATCTTCCTTCACGCGCAACATCGGTCCGAGCTTGCGGCGAGCAGCCTGCCGCGCCTCGTCCAAAGACATGCCCGCATCGACGTTCTCGCGTGTTTCGCGGTCCAGGTAATCTTGGATCTCTTCGTCCAAGCTCTCTTCGCGCCGTCGCCACAATCCCATGGTCATTCCTCCGCGGGCTGCATGATAAGGCCGATCGCCCTGGTCAGCCGGTCCCATTTCGCGTTTTCTGCGGTTAGGCGCTTGCGCCCTTTCGCTGTGAGGCTGTAATAGCGCGCCTTGCGGTTGTTTTCGGAGATCCCGTCCTTGGCGGAAAGCAGGCCCTGCCGCACCAGCCGGTGGAGCGCCGGGTAGAGCGAGCCGTGTTCTACTTGCAAGACCTCCTGCGAGCCACGCTCGATGGCGTGAGCGATGGCGTGGCCGTGAGCCGGCCCGAACAGGAGCGTGCGCAGGATCAGCATGTCGAGCGTTCCCTGCAATAAGTCGATGCGATCGTCTCCGGTAGGCATTCTTCCAGAAGAATACGTCTACTCCGGTAGAATGTCAAGGGGAAAGTGGGCAGCCCGAAGCCGCTCCTGTGAAAATGCTCTGGAGCTGGCTTTCTACGGCACTGGCAGCGAGGCTGAAGCCTCGCGCGGGCTAAAGCCCGCCCTCCAGCGTCGCGGCTCAGTAACCTACTTGCCCGGGAAATGGGCCAGGTCTTTTTCGTCCTCCGAGCAGAAGGACTCGAGCAGTTCCGTGTCCGGCACGAGGCGGAAGCCGACGCGAATAGTGACTGGCTTCACGTAGGTCTTCGGATCGTCCACGGTGATGGTGGCCTCGAGATGGCCGAAATCGCGGCGGCGGAAGCTTTCCGACACGCGCAAGGATTCGCTGTGAGGGTGTCCGATCGCGTCCAAGGGACTTTTGTCGTTGAAGCCGACTGTTTCGACCACGAACGAATCGCCTATCCACTTCCCCACGGAATAGCCAAGCCAGCTAGGTTGCGGATCTTCGGGAAGCTTGCGGCCATCGCTGAAAATCTGGCGGAATACCGAGTCCGCCTCGTACAGGAATAACATCGTCCGGGGCGTCTGGACAACCTTGTAAGGAATCGGAAGCAGGTCCGCGAGCGGCAGACTCGGAGGCGGGCAAAGCGTGGGCGGCTTTCCCCCGCTCTGGGCTCTCTTCTGGAACGAGGCTGCGGCTGCTGGCTGAAATGGCTCCTGCCCCAAGGGAACATCGCCGAAGAAGTTGAAGAAATACTTTGACGGAACATCCTCGCCTAAACCGTTAATGCCGCCGGGAAGCAGGAAGTGCTGTATTTCTTTGACAGGGGCGCTTTCCGCTTCCCAGATGCCGGAAAGATCGGGCTTGCCATTGAGGTGGGGCGCCGGCGCGGAAAGGTTCGGTTTGCCGTCCTTAGTCCGCGGCGTGGTTGGATCGCGATAGATTGCCCATTGGGCGTTGATGGTAAGCGGCGCTGCGACGAGCGCCAGCAGAACACAGACGTGCCTTTTCTTCATGGTTCCTCCGATGGTCCTCATTATCTTGATTTTGGGCCTTACCGTGCAGTACAGCTTGTACTCTAACTTTACTGCAATAAGGCCCGCCGCCACAAGCGATGGGTGCGCGACTTGAAAGTTGAGATATCTGCGATCTGAGCGTACCTGGTGCGCAAGCGTTGACGTTGAGAGTCTTGTATCAGAGCACGCCTTCAGGCGTGCCGGATGGAAGCCTAACCGAGTAGGCTTCAGTCCCTAAATTCGCAGCGAAGGCAAGCAATCGGCAAGGTGCAGGGGCTGAAGCCGTGCCCTGATACGAAGTCTACAAAGGGGGCCACTCTCATGTCGCGCACCCACAAGCGATCATTCATGCCGGAGCGCCGTCATTGGATCCACCCTCGAGGCGCGGCGCGCGGGGAGGTACGCCGCAAGCAGTGCGACGACCAGCAACGCGGGTGTGATCGAAAAATACAGCCGCGGCTCAATCGTGTGATTCAGCGGATACAGGCGCAGCAAGCGCGCGGTAGCGGCGCTAAGAGCAAGTCCCACGGCGGCGCCGGCCGCCGCCAAAATCATAGCCTGTTCGAGAATCATACGCACCACGGAAGCGCGGTCCGCTCCCACGGCCATGCGGATACCGATCTCGCGAACCCTCCGGCTTACAGCGTGGGACATCAGCGCATACAGTCCGACCATCGCGAGCAGGAGTCCCGTCAAACCCATAGCTCCGACAATATCCGTAGTGACGTCGCCAATGTCGACCACTTTAGTCTGGTAGAAATCTTCAATGGTCCTAACATCGTAGACGGGCAGATCGGAATCCAAATCATGCGCGGCCGCTCGCAGGGGAGCCGCCACGCTGGCCGAAGGGCCGGCGGAAGCGGCCGCCAAAGTCAGGGTTCTCGGCGGGTCCTGTCTGCGCGGGAAATAAACGAAGTCGGCCGGCGGCTCGCCAGGATAGAGATATTCGCCGTTACGCGCGACGCCCACAATCAGCATCGGCGGCCCGTTTGCGTTCGCCAGGCGGAAGCGTTTCCCGATCGGGTCCTCACCCGGCCAGTAATGCTCGGCCAAGGTCTGATTCACGATCGCCACCCGTGGCGATCCCGCCGTATCGGCTTCAAGGAAAGGTCGCCCGCGCAGGATGGGGACGCCGAGCGTTTCGAAGTACGATTCATCCACTCGATTCACCCAGACCACGGCGTTTTCTTTCGCTGAAGGAAGGGGACGGCCTTCGGGCACAATCGCGATTACAGCTTGCGGATCCAGTGGAATTGATTGCGCCGCAGTCGCCGAAAGGACACTGGGCGTAGCTCGGGCGCGATCGAGGAGCTTTTCGAAAAAGCGTTCGGAGTCCGCATCGCTGTACCCTGCCAGACCCGGATCGAAGGTCATCAGGAGACGATGGTCTGTGCGGAAGCCGGGGCCACGCCGGAACTCGTCCCGGAAGACGCCATATACGAACGCCGCTACCGTGAGCAGCACCAGCGATACCGCCACCTGTCCGGCGACCAGGATATTTCTCCCGGTAATCCGGCGCCGCGTCACCGCCGCTTCGCCAGCCTTAAGCGCTGTCGTGAGGTCCGCGCGCGTGGTCTGAATCGCGGGAATCAGCCCGAACAGGAACACGCTTGCGATGGCAAGCGCTATGGCGAACAACAAGGCGCGTTGATCCAATTCAGGCATTGGCGCCGCAACGAAATCGCGCCCGAGTTGAACGCGGCGCAGCAACGCAATTCCGGCATAGCCCACCGGCAGGCCGAGGAGCGCGCCCGCCACGGCGATGATGGCGCTTTCGGCGAGCAGTTGCCGGATGAGTCGGCTGCGGCCCGAGCCGATGGCCAGGCGCACAGCAATCTCCTTCGCTCGCGACGGCGCGCGGCTGCTCAAAAGGCCAGCGACATTGAAACACGCCGTCAACAGCACAGCCATTGCCAACATCGTAATGATCGCGATTCCGTAAATGCGCACTGGCTGCTCACCGACCCGCTCCTGAAATTCCGTTCGCGCGGTGAAATGCTGATTGCGATTCGTAGCGGGATAGGCGCGCTCGAGGTCCGCGGAGATGGCCGATAGCTCGGCGACCGCTTGCCTGACGCTGGTCCCATTCTTGAGGCGGCCTTTCAGGTTGAGGCTGCGGAGATCGCGGGCGTTGAGGATGTCCGGACGGTTGATCAGCCGCGGCCAAAGCGCCAGAGGCAAGTAGAACGAAGGACGCCGCTGAAGATTTACGCCCGTGAAGCTCTCGGGCGCGACGCCGATCACTGTCGCCTCCTGACCGCCAACATAGATGTGCTGTCCCAGCGCTTCCGGACTCAAAGAGAACTGATCGCGCCAAAATCCGTAACTGAGAACGACTACCGCGTCTTCCTCGGGACGGAAGGAGCGCCCGAGCACGGGCGTCACGCCGAGGACGTCGAAGAAGTTGCCGCTGACCAGGATGGCCACTTTGGCTTGCGGCGGCTCACCCGGGTCATGGCTAAATCCGGCGGCAACGTGCGTGTAGGCCGCGAGGCCATCCCAGCTTCGCGCGCGTTTCTGAATGTCCAGGTAGTCAGGGTAGGACGCCACCAGCGCGCTAAAGAGATTATCGAGCGAAAATACGGACCCCACGGTGAGCAGATCGCCTGGTCGTGGAACCGGCAACGGTCGCAACAGATTGGCGTCGGCCATGCTGAACATGGCTACGTTCGCTCCGGCGCCCAGGGCGATGGAAAGGATCGCGATGAGCGTAAACCCAGGGCTCTTTCGGAGAATGCGCGCGGCGTGGCGAAGATCCCGAAGCATACCTAGATCATCATACTATCGACCGCCCGCATGGCCGCAATAGAATAAGGTCATGGACGCTCCTAAGGCCCCGGCGCCCTCGCAGGCAGTGGAGCGCTATTTCCAGTTGTCGCTTCTTGGGCTTTTGGCATCGGGTTATCTTGCGATCGCGAGCTCGGGTCTGCTGGATGGCTTGGCGCATGCGGCGGCTCTTATGGCTCTCGCTCTTCGTGCGGCCGTCATCGCCGGTTGGCTTCGCGTCAGGCCGGATAACGCAGTGACCGGCGCCTTAGCAGTGACCGCGGTTCTTTTCTTCCCCATCGACTATCTTTGGGCATCGGCCTCGCTTCCGGTTGCTGTATTGCACTTAACGTTCTTCTTGGCCGGGCTGAAGCTCGTGACTGCGTCGACAAACCGCGATTACGCATATCTTAAGGCGTTTGCGGCGGCGGAATTGCTTGCGGCGGCGATGCTCGGGCCAGGCTTGAGCTTCTTCGGCTTTCTTGTGCTCTTCCTTCTATTCATCATCTCCACGTTCGCCGCCGGTGAGATTCGGCGCTCCAGCCAAGGCCCAGGCGCCATGGCCCGCAGCGGAGTCCGGTTCTTCAAGCGCCGCCTCGGATTGCTTGCCTTCGCGCTGTCCGGCGGCATTCTCACGCTCACCGCCGGCATGTTTTTCGTGCTGCCGCGCACGGCCCGCGCTGCTATCGGACGATTCGGCTCAAACCGACATCACTTACCAGGCTTTACGCGGGAGATCAATCTCAGCGAGATCGGCGAGATCAAACAAAGCAGCCGGCCCGTGCTGCACGCGCGGGCTTACGGCGGCGAGAGCTTGGGCGGAGTGTACTGGCGGGGTGGTTCGCTTTCTCAATTCGACGGCAAAGTATGGCATTCCCCCGCGGGGCGGGACACGCCAATGCGCGTGGACCGCGGTGTTCTCGTGCTCGGACGGGCGGCTAATCCGCGGCCCGGGCGAGACATAGCGTACCGGGTGGAGCTGCAGGAGATTGCGGCGGATACCTTGTTTTTCGCCGGGGCGCCCGAAACCATAAATGTCAATCTGCCAGGCGTGTATGTTTCGCGCGGCGGCTCGATCCGCATCCCGCGGCTTCCCAATGGCATTGGTTACAGCGTCTACGGCTTTTTCGAAGACCGCACGGCTCCGGCGCGAGGCGTCATCACGCCTCTGCCAGAAACCCTGCGGCGAGACTCGCTGGAACTGCCCAATAGCCTCGATCCGCGCATTCCTTCGCTCGCCCGCGAAATGACGGACGGGGCGCAAACCGATGAGCAGCGCGCGCGCCTTCTGGAGCAGCGATTGCGCCACGACTATTCCTATACGCTGGAGTTGCCCCAGAAAACAGTGTCCGATCCTTTGGCGAATTTTCTCTTCGTTCGCAAGAAGGGGCATTGCGAATATTTTGCTTCCGCCATGGCGGTGATGCTAAGGACGCTCGGCATCCCTTCGCGAGTAGCCACCGGTTTCCAAAGCGGAACGTACAACCCGATTACGGGCTGGCAGGTGGTGCGCGCCTCGGATGCGCACAGTTGGGTGGAAGCGTGGCTGCCCACTAGTGGCTGGACGACTTTCGATCCCACACCCTCAGACCCGCGCGCGGGATCGAGCGAAATCGCCCGCCGAATCTCCTTGCTCTCCGACGCCGCGGACCAGTTTTGGCAGAACTGGGTGCTGAGCTATGATCTTCCACGCCAATCCGCTCTGGCTTCGCGGATCGAGCAGGCCTCCAGCGCTCTGGGTTTATCCGGCGTTTCCAGTTGGTTTTCCGCCGCAGGAAGTTCGTGGCGCCAAGCGGCGCGATTGAAGCTGATTTGGACGTTCCTGGCGCTCGCGGTGGCGGCGATTCTGGCGATTCCCCTTTGGCCGGCTTTGAAAGCATTAGCGTGGCGCCATGCAGGAGTGCGGCGGCTCGGGCGCGGCGAGGGGCAGGCGTCCGACGCCACCATGCTGTACCAGCGAATGCTCGCGCTGCTCGAGCGGAGGGGTTTCCGCAAACCGGCTTCCCTTACTCCCGCCGAGTTCGCCCGCGCGCTCCCAATGTCGGAAATGTCGATCCTGGTGGAGGACCTCACATCGGCTTACAACGAATTCCGCTTCGGAGGCCGGCGCGACGTGGCCCCACGAATGATCCGTCTGCTGGACAGGCTGGAGAGTCTACCGCTTGCTTACGCGCGCGGCTCGGTAACAATAGCCGCTTTCGAGCCGCGATCGTGAGGGAGCGGTTGGCGCCTGAGACACGCGAGCGATGGGGCTGGTATCTCTATGACTGGGCCAACGCTCCCTTTCACACCACAGTTGTCACGCTGTTCCTTGGCCCCTATCTAACCGCGATCGCGAAAGCCGCCTCCGACACTCGCGGCTTCGTGCACCCATTCGGCATCCCCGTCGATGCCCGTAGTCTTTGGAGCTATACCATCGGCGTCTCCGTAGCCGTGCAGGTGCTGGTTCTTCCGCTGGTCGGCGCGGTGGCCGATTACGGCCGCCGCAAGAAAGAAGCGCTGGCCGCCACAGCGTTTCTGGGCGCTGGCGCGACCATGGCGATGTTCTTCCTCCAACGCGGCCATTACCTGCCGGGAGGCGCGTTGTTCGTCGTAGCTAATGTCGCCTATGGGGCTTCCATCGTCGTCTTCAATTCCTTTCTTCCGCAAATCGCGGGGCCGGAAGAACGCGACGGGGTGAGCTCGCGCGGTTGGGCCTTTGGATATTTGGGCGGCGGCCTTCTGCTGGCCCTGAATCTGCTGCTCTATCTGAACGCGTCGAAGATCGGTATTCCCGAAGGGCTGGCCGTCCGTCTCAGTCTCGGCTCGGCCGGAGCGTGGTGGGCCCTATTCACGATTCCGACCATTCTGACCCTGCACAACCGGGGAAAGGCGCGAGAGCTTCCGCCAGGGCGCTCCGCCATGGCCGCGGTGGTCCGCCAACTCATGCATACGCTTTCGGAAATGCGCCGTTATCCCGAGACGCTCAAGTTTCTCATCGCCTACTTGCTCTATAACGACGCCATTCAGACCGTGATCGCGCTGGCGACGCAGTTCGGCTCCGATGAGCTGAAGATTCCGGTAGCGCAGCTTACTCTTACGATTCTGATGGTGCAATTCGTGGCATTCTTTGGAGCCATGGGCTTCGGCGTGGCCGCGAAAGCCATCGGCGCCAAGCGCGCCATCGCGGTGAGCCTGGCGATCTGGATGGCCGTGTTGGTTTACGTCTATGCGTCGGTGAAGACCACGGCCCAGTTCTTCATCGCGGCGGCGGCGATCGCGCTGGTGCTGGGCGGCAGCCAGGCGCTGAGTCGCTCGCTCTACGCCCAGCTCGTGCCCAAAGGACAGGAAGCCGAATACTACGGAGTCTACGGCATCAGCGACAAGGGAACAAGCTGGCTTTGCCCGATCATCTTTGGATTGGCGCTCCAGTTCACAGGAAGCTACCGGCTTGCGATCCTTTCGTTGATCTTATTTTTCGGCGCAGGGCTGCTGGTGTTGCTGCGAGTCAATGTGAGCAAGGGCGAGAGCGAAGTGGCGTCAGTTGTTGTTGAAAACATCCGCCACCTTTGATATGAGAGAGTGGCGGCGGGCTTCGCCACTATTCCGCGGGGCTCGATCCGAGAGCCAATTTGCCAGTATCATACGGATAGGGATACTAGGATGCAAATTGGAACTGAACGGATCACGAT
>Ga0306920_100015090_pt1 | contig 10578 bp, 6 predicted proteins | sample flu12Cox44000170_FD_204666 | JGI IMG/M metagenome (GOLD analysis project Ga0306920, IMG submission 204666) | Lab enrichment of tropical soil microbial communities from Luquillo Experimental Forest, Puerto Rico - flux4day.12C.oxic.44.000.170 (v2)... | ecosystem: Environmental > Terrestrial >... | reverse complement strand
CGGCCCGCGAAGCGTTCGGCGGCACCGTGCTGCACCGGGCCGACGGCACCGAGTACGACATCGGCGGGGTGTGGCCGGAGAAGACGGTCCACGGCGCGATATCCGGGGCACTGGGCGAGGAGGTGACGCCCGGCACCGGCGAGGAGCGGCTGCGCAAGCTGTGCGCGACGGCCGGCGTGCCCACCGAGCCCGCCTGGAACGGTGGCCAGATCGTGCTGGAGATGTACGAGCGGCTGGTGGAGAAGCAGACGGCCGGCCCGACGTTCTACCGCGACTTCCCGGTCGGGGTCTCGCCGCTGACCAGGGCGCACCGGGACGACCCGCGGCTGGCCGAGCGGTGGGACCTGGTGGCGTTCGGCACGGAGCTGGGCACCGGGTACTCCGAGCTCAACGACCCGGTCGAGGAGCGGGCCCGGCTGACCGCCCAGTCGCTGCTGGGAGCAGGCGGCGATCCGGAGGCCATGCAGCTCGACGAGGACTTCCTGCGCGCGCTGGAGTACGGGATGCCGCCTGCCGGCGGCATGGGCACCGGCATCGACCGCATCCTGATCATGCTGACCGGCGAGACGATCCGGGAGACGATCCTGTTCCCGATGGTCCGCCCGGACTGACCGGTACCCGCCCGGCCCTCAGCCGACGATCCGGACCGCGCCCACGTAGACGCCCCACATGACCGGCTCCACCTTGACGACCTCCCCGAAGTTGGGCGCGTCCACCATCAGCCCGTTGCCGAGGTAGATGCCGACATGGCCGATGTCGGCGTAGAAGAACACCAGGTCGCCGGGCTGCAGATCGGCCCGGGACACGTGCACGCCCATGTTCCACTGGTCGCCGGTGAAGTGCGGCAGGCTGATGCCGACCTGGGCGTACGCCCACACCACCAGCCCGGAGCAGTCGAAAGCGCCCGGGCCGGCCGCCCCCCAGACGTAGGGTGCGCCGCGGCGGCTGAGCGCAGCCCGCAGCGCCTGCGCGCCGATCGTGTTAGCGGTCGGGAGATTGATGCTGGGGTACTGGCCGGTCTGGTTGAAGACGGCCATCGCCTTGGCGAACACCGCGCTGTTCAGCAAGTTGATCTTCTTCTCGGCGGCTTGCCGCCTGACCGCCATCTGGGCGGCCAGTTTCGCCGCCAGCCGGCCCTGCTGGACAGCGGTCTCCTTGGCCCGCTGGGCCGCTGCCACCGCCGCCGCGAGCTGGCTGACCCGGTCCCCGTTCTCGCTCTGCAACTGCTGGACAATGGCCGCCTTGTCCATCAGGCTCTGCGGGTTGCTGCTGGTCAGCAACGCCAGCGTGGTGTCCAGCCCGCCGGCCATGTAGCTCTGGGCGGCGAGCTGGCCAACGCTCAGCTGGCCGGCCCCGAGCCGGCCGATGTCCTCGCTGTAGGTGTGCTGGGCGACGGCCGCTTCGGCTTTGGCCTGCGCGAGCTGGATGCGCAGCCCGTTGTACTGCTCATCCAGCGTGTTGATCTGATTGGACAGCACCCGGGCCTGGGCCACCAGGTCCTTCAGGCTCGGCATGGGCTGGCGCGGCACCGCCGTGCTGCCCGCCGCGGGCAGCACCAGAGTGGCCAGGCTGGCCAGCCCGGCCACGATGGCCGTCCGGCGCCAGCCGCGGCCGATGGCTGCCCGCTGCAGGCGGGGAGAGCGCGGATGACGCCGGAACCGTCGTGGACCACTTTCCCTGTGCCTGCTGACAGGCAGGTGCCCCACGGGGGCTCCTCTCCTCGGGGCGCCACCGGCTAGCCCGGGGATCGGGGTCAGCTGGCGCGGTCGGGTCAGCCGTGCCAGCACGCCTGACTAGCGCCGCAGATTAATGGATCAAGGGCGTGACGCGGACCGGAACGGCAAAAGTTTTGCATCCGGAACGCAACTCCCCAGGGCCTGACCGGCAATGATTCACGGGCTGGCCGGAACCGGCGGAAGTATTCCCACGGCATTGTTGCGGTTAATATGCCGCAGGTCAGGACGGATAACAGAGTCCGGAAGGGGCTGTGATCAGTATGTGATGGGCACTGCCCATAAGCAGCAAAGGCACGCATGGCAGCCTGCGGGTGGTGCCGCTGCCTGGCGTTAGGGGTGAAGCCGCGGGCTGCCGGGCGCCCGCGGCTGCCAGCAGTGCCCAGCGGCTAAGGTGTGCGGACGATGGATTACCTGATCAGGCGTGCCCGGACCAGTGATGTCCGGGCCATCACCGCGCTGGTGGCGCAGAACGTGGGCTCGGGCAGGCTGCTTGCCAAGGCCACCGTCACCCTCTATGAGGATGTGCCGGAGTTCTGGGTCGCCGAGCGCACCGGTGATGGCCTGGTGGTCGGCTGCGGGGCGCTGCACGTCATGTGGGAGGACCTGGCCGAGATCCGGACGATCGCCGTCCGGCCGGATTGCCAGGGGCACGGGATCGGCCACCGGCTGGTGGACGCCCTTCTGGTCAGCGCGCGGGAACTGGCGGTCCGCCGGGTGTTCGTGCTGACCTTCGCGGTCGGCTTCTTCGCCCGGCACGGCTTCACCGAGATTCACGGCACGCCCGTCTCCCATCAGGTGTATGAGGAACTGCTCCGCTCTTACGACGAGGGGGTAGCCGAGTTCCTCGACCTCGACCGGGTCAAGCCCAACACCCTGGGCAACACCCGCATGCTGCTCCACCTCTGACCGGGTAATCCACTGCCACCGGTGCGCGCCGGCCCCCGCCCGGCGACTTTCATTGTTCAGGTACCGGCATACCTGGGATGAATGACCCCGGATATGACAGGGAGGTCGGGAAAGTGGCGGGAGGCCGCGGTCTGCCGGTCACAGCAGCCGGAGCTGGCGATCGGCGGGCCGCGGTGGCCGGGGCGGGGCGGCGCGGGCCAGCAGCGCGGGCGAGATAGCGGCCAGGAACGGGGACGGGCCGGTGGCGGTGACCTGGCCGTGCCGCCGCCGTTCGGCCGCGCAGCTGAGGAACAGGTGTGTCCGGGCGCGGGTCATGCCCACGAACAGCAGCCGCCGTTCCTCGCCCAGGTCATGCCCGCCGGCCTGATTGCCGCTGGCCCCGGGCAGCCACAGCGGCAGCAGGTCCCGTTCGCAGCCGGCGACGAACACCACGCTGAACTCCAGGCCCTTGGCCGCGTGCAGGGTCAGCAGCGTGACCGCGCCGGCCCGTGGGTCGAGTGCGTCGGCCTCGGCCCCGAGCGCGATCTCGGTGAAAAACCGGTCCAGGTCAGCACCGCAGCGGGCGGCCAGTGGCGCCAGCACCTCGGCCCCGGCCAGCACGTCCACTGCGCGCAGCCCGCCACCCCCGTCCGCGGCGCGGGCGGCCAGCCGCCGCGCCGCCGTGGCCAGCCGGGCCGCCACTGGGCCTGCCTCCCCGGCGGCAGCCGCGCTGGCCGCCGCCGGATCGGCGAGCCGCATCTCCCGCACGATCTCCGGCACTGCCGTCCGCCGCAGCAGCAGGTCGTGCGTGCGCTTCTGGAACGGGAACCCGGCCCGGGTCAGGGCCTGGCCAATCGGACCGGCCTGGGCGTCGGTCCGGTACAGCACGGCGATGTCAGCCAGCCCGAGGCCGGGCGCCGCATGGCCATCGGCCCGCCCGGTGTCCAGCGAGTGGAACGAGGAACCGCCGAGCAGCCGGTCGATGGTGGCCGCGATCCAGGCCGCCTCGGCCTGCTCGCTGGGGCTCTCCTGGTAGGTGATCCCGGCCGCCGGGCCGCCCGGGGCGGGCACCGGCGGGCTGCCGACAGCTGCCAGGCGCCGGCCGGGCACGAGCGAGGCCGGCCCGATGGCCTGGAGCGCGCCCGCCACGATGGCCGGTACGGACCGGTAGTTCCGGGTCAGCTGGACCGTCGACGCCGCTGGGTAGTCGGCGGTAAAACGCAGGAAGAAGCCCACGTCCGCGCCCCGGACCCATAGATGGCCTGGTCGGGGTCGCCGATCACGGTCAGCCCGGTGCCGTCCCCGGCCAGCAGCCGCAGCAGCGCGTACTGGTTCGCGTCGATGTCCTGGTACTCGTCCACGCTGATCCGCGGCCAGCGGGCGGCTAGCGAGGCGGCCAGCACCGGGTGGTCGCGCAGCAGCCCCAGCGGCAGTTCCACCAGGCCGTCCAGGTCGACCAGGCCACGCCCGGCCAGGGCCCGGGCGAACTCCGCGCGGTGCTCCGGGCTGGCCACGGCCGAGGCGAGCAGCCGCCGGGCGGCCCGGTCCGAGCCCGCCAGTTCGGCCGCCACCGCCAGCCGCGCCCGGTCATCGGCAACGGCAAAGCCTGCGGGCAGGCCGGCCAGGGCGGCGTGCTCGCGCAGGATGAGCAGGCCAAGCCCGTGGAAGGTGGTGACGGTCAGCTGGCTTGGCTGCCTGGGGATCAGCACGGCCAGCCGGTCACGCATCTCCTGTGCGGCCCGGCGGGTGAAGGTCAGTGCCAGGCAAGCCGCGGGCGGCAGGCCCCGCCCGGCGACATCGGCCGCGATCCGGTGCGTGAGCGTGCGGGTCTTGCCGGTGCCTGGCCCCGCGATGATCATCAACGGCCCGGCTGCCTCCGCCGCTGCCCGCTGCTCGGGATCGAGACCGGCCTGCATCGCCGCGCCTGCTATCTGCGCGGCGCCGGCCGGCCCCGGCTCTCCCCGCCGCCCACGGCCTGGTTCCGGCTGATCCGCGACTGCCTCCGCCGCCGACGGGGCGGTGGCAGGTGCTGCTGCCGGGACAGTCGCGGGCAGGTCGAACAGGGCGGCCGAGCCGGTAAGCTCCCCGCGGCGCAGCAGCCGGATGACCCCATACTCCCCGTCGTAGCCTGCTTCCTTGATCACGTCGCCGCGGCGCAGCCGGGCGATCGCCTCACCGAGCAGGCTGCCGCCGGCCCGGCTGACGTCCGCCAGGTCGGCTGCCAGCAGGATATGCAGTTCCGGGCCGAGCGCCGCGACCAGCCGGTCCACCTCGGTGCTGACCTTCTTGCTGCGCGGGCCGCTGTCCCGGGTTTCACCGACGATGTCGGGCAGGGAGACCAGATGCATGGCCGTCGCTGCCCCGGCCGGCTGGTGACCCAGCGGGCGATCTGCCAATTCCGATACCCGGTGCAGCACCCCGATGGTCAGTGGCTTGCCGCAGGCCGGGCAGATCCCGCCCTGTGCGCTGGATTGCGCGGGCTCGAACCGGATTCCGCATTTGCGGTGCCCATCCAGGTGATAACGGCCACCCTCGGGGTGGAAGTTGAGCGTGCCGGCCAGGCCTGTGCCGCTGCGGAGTGCCGCCGCCATCGCGAAGTAGTCCAGTTCGGTCCCGAAAGTGGTTGCCTCCCGGCCGATCATCGGCGGTGAATGAGCGTCGGAGTTGCTCACCAGCCGGTAGCTGTCAAGCGCTGAGCACATCCAGTTCATGGGCGGGTCCGATGACAGCCCGGTCTCCACTGCGAACACGTGTTCCGCGAGATCGAGGTAGCAGGAGGTGACCGACTCAAATCCCGATTTGGATCCGAGCACGGCGAACCATGGAGTCCAGATGTGCGCGGGAACCAGGTAACACCCTGGACCCGCGGACAGTGTTATCTCCAGCAGGTGCCGGGAGTCCAGGCCAAGGATCGGGCGGCCGTCCGATGCCAGGTTCCCGATCTTGGCCAGGCTGGTGCTGATATGGCTGGCTGCTTCGAAAGTGGGGGCGTACAGCAGGTGGTGAACTTTCCTGGTCACTCCGTCCCGCTGGTAAATGGTCGAGATCTCCGCCGAGAGCAGGAAACGCACCCGGGGCTCGCAGCTGGCAGGGGATGTCCGTGCCAGTTCCGCCGCCAGCCCGGGCTGCAGCCGGAACAGGCCCGGCTCGGCCGGCTCCAGGGATTCGGCCAGCTCGGCCGCCCAGGCAGGATGCGTGAAATCGCCGGTGCCGACCACGGTGACGCCCTTGCGCACAGCCCACCAGGCCAGCGCCGCAGGGTCGCAGTTCTTGCTGCAGGCGCGCGAATAGCGCGAGTGGATGTGGAGATCGGCGTGGAACATGGCGCCCCGATCCTGTCACGTGGCCGCCAGGCCGGAGAGCACCGTGGCGGCAGGCGTGTCATCGTGAGCGGCCGGCCCGGCAGGCCAGGCGCAGCCACCGGCGGCGGTGAGACACAATGCCAGTAGGGAGTGCGCTGGACACAGGCCGGGAAAGGAGGCGGCGGATGCTTCAGGATCTTGCGGCGCTGACCCCGCCGCTGGTTGTCTGCGCCGCCTTCCTGATCGGGGTGGTGCTGTTCCTGCGCAGGCAGATGGGAGCGCGGCGGCCACCGGAACAGCGCGATGGCCAGACGGATATTCAAGATGACGCCGGGAATACCGCATCTTCTGATCCAGAAGCGGCGCCATCAGTTGATGGCGGCACGCCATAGTTCTGTTATACCTAACGGCTGTGCGTCCCGGGCCGATAGGGCTTCTACCCGATTCACGGCAGCCTGGCTTCTGATTACGCAGCGTAACCAGGCATTATCATAGTGTCTACTGACTGGCGCACGGAGAACTCTCAGGTAATCTTCTGAGACTTGAATTGTCAAACTAACAGACCTGGTATATGTTTGGCAGCCAATAAATAGATGCTCCAGCGGAAGGGCTGGTTCCCACCATGGCTCAGAAGACAGTGGTGACGGTCGTGTGTGACCTTCCACATGACGGTGAGGTCGAAGGAACGGAGACTGTTTCGTTCGCCTTTGACGGGACCGCATATGAGATCGACGTGTGCGCGGCACACGCTAAGGAACTTCGCGAGAAGTTCGGGCAGTACACCGAGCGTGCCCGCCGCGGCAGCGCGGGCGGCGGCCGCCGCCGCCGGACCCGGAGCGGGCCAGGCCGTGAGCGCAGCTCAGAGATCAGGGCCTGGGCAAAGCAGCGGGGACACAAGGTCAGCGAGCGCGGCCGGATTCCGGCAGCGATCATCGCCGAGTACGAGTCCTCTCACTAGCATCTGGCCCGGCCCAGCAGCTGGCTGGGATCGATCACCGGGTGCCACGGGGGTTTGCTTTTGCCAGGTACGTCGCCAGCCCGCGTCCTGAGGAATTGCAGCCCGGCCCGGGAATGCCAGCGGGTTGCTGGTGCCTGAGAGTGGGCGTGCCAGTTTTCCACGGCTTACGCCCAGCGGACAGTCAGGCCGCGTTCAGAATGTGAACGCGGCCTGACTGCTGTCCGGGGCCGCCTGGATCTGGCGCGTTTCACCAGCTGGCCTTCGCGGCCAGGGGCGGGTTTCTCCGCGCGCTGCTGCGTGCCGGATTTGGCAGATCAGTCACCCGAACCGGTCCCGGCAGCGGGCCAGTGCATTCTGCTGGCAGTGAACATCTGGCCGGGCGTTCGCTCGCGGCGTAGCCGGGAACACCTGGCCTGTGCGGCAAGGTTGGATGGGATGAAGGCCCGCTCGCCGGGGAAGTAATTCCCATGCAGGCCGGATCGTGCGCGGCGGCATCCGGCAAGCGGGCTAACATGCGGAAGGACGGGGCCGGACATCAGGCCTCCCCGGCCGCTTGCGTGAGGGAGCAACGAGATGTTCGAGAGGTTCACCGACCGGGCCCGGAGGGTTGTGGTCCTGGCGCAGGAAGAGGCCAGGATGCTGAACCACAACTACATCGGGACCGAGCACATCCTGCTCGGCCTGATCCACGAGGGCGAAGGTGTCGCGGCCAAGGCACTGGAGTCGCTGGGGATCAGCCTGGAGGCGGTGCGGCAGCAGGTGGAGGAGATCATCGGCCAGGGCCAGCAGGCGCCGTCCGGCCACATCCCCTTCACCCCGCGGGCCAAGAAGGTGCTCGAGCTGTCGCTGCGGGAGGCGCTGCAGCTCGGCCACAACTACATCGGCACCGAGCACATCCTGCTGGGCCTGATCCGGGAGGGTGAGGGCGTCGCCGCGCAGGTGCTGGTGAAGCTGGGCGCGGATCTGAACCGGGTCCGCCAGCAGGTGATCCAGCTGCTGCACGGCTACCAGGGCAAGGAGCCGGCGGCCTCGGGTGCTCCCTCCGAGTCCGCGCCGTCCACCTCGCTGGTGCTGGACCAGTTCGGCCGCAACCTCACCCAGGGTGCCCGGGAAGGCAAGCTCGACCCGGTGATCGGCCGGGAGAAGGAAATCGAGCGGGTCATGCAGGTGCTGTCCCGGCGCACCAAGAACAACCCGGTGCTGGTCGGCGAGCCCGGCGTGGGCAAGACCGCGGTTGTGGAAGGCCTGGCCCAGAAGATTGTCAAGGGCGAGGTGCCCGAGACCCTCAAGGACAAGCAGCTGTATACGCTCGACCTGGGTGCGCTGGTGGCCGGCTCCCGCTACCGCGGCGACTTCGAAGAGCGGCTCAAGAAGGTACTCAAGGAGATCCGGACCCGCGGCGACATCATCCTGTTCATCGACGAGCTGCACACCCTGGTCGGGGCCGGCGCCGCCGAGGGCGCAATCGACGCCGCCTCGATACTCAAGCCGATGCTGGCCCGCGGCGAGCTGCAGACCATCGGTGCCACCACCCTGGACGAGTACCGCAAGCACCTCGAGAAGGACGCGGCGCTGGAACGCCGGTTCCAGCCAATCCAGGTCGCCGAGCCGACGATCTCGCACACGATCGAGATCCTGAAGGGCCTGCGCGACCGGTACGAGGCACACCACCGGGTCTCCATCACCGACAGTGCCCTGGTCGCCGCCGCCCAGCTGGCCGACCGTTACATCAGTGACCGGTTCCTGCCGGACAAGGCCATCGACCTGATCGACGAGGCCGGGTCACGGATGCGGATCCGCCGCATGACCGCCCCGCCCGACTTGCGCGAGTACGACGAGAAGATCGCTCAGGTCCGGCGCGAGAAGGAGTCCGCGATCGACTCCCAGGACTTCGAGAAGGCCGCCCACCTGCGTGACGCCGAGAAGCAGCTGATCGGCAAGAAGGACGCCCGCGAGAAGGAGTGGAAGGCCGGCGACATGGACGTCGTCGCCGAGGTCAACGAGGAACTGATCGCCGAGGTGCTGGCCACCGCCACTGGCATCCCGGTGTTCAAGCTGACCGAGGAAGAGTCGCAGCGGCTGCTCCGGATGGAGGATGAACTCCACAAGCGGGTCATCGGCCAGGATCAAGCGATCAAGGCGCTGTCGCAGGCGATCAGGCGGACCAGGGCCGGGCTGAAAGACCCCAAGCGCCCCGGCGGGTCGTTTATCTTCGCCGGGCCGTCCGGGGTCGGCAAGACCGAGCTGTCCAAGACACTGGCCGAATTCCTGTTCGGCGACGAGGACTCGCTCATCCAGCTCGACATGAGCGAGTACATGGAGAAGCACACCGTGTCCCGGCTGTTCGGCTCCCCGCCCGGTTATGTCGGGTATGAGGAGGGCGGCCAGCTGACCGAGAAGGTCCGGCGCCGGCCGTTCTCCGTGGTCTTGTTCGACGAGATCGAGAAGGCCCACCCGGACATCTTCAACTCCCTGCTCCAGATCCTCGAAGACGGGCGGCTGACCGACGCCCAGGGCCGGATGGTGGACTTCAAGAACACGGTCATAATCATGACCACGAACCTGGGCACAAAGGACATCTCGAAAGGTGTCTCTGTGGGATTTGCCCGGCAGGGTGAATCGCGTGGCTCCTACGACCGGATGAAGTCCAAGGTGCAGGAGGAACTGAAGCACCACTTCCGGCCCGAGTTCCTCAACCGTGTTGACGACACCATTGTGTTCCACCAGCTCACCGAGGACGAGATTGTCACCATCGTGGACCTGATGATCGCCAAGGTGGACGAGCGGCTCAAGGACCGGGACATGGGCCTGGAGCTGCGCCCGGCAGCCAAGGCGCTGCTTGCCCAGCGGGGCTATGACCCGGTGCTGGGTGCCCGGCCGCTGCGCCGCACGATCCAGCGGGCGATCGAGGACGCGCTGTCCGAGAAGATCCTCTTCGGCGAACTCAAGGCAGGCCAGATCGTCATGGTCGACGTCAGCGGCTCGGGTGAGGATGCGGAGTTCACCTTCAAGGGTGTGCCCAAGCCGGAGGCCCTGCCCGACGCGGCGCTGGCCGCTGCCGAGAGCGCAGCGAGCACGCAGCAGCAGGACTGACCAGCCGGACGCGATCGGGTGACCCGGGCCTCGCGGGCCCGGGTCACCGGCGTTCCCGGGCCTGGCCCGGCGGGTAACTGGACGGACCCGGCAATGAGTAACCGCCGGGCTGTTCGGCCGCCAGGCCGTCGGCGATCAGGCTGGCCAGCGCGCGGGCGCGCTGGCCATGGTCCGGCCAGACAGCATCGAGCTGGGCCGGGGCCACCGGCCCGTCCGCATCCCGCAGCACAGCCAGCAGCAGCCCGCGGCACTGCCGGTCGGTGCCCTGGTAGGGCTGCCCTGCCCGGCGGCCCGGGCTGTCCGGGCTGCCTGCCAGCCGCCAGGCGCAGCTGCCAGCCACCGGGCAGCTGCCGCAGCGTGGCCGGGCGGCGGAGCAGACCAGGGCGCCCAGCTCCATGACGGCGACCGACCACCGGGCCGCTAGCTCCGGCCGGTCCGGCAGCAGCGACCGGGCCATCGCCACCTCGGCCGCCGTGCTGCCCCGGGCGGGCCATTGCTGGCCTGCCCGCATCCGGGCGAGCACCCGGCGGACGTTGGTGTCCAGAACTGGATGCCGCTGGCCGAACGCGAAGCTGGCCACCGCGGCGGCGGTGTAGGGGCCGAC
>Ga0306920_100015088_pt1 | contig 10578 bp, 7 predicted proteins | sample flu12Cox44000170_FD_204666 | JGI IMG/M metagenome (GOLD analysis project Ga0306920, IMG submission 204666) | Lab enrichment of tropical soil microbial communities from Luquillo Experimental Forest, Puerto Rico - flux4day.12C.oxic.44.000.170 (v2)... | ecosystem: Environmental > Terrestrial >... | reverse complement strand
AGACCGAAACCGCAATCCGGCTCGCCGATGCCCTGATGTTCCTGGTCGATGCGCGCGCGGGACTGACACCGACCGATCGAGCCTTTGCCGATCTCGCGCGCCGCGCCGACAAGCCGGTGCTGCTCGTTGCCAACAAAAGCGAGGGCAGGCACGGCGATGCCGGCGCGATGGAGGCCTATGCGCTTGGTCTTGGCGAGCCGATCCAGATCTCGGCCGAACATGGCGAGGGGCTCGGCGACCTCTACGATGCGTTGCGCGTGCTGATGCCTGAGCCGGCGGAGCCGGAGGAATCCTCCCTCGAGCCGGGCAATACTGATGAGGATTTGGCGAGCCGTCCGATCCGCGTTGCCATCGTCGGCCGCCCCAATGCCGGCAAATCGACCCTCATCAATCATCTCATCGGCGAGGAGCGGCTGCTCACGAGCCCGGAAGCCGGCACGACACGCGATTCGATTGCGGTCGAAGTCAAATGGAAAGGCCGCGATTTCCGCTTGTTCGATACCGCAGGCCTGCGCCGCCGTTCGCGGATCGAGCAGAAGCTTGAAAAGCTTTCGGTCGCAGACGCGCTGCGCGCGGTGCGATTTGCCGAGGTCGCAGTCCTGCTGATGGACGCACAGAACAGGTTTGAGGAACAGGACCTGCGTATTGCCGACCTGATCGAGCGCGAGGGCCGCTCGCTTGTCATTGCCGTCAACAAGTGGGATTTGATCGACGTCAAGCCGGGACAGATTTCGGCGTTGCGCAAGGATGCCGATCATTGGCTGCCGCAGGTTGCGGGGGTGCCAATCGTTGCCGTCTCCGGCCTTCTCGGCGAGGGCATCGACCGCCTGATGCAGGCAATCGTCGAAGCCTATGCGGTGTGGAACAAGCGCGTGCCGACCTCGGCGCTCAACCGCTGGTTCGAGCAGGCGGTATCGGCCAATCCACCGCCGGCGGTTTCGGGACGGCGGCTGAAACTGAACTACATCACCCAGACCAAGGCGCGGCCGCCGAGCTTCGTGCTGTTCTGCACGCGCGCCGACGCCCTGCCGCAATCCTACCTGCGCTATCTCGTAAATTCGCTGCGCGAGGCGTTCGCGCTGCCGGGGACGCCGGTGCGGATCACGTTGCGCGAAAAGGCCAATCCGTTCGCGCACAAGCGGAAGCGACCGTCATGAGCGAGCAGGCTTCGGCGACCGCGAACGAAGCCTCACGGCCGAGGAGCGCGGCGGTCGTTTTCATTTTCGTCACCGTGCTGCTGGACATGCTGGCGCTTGGCATCGTCATCCCGATCTTGCCGAAGCTGATCGAGAGCTTTGTCGAAAACGACACCGCAAGCGCAGCGCGCATCTTCGGCCTGTTCGGCACCGCCTGGGCCTTGATGCAATTCATCTTCTCGCCGCTGATCGGCAGCCTTTCTGATCGGTTCGGCCGGCGCCCGGTGGTGCTGATTTCAAATTTCGGGCTCGCGGCGGACTACGTGCTGATGGCGCTTGCACCCTCGCTCATCTGGCTATTCATCGGCCGCGTGATCTCGGGCATCACCTCGGCAAGCGTTTCGACCGCTTTTGCCTATATCGCGGACACCACGCCGCCCGAACAACGCGCCGGCCTGTTCGGCAAGATCGGCGTTGCGTTCGGCGCCGGCTTTATCTTGGGGCCGGCGCTCGGCGGCGTGCTCGGCGACATTGAGCCGCGGCTGCCGTTCTGGGCCGCTGCAGGTTTAAGCCTCGCCAACGGACTCTATGGTCTCTTTATCCTGCCGGAGTCGCTGCCGAGGGACCGTCGCGCGCCATTCCGATGGAAGAGCGCCAACCCGCTTGGCATGCTGCCCCTGTTGCGTTCGAGCCGTACGCTCGCCGGGCTGCAGCTGGCGAATTTCTTCGCGCAGCTCGCGCATGTCGTGTTGCCATCCACCTTCGTGCTCTATGCCGGCTATCGCTACGGGTGGGACGTCAAGACGGTCGGCTTGACGCTGGCTCTCGTCGGCGCCTGCTCGATGGTGGTGCAGGGAGTGGCGATCGGGCCGATCGTGAGGCGCTTCGGCGAGCATCGCGCGCTGTGGTTCGGACTTGCCTGCGGCGCGATCGCCTTTTTGATTTACGGCGTGGCGCCAACGGGTTTGCTGTTCTGTTTCGGCATTCCCGTAATGGCGTTCTGGGGTGTTGCTGGCGCAGCCACACAGGCGCTGATGACCCGGATGGTCGCACCCGACCAGCAGGGCCAGTTGCAGGGCGCGACCGCAAGCGTGCAGAGCATCTCTCAGCTGTTGGGGCCGTTTCTGTTCACGCTGACGTTTGCCTATTTCATCGGCGCAAACGCGCCGGTAAAACTTCCGGGCGCGCCGTTCCTGCTTGCGGCGGTACTGCTGGCGTTGGCACTTCTGATTGCCGCGCGAACATTGGCGCCCAAGCGACCGTAGCGCCTTTACCCACCCGTCGATGCAGCGACGGGCAACGACAACCCGGTTTTAGGGGTAACCGGAAACGGCTTGCGTCGGCCCTGGGCTACCGACTGATAGGGCGCGAAAGTCCATGGTTGCCGCGGGCGTGACCCGATGGGTAGGATTGCACGCCTGTGGCCGAGGAGCAGATCGTCATGGTTCTGTTACCAGAACGGATGTGGTCTCCGGCGCGTCTGCCTATAGCTCGGTCACCATGGGCTACTTTCGCGGTTGCCACTTTCGGCGTCGCCATTGCCTATTTCCTGGCCGCGCGCTTGAGTCTTGCCCTGCTCGCGCAACCTGACGGCGTTGCTGTGTTTTGGCCGGCCGCAGGGGTGGCTAGCGGAATCTTGGTCGGCGTGGGTTCTGCCGCGCGATGGCCGGTTGTAGTCGGGGTGATCGCAGCGACGCTGGTCGCCAATTTGCTTGGCGACCGCAACCTGTGGAGCTCCATCTTCTTCGCAGTCGCCAACGCCCTCGAGGCGGTCACCATTGCCAGTCTGGTCGAGCGTTTCTACGGTTCGCCATTTGAGCTCAATCAGCTGCAGCGCGTGGTGGGACTGTTCGCAGCCACTATCGTAGGAACGATGGTCTCCGGCATCATCGGCACGCTCGGCTTTACCTTGTTCCACAGTTCGATTGCGTCAATTCCCACCATCTGGCGTCACTGGTTCGCCTCCGACGCGCTTGGCACCATCACCGTCGCACCACTAGCGATAGGGCTCGCGTCATTGCTGCGCGACCTTCCACCACGACGTGAACTCGTGGAAGGAGGTTTGGCACTTGCGGTGGTCGCTGCCTTGTGCGCGGGCATGGTCCTTTTGCCGAACAAGCCCTGGACCTTCGAACTGGCGATCGCCACGATGAGCCCACTGCTGGTCTGGATTGCTGCTCGTTTTCGACCAGCCTTTACCGCGGCAGCGACTTTCCTATGCGCCATCACGGTTGTCTGGACGACAACATTTGCCGTTGGCATTTTTGGCGACTCACATTTGCCTATCGAAGAACGCATCCTATCGGCTCAAGCAACCATTTTGGCCACTTCGTTCGGCGCGCTCGTCCTTGCGGCGCTCTTTAGTGAGCGCAGGCTTCACGAGGGCAGCATTCTCGAAAGGGAACGTCGGCTCGAAGAGGCGCTTCGGGCCGGCGGTGTCATGGCGTTTGATTGGAACGTTGCGACAGACCGGGTACGGCACAGTGAAAACGCTGAGCAAATCCTCGGCCTTAAATCAAGCCAACCGCTTGACGGTGCTACGTGGCTTGGGCAAATCCACCCGGACGATCGCTCACAGGTGGTGGAATGCCTAAATCGTTCGCATCACGACCAGTCCTCGCATGCGGTGACGTTCCGTTACCTGCGGCCGGATGGTGCCGGCGAAGTGTGGCTTGAGCAAATTGCAATCGCTGAGTTCGACACGGCTGGAAAGCCCACGCGTCTACACGGCCTGACGACTGACATCACCGCGCGCAAGCGGTTCGAACATGAGATTTCACAGGCGCGAAAATCAGCGGAACTGGCAGATCGCGCTAAATCCAGTTTTCTCGCTGCGGCAAGTCACGATCTTAGACAGCCGCTTCAAACCTTGAGATTCCTTCAGGGTTCACTTGAGCAGCATCATTTGCATGGTGACGGGCGCAAGCTTGTCGCCGACATGGGCCATTCGCTCGACACTATGACCAGCATGTTGTCGAGCCTGCTCGACGTAAATCAGCTCGAATCCGGAAATCTCCGTCCGTCTAAAAGCGAGTTTGCACTCAACGATATTTTCGATTCGGTTGCAGCCGACTTTGCCCGCTTTGTCGAGGAAAAAGGCGTGCGGTGGCGTATGGTGCGTTCTGCGTTGACCGTTCACAGTGACAAGCGCATGCTGGAGGAGATGCTCCGAAACCTGTTGTCGAACGCGATCCGGTACACCGATGGCGGGAGAATCTTGCTGGGTTGCCGACGTGGCGCCGGCTGCGTTCGTATCGAGGTTTGGGACAGTGGCGTCGGAATCACCAAAGATCAACTGCCATACATATTTGAGGAATATTATCAGGGCGCCGAGGGCGTACGGCGTGGCGGTTTCGGATTAGGTCTCGCGATCGTCAAGCGACTGGGAAACATACTTGAACACCGAGTCGATGTGCACTCCACGCCTGGGAAGGGCACGGGGTTCTCGATCGAGGTTCCGAGGGCGGAAATACGCCTCAATGTGCCCGAACGGCTGCGGCGTTCCGCGAACGACGCTGACTTGTTACCCGGCAGCGTCCTCGTCATTGAGGACGAGACGAGTGTTCGAACCGCAGTCATCAGATTTTTGAAATTCAAGGGAATAGGGGTGATTGTGGTTGCGAGGGGAGATGAGGCGCTGTCTCTAGTCAATCAGCAGCATTTTCGTCCTGATCTGGTGTTGTCCGACTATAACCTGCGTGGTTCGACCGATGGTGTTGAGAGCATAAAGGCCTTGCGTACGGCGCTTGGCTGGAATGTTCCGGCCATTGTCATGACCGGTGACATCAGGTCGGAAACGGTCGAGGCGATTGCAGGGCACGATATTTCGGTCCTGATCAAGCCGTTCCTCGTAGACGAGCTTTTGCGGCAGATTGCCCGACTTCATCGAGGTCGAGAATCTCAGAGTCGCAGCTGAAGCGCCCGGCGCGGCTGCACGGCGCCACGATCCGCCCCTCACTGCCGAACGCGAGCGCGTCATAAGGGCATGCGGTTGGCAAACAATGATTTACTAGTGGTTTTTGAGAACCCGGACCACTAGCGCACCATTCCGGGATGACGGCCTTCGGCCGTCACTTCTTCACTAACGGGCACTCGCTGGCTTCGAGCGGCTTTGCGGCATCTTCCGGCGAGATGGTCGCAATCAGCTTGTAGTAGTCCCACGGATATTTGGACTCTTCCGGCTTCTTCACCTCGAACAGGTAAGCCGGAATGATGCGGCGGCCGTCGATCCGCAGCGGTCCCTTGCCAAACAGGGGATCGTCGGTCGGAATTTCCTTCATCTTGGCGACGACCTTTGCGCCGTCATGCGGATTGCCACCGAGTGCTTCCAGGGCCTTGAGGTAGTGCAGCACGCCGGCATAGACGCCGGCCGAATCCATCGAGGGCATCGTGCCTTTGGGCGACAGCTTCATGAGGCGCTTGGACCAGGCACGGGTCTGGTCGTTGAGATCCCAGTAGAAGGATTCGGTGAAGGTCAGGCCCTGGGCGGTCTTCAGTCCAAGCGCGTGCACGTCGCTAATGAAGAGTAGCAGCGCGGCAAGCCTCTGGCCGCCCGCGACGATACCGAACTCGGAGGCCTGCTTGATGGCGTTGGTGGTATCGCCGCCGGCATTGGCCAGCCCCACCACCTTTGCCTTCGATGCCTGCGCCTGCAGCAGGAACGACGAGAAGTCAGACGTGTTGAGCGGATGCTTGACCGATCCCAGCACCTTGCCGCCATTGGCGATCACCACTGAACTGGTGTCACGCTCCAGCGCATGGCCGAAGGCGTAGTCGGCGGTCAGGAAGAACCAGCTGTCGCCGCCCGCCTTGGTCAGCGCCTTGCCGGTGCCGTTGGCGAGCATGTAGGTGTCATAGGTGAAGGAGATCGTATTCGGCGTGCAGGCCTTGCCGGTCAGGTCGGCGGTCGCCGCGCCCGAGTTGAGCAGTATCGCGTTCTTCTCATGCACGATGTTGTTCACGGCCAAAGCGACGCCCGAATTGGGCGTATCGGCGATGACGTCGACCTTGTCGCTGTCGATCCACTGCCGCGCGATGTTGACGCCGACATCAGGCTTGTTCTGGTGGTCGCCGCTGATGACGTCGATCGTCCAGCCCTTTGCAAGAAGGCCGGAATCGTCCACGGCCATCTTGGCCGCTGTCACCGAATTGGCGCCGCCGATGTCGGCATAAAGGCTCGACATGTCGTTGAGGACGCCGATCTTGGCGACCTTGTCGTCGGCGAGCGCCGACGTCGCAAATCCCAGTCCCGCGAGAGCCAGAAACGCGGCCGTGCGTGGTGTGAGCAGGATAAACATAATTGTTCCTCCAACAATGGTACCTGGGGGCTCTCTCGAAGGGAGCCCATAGCCGATGGGGTCAGGCTGAAACGATATGGCCCACCGGATAGCCCGTTCAGGAGGCCGCGGCAATGCGTCAGATGTGCTATTTGACCGGCCACGCGTGTTCCGGGCGGGCAAGTGAATTGCAGCGAGAGGGAGCAAATTGCGCTCTCGTGTCCCGGGGCGCGGCGCAGCGCCACCATAGCGTGTCGAAGACGGGCGCAAAACGCGTTTATGGCGGTGCGCCGCTGACCCGGGACCTATATCGAAATGAGGAACATGGACCCCGGATCAGCAGCGCATCACGAGTGCTGCGCTGCGTCCGGGGCACGGGTGTTATCAACTCTCCCTCGCTGCGACTCATGCCGCATCCGGGACAAGAGCAACCGAGTTACGCCGGCGGATAAAAGCTCATCAGCGTGCGGGTCTTGTAGTCGTAGAGCTTGCCGGTCTCGGTCCACTCGGCCGTGCACATCGGCACGATGTATTCGGCGGCCTGTTCCGGCGTGTCCAGCGTCATCGGGTCCTCGCCGGGAAACACGCTGGCCCGCATGCGGGTGCGGATCGGCCCAGGGTTGAACAGATTGACGCGGATCGGCGTGATTGCGGTTTCATGCGCCCACACCCGCACCAAAGTCTCAAGCGCCGCTTTCGACGCCGAATAGGGGCCGAGATAGGCGGGCGCCTTGCTGGCAAAGCCCGAGGTGACGAACACAGCGCGGCCGGCGTCGGATTTGCGAAGCAACGGTTCCATGCAGCGGATCAGCTGAAAGTTGGCGGTGACGTTGATCGCCATCACGTCGTTCCACGGCTTGAGGTCGATATGACCGAGCGGCGAAGATGGCCCGACAATCCCGGCATTGCCGACGAGAATGTCGAGCCGGCCGTGCCGCTCATGCAACGCCGCGCCCAACCGCGCGATGCCATCGACATCACTGAGGCTCAGCGGCACCAGCGTGGCGGCACCGCCATCCTTCCTGATCTCGTCGTCGAGCTCCTCGAGGCCGCCTTGCGTGCGGGCCACCGCGACGATGTGCGCGCCAGCCTTTGCCAGCGCGAGCGCTGTGGCATAGCCGATGCCGCGCGAGGCGCCGGTGACCAGAGCGATGCGGGAAGTGAGGGAGGAGGGCATCGGTAATCATCCACGTCTTTGCGGGAGCTTTTTACAGACGTGGATGGCCGGGGCAAGCCCGGGGCAGACCAAACAGAAAGCCGTTTGTCAGCTTGCCTCTGCCAGCAGCGAGAGCTGCCGCGGCTGCGCTTCGATCTGGTTCAGGTCGGTAAGGCTGGTCGGATAGGCGCCGGTAAAGCAGTGGTCGGCAAACTTCGGATTGAGGGGATCGCGGCCCGGATAGCCCATGGCGCGGTACATGCCGTCGATCGACAGGAAGGCCAGCGAGTCGGCGCCGATCAAGCCGCGCATTTCCTCGATCGAATGGGTCGCGGCCAACAGGCCGCTGCGGTCGGGCAGGTCGATGCCGTAATAATCGGGGTAGAGGATCGGCGGCGAAGCGAGGCGGAAGTGGACCTCGCGGGCGCCCGCATCGCGCATCATGCGCACGATCTTCTTCGAGGTGGTGCCGCGCACCAGCGAATCGTCGATCAGGATGATGCGCTTGCCCTCGATCGCCGCGCGATTGGCCGAATGTTTCATGCGCACGCCGGATTCGCGGATGCTCTGGGTCGGCTGGATGAAGGTGCGGCCGATATAGTGATTGCGGATGATGCCGAGCTCGAAGGGCACGCCGGAATGCTGGCTGTAGCCGACCGCGGCCGGCACGCCGGAATCCGGCACCGGCACAACCACGTCGACCTCGACATGGCTTTCCCTGGCAAGCTCTGCGCCGAAGGCCTTGCGCACTTCGTAGACCGAGCGGCCATGAACGATCGAATCCGGCCGCGAGAAGTAAATGTACTCGAACATGCAGGGCCGCGGCGGCTTGGGCGGAAACGGCTTGTGGCTTTGCACGCCGCGTTCATCGAACACGATGATCTCGCCGGGCTCGATGTCGCGGACAAACTTTGCGCCGATGATGTCGAGCGCGCAGGTCTCCGAGGTGAGGATCGGACAGCCGTCCAGCTCGCCGAGCACCAGGGGACGGATGCCGAGCGGGTCGCGCGCTCCGATCAATTTCTTGTTGGTCAGGCAGACCAGCGAATAGGCGCCCTCGATCGTACGCAGCGCCTCGATGAAGCGTTCGATAAAACGATTGCGTCTGGATTGTGCGACCAGGTGCAGGATCACCTCGGTGTCGGTGGTCGACTGCATCATCGCGCCGTTGCGCACGAGCTCGCGGCGCAGGGTCAGCCCGTTGGTGAGATTGCCGTTGTGGCCGACCGCGAACCCACCGGCGTTGAGCTCGGCGAACAGGGGCTGCACGTTGCGCAGGATGGTCGCGCCGGTTGTGGAATAGCGGACATGGCCGACCGCGACATTGCCGGGCAGGCGATCGATCACCTCGCGGCGGGAGAAGGTGTCGCCGACCAGGCCCAGCCGCCGCTCGGAATGGAACCTGGCTCCGTCGTAGGACACAATTCCGGCTGCTTCCTGTCCGCGATGCTGCAGGGCGTGCAGGCCAAGCGCGGCGATGGCAGCGGCTTCGGTGTGGCCGAAAACGCCGAACACGCCGCACTCTTCGCGCAGCGTGTCACCTTCGAGGTCGTCCTGGAGTTCGATTGAGGCCTGCCCCAGGTTCAGATCGAGTTGGGCGTCATGGTCTTGGGCTGGTGTCTCGTCCATCTCGCCTCTCTATCTCGCCAGAACTCACCTGGCCGCGGGCTTCTCGATCAGCTTTTTCAGGCTGTCGCGGGCAGGCTTGCTATAGCCGTCACCGACGCCCGTCGGGGCCGACTCAGTGTCAGTTTGGTCATCCTCAGGCTTATTCTTCTTGAATCTCTTTAAAATGGTGTTCTCGGGGTCGTCAGGCAAGAGCGACATCAGCCAATCCCCCGTTCCCTGCAGAACCACCCGGGACTTGGCCCCGGTGACCCAATCCGGCCGCTGCTTTTCGGGCACCAGCCAGCTGAAGAACAGGAATGCGACAACCACGATCAAAAGGCCACGGGCAAGCCCGAACAGGAAGCCCACAGTGCGGTCCAGCGCGCCGATCCGGGAATCCAGGATCATGTCGGAAATCCGGACCGTGATCACGGAGACGATGATCAGGGTACCGACGAACACGCCAGCCACGACGACCACGGCGGCGACCGTATCGTTGGTGAAATAGGTTTTTGCAGTCGGCAGCAGCTTGTTGAACGAGTAAAGCGTGACCAGCGCCGCCGCGCCCCAGGCCGTGATCGACAGCACCTCGCGCACGAAGCCGCGAACCATCGCAAGCAGCCCCGAAATCAGCATGACGCCGAGCAGGATGAGATCAAGTACAGTTATTGGCATCGGCTGATCTGGTCCGCTTCAAGTCCGCAAAAGGTCCGAATCGGCCCTTCGCCATGGCCTGGCTGAAGGGCATACGCTGCATCCGGCATTGCCGGCAGGTGGGCGATCCCGCGTATCCATCCTAGTGCGGTGGTTCGGAAGTTCTCTTCATTTTGCTGCGGGTCCGTCAAGAGAACTTTCGAACCAAAACCACACTAAAATCATATGTTTCTAGTGCCTTTCGAATCCGAAGTTCGCAGGAGAGCCCATTGCACCCAGATACGAACTTCGGATTCGGGACACTAGTGTCGCGGGTTGTATAGCGGCGCCGTCGCCGCGCGTCACGCCCACCTAGCTGTCCTGGCGACGGAATCTCGCCGGTGTGGCATTTTTTTCAGCTATCGCGACATCCGGGTCGGTTTGCCTGCTGCCCCTGGTTTGACCGTGCGCGGCGATCTCGGCGACCAGCGCTGTCAGGGAACCGATCGTGTTGAGGTGAAGACCCGCATCAAGGCCCGTCTCGCCGCGCGCCGGTTCCGGCAGCACGGCGCGACCGAAACCGAGCTTCGCCGCTTCCTTCAGCCTTGCCGCCGTTTGCGCCACCGGCCGAACCGCGCCGGACAGGGAAATCTCGCCGAAATAGACGGCATCCTTCGGAAGCTGGGCATTGACGAGCGACGACACAAGGGCGGCTGCTGCTGCAAGATCGGCCGCCGGCTCCTGGATGCGCAGGCCTCCCGCGACGTTC
>Ga0306920_100015087_pt1 | contig 10578 bp, 10 predicted proteins | sample flu12Cox44000170_FD_204666 | JGI IMG/M metagenome (GOLD analysis project Ga0306920, IMG submission 204666) | Lab enrichment of tropical soil microbial communities from Luquillo Experimental Forest, Puerto Rico - flux4day.12C.oxic.44.000.170 (v2)... | ecosystem: Environmental > Terrestrial >... | reverse complement strand
GCCGAGGCCGATCATGGCCGCGATGATGGGGGAGAAGGACGGGGCGGGGAAGATGTGGCCGAGCAGCCCGATCACCGCCAGGCCGCCGCCGATACCGAGCAGCGCGGTGACGATCGGCAGCCCCATGGCCAGGAACGAGCCGAACGCGATCAGCAGCACCACCGCGGCGGCGCCGACGCCGATGGCGTCGCTGGGCCCCCCGTAAGGCGTCTCGGCCAGGTCCACCACGTCACCACCGAGGCTGTAGGTGATCCCGTGCCCCGAGGCCGTCGTAGCGTCATGCATCAGCGCCTTTGCCTCGGCGTTGCTGATGCCGGTGGACGGCACGCCGAACTGCACGGTCGCGAACGCGATATGGCCGTCGCGGGAGATCTGGCCGGGCGTCCGGTAGGGGTCGGAGACCGAGGTGACGTGCGCGGCATGCGCGAACGGGGTCAGCGCCGCCTCGATCCTGGCCTTTGTGGCCGGGTCGGACAGCGGGGCCTTGGAGTCGATCGCCAGCCTGAGGGTGTCCCCGGAGGAGTGCGGGAAGTGCTTGTTCAGCAGCGTCTGCCCCGGGTCGCTGCCGCCGAAGTTGTCCTGCGCCGGGGCGCCGAACCTGGTCCACAGGGTGATCAGGCAGGCCACGCCGGCCAGCCAGACGAAGAGCGTTATCCAGCGGTGCCGGTAGCACGCGCGGCCGAGCAGGCCGATCGGCCCCGGACCGGGGTGATGGTGGGGGGTGCCTGTTGCGTACGACATTGGGGGTCTCCCACGAGCCGGAGGAGTTGTGGTCGCTCTCGATGCTCGCGAGATTGCGCCGCCGGATCGTCGTACGGAGGAAGGCACTTCGCCGGCCGGGTACTCGGCGGGAGTACTCCACGCGTAGTAGGCGGGGTACTCCCGCCAAAGCCAGTGGCCCGGGCCTGCTGGCCCGGGCCACCTGGTGCCCGTGCGCGGCACGGGCATGCGCCGATCAGCTGGTGTTGACCGCCGTGTCGTCAATGACGAACGAGGTCTGCAGCGAGATGTCCTCGGTGCCGGTGAACTTCAGCCGCACGGTCTGGCCGGCGAAGCTGCCCAGCGAGTAGGTGTGCTGCTGGTAGCCGCTGGCGTGGTTGAGGTTGGAGAACGTCGCCAGCGTGGACAGCACCGTGCCGGAACTGTTGAGTACCTGCACCTTGAGCTTGTCGTAGGCCGTCGTGGTGGTGGTCTCGGCCGTGTCGATGTGCAGCCAGAAGCTGAACGTGGTGTTCGTGCAGGCTGCGGGGATCGTCACGGACTGGGCCAGCGTGTCGGTATGCGTGGTGCCGTAACCGTCGAGCCAGGCATCCCACGTACCGGTGTGCGCGGGCTCGAACGGCCCGTTCTGGCCGATGACGCCCGCGGTGGAGCTCCAGATGGTGTTACCGGACTCGAAGCCCGGGTTGCGCAGCAGTTGCGATGCGGTGCAGCCGCCGCTGGACGGGTTGATCGTCCAGGTGAAGCTGGCCGACCCGGACGCGTTGGTGGTGTCGGTCGCGGTCACCGTGACCGACGAGGTGGCGGCCGTGGTGGGGGTGCCGGAGATCAAGCCGGTAGAGGAGTTGATGGACAGCCCGGCGGGCAGGCCGGTGGCGCTGTAGGTGAGCGTCTGGCCGGTGGCCGAGTCGGAGGCGTGGATCTGCAGGCTGACCGCGGTGCCCACGGTGCCGGTCTGGTTACCGGGGTTGGTCACCGTGACCGTGTTGCCGCCCACCGGGTTGATCGTCCAGGTGAAGCTGGCCGACCCGGAGGCGTTGGTCGTGTCGGTGGCCGTCACCGTGACCGACGAGGTGCCCGCCGTCGTCGGGGTGCCGGAGATCAGGCCGCTGGAGGAGTTGATCGACAGGCCGGCCGGCAGCCCGGTGGCGCTGTAGGTGAGCGTCTGGCCGGTGGCGGAGTCGGAGGCGTGGATCTGCAGGCTGACCGCGGTGCCCACGGTGCCGGTCTGGTTCCCGGGGTTGGCCACCGTTACGGTATTGCCGGGATTCGTGACGATTGCGTGGCTGGCCTCGCAGGTGCCCGCGCCGCCGGAACCGTCGTTCGCCCAGGTGGTCTGCATCGCGAAGGTGCCGTGGCCGTCGGTCAGGTCGAACGACCCGCCGGGGGTGCCGGGGGTGATCCAGGCGCACTTGTCGCCGTTCTCGGCGCCGCTGGAGTCGGTCCACCCGCCGGGCGGGTTCTGGTCGGTGATCGTCTCGGCGTACTCGTGGCCGTTGACGATCGACACCCCGTCCAGGGTGCCGTTGCTGTTGACGAAGTCCTGCCCGCAGGAGGCGCCCATGTCGGTGATGTAGGGGCTGTTGGTGAACGCGATGTCCCCATACGGCGAGGTCACCGCGCCGCCGGACAGGGTGGTGTCGCCGTTCCAGTCGTGCCAGGCGCAGAACTGGCCCGACGGGGTGTTGTAGCCGTCGGGGTGGGTGCCACGCGGGGACACGATGATGTACTGCGCGGTCCGGTTCGACGCGGCGGTGGTGTTGCCGAAGTGGGCCGCCGCGTTGACGGCCTCCACGCCAAGCTGGTGGCCGGTGGCCTGATTGGGCGAGGCGGTGTTCTCGTCCACCCACACGCCCGCGAGCACCCCGCCGGGGGCGGCCGGGTAGGCGACGTGGTGGGTGTTGCTGGCCGGGCAGCTTTGTGCGTTCACCGCAACGCCGTCGCAATACTGGGTCATGACGCCGGACCACAGCTCACCGCCGGTGCCCAGGCCCTTGTACAGCTCCTGCTGGTAGGGCGCCTGGCCGGACGGGTCGCCGGACAAGGTGACGTCCCCGTTGCTGTTGGTGCCCTGGGTGCCCCATTGCGAGCCATAAAAGACCATATAGACCCGCTCCGGGCCGTTGGTGACGCCGATCCCGTCGATCCCGCCGCCGTAGTTCAGGTCGTTGGCGGAGGCGTTCCGTGGGTGATTACGATCCCACCGCAGCATCCTGTGCTGCGCTGCGATGGTCGGCACCACGCCATGCCGGTACGCGTGGTGGTAGGCCGGTGAATATGGGTTGACGACGCGGTTGGCCGCCTGGTGCGGGGAGGCTTGTGCTCCTCCAGTTAAAGCCGCCTGCATCCCGGCGGTCAGGGCCACTGCCGTGAACGCGGCAGCACTGCCACGAACGGCCCAGCGGCGGATCGGGGTATGAGATCTCATCCTGCTCCTCCCAATGCACAGGGATGCCCACGCTGCCAGGTAAGGCATGGTGGGGATGTGGCACGCTCGGTAGCATTGCCTGCGCGAAAACATAACTAGCCAGTAATAAGGCGTCAATATGCGTAACTGAGGGTTAAGAGATAGGTGAGGATAAATCCGGATTAAACAGACACGGACCGTGATACGGCTCCGTTCCGCAGCGACTTAAATTGGCGATCGCTCTTTTGCCGGCGACGCATGGTCACGGGAACCGTCACCAGCGGTGTCGCGTCTAAGCCCTGACCAGGTGAAAATTACAACCGGGAGGAGTCAGCGATGCGCGGCGCGCCGGCCCTCGTGGCCGTGGCCCTCGGTGCGGTGGTGCTGGCCTCCGGCTGCGGGCAGCAGCACGCGGGGACCCCGGCGGGCCCGCCGCTATCCGGCTCCTCCTCGTCATCTCCCTCGGCCACGCCTGTGCCGTACCCGGCGCCCAGCGATCCGGGCACCGCCTCATGCCATAGCGGCTCCGCCTCACGTGCCGCTTTGATAACCATCACCTACGCCGACAACGGCCAGACGCTATGCGTGCGGAGGGGCACGGCGGTGCAGGTGTACCTCAGGGGCACGGCGACGAACCGGTGGTCGGCCATCCACGCGAGCAACGAGGCGGTGTTGGCGCCGCATGCCAACGGGCGGCTGATGCTGATGGCCGGGGTGACCGGGGCGTCGTTCCTGGCCGCTCACCCGGGCACCGCCACCATACGCTCGTTCCAGCAGCCCTGTGGACCCGGCCAGACGCCGGGAAACGCCGCCGCACAGTCGGGCACTCTGGAGTGCGGCGTAATCATCGCCTTCCACGCCACGGTTGAGGTCACCTGACCGCAAACGACCAGCCGTTTCAGGCAGATGCTTGAGCCTTTGGCCTGGTGACGTCTGAGCCACCGGATCCAGACCGGCGCGTTCAGCCGATCCGCGCCGGCCGGAGGATGGGCAGGCTGTACCAGCGGGCCGGTGCGGGCCGAGCAGCGCCACGTGGTGCGCGAACAGGGCGACCACGCCCAGCACCGGATGCGGCCCAAGCACCTTGATATTCACCATGAGCCCGTCCGCATTGGTGTACTCGGCGTCCCGTGCGCTCATCGGGGGCAGCCCGCCGCCATCGTGTGCCTCACACCGCTAAGAAGCGCGCGACCCCGGGTTTGGTTGTCACCGGCGGCCGCCTTATTGCACTGGCGCCGCTCCGCCGGGCCGGGGCTGGGCCGGCTGCGCCCCGGCCGGATGCCAGGTGACCGTCAGCGGCTCGCGGCGGCTGAAGCGTTCGAGGTGGCTGCCGATCAGGCCCTCGATGAACTCCAGCGCCGCGCTGTCGGCGGCCTCGGCGCGCAGCAGCAGCGCATCGCCGCTGGCCCGCATCGTGCATTGCCCGCCGGGGAAGGTGACCGTCCCTTCGGTTTCGGTCCATTCCACCTGCACCTGCTCGGCCGTGACCGGGCGCGGATGACCGCCCTGGTGGCCACCGGGCCGGTGCCGCGACAGCAGGCCCTTGCCGGTGCCGAGGTGCCGGCCCTGGTTGCTGAGGTGCTGGCAGGTCTGGGTGAGGTAACGACCGGGACGATCGGTCTCGACGCTGGCTTCGGCGGTCAGCATGGTGCCTCCCTCGGGGCGTCCGGTCTGGGGCGGGGCATGGCGGTGGCCGAGTGGGCGTGGTCATGGTCGTGGCCCGCCGGGCCGGCGTGCGCGTGCTGGTGGTCCTGGACGTCCGGGCCGCCGCCCATCATCTTCAGCATCGGCCCGCCGCCGGACCGGAAGAAGCGCACCAGCAGCGCGGCGGCCAGCAGCAGGAAGATGATGTTGAGCACCGTGGTGTAGTTCCACTGGATGCCCGTGTCGGCGACGTTCGCGGTCCGCTCGGCCGGGATGAGCCCGAGCCCGCCGAAGGTGAGCTCGACGATGTACCCGGCCGCGACCATGGTCGCGTAGAAGATCCCGAGGATCGTGAGCATCATCCGGGTGCCGTAGTACTTCCGGTAGATGACCAGGATCGGGAGGATGATCAGGTCGGCGAAGATGAACGCGATCACGCCGCCGAAGCTGATCCCGCCGTTCCACAGCACCGCGGCCAGCGGTACGTTCCCGATCGAGCAGACGAAGCTGAGCAGCGAGATGACCGGGCCGATGATCGGCCCCCACAGCTTGGCGGCCAGCGGGTGCCCGGTCAGGAACAGGTGCTGCCAGAAGCTGTCCGGCACCCAGGCGGCGACGGCCCCGGCGATCAGCAGGCCGATGATGATGTCCCTGATCACCGCCGCCCATTCCATGACGAAGATGTGGCTGACCGAGGTATACCCGTCGCGGCTGCCCAGGCGGCGCCAGAAGCTGCCACGGGCGGAGATGCTCATGTCCATGGCCGCGTGGCCCTCCATGGACCCGGCCAGGCCCTTGTCGGCCTGCTTGCGTGCCGCGTCGATGAGCCGCGAGCGGACGAACAGCCGGAACGCCACCGCCATCAAGATGATCATGATCGGGCCGCCGACGAACTCGGCCAGCGTGAACTGCCAGGAGAGCAGCAGCGCCAGGATGATGCCCAGTTCGATGACCAGGTTGGTGCTGGCGATCTCGAAGGCCATCGCGGCGGTGAAGTTGGCGCCGCGGCGGAACAGCGCCCGCGCCAGCGCGACCGCGGCATAGGAACACGACGAGGAGGCGGCACCCAGGCCGGTCGCCACCGCCAGTGACCTTGGCCTGTCGTCGCCGAGCAGCCGGGCGACCGTGCTGCGGCGCACCACCGCCTGGACCACCGCCGACAGCGTAAAACCCAAGATGAGCGACCACGTGATCTGCCAGGTCATCGACCCGGCCACCGCCAGAGCGTGGCCCAGCGCGTCCAGCGCGCGCATCACCGCTCCACCTCCGGGGCCGCGATCGTGAGCAACTGCCGCAGGCAGTGCTCGAGCAGCGGATGCGGGAACCCCTCGGACAGCCGGTAGAAGACCATCCGGCCGTCCTTGCGGAAGCTCACCAGCCCGGCCAGGCGGAGCATCTTCAGGGCGTAGGACACCTGGTCCTCGGTGACGTCCAGCGCCAGCGCGAGGTCGCCCACGCACAGCTCTTCCCCGGCCACCAGTGCGAACAGGATCCGCGACCGCACCGGGTCGGCCAGCATGCCGAGCAGCCCGGCAAGCTGGCCCGCCTCGCCCACCGACAGCACCCCGGCCCGGGCCGCGGCGACCCGCTCCGGGTTTACCGGGTGGTCATGATCGGTTACTGCCACTTCTCCTCCGTGTATCCGTACATCCGTAGAGTCGCACGGAAATACGGACGTGTCAAATCGGCCGCGTAGCCGCGCTGCCGGTCAGGCCGAGGGGGCCGCGAGGCCGTAGGTGTAGGCGAGCACCACGAGTTGCGCCCGGTCCCGGGCGGCGAGCTTGGTCATCGCCCTGCTCACATGGGTCTTGGCGGTCAGCGGGCTGACCACGAGCCGGGCCGCGATCTCGTCGTTCGACAGCCCCTCGGCGACCAGGGCCACCACCTCCCGTTCCCGGTCGGTGAGCGTGGCCAGGCCCGGGGGAGTGCCCGGCTCCGCCCGGGGGCGCGCGGCCGGGCCGCCCCTGGAGGGCGCGCCCGTACCGTCCCCGGGTCCCGGCCCGGCGTGGCCCGTGGTGAAGGCGGCGATGAGGGATCTGGTCACGCTCGGCGCGAGCAGCGCGTCGCCCCGGGCCACCACCCGCACCGCCTGCAGCAGTTCCTCCGGCTCCACGTCCTTGACCAGGAACCCGCTCGCCCCGGCGCGCAGCGCGCCGAACACGTGCTCGTCGTCGTCGAACGTGGTCAGCACGACCACCCTGACCCCGCCGAGCCTAGCGTCGCCGGAGATCCGCTTGGTCGCGGTGAGCCCGTCCACCTCGGGCATGCGCAGGTCCATCAGCACCACGTCGGGGCGCAGTTCGGCGGCCATCGCCACCGCGGCGCCGCCGTTGGCCGCCTCACCCACCACGCAGATGTCCTCGGACGCCTCGAGCAGCATCCGGAACCCGGCCCGGACCAGCGCCTGGTCGTCGGCGAGCAGCACCCGTATCATCCGGCCGCTCCGGTGAGGGGGAGCCATGCGCTGACCTCGAACCCGCCGTCCCCGCGCGGGCCCGCGGTCACCTCGCCGCCGACCGCCGCGGCCCGCTCCGCCATCCCGGTGAGCCCATGGCCCTGCCCACGCGGGGGAGCGACCCCCCTGGGCCCCGCTGGCCCAACGCCAGTGCTGGCCCGGGGGGGCGACCCCCCGGAACCCCCCGCCTGCTCCTCCGTCACGGGGCCTTGGCCCTGGTGGTCGCCGTCAGAGCCGGCGCCATCGTCGGTGACGGTAATTCCGAGGGCGGCCGGCTCGTAGCACAGCCGCACCGTCGCCCGCGCCTCCGGGCCGGCATGGCGCAGCACGTTCGTCAGCGACTCTTGCAAGATGCGGTACGCCACCTCGTCGATGGCCGGGGGCAGCGGGCGTTGCTCGCCTTCCACGGCGATCGTCACCGGGGCCCCAGCCGCGGTGACCGCGTCCCGCAACGCGGGCAGCCGGTCCAGCCCGCCCGGTGTCACCGGGACGCCATCGTTCTCCGCGCCCTGCCGCAACTGGCCGAGCGTGGCGCGCATCTCGCGGAGGGCGTGCTTGCTGGTCTCCCGGATCGCGGTGAGTGCCCCGCGGAGTTTCTCGTCCCGGTCGCCGAGCACGTGCAGCGCCGAGCCGGCCTGGACCGTGATCGTGGCCATGCTGTGCGCCACCGTGTCGTGCAGGTCCCTGGCGATCCGCAGCCGCTCCTCCGCGACCCGCCTGGCGGCCTCGGCCTCACGTTCCTCCTCCGCCACCCGCAGCCGTTCGGCGGTCTCCGCAGCCAGCGCCCGCCTGGTGCGGACCCCGTCGCCGAGCATGATCGCCAGCGCCAGCACCACGATCGACGGCAGGAAGCTGCTGATCAGCGTGACCGCGCTGTAGTGGTTGGAGATCTCCACCACGAACAGGCCGATCGCCATGTAGATGGACGGGATGATGATCGCCGCGACGAGGAAGCCGGCCACCGCCGCGTCGTACAGCGGGACCGACAGCAGCGGGGCGGGGGAGATGTCCCGCCGGTCGAACGTGTAATAGAGCAGCAGCAGGACCGAGCAGGCGATCAGTTCGAAGCGCGGATAGCGGTTGCGTAGCAGCACCGGGAGCACCAGCACCGCGCCGAACAGGTAGGCCTTGGCGTCGAGCGGCGCGGCACCCGGGCCGTTGCCGGTGATCACGCTGAGTTCGACCGCGACAAGTACGACGAGCGTCATCACCACGTCGCCCAGCCGGATGCCGAACCGGCCGCGCGGCCGGCCGAACACCCTGCGCACGGGCACCCAGTCCACGGCGTCACGCTACGCCACGCCGGCCTAACCTGACAGGATCAAGGCGTGGCCTTCGACGAACTGGACCGGCGGATCGTCGCGGCGCTGGTCGAGGACGGGCGCGCCACCTACGCCGAGATCGGGGCGAAGGTGGGCCTGTCCGCGCCCGCCGTCAAACGCCGGGTGGACCGGCTGCGCGCCTCCGGGGCGATCACCGGTTTCTCCGTGACCGTGGATCCCCGCATGCTCGGCTGGACCACCGAGGCCTATGTGGAACTGTTCTGCCGTGGGCGCACCTCGCCGTCCGACATCGCCGCCGCGGTCGGCAAGTACCCGGAAGTCACCGGGGCGGCCACGATCACCGGCGAGGCCGATGCGCTGCTGCACATCCGCGCGGCCGACGTACGGCACTTCGAGGAGGTCGTGGAGCACATCAGCGCGGAGCCGTTCGTGGTCCGGACCAAGAGCGTGATCGTGCTTTCGCGGTTGGTGAGCAGGGCCGGGTTCGGCCCGGTCGGCTCCCAGCCGCCCGGCGGCGAGCCCAAGGCCCCGTGACGGAGGAACGGGCCTTGAGGCAGGGGAGTTTGCCCGATTGCCCCTTCCTGACCTGCAAGCTTCGCTAAGTTCGTGACATGCGCGAACGTAACGAGGCTGAGCAGTCGGGCAGCACGGCAGAGTTCCGCGCCTTCGTGGATAGTTCGGGGGGCCCGGAGGCGACTCAGGCCTGGAGCATGCGCGCGTCGCGCAGCAGGGTCGTCACGCTGGCGGCCGTGGTGGTCGGCGTGGCCGTGGTGCTCGCTATCATCGCCGCCCTGGTGATCCACTAGCTACCGGCGCCCGCTTCGCTGGCCGGTCCTGCTTCGGCGGCAGGTGCTGCGGACGGCGACGCGTCCGGCTGGTACCGGTAACCCATGCCGGGCTCGGTGTGCAGCCAGCGCGGCCGCGCCGGGTCGGGTTCCAGCTTGCGCCGCAACTGGGTCATGTACAGGCGCAGGTTCCCGGTGGCCTCCGTATAGCCAGGACCCCACACCTCAGCCAGCAACTGCCGCTGGCTGAGCAGCTTGCCCGGGTGCCGGAGCAGGAACTCAAGCAGGTGCCACTCGGTCGGGGTGAGCCGGATGCTGCTGCCGTCGGGCCTGGTAACGCGCTTGGCGGCCAGGTCGACCACCAGGTCGCCGAGGCGCACCTGCGGCACCCCGTCGGGCGGCCCGGCCCGGCGCACCGCAGCCCGCATCCGGGCAAGCAGTTCGTCCATGCCGAACGGTTTGGTCACGTAGTCGTCGGCGCCCGCGTCCAGGGCCACCACCTTGTCGGTGCTCTCCGCCCGCCCGGACAGCACGATGATCGGCGCGGTGCTCCAGCCGCGCAGCCCGCCGATCACGTCGACGCCGTCCAGGTCCGGCAGGCCGAGGTCGAGCAGCACCAGGTCGGGCGGGTGCCGCGCGGCCACCTCCAGCGCCTGCTTCCCGGTGGCCGCGGTGTCCACGTCGTAGCCGCGCACCCGCAGGTTGATCCGCAGCGCCCGGAGGATCTGCGGCTCGTCGTCGATGACAAGGACCCGCGGCATCAGGCCAGGTCCTCCTTTGGCGTGCCGTCGCCGGTCCCGAGGGGAGCGGCCACGGCGTCCAGGGCGCCGTCGGCGGTGGTGGTCGCCGGGCCATCGCGGGTCGCCGGGCCCCCCGCGCCGTCGGCTGTGGCGTCGCGTTCGCGCTGGCCGGGCGCTGCGGCCGCCTTGCCGCCGGGCGCCACCAGCAGGGAGATGATCATCGTCAGGCCGCCGCCCGGGGTCTCCTCGGGATCGAGCGTGCCGCCCATCACCTCGGTGAGCCCGCGGGATAGCGCCAGGCCCAGGCCCACTCCGGAGGTGTTGTCGGTGTCGCCGAGCCGCTGGAACGGCACGAACACGCGGTCAAGGTCGTCTGCCGGGATGCCGGGCCCCAGGTCCACCACACGCAACTCCACCCGGTCGCCGAGCGCACTGGCGGCGAGCAGCGGGGGCTTGCCGGGCGGTGAAAAGCGCAGCGCATTCCCGGTGAGGTTAACGATCACGCGCTCCAGGATCGCCGGGTCGACCTGTACCTCGGGCAGCG
>Ga0306920_100015086_pt1 | contig 10579 bp, 11 predicted proteins | sample flu12Cox44000170_FD_204666 | JGI IMG/M metagenome (GOLD analysis project Ga0306920, IMG submission 204666) | Lab enrichment of tropical soil microbial communities from Luquillo Experimental Forest, Puerto Rico - flux4day.12C.oxic.44.000.170 (v2)... | ecosystem: Environmental > Terrestrial >... | reverse complement strand
GCGCGCGATTTGCTGTTGGCCAAACGCGACGCCGCCCTCACTGAATTATCGGACAAGCTTGGCATGCCGGTAGGCATGGAAGAGCTTCAACGCAGCAGGTGGCTGGCGGACAACTTCGATCGCGAGGGCCTCAAATACCCGCGCACCAAAAAAGGCAATCCATCGTTCACCGGTGGACAAAAGGGCTGGATGGACCGCCATCCGCATTGGCTGCCTCAGCTAATTCGTAAAACCAATAAGTACCACATCGCCGGTGCCAACATCTTCGGCAAGTACATCCTCGACTATACTGTCGACGACCGCATTCATGCCGAAATTCATCCCCACCGCTCCGAGGCCAATGGCACCAAGTCATTTCGCTTCTCCTACTCCAATCCGCCTCTGCAGCTCATGTCGTCGCGCGACGAGGAGCTTACACCGCTGATCCGTGGCGTGTTCCTGCCGGAGGAAGGAGAAGTCTGGGCAGGATGTGATACAAGTCAGCAGGAATTCCGCATTGCTGTGCACTACGCCGCCATGCACAACGTACCCAAGGCCCATATTGCACTCGACCGCTACCGCGCTGATCCCGACACCGACTTCCACGCCTTTGCCGCGCAACTCACCGGACTTGAGCGCCCGCACGCGAAGAACGTGAACTTTGCCAAGATTTATGGCGCTGGCGTGCGCAAGTTCGCAGCGATGATCGGCAGGCCGGAGGACGAGGCCAAGGCGATCTATAATCAATACGATCGCGAGCTGCCGTTCCTGCGGGCACTCAGCCAACTTTATCAGTCAATTGCGACACGCCAGGGCTACATCACTTTATACGATGACGCACGGCGGCACTTCGATAAATGGGCACCCGGCGGCACCTGGGGGAAGGGGGCCGGACCATGTGAACGCGCCGAAGCCGAACGGCGGCTCGCCGATCCAAATCATCCGTGGTTTGGCAAAGGGCCACTTTGGCGTGCAGATACCCGCAACGCGCTTAATGCGCTGATCCAAGGCTCGGCGGCACGGCATACCAAGCTGTGGATGCGCGCCTGCTGGCGCGAAGGCATCGTGCCGCTCTTACAGTGCACGACGCGCTCGAATGCTCGGTATCAACACGCGAGCAGGCGGAGATGGTGGCGCAGCTGGGTGTCGAAGCCATCAAGCTGCGCGTTCCAATGCGGATCGACCTGAAGTTCGGGTGCAACTGGGGCGATACCGAGCACAGCTGGGAGGAGTTGCACGGCGCAGCGCCATCATGCTCACCAGTCGCCGAAGCTACAGCCTCCTCGCCTACAAGCCCCGAGACTTCGAAGCTCGAGATCCCGAAGCCGCAGGCGACATCGACTGCCGTGCCGCCACCCGAAATCCCATTCGTGTCGCTGCGCGATGTCGTTCGCGAGTTTGGCGTGCAGCTGATCCACAACAAGGTGATCTGCCCGTTCCACGACGATCATAAGCCCAGCTGCCACATCTATCACGACCATTTCTTTTGCTTCGTCTGCCGCGCGAACGGCGACGCCGTCACGTGGCTGATGGAAGTCGAAAACCTAACCTACCCGGAAGCGGTCGAGGCGCTGGAAAGCTTCGACGCGCGCGCCCATCCGCCGGAAGATGACAGTAAGACTCTGCGCATGGCGCTGGCACTATGGGAGCAGGCGCAACCGATCGCCGGCACCTTGGCGGAATACTACCTCATCGGCCGCCACATCGATGTGACCCAATTGCCGGCCGATCTGCCGCTGCGGTTTCATCCTCATTGCATCTTCGGTGCCCGGCAGCGGCATCCCTGCCTGCTGGCCCTGCTGCGCGACGTCCAGACCGACGCCCCGGCCGGCATTCTGCGCACCGCACTCACGCCCGACGGCAAGAAGATCGACCGCTTGAGCCTCGGCCGCTGGCACGCACCGCGCGCCATCAAGCTGTGGCCGGCAGGAGAAACGCTCATTGTCGGCGAGGGTGTCGAGACCGTGCTCGCCGCGGCGACGCGGGTGACCCACGAAGGCATGCCGTTGCGCCCGGCCTGGGCCACCGCCGGTACCGCACGGTTGGCGACCCTGCCGCCGATCCAGGGCGTGAAGCGGCTGATCGTCCTCGCCGACAATGATGATGCCGGACGCACGGCGGCACGGCGTTGCGGCGAGACCGCGGCCAATGCCGGCTGCACGGTGCAACTGCTGACCCCGACCAGCGTGAAGGACTTCAACGATATTGTCCGCGGGAGAGTGGCATGACCGACGATCCCGAACCGCCCGAATATACCACCGAACGAATCGAGCCGCAGGGCAAAAGCAATGACGGCGGCGGCAATGGAAACGCAGGCGGTAACGGCGCTGGTCCTGGGCCCGGCGGCAGCACGCCGGCCTATACACCTGAGCCGTGGCCGGTGCTCGACGATGGCGCGCTCTACGGCCTCGCCGGCGAAGTGGTGACTTGTCTCGCACCCCACACGGAAAGCGATCCGGCAGCGCTGCTGCTGACCTATCTGACGAGCTTTGGCAACGCCGTAGGACGTGGTCCCCACTATCTCGTCGAGGACACGCGCCACTTCGCCAATCTGTTTGTGTTACTGGCAGGTGATACCGCCAAGGCGCGCAAAGGCACGTCGTCCGATCGCATTCGCACCATCTTCCAATTGGCCGATCCCATTTGGGCGATCGAACGGATGCAAGGCGGCATGAGTTCGGGCGAAGGCGTCATCACCGCCGTGCGCGACCCGCAGTGGGTAACCCGCAGAGGCGTCGAAGAATTGGTTGATGCGGGCATCAGCGACAAGCGCCTGCTGCTCTATGAGCCGGAATTCTCCTCGGTACTGGCGGTGCTCAATCGCGAAGGCAGCATCTTGAGCCGGGTCGTGCGCGATGCCTGGGACTGCCGCCAAATGCTGGCCACGATGACCAAGCACTCGCCGACGCGGGCGACAGAAGCCTACATCTCGATCGTCGGCCACATCACCATCGCGGAGCTGCAGCGCCGGCTGGACGAGACCACGATGGCTAACGGCTTCGCCAACCGGTTCCTGCTCGGCTGCGTCCGGCGAGCGCGGCTGCTGCCGCACGGCGGCAATTTCCAGGCCCACGAGCGCGAGCGGCTCGGCCGATGCACCAAGGAGGCGTTGAACGCGGCCCGCACCAGGGCCCAGGTCGAGATGACGCCCGCGGCGCGTGAGCGGTGGACGGCCGAATACCCGGCGTTGACCGCAAGCGGCGACCGGCTCACCGACCACATGACGGCACGAGCCGAGGCGCAGGTGATCCGGCTCGCTCTGATCTATGCCCTGCTCGATCAGGCACTCGCCATCGAGGTGGCTCACCTGGAGCCGGCGCTGGCGCTGTGGCGATTCTGCAAGGCTTCTTCCAGCTACATCTTCGGCGAGCTGACCGGGGACGGCCCCGCCGATGCCATCCTGCGGGCATTGCGGCAGCCAGGTGCCGACGGGCTGATAAAGCGGGACATCTTCGCTCTGTTCGGTCGCAATCTATCAGCCGCCAAGATCGATGCCGCCCTGGCCCGGCTGCAGGCGAGCGGGAGAGCCGTCAGCCGGCAGCCGCCGCCGCAGGCGGGAGCCGGTCGGCGACCCCAAATGTGGTACGCCGCCGGGTGAGCGGGAGCGAAATTGGGTACGAACAAATTGGCAATTTGTTCGTAATTCGTAAGGGCCGCACTCTCTTTCTTGGGTCTATTCGCTTAATACTCTCTGTAAACTAAATTATATAATAATATCAATATCTTAACTTTTTGTTTTTGCGGGATGGTTGCAGGCTCGTATGAACATCTATTTTGAGGGCCGCCGGACGACGAAAAAAGGGGGGGCGCTACGAACAAATTAAAGTACGAACAAATTCAAATGCTCGCTCGCTGTCCGACCCCCTCCCCAGAGTGTCCAGGGGGTACCCCTCGCGCAATGAACGTCGTCGCAATGAACGTCGGTCCGCGAAAGCGTCGTTTCCGGCCCGCACAGTCGCACAGTCCTACAGTTGAGGCCTGTTCGGCTGCTGTTCGGCTGCTATTCGGCTGTTACAGTTGGATGAACGATGGGCTTTCGAACAATCTGCCAATGACGCCTATCGTGCCGGTGTGCTTTGAGGGGGACGAGCCATCCGTATTTGGTTAGAGTTTCGGCCGAGCCGATCGCGCTTTTTTCATCTCGGATGGAGTTAGGGCCATAGGCGCGGATATCGCGCGCGCAGATGGTTGGTTTTGTCCAGTGTTGCAGGAGCCAGTCGAGCAGCAGCTGTGCTGGCTGTGTTTTCTTGATTGGTGTTTGTGCCGGTGGAGCTTGGGCAGCGAACTCCTCTTGGAACGCACACCTCGATGCGTCGTCGTCATCTTTGTTCCGCATCTTCATCGAGTCTCTTCTTGGCTTCGTCCGGTGTGAGCGGAGCACGCTCCTTGTCGATAATCAATTTTCGATCCTCGCCCAAATCTATGTGGATTACGAACCTGTCGTTGGCGCCAGCCGTGCGCTCGGAGCTGTTGCCGGCCGTCGCTCTCAGCTCGCGTGCCGCCTCGATCCGGTGTCGCGGCGATGCATCTTCGTTGTTGAGGATGGTGCCGAGGACTGCAGGCGCTTTGGCAAACAGCTCGGCTGCGGATTCCTGTGCGGCAAGACCAGAGCGCACACGCCTTTCGTGTTCCCTGTGGACGGCCTGAATTAGCGCCTTGTGGGTTTTCACGAGTTGACGCCAGGCTTTTATCGACAACCCGTATTTCTCGGAGATCTGGCCGTCGTTCAATAGCCCTTCTGCATTGCGCGCTGCATCACTTATGAAGGCGCGACCGACATCACTTGCGAGGGGAACCGGGATGTCGCGCAGGGTGACCACTTCGTCACTCGGATCAAAGCCGATTATGTCTCCCATCTCGTTGTCGTCCTTGAGGAACAGTATGGGTCCAAGGAATGCCGTCATGGCTCTCCAGTATAGCCGTCGTACCCCGCGCCCGACAGGGCGGGCGCTACGTGTGACGGGCGGTAATGGGCGGTCTCCGCTTCACTCGGCGACCGCGCTTGCGTCGAAAGGGCTAGGTGCAGCCAATCTGCTGATCGTGGCCTCACCGACGTTATAGGTCCTGGCCAAGTCGGCCTGGATCTCACCGGCAGCAATGCGCTCCAGTATTTCTCGGCGTTGGTGCGACGTCAGCTTGTGCGGGCGTCCGAAGCGGACGCCACGCGCTTTGGCACGGATGCGGCCCTCATCGGTGCGTTCGCGGATCAGCTCGCGCTCGAACTGGGCGATGCCACCGAGGACCGTGATCAGCAGCCGTCCATGCATCGTTGATGTGTCTGCCCACGCATCCTTGAGCGAGCGGAACGTCGCGCCACGCTCGGAAATCTGATCCAGCAGGTTCAGCAGGTCGCGGGTCGAGCGCGCCAGCCGATCGAGCCGGCAGACAATCAACGTGTCGCCTTCCTCGAGCCTGCGCATCAGCTTGCCCAGCTCAGGCCGATCGGTCTTCGCGCCCGAAATCTTCTCACGATAGATTTTGACGCAGCCGGCAGCCTCGAGGTCGACCACCTGGCCGGCGAAGTCCTGGTCGCGGGCGGAAACCCGCGCATATCCAACGATCATTTTCAGTCTCGTTTCGGAAGCAACATACGGAATTTAGCGGGCCAACAAAATCGGGTCATCGCAAAAAAAGGTCCCGGCGGCGACCGGGGTAAGAACCTTGGGAGGACTTTGGGGCTATCCGATTCGCAAACGATCCGCGCGCGGGGGCCGCTTAATCGGGGCGACCGAGCATTTTTCATCGTGGCCATTTTGGGCGTCGATGACTTCGGGGTGATCGAGCTTAGTCATCGTGGCAATAAATTGCCGCAACAACAGCGCCGGCACGCAGCCGATCGCCGTCAGTGGTCGGCGTGGACACACCCTTCGGAGCTGCCAGCTGTTCTGATGTTATCGGCGTTGCTCCGCCGGCCATTTCTTGGTTTCAGCGTTGCGCCGTTTCCGTTTTGCGCGCCGGTCGATTGCTTTTGCGTCAATGACGCCGCCCGGCGCGCTGCCGTCGGCGATGGGCTATGGGATGGCCGACCCCCTACCCACGGTGGACTGGACCCCCACCCCCACGCGCTGGAAACTGCCTTAAAAATAATCCTGGGGCATTATTTCCGAATATTCGGCGGCGTTGGCGACAGTTATTTATCTGCCTGGCGGAAGGCCCCGAGCGATCTTCCACTCACGTTTGTCTCGCCGCCAAGTTTCTTGAGGGATGAGCCAGCCTCTTTTCACCAGGTTTTGCGTCAGGTTCAAAATCGTTTCTTTGTCTCGGAGGGAGTGGGGGGCGGATCGATGGAAGTCCCGTAGGGTGATGCTGGGTCTGGTCCAGAATCTTATGAGCCATTCCAAAAGTACCGTAGTTGGGTCTTCGCGCGTCGCTTCGGGCGGCGTTGGTTGCGGTCGCTTTTGCCCCAGTCGCTCAAAAATTGTCATCGCCGCCATTCATCGCTCGGTGGTTCGTTGTGGTCATCTTCGATTTGTTTGGGGGTACCGGGTCGGGGCGCGGCGTCGATTGTTATCACATCGCCCGGATTGGGTTCCTGACCTTTGGCCCGTGTATCCGCTGATAAGTCGATTCGAATCGAAATGTATTCTCGTTCGGGTGCGGCTTCTGATCCGGGGTCGGCAATCGCATTTAATACTTTTGCACTATCGATCCTGTGTCGTGCGTTTTCGCGTTCATTGCACATGATGGTGTTTAGGATCTCCGGCGCGGCGATGACATGTTTTTGCGCCAATTCTCTTTTTGTTGCGCCTGATCTAATCCTTCTCGTTTTCTCTGCTTCGATTGCTCGGACTAACTCGTCACTGGCGCCGAGTTGCTCCCACGTCTCTTCACTGAGGCGCCACTTCTTTCGGATGGCGGATTCGGAAAGTAGCCCTTCCGCAAATCTGCTGAGGTCGGTTATCAGTTCATGGTTATCGACGAGCGCGCGATCCGGCGGTGCGGGGTTCGGCAGCCGTGGCTCGTCGGAGTTGAGGATGAAGCCTTCGATCATGGCGCTCATGGTGGGCCTCTGGGGGGCAGGGATGGTTTTATCACAGCCCGGCTCGGATGGGAGCCTGAATCCGGCGCTTAGGGGTGGTTGACGGGGGCATCAAGTCGGCCGCATTTTAGCGCGTATGTTGTTTACTCCTCCTTTTTTCTTCGATCTCAATGATGACCTGTGCAACGGCTTGTGGACTTATGAGCAGTTGATTGAGATGGATCAAAAATTCGTGGCTGCCGTGGAACAAACATTTGCTAGTGGTGCGGAGAGCCGAACGGCCGCGCGGGCGACCTATGCAATGAATGGCAAGCGGCGTGCGGACGAAATTGCGATAGAGCTTGCTTGGCGATGGCTGAGGGAGAATATGGCTTCGGCTATTGATATTTCGTTTGTCGAAGTCGTTGAGTTCGTCAATGCTCGGTGTCCGGGAGTTCCTGCGTCGCAGGTACGGGCTGGGTTTGAAAAGCGTTTTGCGCGGGACGGTTCGTGGAAGGAGGCGCCCGTGGGCGTGAAAGAGAACACTGAGGGGGAGCAAGATGCTGGCCGTCGGCTTGCCCGCGAGCGGACAGAGAAATTTGAGCTTGAGGTTGAAGCTGGTCGGCGTCGCGACGAAAGAGCTCGGGAGCGGCTCGAGCGTGAGGTTGAAGCTGGCCGGCGAGCGGTGGCTAAATTTGGCTGAATCATTGGTTTACTGGTGGCACCAGGGCCGTGGCGTCGCGGGGCAATGCGTTGCGCCACAGACGAACGGTACTGCGAGTCCTTCCGCGATCAAAATCGACCCAACGTCTTTGCCATTCGATCGAAGCATTCCGCAATCTCTTTTCCAGTTATAGGCGGATGTCCCTTGCGTGCCCTCAGGGTAGGAACAGCGGACGTACTCGAAGTCGAGCCCACCTGCTCGGACGAGCTCGCGGAGACGCCGGGTTGCTCGAGCTCCGAGCTCTGCCTCGGCGGGGCAGCTGGCGTTGCGAGTTTCGGGCGCGTTGAAGCCGACCAATCGAATCGATTGATTGTGAATACGGACGCTGTCCCCGTCTTCGTCGTGATATTCGTCGAATCTAGTGTTGGGGTGTTCGCGCAGAATCTCTTCGCGTTCTGAATTGGTCCAGGGCTCGGGATATTCTATTTTCGCAATGATGGCTGCCGCCGGTGCGACCGTTTCAAGAACCACACTTCCATGCAACAGCCCTGAATAGTCCCGGGCGAATCGTTCGGCCGTGGCGCGATCGTCTGTCCACGACAAGCTGTATTGTCGCCTCCGAAATTCATTAAAGCCTGCGCCCCGAAAGAGTCGAACGGCGGGACCAGTGTACAGCGGGAACATTGTCCGGAGAGCCGCGCATAGGATTGAATGATTTCGGGTCTTTAGCGGGATGCATTTAGTTGCAATCCATGCGCTTTGGAACGCTTTCTGGAATTCGACGGGGACGTCCTGCAGCTTTGCGATCTGTCGCAGCGCCATGTCCCACGGCATCGTGTCCGCCGTTAGGTTGTGGTAGAAGCTTTCCACCTCGCCGTTCTGGATGGCCTTCAACAACCAGGTAACTCGCTGGCGGTCGAGCTTGCATTGGTGGCGCTCTTGGTCTCGGATTTGCTTTAAGGTGTCAGCGGTTTCGTTACTCATGCTGGGGCCGTCAGTCTTTCCACCATCCTTTGAACCGGGTCGGAGTTAGTTCGGTGTAGCGAACCGTATGTTGGATGTTCTTGTGCCCGAGGTAGTGTTGCAGCGATCGGGTGTCCCGACCCGCGTTCGCCTGGTGGAAGCCGCAGGCGTGCCGCAGCATGTGGGGGTGAGCCTTGATTTTGAGCCCGGCGGCCTTTGTGGCTCGGCTGATGAGCTTCTGGAAGTTGGATACGGTCATCGGCGAGCCGCGTTCGGACACGAACAGGAACGGCGATTTGCTCTCAGTTTCACGCTGCAGGCGTCGCAGGGCGCGCAGCTCGCGGCCTGTTAAGGGGTGAATTGCTGGCGTTCCGTGTTTTACGCGGTTGACTGCCAGCATTGTGGTCTCGAAATCGACCTGGGTCCATTGCAGGTCGACAAGCTCGCTGGCTCGTAGGCCGTGCCGAAAGGCTAGCAGGATCATGGTCTGGTCTCGGTGTGGCCGACGGTTGCTCTTGCACCCTTCGATCAACTGTTCGACCTCGCGTTCGGTCAGGTATTCGCGGGTTCTGACCTCGGCGTTTTTGGGTCTACGCGGGGTGACTTTCCGTATTTTGGCTTTTGGCGACACCACTCGGAGGGCTGCTCTTGTCAAGGTTTGTCGGGCTCCGTTCTGAGCTAGTCTCCGTACATTAGGTGAAATACGGAAAGTTGCAATGGTCATTTATTGGACAACGCCCGATCGAGGATGTTGGCGATCCCAAATACGCAGGCTCATCTTGGGACAGGCGTCGAGGGTCGTCTAAAAAAGAGGCCCCGGCGGCGACCGGGGCCAAGCCCAACAAGGATCTCGAAAGGCTCCTATTCTATCCGATTCGCGCGGCTCGAGGTTCCACGGGGAACCTCGCTAGAATGCCTCCCGCTGCCTTTGCGGAGCGTCCCCAGCAGTCAATCTCTCGCGCCCGCACTACTCGCTCGTCCATCGATCGAAAGTTACCCAGGGAGGGCGAATTGTCCAGCGATTGCAGCAAAGGCAGCGCGCGCAACCGCGTGGTCGCGTCAGATAGGGCAAGTATTTCGAAATCGACAGCAATAAGCGGAGTGGCGCGGCGGATGTGATGAGACACCCTGCGATCAAGCGATCCGCGTTGGCAGTTGTCGCGCGCGAACGCTTCGGCCTGTGCCGAACTATCACTGCTTGCGGATCGCTACTGGCAAAGAGTAAGGAGTGCGGGTCGCTACTGGCAAAGCGTAAGGAGCAGGACTCATGGCATCCACGAATATGGCACGAGCCGCATCCGAGCATCGCGACGAATCGCTGCGTCATTTCACCGGGAAAGCCGCGACCTGGATGAAGACAAAGGCGAATTGCGGACGTTCGCTGGCCTCGGCATCGCTGAGACGATGCGCAGCTCTGCTTGGACAATGGCACGCGAGAATGAGGGAGCGCGCATTTCTCGCCACGCTCAATAACGTCCAGTTGCGGGATATGGGACTTTCGTCGACAGATCGATGGCGCGAAGTCAACAAGCCGTTTTGGCAGCCGTGATGGCGCAGTGAGTTTTGCTGTACAACGTTCGCATGCGGCGAGGCCCCATCGGCGCTGCCATGTTTTATCGTCACTTCTCCGAACGGCATTCTCGGTTTCGGCGTTTCGCCGCGCCGATTCGCGCCGGCGCGACTGTCGGTTCGCTGCTTGATGCACCGAAGAGGCGGCGCCTGGAGGGGCCGCGTGGGCGTGGGATGACTACCGGGGGCCCCCATGGACCGGCCCCACCCCCTGATCTCTAATAACCCCGTGCGAAAAATATGTATGAGCAAAAAACTCGCGGGTTGGAGGAATTTTGAGTGCCGCGCGGTCGATCGCCCAGCGCGTTGACGGGCTCTCACGATGACGGTGGTTCGCGCCATGCTTGCTTACATTTTTTGGCATCGGCCCTATTCGAGCATCGAGCGCCAGCGCTACGAACAGGCCATTGTGCGTTTCCAAAACGATCTTGCCGGCAGCAAGCCGC
>Ga0306920_100015085_pt1 | contig 10579 bp, 10 predicted proteins | sample flu12Cox44000170_FD_204666 | JGI IMG/M metagenome (GOLD analysis project Ga0306920, IMG submission 204666) | Lab enrichment of tropical soil microbial communities from Luquillo Experimental Forest, Puerto Rico - flux4day.12C.oxic.44.000.170 (v2)... | ecosystem: Environmental > Terrestrial >... | reverse complement strand
AGCTCTTGCATAATCATACCTTCAAATTTGTGCGGCGTGGTTAGGATGAGGTGATGCAATGAACACCCGCGTCTTGGCTGGACTGCCGGTTGTGCCCACCGTCTTGAGGAATGTTCGAACACTCGCGGTGCGGATCATTATGGCGATCGCCACCGGAATTTTCATTTGGTCCGGCTTGGCTTGGTCAATCGGCGGTTCGTAAGCCGTTTTCGAGCATTGCCCGGCGCTATCCGCTGCGCATCCTGCAGGAATCCTGTCTTTGATTGGACGGAGGCCAGTCCGTTGCGCCGATCCGTGGGGATTGCGCCTTTAGTCTCTTGGGCGGCGTCCGCACTCTTGACAATCAAACGGCCTGTCGGTGGGTTAGACCGGTGGTCTGGTTCCCGAAGCAACCCCATTGAAGCTTCATGCCCAGCGTCAAAGAGCTCGAGGCCTTTATGGCGGTCCTGGAAGCCGGCAGCTTCGAGGGCGCGGCGCGTCGATTGAACGCCACCCCTCCCGCGGTTTCAAAGCGAATTTCGGAGCTGGAATCCGAACTCGGCGTGCGGCTGTTCGAACGCACGACGCGGAGCTGTCACATGACCTTGCGGGGCCGCGCATTGGTGCCCTTCGCGCAGCGCGTCCTGACCGATATCGGCGAAATCCGGCGGACGGTCGGCGAACGGTCTTCGCTCACGGGACATATTCGTCTGGGGCTGCCGGAAACCCTCGCCTATTCGCTGCTGCCGGAAATGTTACGGTGCGTGTCCGCCGATCTGCCGCAGCTGACCCTCGGCATCGAGGTCGGACTGTCCATCGGCCATGTGCGCGAGGTCCGGAACCGCGAGCTGGATATTGCCTGCGTCGTGGGGCCCGTGCTCGATCAGGATCTGATCAGCGAACCGTTCTGCGAAGTCCCGCTGGCGTTGCTCGCGGCCGGGCCGACATGGACGCAAGAGCCCCTGACGATCGATGAGCTGGCGAATCGAACGATATTGCTGCCATCCAGGGGGCGCCACATTCCGGTGGTCGAAGGCTGGTTCAAGAGCAGGGGAGTGCGAGTCAAACAGATCATCGACTGCAACAGCCTAGCCACGGCGGTGAAGTTGACGACGATGGGAATTGGGCTGAGCCTCGTGCCGATCGAATGTGCGCGACAGGAACTCGATGCCGGCGTCGTTACGCCGGTTCCGGTGCGGCTGCAGTTGCCGACCAACTCGTACGTGCTGACCTATCCGATCGGCCAGGTCGAGCCGGCGCTCGCCGCTTTCATCGATGTCATGCGCGTGCTTGCGTCGACTTTGACGACTGACCCGCCGGCGATCGGAGACCACCGAATCCCACTCAGAACACCCCCGGAATAATGCGCTTGGTGCGGGCGGCATAGGCGGCGTAGGCGTCGCCGAAGGTCTGCAGCATCATGTGTTCTTCGCGGCGAACCCGGAACGCGAACAGGGTGCCGAACCCGACGAGCCCGGCCGGGCCCGCAATCCAGTTCGGCAGCAGCAGGGCCTGCGACAGCGCCCACAGGAAATAGGCGGAATACATGGGATGGCGGACCCAGCTGTAGATGCCGTCGGTCAAGAGCCCATGGTTCTGGCGAATCTCCAGGGTCACCGACCAGAACCGGCCGAGTGTCCGGTGGGTATGGAAGAACAACGCGAGCGCGGCGGCGAGAACCAAGACGCCGAGCCAGGCGAGCGGCGGCGCAAACGCATAGTCGGCAAATCGCGGCTGGCCGGTGAAGGAATAGATCGCCGGGATGACGAACAGCCCGGTAAACGAAATCGACAGCAGCACGCGTTCGCGGCCGCGCTCGCGACGGTGCGCCGTGCGAGTCTTTCGCGAACGGCGAATGTGCGGATGCATGATCGCGTACCAGGCGATCGCACCAGCCCCCCAGATCAGCTTGGCGATAAGAGGCGACATGGCGGCTCAGCCTGCGACCGCGGGATCGCGCAACGAACCATCGGCCCCATAGAGGTCGACCGGTCCGTTGGCCTGGTTGATGGTTCGCCGGAACGGCGCCGGCCCGCAAATCAGCATGAAATAATCATAAAGGGCACGACGTTCGTTCGCCATCACGAACTGGTAGTGCAGCCGCATGAAATTGAATCGATAGCGCCGGAACGCCGCCTCGCTCAGCATTTCGTGGATCTGGACGCGGCGGATCACCGGCGGGCTCGCATCGTTCACGTCTTTGAAACGCTTTAGCTCCACCGGATGGAATTTGTGAAAGCTGATGACATCGTCACGCGCCTGGAACTCGGCCCAGGTCAGCGACGGCTCCGCGGCGATACGGCGCGCGGCGGCGCGCACCCAGTCGCCGCCCGGATGAAGCGCGAGTTTGGGAATCGTCGCGCCGATGGTGAGGACACCCAACTGGGGGCCGTGCCTCCCGAGATCGGGATCGCGGGCGAGCGCACGGGCCAGCATGTCGACCACGATGGTTGCGCCGAGGCTGTGGCCGGCAACGATGATTTCGTCCGCGTCCGCCCGGCGGGCGCGGGCGACCAGGCGATCGGCGAAGGCCTCGGCCCGTGCCTCGACATCGCGGCGCCGTCGCAGCATGTAGTCGCGGGCGAAGATCCAATCGGCGAGCCCTTGGTTGACCCGCCAGCGGTCCCCCGGCCAGCGCATCAACAGCCAGAATGCGAGCACCGCGACGACAAGCCCGGCGACGGCGCCCAGCCCGGCAGACCCGAACAATAAAGACCCGAGTGCTGCGCCGGCCACCCATCCCAATATGATCGCGACAACCGCGAACAGGATCACGTTGAGGAACGGCACGAAAAAAAACAGCGCATAGCGCCAGTTTGCCCCGAAATAGCGCCCGACCGCGCCGGAGGCGATGAAATCGACGAAGGTGACGAGCGCCTTCCACAAACGGCTCGTGGCCGGGCCGTCGAGTTCGGCACGGACGATGTCGTCCCAGTCGAGAATCTCGTAGCAGGCCTCCACGGTCCAGCCCGGTGCGGTCGCGGTGACGCTCCAATGCCCCTCCCCGGCAGACGGATCGCGCAGGTCCGAGACCACCGCCGAGACGTTCCACGTGGTTTGGAACCGCGCGGCTTCGCGGACGAAGCGGCGATGCTGGGATGCGGCGTCATACGGGTCGAACCCGGGGGCGTGGAAGAAATGACGTTTGCGGATCATGTCCGGATCATGCCCTCTGGTCGGCCCCTCCCTTTAGCCGATCCGGTTGCGCGGAACAGCCCGAAAACGAAATTCGAGTGGCGTTGACGATTCCAGCCGACCGTTGCCGCATTGCAACACTCGCATCTCGCTGGAGTTCCATCGCGAATTGCAAAGGTTTCAATAGGGTTAGCGCCGTTGGCTCAGGATCGAGGCGACCACATGGCGCGATTGCGGAGGGAACCACTGCTATTGGCTAAAACAGTTGAAATCTCAGGTGAATTGTCTTTACCCGAGGATATGTTTTAATCGCGGCGACAACCCAACCTGTCACGGGTTATTAAGCCGGTCCGTATGAGTTCTAATGTGCCGCGAAATTCGGCCTTGGCAGTCGGCACGGAGGAAGCCTTTGTATCAGCCATCCAAGACCCCGCTTCTCGATCAAATTCGTACTCCTGAGGATTTGCGCCGGTTCGAGCCTGACCGGTTGCGCCAGATCGCCGATGAACTGCGGCAAGACCTGATCAACGCGGTCGCGCAAACCGGCGGCCATCTCGGCGCCGGCCTCGGCGTCGTCGAACTCACGGTGGCCCTGCATTACGTGTTCGAAACGCCGCGCGACCGCCTGATCTGGGATGTCGGGCACCAGAGCTATCCGCACAAAATCTTGACCGGGCGGCGCGACCGGATCCGCACCTTGCGCCAAGGCGGTGGCTTGTCCGGCTTTACCAAGCGGGCGGAAAGCGAATACGACCCCTTCGGTGCCGCGCATTCCTCCACTTCGATCTCGGCGGGCCTCGGCATGGCAGTCGCGAGCAAGCTCGACCGCCGGGCAAACAACGTCGTGTGCGTGATCGGAGACGGCGCGATGTCCGCGGGCATGGCCTACGAGGCCATGAACAATGCCGGCGCTATGGACTCCCGGCTGATCGTCATTCTCAACGACAACGACATGTCGATCGCGCCGCCGGTGGGCGCCATGTCGGCCTACCTGTCGCGGTTGCTGTCGGGGCGCACCTACCTCTCGTTCCGCGAGATCGGCAAGCAGCTCGCTCATCGGCTGCCGAAGTTTTTCGAGCAGCGCGCGGTGAAGGTCGAGGAATACGCCCGCACGCTCGTGACCGGCGGCACCATGTTCGAGGAGCTGGGCTTCTACTATGTCGGCCCGATCGACGGGCACAATCTCGATCACCTGATGCCGGTGCTGAAAAACGTGCGCGATGCCAAGACCGGGCCGATCCTGGTCCACGTGGTCACCCAGAAGGGCAAGGGTTATCCGCCCGCCGAGACGTCGGCCGATAAATACCACGGGGTGGTAGCCTTCGATGTCGCCACCGGGACGCAGGCCAAGTCGAAGGCGGCCGCCCCCGCCTATACCAAGGTGTTTGCAGAGAGCCTGATCAAGGAAGCGAAGAAGGACCGCAAGATCGTCGCCATCACGGCAGCGATGCCGTCGGGCACCGGGCTCGACCTGTTCGGCAAGGAATTCCCCGAGCGCACCTTCGATGTCGGCATTGCCGAGCAGCATGCCGTCACCTTTGCGGGAGGCCTCGCCACCGAAGGCTACAAGCCGTTCGCGGTGATCTACTCGACCTTCCTGCAGCGCGCCTATGACCAGGTGGTGCACGACGTGGCGATCCAGCGCCTGCCGGTGCGCTTCGCCATGGACCGGGCGGGCCTCGTCGGCGCCGACGGTCCGACCCATGCCGGCAGCTTCGATGTCGCCTATCTCGGCTGCCTGCCGGGCTTCGTGCTGATGGCGGCGGCCGACGAGGCCGACCTCGCCCACATGGTGGCGACCCAGGTCGCCATCGACGACCGTCCTTCGGCGCTGCGTTATCCGCGCGGCGAAGGCCGCGGCGTTCCGATGCCGACGGAGGGTAAGCCGCTCGAGATCGGCCGCGGCCGGATCCTGCGGGAAGGCGACAAGGTCGCCCTGCTCTCCTATGGCGCGCGGCTCGGCGAATGCCTCAAGGCGGCCGACGAACTCGCCGGCTACGGCCTTTCGGCCACGGTGGCGGATGCCCGCTTCGCCAAGCCGCTCGACACCGATCTCGTCCTGCGGCTCGCCCGCGAGCACGAGGTGATGATCACCATCGAGGAAGGCGCCATCGGCGGCTTCGGCTCCGCGGTGCTGCAGACGCTGGCGGACAATGCGGTGCTTGACCGCGGCATAAAATTCCGCGCCATGGTGCTGCCGGACGTCTTCATCGACCAGGATTCGCCCAATGCGATGTATGCCAAAGCCGGGCTCGATACCAAGGGCATCGTGACCAAGGTGTTCGAAGCGCTCGGCAAGGACGTGGCCGGCGAAACGGTGAAGCTCGCGTAGCGTCGGTCGCAAGCGTTATTCGTTCGGTTTTGGCGCCAACTCGTCATCGCCCGGCTCGACCGGGCGATCCAGTAAACACCGGCCGGGCGTACTGGATTGCCCGGTCAAGCCGGGCAATGACACCTTTATGGTCGCCGCAATCTACATGGTCGGCGTAATCGTAAGATGCTTTGGCCCATGACCTAGAAGGGGCTTCGGTTCGATCGAACTGGGGCCCTTCTTGCTTGATGGACTACCATGCCCCCTCGCCTGCGCGCCGATCGCCTTCTTGTCGAGCGCGGCCTGTTCGAAAGCCGCGCCAAGGCTCAGGCTGCCATCGCCGCCGGCCTCGTGACCGCCGACGAAGCACGGGTGCGCAAGCCATCCGATGAGATCGCCGTCGACGCGGCATTGCGTGCGGAGCCCGCCTTCTCCTGGGTGTCGCGCGGCGGCGTTAAGCTCGCAGCCGCGCTCGAACGCTTCGGCGTCGACGTCGCCGGCCGCGTCTGCCTCGATGTCGGCGCCTCCACCGGCGGCTTCTGCGAAGTGCTGCTCGCCCGTGGCGCGCGGCACGTCTATGCCGTCGATGTCGGCACCGGCCAGCTTCATCCGCGGCTGCGTGGGCGTGCTGATATCGTCGCGATGGAACGCACCGACATCCGTGCGCTCGATCCCGCGGCGCTCTACGAGCCGCCGGATGTGGTCACCATCGATGTCAGCTTCATCTCGTTGAAGCTCGTCCTGCCGGCCGCGATTGCGTTGGCGGCCCGGCCGGCGGATATTATCGCTCTGATCAAGCCGCAATTCGAGCTGACACGCACGGACACCAAGAAGGGCATCGTGCGCGACCCCGAGATGCACCGGCGCGTATGCGACGAGATTGCCGGCCTCGCCGCTGCGCTCGGCCTCACGGCGATCGCCCAGTGCGACTCGCCCATCACTGGCGCCGACGGCAACCGCGAATTCTTCATCGGCGGCCGCCTTGGTTGATCATCTGACCATCGACCATATCGGCCGCCAGGGCGATGGCGTCGCGCTGACGAAAGCGGGGCCGGTCTACGTGCCCTATACGCTGCCGGGAGAGATCGTGGAGGCCGAGCCGCGGTCCGGGCATCCCGATCGCGGCGATCTGCTGCGCGTCGACACTGCGAGCGCCGAGCGCATCGCCCCGATCTGTCCGCATTTCGGCGCGTGCGGAGGCTGCGCGCTCCAGCATTGGCAGACCGCGCGCTACCGCGCCTGGAAGCGCGATCTCGTGGTCGATGCCCTGCGCCAGGCCGGCATCGCGGCCGAGGTCGACGACCTCATCGACGCCCATAGCGCAGGACGCCGCCGCATCGTGCTGCACGCCCGCCGCGCCACCCATGACGTGCTGGAGGTCGGCTTTGCCGCGCGCCAGGCCCATCGCATCGTGCCGATCGACCGCTGCCCGATCCTCGCGCCCGGCCTTGCCGGAATCATCGAGGCCGCCTGGGCGATGGCCGAAGCGCTGCGCCCGGCCGGCAAGCCGCTCGACATCCAGGCGACCGCGACGGATACCGGGATCGACGTGGACATCAGGGGCTCCGGCCCGCTCGACCCGCAGGTGTCGCTCGCGCTGGCGCGCGTCGCCGAGGCCCATCGCCTCGCCCGCGTCACCCGCCACGGGGAACTGGTGGCCCAACGCGCGACGCCCACGGTGACGATGGGACGCTGCACGGTGGCATTGCCGCCCGGTGCGTTCCTGCAGGCGACCGATGCGGGCGAGGCCACGCTCGCGCGCCTGGTGCTCGCCCATGCGGGTGCGGCAAAGGCGGTCGCCGATCTCTTCGCCGGCGTCGGGCCGTTCGCGCTGCGCCTCGCGGAGCGCGCTCGTGTCGTCGCTGCCGATGCCGACGAGGACGCCATCGCCGCGCTGGGCCGCGCCGCCGCCGGCGCCAGCGGTCTCAAGCCGATCCGGGCGGAGCGGCGCGACCTGTTCCGCCGGCCCCTGATGGCGAAGGAACTGGCGGGGCTCGATGCCGTGGTGTTCGATCCACCGCGCCAGGGCGCCCAGGCGCAGGCAGGCGAACTCGCAAAGGGCGACATCGCCACCATCATCGCCGTCTCATGCAATGCCTCGACCTTCGCGCGCGACGCCAAGCTGTTGACCGAAGCGGGCTACCGGATCACCGCGCTCACGCCGGTCGACCAGTTTCGCTATTCCGCCCATGTCGAGGTCGTGGCGCGGCTGCAGCGGTGAACGCAAATTGTCCGAAACGATCATTCGCGCGCGCCCTCGCGCGCACCCGAAAGCACCCCCGGCGGCGGACGCCAACGGAGGGACTGGCGGTGCATTGCAGGCGACAGAGGATGAATGTTAGGGTTGGGCGTCGTGTCAAGGGAGGAAAACCACATGACGAGAACGATCTTTCTTTCCACCGTTGCCGTCGCTCTTCTGGGAGCGGCGACCATGTCGGCGCAGGCCCAGCCGGCGGCGGCGCCAGCACAACCCGCGAGCTTCTTCGTTGCCGAGAACCCGAACGGCTCGGGCAATCTCGGCGGGCTAGCCGGCGCCGACCAGATGTGCCAAACCCAGGCCCAGGCGTTGGGCGGGGCAGCCGCCGGAAAAACCTGGCACGCCTATCTCAGCCAGGAGCAGCGGGGTAACACCCCGAAAGTCAATGCGCGCCAGCGCATCGGCGCCGGCCCGTGGTACAACGTCAAAGGTCAGTTGATCGCCAGCAGCGTCGCCGATCTGCATGGCGACCAGCAGCGCGACCGCAATAACATCCAGAAGGCGACCGTCCTCGACGCCAAGGGCGCCGAGATTCCGGGGGTGGGATCGCCTCCCGGCGGCAACCAGCATGACATGATGACCGGTTCGGACTCCGGCGGCCGGGCGTTCACCGATGGATACGATCACACCTGCAACAACTGGACCTCGGACGCCATGTCGGGGCCGCAGGCGAACCCGAACGTTCCGGCGGATCGCGTGCGCGCCATGCTCGGCCACAGCGACCGGTCGGGCGGCCAGAACACCTCGTGGAATGCCGCGCATATGAGCCAGGGCTGCAGCAAGCAGTCGCTGATCAACACCGGAGGCGCCGGCAGGTTCTACTGCTTCGCCATCAACTGACGCGATCCGAGGCATTCGAGATCGAATGGAGATGACGGCTCCGCTGTGATCTCCGACCCAATTGTTCTGCGCCGCCTTCAGTGGCGGCGCAGTCTCTTCGCTTACCCGTCCATCAGAATTTCGGTGACAGTGCATTTAACTCAAATTACACGAAATTACAGTGACAGTGCATTCAACTCGTCATTCTCGAATTTCGTGGACTGCCTTCTCTCGCGATCCCGCTGAGCCTCTGCAAATCGAGCGACATGAATACGCTGTTCGGGTCGAGCACATAGTCGGCGAAGGGCGGGCACTCCACGAAACCGTGGGTTCCATAGAGTGCGCGGGCTGGCTTGAAATAGTCCGATGAGCCCGTCTCGAGGCTCAAGCGCAAACAGCCGCTCGTTCGGGCCACCGCGATGATGTGCTTCAGCATTGCGGTGCCAACTCCTCTTCGGCGCGCGGACTGAGCCGTGTGCATCGACTTCACTTCGGCGTGGTCCGCGGTGAGCCGCCGCAGCGCACCGATGCCTAAGAGCGTTTCGTCGTCCCAAATCGTCCAAAAGCTGATGTCCGGCGATTGAAGCCCGATGAGGTCCAAGGCATGGGCACTTTCGGGTGGCGTCTGTGCCTGAGCAGTTGTGAAATGGAATTGGAGCAGCTCGACAACTCGCGGGTCGCTGAAGTCGCCGGCAACAATCTGCATCATGACACCACTCGCACGACCGCGTTTTCAACTCGTGGAATTACGGGAGTTACGGTGACAGCCTCGGTTACGCGGTTACGGTGACAGTGCACTTATTTCATGATCCCCAAGTCTCGGAAAAATGTCCCGCTGGATTCCGGGTTCGCACAGGGGCGCACCCCGGAATGACCAGGGCAATATTTTGCCCCCGATATAACTTCACCTGAAGTCGCCCCAGCGTTGCTGCCACATGCGCTCGCCGATCAGGCAGGAGATGCGCGGCGCCGAGGCGGCCGCGGGGATGACGCGCGCCGGCGGCTGGCGGCCGGCGATTTCGAGCACCAGCTTGGTGCGGGTGGCTTCGCGGAACTGGTCGCGCTCCTTGATCGGGATCACGAAAGCGCCCGGCCCACCGATCACGCAATCCTCGTAATAGACATCGAGATTCTCGATGTCCATGGTCGCCGGCGACGGGCGCTTGAGCAGGATCGGCAGGCCGTTGATGGTGATGCCGCGCTCGAGCGCCTCGTCGCGCGTCAGCGTCACCGGCACGCCCTGATTGTTGACGCCGTCGCCCGACACGTCGATGACCCGGCGCAGGCCGCGAAAGCCGCTGCCCTCGAACAGCGGCTGGGCGAACCGCAGCGCGCCGGAGATCGAGGTGCGATACGCGCGGCGATAGGGCGCGCGGGCGACTTCGTCGGCGAAGGCGCGGGCGGAGGCGGGGCCGTCGATCAACCGCCACGGCACCACGATCTGCTGATCCGCGGCGCCCGCCCATTCGAAATAGGTGATCGCGATCTTGCCGTGCATGCCCTGCCGCAGGGCGTTGAGGAATTCCGGCGATGTCAGCCCGGTGATGTAGCCCTCACGCTGCAGCGCCTGCTCGTCGGGGTCCATGGAGTAGGACACGTCGACCGCGATGACCAGTTCGACGTCCACATTGGCTTCGACCGCGCGGCTCGGCGGCCGGTTCAAACCCTGGGCTCCCGCGTCGGTCGCCGGCGGACCGATCGCCAAGGCGCCGATCGCCAATCCGCAGATCACCGCGATGGCGGCAGCCGTCATCCTGGATGAGCGCATCCTTCGTCTCCGCTTTCGTTGCGGCCATGGTGACATGATTGGCGGGGCAGCGGAAGGCGGGGACAGAGGACAGGAAACGGAGGACAGGAGACAGGAGATAGAAAGGCAGACAGCGACAGGGAATAGCTGAGCAGCGTCTACCTCCATCTGTCCTCCGCCTCGACCTTCATCCGTCGTCTGTCCTTCGTCGTCCGTCCTCCGTCCTCAGACGATCGGCTCGCTGGCGGCGATTTCGATGCCGAAGCCGGCGAGGCCGACATAGCGATGCTCGGCCGAGGTCAGGAGCCGGATCGAGGAGATACCGAGGTCC
>Ga0306920_100015083_pt1 | contig 10579 bp, 9 predicted proteins | sample flu12Cox44000170_FD_204666 | JGI IMG/M metagenome (GOLD analysis project Ga0306920, IMG submission 204666) | Lab enrichment of tropical soil microbial communities from Luquillo Experimental Forest, Puerto Rico - flux4day.12C.oxic.44.000.170 (v2)... | ecosystem: Environmental > Terrestrial >... | reverse complement strand
GGAAATTCATCGCCGCCTATCGGGGTGATTTGCTCGCCGACGGCTTCACGTCCATCGCTTCGGCGTTGCAGTCCGATCGCCTGGCGAAGGCCCAGCAGGCGGTCAAGGGAAAGGTGCACGGCCGCCCACCATCGTTCTGCACCGGCTGTCCCGAGCGGCCGATCTTCGCCGCCATGAAGCTCGTCGAGCGCGAGCTCGGGCCGCATCACGTGAGCTGCGACATCGGTTGCCACCTGTTCTCGATCCTGCCGCCGTTCAACCTCGGCAATTCGACGATGGGCTATGGGTTGGGCGGCGCGGGCGCGGCCGCGTTCAACGTGGCGGCGGGCAAGCGCGCCGTCGCGCTCGTCGGCGACGGCGGCTTCTGGCACAACGGGCTGGCGTCCAGCGTCGGCAATGCCGTCTTCAACAAGAGCGACAACGTCCTGATCGTGGTCGACAACGGCTACGCGGCAGCAACCGGCGGACAGGACGTGCCGTCCTCCGCCGCCGACAACAGCATGCGCGCGACCAAGAACCCGATTGAGAAGGCCGTGCGCGGCGTCGGCGTCAATTGGGTCCGCACCATCACGCGCACCTATGACGTCGGCAGGATGCGCGATGCGCTGAAGGAGGCGCTCACCACGGCGGTCAAAGGCCCGAAGGTCATCATCGCCCAGTCCGAATGCATGCTCAACAAGGAGCGCCGCGTGCGGCCGCTCATGCGCAAGCGCCTGGAACGCGGCGAGCGCGTGGTGCGCGAGCGCTTCGGCGTCGATCCCGACACCTGCACCGGCGACCATTCCTGCATTCGGCTGTCGGGCTGCCCGTCGCTCACGCTGGCGCCCAACCCCGACCCGCTGCGGCGCGAGCCGGTGACCAAGGTGATCAACTCCTGCGTCGGCTGCGGGCTGTGCGGCGAGGTCGCCCACGCGGCCGTGCTTTGCCCATCGTTCTACCGCGCTACGATCATCGCCAATCCCACTTCGTGGGACCGGCTGAAGGATAAAGTGCGCGGCGCGGTGATCGGTTGGCTGCAACGGCGCAGCGACGGGCGCCTCGCCGCGGCTTGACGACGCCGATGGACGCCCACGGGCAGGCGCAAGTCGCCGAAGTGCGGCCGATCACCATCGCCGTGGTGGCGCTCGGCGGTGAGGGCGGCGGCGTGCTGGCGGACTGGATCGTCGATCTCGCCCAGCACGGCGGCTATCTCGCGCAGGCGACCTCGGTGCCGGGCGTCGCGCAGCGCACCGGCGCGACCGTCTATTACGTCGAGTTGTTTCCGAAGGCCCAGGCGGACGGGCGCGAGCCGGTGCTGGCGCTGATGCCGGTGCCGGGCGACGTCGACGTGGTGCTGGCCTCCGAGCTGATGGAGGCCGCGCGCGCCGTCGAGCGCGGCTTCGTCACGCCGGAAAAGACCTTGCTCATCGCCTCCACCCACCGCGTATTCGCCATGACCGAGAAGATCGCGCTCGCCGACGGCCGCGAGGACCCGGCGGCGCTGCTCGCCGGCTGCCGCGGGGCCGCGCGCGCGCTGGTGGCATTCGATATGGCAGCGCTTGCCGACGCGACGGGAAGCGTCTTGAGCGCGGTGCTGTTCGGCGCGCTCGCCGGATCGGAGGCGCTCCCCTTCCCGCGCACGGCGTTCGAGGCGGCGATCCGCCGCGGCCAGGTCGGCGTCAACAGCAGCCTCGCCGCGTTCGCGGCGGGCTTCGAGGCCGCGCACAGCGGTGAAGCCGCTGCTCCTGCGGCCGCATCGCTCGAGGGTGGCACACGCGATGCGTCGCGCGCGGTCCGCGACCTCCTCGACGCTGCCGCGCGCGACTTTTCCGGCGAAGCGCGCGCGGTGGTCATGACCGCCATCCCGCGACTCGACGACTATCAGGACACCGGTTACGCCCGGCATTTCCTGGCGCGGCTCGCCCGCTTCCAAGACATCGACCGCCAATACGGCGACGGCTCCGGGGTGTTGCTCGCGGAGACCGCGCGGCAGCTCGCGCTCGGCATGACCTACGAAGACACGATCCGCGTCGCGGATCTGAAGATTCGATCGAGCCGCTTCGCGCGCGTGCGCGAGGAAGCGCAGATCAAGGACGGGCAAATTCTCGAAATCGCCGAGTTCTTTCATCCCCGCACGCAGGAGATCGCGGATACGCTGCCGGCTGCGCTCGGACGCTGGCTTCTGCGCACGCGTTGGGCGCGCGGCCTCCTCGATCGCGCCACGCGCAAGGGAAGGGTCGTCAAGACGACGTCGATCGGCGGCTTCCTGCTGCTTTACGCGCTGGCGAAACTCAAGCCGCTGCGCCGCCGCTCGCTGCGCTTCGCCACGGAACAGGCTGCGCTGGCGAATTGGCTCAACCTGGTGGCGGCGACCGCGCGCGCGGATTATCCGCTCGCCGTGCAAATCGCACGTATGCGCAGCCTGGTCAAAGGCTATGGCGAGACGCATGAACGCGGGCAGGCCAAGTTCGACAAGCTCGTCGCCGTGGTCCCGCGGTTGCTCGGGCGCAGCAATTCCGGGGCAACGCTCGAAGCTCTGATAAAGGCCGCGCTCGCCGACGAAGACGGCCAAGCTCTGGATAAGGCCATCGCCGACCTCGGGGCCAATTCCCTCTCCCCCGTCGGGGAGAGGGTCAGGCCGAGGGGTGCCCTATAGCTCTAGCGCTTGCCGGCGCGATGAGGGAAGCTAGGGCACGATCTCGTCCGCAGGAGGCAGCAATGTCCTACGACCTCGATCAATTCGTGTCGGATTGCCGCGCCATTCTCACCCGCGACGGCGGACCCAAGGGCCGGGAAGAGGTTCGCGTGAAGCTCGAGCAGCTGCTCGCGAATACGGCCTTCGTCGAGGCCTATTGCGGCGAGCAGGTGCCGCGCGGCTTGAAGGTGCTCTACGAGGACCCCGATCTCGGATTCCAGGTCCTCGCCCACATCAACGACAAGGCTCGGGTGTCACCGCCGCACGACCACGGCGCGTCCTGGGCGATCTACGGCCAAGCCACGCACTACACCGACATGATCGAGTGGGAGCGCGAGGACGACGGCTCCAATCCCGGACAGGTCAAGCTCAAGCCGGTCAAGAAGTATCGCCTGCTGCCGGGACACGCCGGCATCTATCAGGACGGCACCATCCATTCCATCGACTATCCCGACTACGCCCGCTTCGTCCGGGTGACCGGCACCAACCTCGACAAGATCAAGCGCGTGCGCTTCGATCTCGCATCGGGCAAGGTCGAGCAGATGACGCCGCAACAGGCGACGTGAGTCTGCGAACGGCCGTCGCGAATGCCGCCCATATCGGTGGACGCCGGTGCGCTCAAGGCGATGCTCGCCGACGGGCAGGAGCTGGCGATCGTCGACCTGCGCGAGGAGCTGATCTTCTCGCAAAGCCATCTCCTGTTCGCGCGTTCGGTGCCCTTGAGCCGGCTCGAGCTCAAATTCGCCCGCCTGGTGCCGCGGCGGGGCACGCGCATCGTGCTGTGCGACGACGCCGACGGCCTCGTCGAGCGCGCCGCCGATATCCTCGCGCGCGCCGGCTACACCAACCTCCATGCGCTCGACGGCGGCGTTGCGGCCTGGGCCGCGGCCGGGTTCGAACTGTTCTCCGGCGTCAACGTCCCGAGCAAGGCGTTCGGCGAGTTCGTCGAGCACGCGAGCGCGACGCCGAGCATCGACGCCGCCGAGCTCGAGCGGCTCATGCGCGAGCGCAGCGACATCGTGGTGCTCGACAGCCGGCCGTTCGACGAATACCAGCGCGTCTCGATCCCCACCGCCGTCAACGTGCCGGGCGCCGAGCTCGTGCTGCGCATCCGCGACCTCGCGCCGTCGCCGCAGACCATGGTGGTGGTCAATTGCGCCGGGCGCACGCGCAGCATCATCGGGGCGCAATCGCTGATCAACGCCGGCGTGCCCAACAAGGTGGTGGCGTTGCGCAACGGCACCATGGGCTGGACGCTCGCCGGCTTTGACTGCGACAGCGGCAAGGCCCGCCGCGCCGGCGATGTCTCGCGCGACGGTCTTGCCTGGGCCAAAGCCGCCGCCGATCGCGTGGCGCGCCGCTTCGCCGTCGCGCGCATCGATCTCGCCACGCTGGAGCGCTGGCGCAACGACGATGCGCGCACGCTTTATCTTTTCGACGTGCGCGATCCGCGCGAATACGACGCCGGGCATATCGCGGGCGCCGTCTCCGCGCCGGGCGGACAGCTCGTCCAGGCCACGGACCGGTATGCCGGCACGCTCGGCGCGCGCATCGTGCTGATCGACCCCGCCGAAGTGCGCGCGGTGATGACCGCGTCCTGGCTGCGGCAGATGGGCTGGCGCGACGTGCACGTGCTGGCGGAAGCAGGCCGCGAGACCGCGCCGCCGCCGGCGCAAATCTTGGGCGATCCGCCGCCCTCCGAGCTGCGCATCGATTGCGCCGGCCTCGCCGCGCTCATCGCACGCAACGAAGCCACGGTCGTCGATCTCTCGGCAAGCCGCGACTACCTCAGGGCGCACATTCCCGGCGCCTGGTTTGCGATCCGCTCGCGGCTCAAACGCGCGCTGGCGAAGATTCCGCTGCAAGGCACGCTGGTGCTCACGTGCGAGGATGGCGTGCTCGCCGGCCGCGCGGCGGAGGAGGCGCGTGCGCTCGTCAATCGTCCCGTGCGCGCGCTCGACGGCGGCAACGCTGCGTGGCTCGCCGCCGGGCATGCGCTCACGGCCGCTGACGCCCGAATGGCGGACGAGGCGGTGGACGCGTGGCTCAAGCCCTACGAGCGGCCCAACGATAAGGCCGCGGCCATGCGCGACTACTTGTCGTGGGAGATCGACCTGCCCGCGCGCATCGCCCGCGACGGCTCCGCCAATTTCATTCAGTTTCAGCCCTAGCGGCGTTTTAAAGCGTGTCCCGGGCGCAGCGCAGCAACGCAGATAAGTTTACGCAATCTGCGTACACTTGATTGCGTTGTGGTGCGCTGCAGACACCGATCTCGGGTTTACCCGAGATCGGCGCTCAAACGCGCGCAAGTCGGGTAAACCCGACTTGCGTGGACCGTTACGATCTGAGGCGGTCCCGGATCAGCGGTGCACCGCTACGCTCTGCTCCGCGCTGCACTGCATCCGGGACACATGGTGTGTGGCGCAATCGCAACACGCAACATCCGAACGCGCGCCGCGGCGCATGCTTAACCCAAACTTAAAGTTCGGCTATGATCAACTCCGCGTGATCGCGGGCGGCGGTGGGGACAAGTCCCTGCCCGGCCTCGCTTTTTCGATTAATTGGGATTAAGGACGATTAATCCCTATTAAGAATTGGGGACTAGCCCGGGACTAGCCGGAGGAACGCACCGTGAGGGCCAAGCACAAGCGGAAGCTCGTTCCCCTAGACCTCGTCAGGCTCAAGCCGGGGGCGAAGACCTTCTGCGTCTGGGACGCGCTAGCGCCCGGCCTCCTGCTTCGCGTCCGCCCGAGCGGTCGCCGGTCGTTCTACTTCGTCTACAACCGCTCGTCCGCGACGCGCTGGTATCACATCGGCCTCGTCCCGCTCTCCGAGGCCAGGAAGGAGGCAATGAGGCTGCGAGTGGAGGTGCTGGTCCACGGCAAGGACCCGGCGGCGGAGAGGACGGCCCTGCGCAGTGCGGACACGCTCGCCGAGCTTCACGCCGGCTACCTCGAACGATGCGCCAAGAAAGAAAACCGGAGCTGGCCGCAGGCCTGCGCCTTGATCACCCGGCACGTCTTGCCTCGCCTGGGCAAGAAGCGGGCGAGGGAGATCGCAAGGACGGACGTGCGCGAGATGCTCGACGCCGTCGAGTCGAAGTCCACGCAGAACCAGATCCTGGCGTCGCTCTCCGCGATCTACGCCTGGGCCGTGGAGAAGGAAATTTTGGATCACAACCCGTGCGCCGGCATCCGCCGCAACGAGATGAAGAGTCGAGAGCGCACGGCCTCCGACGACGAGCTCAGGCTGCTCTGGCCCGTTATGTCAGACGCGCTGAAGGTGATCTTGCTCTCGGTTCAGCGACCAGGCGAAGTTCATCACATGAGATACGAGCACGTCGACGCCGATGGCTGGTGGCGGATGTTGGGGCTGCCGCAAGCGGAGACCGGGTGGCCCGGAGTGAAGAGTGGCAAAGATCACGCGGTGCCGCTGTCACAGATGGCAAGGGAGATCATTGGCGAGGGCAAGGGCGGCTTCGTATTTCCGCGCCGCCCCGAACCCGACGCGGAGATGCGCGGCCTGTGCGCGCGGTTCGACATCAAACCGAAACTCACGCCGCACGACCTGAGGCGAACGGCCCGCTCGTGGATCGCGGAGGCCGGCTTTCAGGACCGAGTCGGCGAGGTGCTCCTCAATCACGCCGATGAGAACAAGGTCCGCGGCACCTACAATCGGCACAAGTACAAGGTCGAGATGATTCAAGCGGTCGAGGCCGTGGCCGCTCGCGTCCGCGCCGTCGCCGAGGGCCGGCCGGCGGGCGGCGCCGAGGTCGTCCGGTTTCCTTCGATGACGTAAGGCGTTATTAAAACCGCTTCCTCCTTATCGGCCGATGGGCTATACTCTCGGAGGAAGCAGAAGTCTTTCTTTTTTTCTTTTGACCTCCTCCGACAGCGAGATCGTGGGAGGTCTTTTCATGCCCGCCGTCAAGAAGACGAAGCCAAAGCCACCGAGCGCGGCAGCGGTCGCGCGCGCGGCGCTCGATCCGAATCCGCCGAAGCCGTCCAGCGACGCTCCGCCGCCGGAGCGCCGGCGCGCCGTGGTCGAGCAGGCGCGCCCGCCGCCGCCGAGGCTCATGTCGCAGCGCGAGGTGTGCGCGCTCATCGGCGTCTCGGCTCCGACGATTTGGAAGTGGACGCGCGATGGAAAGTTTCCGAGGGCGCGCGTGCTCAACGGCGGCAAGCTCGGCTACGACGAGCGCGAGATCGAGGCGTGGATTCTCGCTCAGCCGCTGCAGGAGCTCAAGCCTCCCGACGAGCCGAAGCGATCGAAATGAAAAATCGAAAAACCAAAAAACGCCGACGCCGCCAAAAGGGAGCGAGGCGACGACGCAGCCCGCCTATTCGTCGGCGCGCGAAGAAAACGCGCGTTCAATGGGCCGAGGAAGCGCGCGGCTTTCAACGAAAAACCGTCGAAGGCTTAATCGGGCTCGGGAAAACGTTGATCGGAGCGAAGGACGATCTCGATCACGGCGACTTCGGCGACTTATTGAGCGAAGACCTGAAAATACCCGTTCGCTTTGCGCAACGGGTGATGCGGCTCGCGCGCAACCCGCGGTTTTCAAAAGCGTCAAATTTGACGCATTTGCCGGCGGCCCTCTCCGCGCTCGGCGCCCTGGCCGACTTGCCGGAGAACGCCTTCGAGCGCGGGCTCGCAATCGGCGCCATCAACCCGCGCACGACGGCGGCGCAAGCGAGAACCATTGCCGTGGTGGTAGAGCGCGCGCCACCAAGCGTGACGCGGGTTCGCCCGCCTCCCCCGCAGCGCTTCCCCACGCGACTCGAATTGCTTCTCGACTTGCTTCGCGAGGGGCTCGACCGAACCGAGCGACACTACCGGGAGCTTGAGGAGCTGGCGCAAATCAACGCGGAGCGCTGGCTCATCTGACGGGGCTCCGCAACTTGCTGACGAACCCGGGCGGCGGCGGCGAACTCGTGCCGTTCCCACGGCGCCGGCGAGAGGAGGACCGGCGATGACGACGTCGGTCGCGCCGCTCGACGCCGCGTTGCTCGTGATCGTGATTTTCATCACCGTCCTCGCGCTCGCCTTCGCCGCCGTGGCGCTGATCGCGTGGGTTCGGAGGCGGTGGAGATGACGATGTCGCCCGAACTTGCCGAGCTGCTCACCGACCGCGAGATCGATCACGCGCTCGATCGGCTCGCAGCGGCCCGGGTGCGGGTCCGGCCCGACGACATCGACGCGCTCGACGCGATCGACGCCGACGTCACGCTGCTCCAATACGAGCGCGCGTGGCGGGCGCATCTGCGGCGGAAATACGATCGCGACGACGCGAGCGATTGACGAGAGCTTGAACGATGACTGACTTTCACACCGGCTACGGCGCCTCGTTCGCCAAGTTATAAAGGCGTCGAGGCATTCCATATGCCCTCGTATGCCGCGATCTTGCGCGCACCCAAGTCTTTCTCCTGCAGGCTCAAGCCGGTGAGCGATCTCTTGGCTAGGTCCTTCAAGGACTGCCCCACGTTCCACGCCTCGGCACCATCAATGACGATTTCTCTATCATGGAGCTTCTTGTTGGCCGCGAGGCGAACGTATAGCGGGCGTTTCGTTCCGAATTGCTGCTCCCATCGCTCGGCAGCGGGCTTGAGGGATTGCTTGTAATTCGCTTCGGTCAGGAGCCGAACGGTCACGCTCCCACGCGCCAATCCGACGTAGTCGCGCAGCACCGTGTCGTCGGCGTACGGATCGACGATGAGGATATCGGTCTTTGCCGTCTTGAGCACGTTACCCACAGCGATGAAGGCGTCGAAGGTATTACCTGCAGCGATGAACGTTCCCTTGACGGAAGCCGGCGCGTTGAGTTCCGCCTGGCCAAACGCCTTGTAGAGGATTTGTGCTATGCCGTTGGCATTGTACTGCCTCATAGTACCCAAGAGGCCTTGAGCGGATGTGTCGAATGCAATGGCCTCGAGGGGGTCGATGGACTTTATGAGTGCACTTGCACGCCCTAACCATAGGTGTGTCTCATTCGTCAGCGGACCATTGACTAGATCGGGCATCTGCTCGATCAAAGCCACGAGCCGGGCGTAGAGCTGTTCGGGAGCGAGCGACAACGGTCGTGGAGCCTTCGACGGCGGGCGTTAGGTCTGCGTACCACGGCATCGCAGCCGAAGAAAGAGCAACGCGCCTGGAGCACGCGATCGGCAAGCGCACGAGGGCGCGATCCAGGAGATCATGACGAAGATGTTTTATCCGCCCGAGACAAAGTCGATGGACACGACGGAGAAATGATATAACGTAATGTAGTTCGGGAGCCGCCTCTGGCGAGGCGACCCCCGAAAAGCGGCTCGAACTCTTTGGCAAGGGCGAGCGCCGCGAGGGAATTATAATCGACCTCCCCTCCCGACGCCATCCCAAAAAGCCAGAGCTGAGAGCCTTGCCTCCGCGAAGTTTCCGAGATTCGCGGAAGGGACTGGCTACCCGTAAATGCGCGGGGCGAGCTGCCACGCCCCCTAGTTCGGTGACGCGCGGGCGCGCGGCCGGACGGGTACGGTCTCGTCTCGGCCGCGCTCCCCGAACCCTAGGGGAGAGCGTGACGTGATGTACGACTCGGACATCGAAGAGATCGAGATCGCCGCCTCGGTCGGGCGGGGCGCGCCATGACCGCGCTCGACGAGGTCACCGCCCGCCGCCTCGCGATGCTCGCGAACGGCTACGCGCCGCTGCCGGTCATCGGAAAGATGCCGCCGCTCAACGGCTGGCCGACGATCGCGATCGACGAGGCGGCGATCCGATCGTGGGGAGACCCGTCGATCTGGCCAAGAGGAACGCCGATGTCGACCGGCGCGCGCACCGGCGAGACGGTCGCGCTCGACGTCGACATCCGCGACGCCGCGATGGCGGACGCGATCGAGGGCCTCGTGCGCGAGAGCTACGGCAACGGCGCCGGCAAGCTCATCCGCCGAATCGGCCAGGCGCCGAAGCGCATGTTCTTCTTCGGGACCGACGCGCCGTTCCAGAAGATCCAAGTGAGCTTCAAGGCGCCGGGCGACGGCGACAACGACAAGCCTCACAAGATCGAGGTCCTCGGGGTCGGTCAACACGCCGTCGTCGACGGGATTCACCCCGACACCAATCGGCCGTACGAGTGGCTTGGTGGCGAGCCGTGGACGGTCCCACGCTCGGAGCTACCGAAATTGAGCCAAGCGACGGCGGCGGCGCTCGTCGGCGAGATCGCGCGTTTCGTGCTCGGCACGAAGGGATGGCGACAGCCGAGCGCGCAGCAGCAGCAACAGAACGCGGGCGGTACGCAGCAGCCGGGCGCGGACGATCCGCTGATCGTTCAGCTCGCGACGCGAGTGTGGGGGCCGGGCCGACACGTCGCGTACAGCAGCGGGGAGTGGCGATTCGGGACGCACGGCTCGAAGTCGGTCGACGCGATGACGCGCCGGTGGTTCGACTTCGAGTCGAACGAGGGCGGCGGATTGCGCGAGCTGATGGCGAAAGTCGACGCGCAGGGAGGCGCGACCGCCGCGGACGCACCGGCGGCACCAATCGCGATCATCGACTTGTCGAACTGGGACGGCATGGACGTGCCGCGGCAAAAGTGGGCGGTCCCGGACCGCATCCCAGCCGGGTACGTCACATTGTTTAGCGGCGAGGGCGCCGCCGGGAAGAGCTTGATCCAGCTCCAGCTCGGCGTCGCCACCGTCCTCGGTAAAAGTTGGCTCGGGGTCGAGCCGAGCCAGGGCGCGGCGCTCATCATCGAGGCGGAGGACGACGTCGGCATCATCCACAAGAGACTCGCGGACATCCTTCATCACTACGGCGCGCGGTTCGCGGACGTCGCCGGGAAGCTCCACGTCGCTTCGCTTGCCGGCGAGGACGCGGTCTTGGCCGGCTTCAACCGGCGGAGCGGCAGGATCGAACCAACGCAGCTGTACG
>Ga0306920_100015081_pt1 | contig 10579 bp, 9 predicted proteins | sample flu12Cox44000170_FD_204666 | JGI IMG/M metagenome (GOLD analysis project Ga0306920, IMG submission 204666) | Lab enrichment of tropical soil microbial communities from Luquillo Experimental Forest, Puerto Rico - flux4day.12C.oxic.44.000.170 (v2)... | ecosystem: Environmental > Terrestrial >... | reverse complement strand
TTGCGGGCCTGATCTGCTGGGGATTGCTTTTGTTGCTGCGCCCTTGGCTTGCGCGCCATGTCGCAGCGATCCCGAATCCTCGCTCGTCTCACTACAAGCCCACGCCGCAGGGCGGCGGCATCGCGGTGGCATTTGCCACCTTCGTCGTCATCTGGACGAGCTTCGCTCTCATCCCGGCCCTCCAGGAACACAGAGCGCAGTTGGTCACCGTTACTGCGGCTGCGGTGCTCCTTTGTGTGATCGGCGCGATCGACGACATGCGATCGTTGCCAGCCATACCGCGGCTGCTCGTGCAACTCGTCGCCGCGGGCATCGTCGTCGCCTCGCTGCCGCGGGAGCTTCACGTCATTCCTCTTCTGCCGTCGTGGATCGAACGGGTCGCGTTGTTCGTCGGCGTCGTTTGGTTCGTCAATCTCGTCAACTTCATGGACGGCATCGACTGGATGACGGTCGCGGAGACCGTGCCGATAACGGGCGCAGTTATTGTTCTCGGCCTTGCGGGCGCGAATGAAATCCTGCCCACGCTCGCTGCCGCCGCGCTGTTTGGAGCGGTGCTCGGCTTTGCGCCCTTCAACAAGCCGGTGGCGAAGCTCTTTCTCGGCGATGCCGGCAGCCTGCCGATCGGCCTCGTGCTCGCCTGGCTCCTCATTCTCCTGGCCGGAGCAGGGCATCTCGCTGCCGCTGCGCTGCTGCCACTCTACTACCTGGCCGATACGATGATCACCATGGCGCGGCGGATCGCCAAGGGCGAGCGCATATGGGAGGCAAGCCGATGTCATTTCTATCAGCTTGCCACCGATCGGGGATTTTCCGTGCCGGCGGTGATTGCCGTGGTCTCGGCCACCAATGTGGCTCTTGCGGCGCTGGCGGTGCTGACTGTGCTCATTCATCACCCCCTGGTGAGCGCCGGCGCGCTGGTATGCGGCGCAGGCGTCGTGAGCTGGACGCTACGGGCGTTTGTGCGCGGCCGGCATGGAACGGACATACCACGTTCAGCCCGTGAACATGAAGCTTGACGTTCACCGCGTGAACGGTGTAGGCCTTGTTCATGGCGTGAACGGGGCGCATCGGGATGACCACAGAAGCGCAGGGCGAGGAGGTCGGCAGCCCCCCCATTGTGCTGGGTCTGTTGGAGTCGATCGACCGCGACGGGGCGCAGTCCCAGCGCCGCATTGCCACCGAGCTCGGCGTCGCGCTGGGCCTGGTGAACGCATACCTCAAGCGCTGCATCAAGAAAGGCCTAGTCAAGGTCCGCGAGGCCCCGGCCAAGCGTTACGCCTATTATCTCACCGCGACCGGCTTTGCCGAGAAGTCGCGCCTTACGGTTCAGTATCTCTCCTACTCCTTCACCTTCTTTCGCGAGGCGAGGACGGAGTGCGCGCGCGTTTGCCAGGCGGCACGCGCGCGCGATCTCGTGCGACTTGTGCTGGCGGGGAAATCCGACCTGGCGGAGATTGCCGCCATCTGCGCCTTGCAATCCGGCCTCAAGATCGTCGCCGTGGTCGACACGCAGGCTGCCGGCTCGACCTTTCTCGGCGCCCCCGTCGTCGGCTCGTTCGAAGCGCTGGCGGCGGAGTTCGACGCCATCATCGTGACTGATCTGACTGGCATGGAACGGACGTCGGAAGCGGCGGTCGCATGCTATGGCGCCGATCGCGTCCTGACCCCCGATTTGACAGGCATCCACATGCGCGCGCGTAAGGCGCTGTCGGCATGAGCTGACGGCCGCGGCCGCCCCAGGTGGCCAAGACGCGCGCATATGTGGCTCGGGTGGTCCAATTCACCCGAACGGCGGTAGCGTGGTCTTAAACTCACGTGACAACGAGCAATCCTTCCCTCAACGGCGCTGCGATCCTAATTACCGGCGGCACCGGCTCGTTCGGCCAGGTATTCGTGCGGCGGCTGTTCGCCCAGCATCGGCCCGCGCGTGTCGTCATCTTTTCGCGCGACGAGCTCAAGCAGTACGAGATGGCGCAGCGTTTCACTGAAGACGCCATCCGCTTCTTCATCGGCGACGTGCGCGACCTCGCACGCCTCGAACGCGCGCTCAAAGGCATCGACTTCGTCGTGCATGCCGCGGCGCTGAAGCAGGTCCCCGCTGCCGAATACAACCCCATCGAATGCATCAAAACAAATGTCATGGGGGCCGAAAATGTCATCAACGCTTGCCTCAACGTCGGCGTGAAAAAGGTGATTGCGCTCTCGACCGACAAGGCGGTAAGCCCCGTCAATCTCTATGGCGCCACCAAGCTTTGCGCAGACAAGCTGTTCATCGCCGCCAATCACCTTGCCGGCAAGGGCGGCACGCGCTTTGCCGTCGTGCGCTACGGCAATGTCATCGGCTCGCGCGGCAGCGTGGTGCCGTTCTTCAAGGAATGCAGCAAGAGCGGCAAGTTGCCGATCACCGATCCGCGCATGACGCGCTTCTGGATCAGGCTCGAGGATGGCGCCTCATTCGTGCTGCGGGCGATCGGCATGATGCACGGCGGTGAAATTTTCATCCCCAAGGTCGATTCCATGCGTATCACTGATCTTGCGACGGCGATGTTCCCGTGCTGCAAGCAGGAGACCGTCGGCATCCGCCCGGGAGAGAAGCTGCACGAGTTGCTGATCACCCATGACGACGCACGCCATACGCTGGAGTTCGACGGGTTCTATGTAATCCAGCCGGCCGTGCACCTCTGGAATTTGGGTGACCATGGCAACTACGGCGGCGAGCAGGGCCGTCCGGTGCCGCCCGATTTTGAATATGCCAGCAACACTAACGTCCACTGGCTCGATCCCGCGCACATAAGGACTGCGATCGAGTGACCTCGGTGTCCCGGATGCGGTGCAGCACGAGCGCAAGCACACCTCTGAGTTCACGCTCCAGCCCATGAGTGCGCGAGTGGTGCGCCGCTGATCCGGGACCGTTGCGAACGCGGTCCTCCTGGCGGTCCCGGTTCTGCAGCGCATCATGCGCAGCGCACGCACAATTGCGCAGACATCACAGGCCTCGTTCCTGCTGCTGCATGCTGCGCTGCGCCCGGGACACACGCGGCCATTCGTGAATGCATGTCCTCACGGGTCCTCGGCTATGGTCGCCAGAGCATCGACCGCTCCGATATCGATGCCGTCGCCGCTGTGCTTGCGAGCGATTTTCTCACCCAGGGGCCGGCTGTCGAGCGCTTCGAGGCAGCCCTCGCCGAGTGCGTCGGCGCCCGTTATGCAGTAGCGGTCAGCAGCGGCACGGCCGCTTTGCACATTTCCTGTCTCGCGGCCGGGATCGGGCCGGGCGACGTCGGGCTCACCTCGGCGATCACCTTTGCCGCCTCCGCAAATTGCTTGATCTATGCGGGCGGCGAGGCTGCATTCGTGGATATCGACGGCACTACGCTTGGAATGTCGCCGGCGGCGCTGCAGGAGGCATTGGCACGCAGGCCAGGCGTGAAGGCGATCATTCCTGTGGACCTCGCCGGACTTGCCCAAGGTTCAGCCGAGATCGCCAAACTTGCCGCCGGCCGCATCGTCATCGAGGACGCGGCGCACGCGCTCGGTGGGACTTACTCGTCGGGCGAGCCGATCGGCAGCTGCGCCTATTCCGATGCGACCATTTTTTCTTTTCATCCGGTAAAGCTGATCACCACCGGGGAAGGCGGCGCCGTGCTCACCAATGATCCGGTGCTTGCGAGGCGCCTTCGGCTCCTGCGCAGCCACGGCATTGAACGCGATCCCGACTCCTTCGTTGGCGCCGACACGCGGGAGGATGGTCGCGTGAAGCCGTGGCTCGGCGAGCAGCAGTTGCTCGGCTTCAACTATCGGATGACCGACATCCAGGCTGCGCTGGGGCTATCGCAGCTGGAGAAGCTCGATCGATTTCTTGAGCGGAGGCGCGCCATCGCGCGACGCTACGACGAAGCCTTCGGCGCGCTGCCCCATGTGCTGCTGCCGCAGAGCTTGCCACAGGAGCGTTCGCGCTCGGGGCATCACCTCTACATCGTAGTTTTCGATTTTGCCGCGCTGCGCACGACTCGAACGGCTTTCATGGGCGCCCTCGCTGAGCGCGGCATCGGCAGCCAGGTTCACTACATGCCCGTCTATCACCATCCCTATCATGCCCACCGGTGCGAGATCGACCGCGGCCAATTTCCGGAAGCGGAACGCTACTACCGCGGCTGCCTCTCGCTTCCCTTCCATCCGGGTTTGACCGATGAGGAGGTGGAGCGCGTGATCGGCGCGGTGAATGAGCTGGCGACCAATGCATAAAGACCCTCGTTGGAGGAGCGCATTGGTAACTTAGAGCATTGGTGAGCTGGAAAACTACACAGCCGAAATATTCTGCTGGAAAGCGAACTCCTTGATTTCGCCAACCTACGTCGTTGCCGCTGTCAAGCCATGGAATGCCGTCGCCTTCCAGCGGCGTTAATCTGCCACCGCTCAGTTATGACCGCGTGTCGACCACTGCCACAGTCAGCGGTACGGCGCATTTTCGCGATGGAAGTTGCTTCCAGCACAGAATGGGCGCCGAACAGCACCTTGTCGTTCAGTCCAACTCGGTCTGTAGATATTGAGCCAATGATGCTCGTCAAACGCCGGGCGCTTGAGGCCTATGCTGAAGAAATGCGTCCCTTTCCCCACGCACGTTCGTATGAGGGTGTGGAGGCGATTGCTCGTTGGCGCGGCGTATCCGTTGGGTTAACTTCAGCTGAAGCTTTTATGGTTCTGCGCGATATTAAGAAATGACATGCGCACCGCACCGCTTTCATGACGTGGCAGAGCGCGGGCGGCACTCAAGTCCATTACACCCAGGTTATCACCACCCCTATCATGCCTGCCGCTGCAGGATCTGCCGCAACGAATTTCCGGAGGTGGAGCGAAAGCGCGTGATCTGCACGGTGACGAGGCGGTGACGGGCGCATGAACAGCTCGCTGTCCCGCATTGGGCTCGGCACGGTGCAGTTCGGCACCGATTACGGGATTTCGAACCGTGGCGGACAGCCCGATGAAGCCGAGGTCGCGGCCATTCTCGCCCGTGCAGTGGAGACCGGAATCGGATACCTCGATACCGCATCGAGCTATGGCGATGCGGAAACGCTCATCGGCCGCCATTTGCCGCGCGGACATCGATTGCGGATCGTCACCAAGCTGCCGCCCATCAGTGGCGACACGATCGCCGCAGACCATATAAGGGCGACGCTCGAGGCCGTGGGGCGTTCGCTTGATCGGCTTAAGATCGGGCAAGTGCATGCGCTGCTCGTGCATCATGCGGGCGATCTGCAAAAGCCCGGATGGAAGCATCTGGTCGAGGCATTACGCACCGCGCAGGCACGCGGATGGACATCACGCGTTGGCGTCTCCGTTTACGAAGCGAGCGATCTCGCCTTAATGGAAAGGCGCTTCGCCCCCGGTATCATTCAGCTCCCGTTCAATGCGCTCGATCACCGCCTTGCCTTCTCCGGTTGGCTCGATCGGCTTAAAGCATCGAGGATCGAAGTGCATGCGCGCTCCGTCTTCCTGCAGGGTCTCTTGTTGATGGAGCCTGCCGCGCTCCCTCCCTTCTTTGCGGGAATGCGCAACACGCTCGCCGATCTACGCGGGCGCTGGGCGGCCGAGAAGCTGTCTCCCCTCGCCGGCTGCCTGCGTTACGTCTTGAGCAACCGCGACATTGATGCCGCCATCATTGGCGTAAATCGCGTGCGCGAGCTTGAGGAAATCGAGGCAGCACTCGGCGAGGTCGCAGGAGCAACCGAACCCATCGCGCCGCTCACCGTTGACCCGATCTATCTCGATCCGCGGCAGTGGCCGGCGAGATTGCAATAAAGGTAGCGAGTTAAATGCTGGACATCACCAAATCGCGGTTGTTGCTTGAGCGTGCCAAGCGGGTCATTCCATCGTGCACACAGACCTTCTCCAAGGGGCCAAATCAGTGGATTCGCGGTGTTTCGCCGCATTACCTGATGCGCGGCGAGGGTGCTTGGGTTTGGGACGTCGATGGTAACAAATACCTCGACTATCTGATGGCGCTTGGTCCAATTATCCTTGGCTACGGCAATCAGCGAGTGAATGAAGCCGTGATGCGTCAAGTGCGGGATGGGCCTGTCTTCAGTCAAATGCATCCCTTGGAGGTCGAGGTCGCCGAGATGCTCGTCGATCTCATTCCGTGCGCGGAGATGGTGCGATTTGCCAAGAACGGATCCGACGCCACGACCGGTGCTGTGCGTGCCGCGCGCGCCTACACCGGTCGTGATCACGTGGCATTCTGTGGTTATCACGGGTGGCATGATTGGTACGTTGGGACCACGACGCGTAATAAGGGCGTCCCTGCTGAAGTGAGCGCCCTGTCGCACGGTTTCACCTACAACGATATTGAATCCCTTGCGCGCATTTTCACCTCCCACCAGGTTGCTGCGGTGGTGATGGAGCCTATCGGCGTGGAAGACCCCAAGCCAGGGTTCCTTCAGGCCGTGCGTGACTTGTGCACTACGCACGGTGCGGTGCTGGTGTTCGACGAGATCGTCACAGGGTTCCGCCTGCATCTCGGCGGCGCACAGGCACATTTCGGCGTGAAGCCGGATATCGCGTGCTTCGGCAAGGCCATGGCCAATGGATTCCCGCTCGCGGCAGTGGTCGGTGACCGGGACATTATGCTGACGTTCGATGAGGTGTTCTTCTCCGGGACCTTCGGCGGTGACGCGTCGTCGCTGGCTGCTTGCAAGGCTACCATTGAAGAAATGCAGGAGAAGGCTGTCCTCACCCACACATGGAGAGTGGGACAAAATCTCCAAAGCGGGTTGTCCGAACTTATCAGCCGCTATGGTCTTGAGAACGTCGTTCGCATTGTTGGACTGCCAGTCCGTTCCGTCATGACCTTTCCCAATTGCGACGATCGGGAGGCTTTGCTGCGCCGCAGCTTCGTGATGCAGGAATGCGTCAAGCGTGGTCTTCTCTATTTTTGCAGTCATGTGCCCTGTTTCGCGCACGGCGAGAAGGAAATTCGCTTTACGATTGACGTTTTCGAGGAGGTGATGCCGCTCGTTGCGGCTGCCTATCAGGCCAACGATTTCGCGGACCGCATGGAGGGGCTGCCGGTTGAGCCTATCTTCCGCAAAGCGTAGGGCATGGCGGGTAACCGCATCGGTCGACGCCGGCGGTCATATCGGCTTTGGTCATCTCAAGCGCTGCCTCGCAATCGGAACCCAGGTGCGCGCGCGTGGAGGCCAGGTTGAGTTCCAGCTCGGGGGCGAGCTTGCGTCCGCTTGTGAGGTGATCGAGCGAGCCGGTTTTTGTTGCGTTCGGGGAGCTACTGCAGATGAATCTTCGACGGTCGTGCTGGTGGACCGCATCCATGCCGACACGTTGCATGATCTCCAAGGCCTCGAGCGTGATATTCAACGATGGCGCGGGAAAAATATGCGCATCGCGCTCCTTGACGGAACTGGAAAGGCTTCGTTGCGATATCAACGACCCGATCTGAAGGTGGATCTGCTTATTGCACCCTACGCCGGCGAAAGCGGGAACGAGGCGCGATGCTGCAGCATTCTTGCTGGCGCGGGCTATGCACCGCTCGGCTCAGAGTACGAGCGGCTGCCGCCGCGTATGACGCGACCCACGGCACAGCATATTCTCGTCTCGTGCGGCGGTTGCGACACTTCCGCGGTTACAGCGGCGATTATGAGGGCGCTTGCCGCTATTGAGAACCGACAGCTTACGATTCGGATCGTCCTCGGGCCCGGGTTCACGACGGAGTATCGCGCCAGCTTGATGGAGATCTGTCAAACCTCCGATCACCGGATTGAGTTTGTTAGATCGCCCGATTCGCTGGTTTCGCTCATGCGCTGGTGCGACCTTGCCATCGCGACCTCCGGCCTTACAAAGTACGAGCTCGCAGCAACCGGGACCCCTGCGGTTCTGATCTCACCCGACTACGTGCATGCGGAAGTAAACAAACCCTTTGCAACCCTGGGTACCGCAGTCGATCTTGGAACCGCGGCGCAGCTCACGGATGCGGCGCTCGTATCCTCGATTTGGGCGTTGTTGAACAATCCTGAGCGGCGATCGAGCATGAGCCGCGCCGGAATGCGCGCTGTTGATGGAGCGGGAGCGGCGCGCACGGCAGACGCTCTGAGGGAGCTTGCACATGCTCAAACGTGAGTTTCAGATAGCGGGAAAGCGAGTTGGTGGCGGCGCTCCCGTTTATGTGATCGCGGAAGCGGGTTCAAATCATGACCAGTCGCTCGACAAGGCGCGACGCCTCATCGATGTGGCCGCGCAGGCAAAATGCGACGCGGTCAAGTTCCAGCTGTTCGACAGCGACGCCCTCTATTCGCGTGATCACCCCAACTACGCACTTTTTAAGTCGGTCGAATTGTCACCCGATTGGCTGGCGCCACTTAAGACCCATGTCGAATCACATGGCCTCGCCTTCTTCGCGTCGGTGTTCGACCATCGATCAGCCGATCGAATGGAAGCGGTTGGCGTCCCCGCATACAAGATCGCCTCTTCGGAGACGACCAAGCTCGACCTTCTTGCTCACATCGCGGCAAAGGGAAAACCGCTGCTGCTATCGACTGGGATGTGCGACCTCGTGGATGTCATGGAAGCGGTGGCTTGCTGTGACCGCAATGGGAATGACGCGGTCGCGCTAATGCAGTGCACTGCTGTTTATCCTGTGCAGCCGGGCGATGCCAACCTTGCCGTAATGGATGTATTTCGCAGCTATTTCAAATGTCCGGTCGGCTATTCCGATCACGTGCTCGGGACCACAATAGCCGTTGCCGCTGCCGCCCGTAACGCCGACGTCATCGAGAAGCATATCACACTTGATCGCACCAGCCCGGGCCCTGATCATTTCTATGCAATTGAGCCGCAAGAGTTGGTCGAGATGGTCCGGCAACTTCGCGAGGTCGAGGCGGCAATCGGCAACGGCATAAAGGATCTCCATCCAGAAGAGCGCCGGCTCGGCCGCCGCTACGGGCTATACGCGGCGCGGGATATAGCAGCAGGCGAGCGCATCGTTGCCGATGCGATCGCGGTCCGACAACCAGCAGTTGGCATTCGTGCCCGCCATCGCGACCACGTCATCGAGCTCGTTTCGCGGCGGCGAATTCCGGCCAATGAACCGATATATTGGGAATACCTCTCCGTTCCCTCGGAAGTGTGAGAACTCCCCCGACTTGCGCTAACAATACTGTCGGTTTGAACAGATGCAAAAATCCAAGAGGCTCGTGCTGTTCGGCTCACGCGAAATGGCTCGGCTCGCGCGTTTCTACTTTGACAATGACAGTGCGTACCAGGTGGTCGCGTTCACGGTCGATGACGCCCACGTGGATAGCGCGGAGGTCGAAGGTCTTCCTCTGATGGCCTGGAGCGAGGTCATCACACGTTTTCCACCTGGCGATCACGACATGTTCGTTGCGATGTCCTATCGAGGTCTCAACCAGGTCCGCGCGGAAAAATTCGTGCAAGCAAGGGCTGCAGGTTATCGGCTGGCGAGCTACGTCTGTTCGAGGTCTGTCACCTGGCCCGACCTAGTGATGGGCGAGAACTGCTTCATCCTCGAGAACCAGACGGTGCAGCCAACCTGCCGGCTTGGCGATAACGTCTATCTCTGGAGCGGAAACCACGTGGGTCACGGGACGGTAATCGAAGATCACGTCTATCTTGCTTCGCACATCGTCGTATCGGGACACTGCCAGATCGGAACACGTTGCTTTCTGGGGGTAAATGCCACATTGCGTGACTTCCTCAAGGTCGGCGCGGACTGTTTTATAGCTATGGATGCCTCGGTTACCCAGGACATGGCGCCGGGCTCAGTTGCGGTCGGTCAGCCTGCGACCATTCACGGTCCTGACCACAAGATGGCACGAATGCTCAAGCGCAAGTATTTCGGCAGCTGAACACTTCATGTGTTGACATGAGCCGAGCTAAGCGCACAGAGACGAAGGCTTCATCGGAAACCTTATCACGCAAGAAAATATTGCTCGATCTTTTTGCGAAACGTCCAATGAATGATGACGATTTGCTGGCCAACGCCGGGCTGTACTTGCGCTCGTCAGCGATTGCAAAGCTGCTTTTTCTACACGAGCTGTATCAGATGATCGTTGATATGCCTGGCATCATAATGGAATTCGGTGTTTGGTACGGGCAAAATCTTTCAGTATTCGAGAATCTGCGCGCAATTTATGAGCCGTTCAATCAAAATCGACGCATTGTCGGATTCGATACCTTCTCCGGCTATGCCTCAGCCAGCCCGCGCGAGCGTCTGAGCGAAGTCATTGGCGGCGATGGATACGCCCTGCCCTCCGATTATGCCAATTACCTGCGGTCGGTTCTCGCCTACCACGAAAGCAATAACGTCTTGGGGCACATCCCAAAGCACTCGATCATCGTGGGCGACGTGGTACAAACTGCTCCACAATACTTCCGTGACCACCCGGGCGACGTTGTCGCGCTCGCCTACTTCGATCTCGCGACCTATAAACCGACCAAGATCTGCCTGGAGACTGTGCTTCCACACGCTTTACCGGGCAGCGTCCTCCTTCTCGACGAGTTGAATTTTCGCGAGTATGCCGGCGCGTCTATCGCCTTCAAAGAAGTTTTC
>Ga0306920_100015080_pt1 | contig 10580 bp, 8 predicted proteins | sample flu12Cox44000170_FD_204666 | JGI IMG/M metagenome (GOLD analysis project Ga0306920, IMG submission 204666) | Lab enrichment of tropical soil microbial communities from Luquillo Experimental Forest, Puerto Rico - flux4day.12C.oxic.44.000.170 (v2)... | ecosystem: Environmental > Terrestrial >... | reverse complement strand
CAAGGGTCGCCGCCGATTTCGAGCACCGTTCCGAGTCCGGCCGCAATGGCGCGGGCTTCGATCCGGTATGCGGTCCAAAGGTCCTGGATCGGAACGCCGACCGATTTGTAGTACGTAATTTCCTCCGGCGTCTCGCGCCCGGGGCGCCGCCCGGCGATGACCTCGGCGATCTCCGCCACGTCGCTTTGGCGCAGGATGCCTTCGCTGAGCGGGATCTGGAGATCGCCGGCGTGTTTGAGGCAGTCGGTGCGGCTGTCGATGACGCGTTTGCTGGCCCGCCGAATGGTCTCGCTGTCGACCTCGCGGGAATCGGAGCGGTTGGCTCCAGCCGCGGCGACGAAGGTGCCCGGCCGTAGCGCCGCACCGGAGAGCACGGGTTCGGTCGCCGTCGTGGCGCAGACGACGATGTCCGCTTCGGCAAGGGCGGCCGTCGCATCGCTTGCGAGTACTACATCCTGCGGAATGCGCCCGCCGGCGCGACACGCCCAGCGAAGAAACTCCTCCGCCCGCGCCCGCGAGCGCGCAAGGACGCGCACGCGCGTCAGCGACAAGACTTCGGCAAGGGCAAAGAGCTGATTGCGCGCGACGCGGCCCGCGCCGAACAGCACGAGAGAAGCGCTATCCAGGCGCGCCAGATGTCGCGCCGCCAGCGCCGTGCCGGCGCCAGTCCGCAGATCGGTGAGGTACCCGCCCTCCATGACCGTGCGCGGCAGACCCGTCTGCCCGCAAAACAGCACCACGAGGGCCGACATGCGCGGTACCGACACGTCATCGTTGCGGAAGAAATCGGACACGATCTTGATACCGAAACCCCGGCCGTTCTTGAGATAGCTCGGGTTGAAGATCGTCATCGCCGGCGGCTCCTCGCTCGGCACAAAGGCGCGCAGCCCTGCGACCGTTTGGTTGGCGGCAAGGAGCGCGAACGCTTCCGCCTGCGCCTCGATGGCGCCTACCATGTCGAGGCAGTTACGGACATCAGACTCACTGAGGACGCGCAGCTTCACGGCGAAAGGGGTGTATACAGTCCGAACACGTAAGGGACGAGGTACACGATCCACGGGACGAAAGCGATGACGACCGCAACGACAGTCATTGTCGCGAGGTAAGGAAGAAGGTAGCGGCTGGTTTCTCCCAGCGTCGCTCCTGACAGGCCAAGAACGATGTAGAGCCCAACGCCGACCGGCGGCAAGAACAGCGCGATGCCCATCACCGTGGTCATCAGGATGCCGTAGTGGACGAGGTCGATGCCCAGCTGCTGCGCGATCGGGACGAACACCGGCATGATCATCAGCATGCCGGGCAGGCCGTCGAGGAGCGCGAACAGGGGGAGAAACACCGCGATCGACGTGATGAGGAAAACGGTCTTCCCCCCGCCGATCGCCTGAATCTCCGCGGCGATCGCCGCCGGAACGCCGCTCACCGTCATCAGCCAGGCAAAGATGTTCGCGCAGCCGATCAGCAACATGACGATACCAGAGGTGACGCCGGTGCGCACCAGCGAGCGCAGCAGAAAGCGGAGAGAGATCTCGCAGTAGACGAGCATGCCGATGATGATCGCATAGATCACCGCGACGACCGCCGCTTCGGTCGCCGTGAACACGCCGCCGAGAATGCCGCCGAAGATAATGACAGGGAGCAGCAGCGCCCAGAATGCGTGCGCGAACGCCTTGCCGCGGTCGCGCCAGGAGAGCCGCGCATCGAGCGCTAGGCCGAGCCGCTTGGCGTCGATGCGCAGGTGAACCATGAGGGCGGCGGTCATGATGAGGGCCGGCAGGAAGCCTGCGGCGAACAGGGTCGCGATCGAGGTATTGGTGATACTGCCGTAGACCACCATGGTCAGGCAGGGCGGCACGAGGATGCCCATGCCGGCGGCGGCGGCCACGATCGCGCCGGAATGCGCGCCGGTGTAGCCCTGCCGCTTCATCGGCGGGATCATCACCGAACCGATCGCCGCGGCGTCGGCGTTGGTTGAGCCCGATATGCCGGAAAAGAAGATCATCGAGACGAGGACCACGTTGCCGAGGCCGCCGCGGACATGTCCAACCAGCACGCGCGCGAGATTCACCAACCGTTGTGAAATACCTCCCGTCTCCATCAGCTCGCCGGCAAGAATGAAGAAGGGGATGGCGAGCAGCGAAAAATTATCGATGCCGCCAAATATGCGACTGGCGACGATTCGCAGCGGAGCACCCTCGATGAGCCACAGCCCGGCGAGCGCGGCGGCTCCTAGTGCGAATGCGATCGGTACGCCCGCCAGAATGAACGCGAGGAAGAGGGCCAGTGACGTCGTCACTCCGCCCTCTCGCGGACATCCAGAATGTGCGTGGTGGACGAGCGGATGAGGTGAACGAGGAGGTGGAAAAGCATGAGGCCGGCGCCTACGGGCAGCGCGAGATAGGCCCATTGCATGCGCATCGGGAACGTCATGGCGAATTGCATCGATGCGAGCCTCGTCTCGTCGATGCCGGTCTTCAGAAAGATGACGAGGAAAACGATCATAACGGTTGTCACCACCGGCGCCAGGATCGGCCGAAATGCTGGCATCCGGCGGATGAGGAGATCGAGACCAAAATGGCCGCCCTCCCGAATGGCTAGCGCCGCCCCGATCATCGAAACCCAGACGAAAAGATAGCGGGCGAGCTCTTCCGACCAGATGAGGGGATCACCCAGCCCGTAGCGGGTGACGACCTGCGCGAAGGTGACCGCCGTCAGACAGGAGACTAGAACTACAATAACGCCAGCCTCGATTCTCGCGACCACACCATCCAGACCGAGCGCGAGCACCCGCAGGGTCGTCATTTGGTCGCCTCGACGACTTTACTCACGAGGTCACTGCCGAGCCGTTCTGCGAGTTCCTTGTAGGTCTGCTGCCCGACAGCGGTGAAGGGCGCGAGATCCGGCTGGGTGACGTTAATGCCCGCCACGCGGATGTCGTCGAGGGCCTTGGCGGCGCGTTTGGCCCGCTCGGCGGTTACCGTAGCGCGTGCCTCGAGCGAAGCCTTCTTGAGCACCTGCTTGAGGTCATCCGGCAGGCGTTGCCACACCCGCTCGCTGATGAAGAACGTGTTCGCCAGCATCATATGGCTCGTCAACGCGAGGTTGCGAGCGACCTCCATGTGCTTGGTCGTCATGTAGGTGACGGTATCGTTCTCGGCACCGTCGATCACCCCCTGCTGCAGCGCGGTGTAGACCTCGCCAAAGGCCATGGGTGTCGGCGCCGCCCCGAGCGCGCGGAAGAGCGCGATGTACGAAGGACTCGGGATCACCCTGAGCTTGAGACCCTTCATGTCGGCAACGCTGTTGATGGGGCGGGCGCGAGTATAGACGTTGCGGAACGTGACCTCCCACACGTGCACGACACGAAATCCGGCAGCCGCCGCCGGCTTAACTAGCTCCTGCTCGAATACCGGACTATCGAACAGCCGAAAGGCCGTGTCCTGATCCTTGGCGAGATAAGGCAGGTCGATGACGCCAAATTGCGGAACAAAATTGGTGAGGGTCGCGGTGGCCTCAAGCACGCCGTCGACGACCCCCGCCTGCACGTTCTGCAGGACCTCGCGCTGGCCGCCAAGCTGACTGGATGGATAGAGGTTGATCTTGAGCCTGCCGCCGCTCTCTTTTTCCGCAACCTCCGCCATGCGGCGCCCACCGACCAGCAGCGGATGCTGCGGATCGAGAACGCAGCCGATCTTGAGGGTGTAGACATCCTGCGCCGAGGCGGAGCCGATAGTCGCTCCGAGCATGACGAGAGCAAGCAATGCACCCGATGACATTTTCATGGCTCAAGTCCTTCCTCGTTTGCGATTCGAGACGCAGTCGATACGTCCTTGCCCGACGGTATCGAGCTCAGCGATTGCAGTCCAGCATGGCTATTTCCGCACTCTACGCAAACTCTTCCCATCCCACGCGCAACGGGGCCCCGAAATCTAGCAAAAACCGTGCCGGTGCGAGAGAGAAGAGCTCAGTCGTTGCCGTTGCCGACGTAGCGATTGAGCCCGATGTCGACTTGCCAGGTCTTGCGCTGCGCCTCCATGAGGTAGGGCAGCATGGCGTCCGTTCGCTTGGCCACGGCCTGGACGTCCCTGCGCAGCACCTTCATGAGGTCGGCGACCTCCTCGCGCAAGGCGCGCTCGTTGATGGTCATAACCTTGCGCTCGGCGATGACGACGCGACCGTCGACGATGACCGTCTCCACCCCGCGGCCAGCCTCCGTGAACACGATCTGGCGGGCAACGCTGTTGAGCGGAACGAACGAGGGATCGGTGAGATCGATGATCGACAGGTCGGCGGCCATGCCTGGCCGCAGAGCGCCGATCTGTCCCTCCAATCCCGCGGTGCGCGCGCCGCCAATCGTCGCCGACCAGATCGCATCGGCGGCGGTCGGGGGACCGGGCTCCGGCTGCGAGACCGCGGCAAGGCCGGCGAACAGCTTCATCGATTGGAACATGTTCTGCGCATCGCTGCAGCTGCAGTTGTCGCAGCCGAGCGCCGGCCGCAGCCCCTTGCGCAGATAGGTGCGGATCGGCGCCACGCCACTGCGGGTCTTGAGATTGCCGACCGGATTGAGGACGACGTGAGCGCCCGCTTCCGCGATGCCGTCGATTTCAGCCGGCAGCATCCATACGCTGTGTGCGAGGTTCATGCGCGGCGTGAGCAGACCGACGCGCTTGAGGTACTCAATCAAAGAGCCCCCGTCCTTCGCCGCATGCGTCTGCCGCGCGATCAGCGTCATCGCGCGAGATTCGTAGATGTGCGTGTAGACGGGAAGCTTTTCGGTATCCGACAGTTCCGCGAGTTCCCCCAACAGTTCCGGTGTGCACCGCTCGGGACTGGTCGGGCCGAGCGCCAGGGTGATGCGCGGATGCCGACGGCGCTGCGAAGTCACGATGTCGCGTAGCAGCTTCGGCAGATCGACCCCTTGGAACGGCTCGACTGCGCCGGCAAGCGCACCACGCTGCTCCGACGGCACCACCTCCTCCCAGAAGGGAATCGACTTCGCCCCGGCCGTGTCGGCAAACTGCAGCGCGAACACGCAGCGAATGCCGATGTCCTCGTAGGCCTGGAGGATCGCTTCGAGATGCTCCTCGTCGAACGGATAGATGGTGGCGAGGTCCTGCACGGTCGTCATCCCGCTGCGCAGGCATTCGAGCGCGCCGACGAGGGTGCGTGCGCGGATTTCGGCCGTGCTGCGCTTGGGATACCTCGGAGGAAGCGCGCTCAGCAGCCACAGTTCAAGCGGGATCGTCTCGAAGCAACCCTTGAGCAGTACGTCGTGCGAGTGGTAGTGCGCGTTGACGAAGCCGGGCATCAAGAGCTTGTCGGTCGCGTCGATCGTCTGATCGATGGTGCGCGTTCCGAGCTCGGCGGGACTCTCGCCGCGCTCGACCGCTGCGGCGATTCCCGCACGCGCGGCAGCGATCATGCCGTCGACGATCAGGAGATCGGCGATCGGAGGCAGATGCACATTGCCGGCTTGGTCGTAGACGCGACCGTTCTTGACGAGGATGACGCTACGGGTTGTCGACGTGGCCATCGGGGCACCTTGAGTGGTTTGCGTCCGCCCCTTTCTGCGGACTGCAAGTGGATTACTTCAATTGCGGCTCAGCCCGCAATCTCGGCAGACGCCGACAAATCCTGGCCCCTTGCGCCGACAGCGAGTCCTCTAATCCCAGCCAGGCGGTCGGGTCTCTGCGGACCATGCGCGCACGGCACATGAGAAACGCGCGACATTCTCGGACGGCGTCGCGGCCGCCACTGAACAAATGCAGGTCGCACACTTGTGAAGCTTATTTGGACTCCACATTGCTCTCACCCGCAAAGCTCGCTGGAACCGGGGTCAACCGCCCGATCCGTATCCGCCTCTCTCAAGATTTCGGATCGCCCATCGGGTGTGTCGACGCTCGAATAGAGAAGCGACAGCGTACATGCCAACGCCCATAGCCGCGATTACCAGGAGTGCAGCGAAAACCAGCGGAACACGGAATGTCGAACTTGCCGAAATCATGAGGTAGCCGATGCCCTGATTGGATGCGACGGTCTCGGAAATGACCGCTCCGACGAACGCCAGCGTGATAGCAATCTTAAGTGATGCAAAAAAATACGGAAGTGAGCGTGGCAAGCCTACGCGCCACAGGATGTCGAGCTTGCTGGCGCCGAGAGATCGAAGCACGTCCTCGAGTTCCGGTTCCATAGTCGCTATCCCTGTTGCGACGTTGACGGAGATGGGGAAGAAGGCGACGAGGAAAGCCGTGAGCACTGCTGGCACCGTGCCAATGCCGAACCAGAGAACGAGAATAGGAACAACCGCGACCTTGGGGATGGAATTGAATCCGATCAGCACTGGACTGAGAGCGCGATAAAGAAGCGGCGATGCGCCGACGGCAACACCCAGTATGACACCGAAAACAACGGCGATAGCAAATCCGATCAGCGTCGTTACGAAGGTATGGCTCGCATTCAGCCAAATGCCTGACCAGTATTCGATGAGAGCCTCGACAGCTTGGCTCGGGGCGGGAAGAATAAACGGTGGGACCTTGAACAGACGGCATACGACTTCCCAAAGCATAAAGAGCCCAATTGTCGTAAGCCACGGGCTTGCATCGAACAGCGCTTTTCTCCAATTCATGGCGCGTCCCTCGCGCGGCCGATATGCGCGCGCAGATCATGAACATAATCGACGAAGATGGGCGTGTATCTCATTTCTGATCCACGAGGTCGCGGCAAATCGATTCGGCAGCTGTAAATCACCCGACCAGGCCGCGGTGAAATGACGTGGGCCAAATCAGCTAAATAGACAGCCTCGGTTAGATCGTGAGTTACCAGGAGAACGGTAAATCGTTGCTCCTGCCATAGTGCCTGCAGCGTGTCCCACAGTTCCTCACGCGTGAAGGCGTCGAGCGCCCCGAAGGGTTCGTCAAGCAGGAGTATTTGCGGTTGATGGATCAACGCCCGGCAAAGCGAGACGCGCTGCTGCATACCACCTGAAAGCTCCCAGGGAAACCGGTTTCCGACTCCGGCAAGGCCTACTTTGGCGAGCAGAGTTTGCGCCTTTTCCACGTATTGCTTCCGTTCTTGCCGAAAGCGTTCACGGTGGGGCCGCACCACTTGCAGCGGCAGAAGCAGATTTTCTAAAGTTGTTCGCCAGGGCAGCAGCGCTGGGTTCTGGAACGCCATCCCGACATTTTTTAGCGGCGCCTTGACCTCGACATCCCCGACCACAACGCGTCCTGCAGTCGGTCGGTTCAACCCGGAAATCAGCTTCATCAGAGTCGATTTTCCGCAGCCCGACGGTCCGACCATGGCAGCAAACTCACCTTGGTTGATCGAAAGATCGAGACGCTCAAGAGCCAGCACACCCTCCGCGCCAGGATAGTGAAGGGTTGCGTCCTCGACGATCACGAAGGGAGATCGTCCGCCAGCGCTCACGACGGAGTGTGTCGAGGTCATCACCAGAGATAACTCTGAATAAGCGCGAAATAATCTCGTGCGCCGAGAGCGAGCTCAACCCTCTCGCGTGGAGAATACGCCGCGACCTATCGCCACCAACTTTCCTTGATCGTCTGTCACCCGAATATCAACGGTTCCAAGGTTGCGGCCGAGCTTGACCGGCTCGGCTGTTGCCAGCAGTTCACTTCCGCCCGCCATACGCAGGTAATCGATGCGGAGATCGACAGTGGGGACGCCGTGATGAAGCCTTGCTGAGATAGCCGCGTGCCCAGCTATGTCGATGAGTGCTGCGATTACGCCGCCATGAATCTCCAGCCGCTTGGGGTCACGTCTGAACTCCGCACGCAAGGGTAATACGATCGTCACGCGCCCGCTCTTCGGGTCGAGGTCGCGCAGCTCCGGTCGCAGCCAGTGGTGAAACGGCGGCGCAGCGAGGCTCGCGCGCAGGTACCTCGCTGCATCTTCGCTCATTGAGGATGAATTCGTCCGATAGACATCGCACGTACACCGACATTGATCGATGTAAAAATCATGATAGCCTAGCGGATACAAATATCCAATTACAAATATCCAAGACTGTCTGAACCCATCAACGAGCATGACTGACGCCGTGCGCGAGAATCTCGGTTATTTCTTTTGCGAGACGGCCGCGTCCCTTCCCGATCGTGTGGCGTTAATCGATCTGTGGAGCGGCGAAGAGCGTAGGCTGACCTATGGCGACCTTGACGACCGCGCGAATCGTGTCGCCGGTTTACTACAGTCGCGTGGCTTGCAATCCGGCGATCGACTTGCTGTGCTGGTCGGAAACCGCAGCGAGTATATCGAGATTCTCTTCGGCGCGATGCGGGCAGGCATCGTCCCGGTCCCGCTCAACATCAAGCAAACGCGGCCGATTCTTGAATTCATGATCGAAGACGCCGGTTGCGTGGCGGCAATCATTGATCCGGATGCGGTTAGCGACGGCCTCGAGATCATCGACAGGCTGGGGCTCGGCTTGAAGATTACACTTGGTGCGGCCGCTGCGGCATGGATTGCATATGAAGAAGCGCTCGTTCGAGCGCCCAGCGAATATGCTCCCACCATAAGCTTCGATGGAATTGCATTTCAGCCCTTCACGGCCGGTTCGACCGGTCGGCCGAAGGGCGTTCGGCTCACCCACGAAGGCATGTTATGGAGCGTACGGGAGACTCAGCGGCATTGGCCAATGAAGGATTCCGAAGTTGGGTTGGTTGCAGTTCCGCTGTTTCACAAGAACGCCATGCGCGGCACCATCAAGCCCGTGCTTTACGCCGGTGCCAAGGCGGTTATCATGCCGCAGTTCGAGCCGCGGAGCTTTCTTCAAGCCGCGGCTCGCTACCAGGTAACATTTACTGGCGGCGTGCCGGCTATCTTCGCCATGCTTCTTCAGCATCGGGACTTGATCGAAGAACTTGACCTGTCGAAGTTGAAGGCATTGACGATCGGCTCCGCAGTCGTACCGCAGGAGCTTATCAGTTCCCTCGAACGCGCCTTTCTCGGCGTGAAGGTGAAAGAAAGTTACGGACTGACGGAGGGTGGCGGGCCGCTCCGCGAGCCGGTTTCCGGACGCAAGGTTCCGCCTGGCAGCTGCGGCGTGGCGACCGAGGGCTATGAGGTGAAGCTCGTGGCGCCGGATGGAAGCGAAGGAGTGAGCCAAGGGGAGTTATGGACCCGTAGCCCGACTGTGACTCGCGGCTATCACAATCTACCTCAGGTTACGCGCGAAAAGATTGTCGATGGATGGCTGCGGACCGGCGACGTTTTTTGTGTTGACGCAGACGGCTTCTTCTATTTCATGGGCCGGGTTGACGAGATGTTCAGTTGCGGCGGGGAAAACATTTATCCGAAGGAGGTCGAGAATTTGCTGTTCGCTCACCCGGCGGTACGCGATGTGTGCGTAGTGCCCATTCCTCATGCGATCAAAGGCCTGGTGCCGGCGGCCGCCGTTTCTCTACACCCGCTCATGCGGGTCACGGCGGAAGAGCTTAAGGCCTTCTGCCTCGAACGTGGCCCCGCCTATGCGCACCCGCGCCGGATTGTCATCGTCGATGAACTGCCGCTTTCGGGCGCAGGCAAACCAGACCGCAAAGCCATCCAACAACGCCTGCGCGAGTCAGTGGAGGAGGCTCGCACGTGAGTGCTAGGGCAACAGGACGATCTTGCCGAAGAACTTTCGGTCCTCCATCAACCGCTCGGCCTCACGCGCCTCACTCAACGGCAATCGATGACTGATGACGGGCTTCACCCGACCGGCGGCAGCATGGTCGAGCGCCGTTGCGACATCCTGCTTGGAATAGCCGTTGGATCCGAGAATCTGCAGTTCGCGCACCCAGATGAATCGCATGTCGTTGCGAGTGTCAAAGCCAGCGGTCGCGCCGCAGGTCAGCAGTTTTCCCCGGCGCTTGAGCGCGCGCAATGAGGGAACCCAAGTGTCGCCGCCCGTGTAATTCACGACCACGTCGACTCCAGTCTTTCCGGACAAAGTCCAGGCCTCCCGGCTGAAATCCTGCTTGGAATAGTCGATGGTGTAGTCGGCGCCAGTCTCCCTGAGCTTCTTGCATTTATCTTCGGACCCGGCTGCTGCGATGACGCGGGCACCGCGCATCTTCGCGATCTGGACGCAGGCCATGCCAACCCCACCGCTCGCCCCTAACACCAAGATGAGATCGGAGGACTCAATCTTCCCAATCCCGATCAGCATCCTGATGGCCGTACCATAGGCAATCGGCACGGCTGCAGCCGTTGCGAAATCCAATCCGGATGCAAGCCGTATGAGGTTTTCTGTCGGAACGCGAACGTATTCCGCCATTCCGCCAGGGATTTCCTCGCCCATCATGCCTTCATGCGTGACCGGATGCAGAGCTACACGATCGCCAACACTCCACCCAGCTGCTCTTGGGCCGACCGCAGCGATCTCGCCGGCGATGTCCCCACCCGATATGAACGGCACCGGCACCGGAAACCCGGGCATCCCTCGGCGGACGAAGATATCGAGATGATTGAGGCCGCAGGCCCGAACCCGAAGCAACACCTCGCCCTCGCGCGGGATGGGGTCGGGCCAATCGCGATACACTAAGTTCTCGAGCCCACCCTGCTTCTCGATCACGGCTGCTTTC